>ERZ779842.1795-NODE-1795-length-16458-cov-2.661403_pt1 | contig 16458 bp, 17 predicted proteins | sample MGYA00511095_ERZ779842 | MGnify/ENA primary metagenome ERZ779842 (study PRJEB29588, sample SAMEA2154036) | human gut metagenome | biome: human gut; feature: human-associated habitat; material: faeces | place: Denmark | collected 2008/2010 ... | reverse complement strand
CCTGCACCGCAATCGCATTGGCAGCCGTGGCATCACCGCCGAGATGACCGAGGATACCGGTCTGTACCATCTGCGCGATGCCCCAGAGCGCCTGATTGATGAGCACCGGCAGGGAAACGTGCATGTAATCCTGCACATAGCTGGTGTCGATGTGAACCAGCTTGCGCAGGCTCAGGTTCAGCTTGTGCTCCTTAAACTTCAGGTAGTAGATAACGATGAGCAGCTCCACACAGCGGGAAACCAGCGTTGCGATAGCCGCACCGCGCACGCCCAGCTCCGGACACCCGAAGTGGCCGTAGATCAGGCAGTAGTTCAGGCACACGTTGATGATGAGCGTCGAACCCGAGATCATGTAACCGATCTTTACTACACCGATCGAGCGGAGGGATGCGACCAGAATATTGGTTATTGTAAAGATAATATAGGTAAAGCAGATGATCTGGAAATACTTTTCACCTTCCGCGATGACCGTTGGCGAGTTGGACAGCAGCGACAGCAGCTGGTGCGGGAAGAACAGTACAATGCCGAACATCAGCACTGCCAGTGAACCGCCGAAGCGCAAAGCCACACCGATGATGTGCGGGATCGGCTCCAGCTTGTTTTTGCCCCAGTACTGCGAGCCCATAACGACCGCGCCCTCGCCTGCACCGACGACCAGCATCTGCAGCAGAAACTGCACCTGATTGCACAGGCTTACGCCGCCCATGGCATCCTGACTGTACCGTCCGAGCATCATGGTGTCCATCAGGTTTACGCCGTAGGTGAGCAGGTTCTGCAGCGCCAGCGACAGTGCCAGCACCATAAAGGATTTATAAAACGTCTTTTCCTTTATCATTACAACAACCCCTTGCCTTCAAAGCTGATCGGACGGAACGAACCGCAATATCTATCGTTCCGGTTCAGCTTTTTTACTTCTGCTAACAGCATACCGAATTTTCTTTGATTTGGCAATAACAAAATACTGCAATCTATTCATATTTTGTGCTATCATAGAAGGCAGAGGAGGGAATGCCGTGAAGGTTTTCAGTGAGCCGGGTGTGCTGTCGCGCTCGGAACGATTTTTCTCAACGCCGTCCGCAACGGCTCGGCGGCTGTTTTACTATGTCACCCGCGTGGGACATTATTACTACGATGCGCGGTATAATTTTCTCGACAGCTGCGACATCGCCCATCTGGAAAGCCACAAGAATCTCTTTCTGACCTACGTTCGCTCGGGTACGATGTACTTCGAGACCGACCAGCTCTACTGCGCCGAGCGCGGACAGATCGGACTGGTGGACTGCCGCAGACCGCATCATTTTTATACCAAGGGCGACGCGGAAGCGCTCTGGATTCACTTTGACGGCGCAAATGCGGCGGCATTTTTCGAGCAGATACTCGCGTTCCGCGCAGTTGCTTACGCCGCCGGCGGATTTACGCATCGAGCAGGAGCTGGCACAGATCATTTCCGGCTTGCGCACCGGCGACATGACCGAGCTGGACCGCTCGCAGCGCATTTACCGAATTCTGTGCGCGCTGCTGTTTCCGGTGCAGGCGGGACCCGACCGGAAAAACGATGCCATTGCACAGGCGGTCAAGTATATCGGAGAACACCTGTTTGAACCGTTGTCCGTGGAGAAGGTGGCGGACGCGGTCAGCCTGAGTCCGTCGCATTTCTCACGGCAGTTCAAGGCGCGGACCGGCTATTCGCCATATGAGTATATCGTGCTGCGCCGCATCGATAAGGCGAAGTATATGCTGGCCTCTACCGAATTGTCGGTCAAGGAAATCGCCTACGCGACCGGCTACAACAGCGAGGAGAATTTCATTCACAGCTTCCGCAAGAACGTTGGCGTTGCACCCGGAATCTTTCGGAAGTATCCGGTCTAACCGCTTGACAAGTGCGAAAAACGCTGATAAAATAAAGCAGTCGAGTAGCAGAAGTGCGTAAATCCAGATGGATTTACGCACTTTTTTCTTTTGTGCAAAAGACAGGTTGTGGCAGCTTTCCGTAAAGACTCCGAAAATCCAATCAGGAGGTTTCGATATGGATCGGGACAAGGCAGAAAAACGAATGGCATCAGCGCCGGTGGGGAAGCTGATGCTGCAAATGGGTACGCCGATGATCCTCTCCATGATGCTTCAGGCGGTCTACAACATCGTGGACAGTTATTTTGTGGCGAACATGGCGGAGAACGGCGAGATTGCAGTCAATGCGCTGACACTGGCATTTCCGGTGCAGATGATGATGGTGGCGGTCGGCATCGGCACAGGCGTGGGCGCAAATGCGCTCATCGCGCGGGAGCTCGGTCAGGGCGACCGAGAAAAGGCGGGTGCGGCAGCAGGCAACGCGCTGAGCCTTATGGGTATCATTTACGTGGTGTGCCTGCTGTTCGGTGCATTCGGTGCGGGCGCGTATATCGGCTCGCAGACGAGTGACCCGACCGCACTGGCGATGGGCAGTCAGTATCTCCGCATCTGCTGCATGGCCTCGTTCGGTATTCTGTTTTTCTCAGTGTTTGAGAAAACCCTGCAGGCGACCGGCCGCTCACTCTATTCCACGATTGCACAGGTGGCAGGCGCACTGACGAACATCGTGCTTGACCCGATTATGATCTACGGTCTGCTCGGCTGTCCGAAACTGGGCGTAGCAGGTGCGGCATGGGCGACCGTGCTCGGTCAGATTGCGTCTCTGGCTCTGGCAGCCGTGTTCCATTTCCACCTGAACAGGGAACTGCCGTTCAGACGCAAGGCTCTGCGCCTGCGCCGCAGTATCGTCGGCGAGATTTACTCCATCGGCGTACCGGCCATCATAGCACAGGGTGCGATGAGCGTGATGAATTATTGTGTTAATCTGATTTTCGGCAGTCTGGACAGTTCGTATGTCACCGCTTATGGCATTGTGTACAAAATTCAGCAGTTTGTTTTGTTCGCGGCATTTGGTCTGCGTGACGCGATTACGCCGATTATGTCGTTCAGCTACGGCATGCAAAACGCGAAACGCATCCGCGAGGGCGTGCGCTGCGGTCTGTTGTATACCAGTGTTCTCATGCTGGTCTGCACTGCGGCTGTAGAAATTCTGGCGCAGCCGCTGGCAGGTATTTTCTCACTGTCCGTAGGCACGATGGGCCTGTGCGTGACCGGTCTGCGCGTGCTGGCGGTCAGTTTCGTGTTCGCAGGTGCAAACATTGCCATACAGGGCGTGTTCCAGGCCACCGAGGGCGGTGTGCAGTCGCTGCTCGTGTCACTGCTGCGTCAGCTGATCTTCGTACTGCCGGCGGCATGGCTGTTCGCGCGCCTGCTGCCGGCCGGCGTGTGGCTGGCGTTCCCCATCGCGGAGGTGCTGACCGCAGTAATCGCCGCCGTGCTGTTGCGGCATACCGCAGGGAAAGGCCGCCTGTCACAGCAGGATCACGCTGCTTCACTGAGCAAGTAAAATTCTGCCTGACAGAATATATGATTTTTTACACAGTTTTTTGTCGCTTCTCATGAATCATCCGACCGAGAGACTCGACACTGTGCACAAGCACAGAGGATATAATCTGTGAATAGTGCCCAAACGACTGAGAAATTGTGCTTATGTTAAGCGAAAAACGCTGAAAAATGAGAAAATCTATAAAAACCTCTTTTCTTTCTGCTGTTTTATGCTATAATGAAACTAACATAAAAGGGCTTCACGAAGTACAATCTCAGGAGGTAGTTATTATGACCAGAGGTATCCGTGTAAAGAATACGGACGACATTCAGAAGATCAACAAGATCGTAACCCGTTACGGTTTTGATATTTGGATTCACGGCAAGAGCGGTATGGTAGACGCAAAGAGCCTGCTCGGTATGTTCCTGCTGTCCCTGAACGAGCCGCTTCAGATCGTTCTCGAGGATGACGTTGATCCGACCGCACTGTTCAAGGATCTTAAGGATTACCTGGAGATCGACGACGAGGACTAATTTCTCTCGTATAACAGCTTTTGCAGCTTAATTTAACATTTTTCGAAACGGTGCAGTCTTATCGACTGCACCGTTTCTGTTTTCTTACGCTATACAAGAGACTGAAATGATTTTTCTATTTCCTTTTCGCGGCTCCGGATGCTGTTCATACGGTGTATCCATTCCGGCGGATTACAAAACCCGAAGGGAGAAACTTCGTAAAGAAGTTTCTCCCTTCGGGTTCCTGTTTTATTTCACTGCAATCAGATGGTGTTGATATCAACCATTTCGCAGTTTTCGATCTTAACATCGCCCTCGAGGCAGCGCAGCAGCGCGGAAACCGTATCCATCGAGGTCAGGCACGGGATGGCACGCTCTACCGCGGTACGGCGGATATGTACCGAGCCAAGCTCCGGATGACGGCCCTTGACCGAGGTAGCAACAACGTAGTCGATCTTGCCGGACTCGATCAGGTCGATGATGTTCGGGGACGGCTCATCCACATTGCGGATGGAGTTGGTTGCGACCATGTGACGGTTGAGCACGTTTGCGGTGCCGCTGGTAGCGTAAATATCAAAGCCAAGAGCCTCGAAGCGCTCACCGATGCGGATTGCCTCCTGCTTGTCCGAATCACGGACCGAGATCAGGACAGCGCCCTTCTTCTTCATCTGGAAGCCTGCGCCGGTCAGACCCTTGAGCAGTGCCTCGCGGAAGGTCTTGGCAACGCCCAGAACCTCGCCGGTGGACTTCATCTCAGGGCCAAGCTGGGTATCCAGATCACGCAGCTTCTGGAACGAGAATACCGGAACCTTGACCGCATAGTGGTCGCTTTCCGGATGCAGACCGGTGCCGCAGCCCATGTCCTTCAGCTTTTCACCGAACATGCAGCGGGTAGCCAGATCGACCATCGGTACGCCGGTAACCTTAGAGATGTACGGCACGGTACGGGACGAACGCGGGTTTACCTCGATAACGTAGATCTGATCGTTGTACAGAACGAACTGGATGTTGACCAGACCGAGAACAGCGAGGTTCTTTGCCAGAGCCTCGGTGTACTTAACGAGGGTGTCCTTGTGCTTCTGCTCGATGTTGATGGACGGATAGATGGAAATGGAGTCGCCGGAGTGAACGCCTGCGCGCTCGAAGTGCTCCATGATACCCGGGATGAGGATGTCGTCGCCGTCACAGATGGCATCGACCTCGATCTCGCGGCCCATCATGTACTTATCGACCAGAACCGGGTTTTCAACCTTGTTGCGGGTGATAACCTGCATGAACTCGCGGACATCGGCCTCCTTGTAGGCAATCTCCATGCCCTGACCGCCCAGAACGTAGGACGGACGAACGAGAACCGGATAGCCAAGCTCGTCGGCCGCCTTGACAGCCTCCTCCTCGGTCATAACCGTGTGGCCTGCCGGACGCGGGATACCGCACTTTTCAAGGATAACGTCGAACTTTTCACGGTCCTCAGCAGCGTCGATCGACCATGCCGGCGTGCCGAGGATCTGAACGCCCAGCTTCTCAAGGTGAGCCGCAAGGTTGATGGCGGTCTGACCGCCAAACTGTACGATAGCGTAATCCGGCTTCTCGGCCTCGACAACGCCGGTAACGTCCTCCGGTGTCAGCGGCTCGAAGTACAGACGGTCTGCGGTATCAAAGTCAGTGGAAACGGTCTCCGGGTTGTTGTTGATGATAACGGTCTCGCAGCCCAGCTTCTGCAGCGCCCAGACAGCGTGAACCGAGCAGTAGTCGAACTCGATGCCCTGACCGATACGGATCGGACCGGAGCCAAGTACCAGAATCTTTTTCTTGCCGGACGGAGGTGCAACCTCGGTCTCATCATCGTAGGTGGAGTAGTAATACGGGGTCTCTGCCTCGAACTCAGCGGCACAGGTATCAACCATCTTGTATACCGGCAGACGCTTAACGTCCGAAATGTCCTTGCCGGACAGCTGCTCGATGGTCTTGTCGAGGAAGCCCATCTTCTTGGCGCGGATATACAGATCGGAGTCGATCTTGTCAGCTGCAGCCAACTCCTTCTCCATGTCGATGATGTTCTGGAACTTATGCAGGAAGAACACGTCCATCGTGGTGATGTCGTGGATCTCCTCAATGGTCATGATGCCGCGGCGCAGAGCCTCGCAGATGTGGAACAGACGCTGATCGTCTGTGCGTGCCACGCCCTTCTTAATCTCGGCGTCAGACTGCTTCTGGATGTGCGGGGCAATCATGCTGTCCAGCTTGATCTCACAGCCGCGAACGGCCTTCATCAGTGCGCCCTCAAAGCTGTTGTCGATGGCCATAACCTCGCCGGTGGCCTTCATCTGGGTGCCGAGGGTGTTGTCCGCGTAAACGAACTTGTCGAACGGCCAGCGCGGGAACTTGACAACGCAGTAGTCGAGGGTCGGCTCGAAGCATGCCTTGGTCTTGCCGGTAACGGCGTTGGAGATCTCATCCAGGCCATAGCCGACTGCAATCTTTGCGGTTACCTTTGCAATCGGGTAGCCGGTTGCCTTGGAAGCCAGTGCAGAGGAACGGGAAACACGCGGGTTTACCTCGATTACGGCGTACTCGAAGGATTCCGGGTTGAGCGCGTACTGCACGTTGCAGCCGCCCTCGATGCCCAGCTCGGTGATGATGTTGAGTGCGGAGGTACGGAGCATCTGGTACTCCTTGTCGCACAGGGTCTGCGACGGTGCAACTACGACAGAGTCGCCGGTGTGTACGCCGACCGGGTCAACCATGTTACAGATGGTGATGGCGTTGCCCTTGTGGTCGCGCATGACCTCGTACTCGATTTCCTTCCAGCCGGCGATGCACTTCTCGACAAGGATCTCGTCAACACGCGAGTACATGATGCCGGAGGCTGCGATCTCGCGCAGCTGCTCCCAGGTGTAGGCGATACCGCCGCCGGTGCCGCCGAGCGTGTACGCCGGACGGATGATGACCGGCAGACCGATCTCACGGGTGAAATCAACCGCATCCTCAACCGAGTGAACAACCTTGGAGGCAATGATCGGCTCGCCGATCTTCTCCATGGTGTCCTTGAACATCTGGCGGTCCTCTGCCTTTGCGATGGTGGTCGGATTAGCGCCGAGCAGCTTTACGCCCATTTTATCAAGGAAACCGTTCTCGCACAGCTCCATGGCGAGGTTCAGACCGGTCTGACCGCCGAGGTTGGGCAGCAGGGAGTCCGGATGTTCCTTTTTGATGATCTCCTGAACGGCTTCGACGGTCATTGGCTCCTTGTCCGCCATAGCCTTGTCGGTCATGATGGTCGCCGGGTTGGAGTTTACCAGAACAACCTCCAGACCCTCCTCGCGCAGTGCGCGGCACGCCTGCGTGCCTGCATAGTCGAACTCGGCAGCCTGACCGATAACGATCGGGCCGGAGCCCAGTACCATTACCTTATGAATATCCTTGCGCAGCGGCATTACTGAGCGCCTCCTTTCGACTTTTCAATATTTTCGATGAACTTATCAAACAGATACGAGGTATCCATCGGGCCGGGGCATACCTCCGGGTGGTACTGAACGGTGAATACCGGACGGCCGATGTGCTCGAGGCCCTCAACGGTGCCGTCGTTCAGATTGACGTAGCGCACGCGGGCGATCTTCGGATCGACCGACTCGCCGACAACGGCATAGCCGTGGTTCTGCGAGGTGATGTAGGTGCGGTCCGCGTCGATGTCCTTTACCGGATGGTTGACACCGCGGTGGCCGTACTTCAGCTTGGTGGTCTTTGCGTCGATAGCCAGTGCCAGCAGCTGGTGACCGAGGCAGATGCCGAAGATCGGCATGTCGGACTTCAGCAGCTCCTTGAGGTTTGCCACGATCTCAACGTTCTCCGCCGGGTCGCCGGGGCCGTTGGACAGCATCACGCCGTCGTACTTGCCGACTACGTCCTCCGGCTTGGTGTATGCCGGAACAACGGTGACTTCGCAGCCGCGCTTGCACAGCTCGCGCTCGATGTTGTACTTTACGCCGTAATCGAACAGGGCAATACGGTACTTGGTCTCACCGTCAGCGGGATAAACGATATTTTCGTCGCAGGTTACGGTCTTAACCGCATCCTTGACAACGTAAGCCTTCATTTCCGCAATGGTCTGCTCATCCGGCTCAAAGCCCTCGGTGTAGATCACGCCGTTCATAACGCCCTCGCCGCGCAGCTTGCGGGTCAGACGGCGGGTGTCGATGCCGGCAAGGCCAACGACCTTCTGAGCCTTGAGGTACTCGTCGAGCGTTACCTTGCAGCGCCAGTTAGACGGGTATTCGCACATCTCGCGCATGATAAAGCCGGAAACCCAGCTTTTGCGGGACTCGTAGTCGTCAAAGTTGATGCCGTAGTTGCCGATGAGCGGGTATGTCATGGTAACGACCTGACCGTAGTAGGACGGGTCGGTCAGAACCTCCTGATAGCCTGCCATGCCGGTGTTGAATACGACCTCACCGATGCTCTGTCCTTCGTAGCCGACTGCGGTACCCTCGAACAGAGTGCCGTCCGCCAGCAGTAAGTATGCTTTTTTCACTATATCCACACGCTCCTAAATGAAATTCGCGGAATTTCTATTGTAATAGAACGCAGCTTGCTGCGTTCATAAAAAGTCGGGACATGTGCCTGACTTTTTATACCTCGACTCAGCGGCCTTGGGCCGCGTCCGGGGGTATCAAAAATCAGTTTCTACCGGAACTGATTTTTGTATATAGGGGGTATTGGATACCCCCTATAATCACTTAATGGCGTTTACGATGTCGTCGCGCATACGGATGGCTTCTGCGCGGGCGGCTTCCTTATAGTCCTCGCCGTTGTTACCGGTTTTCTTCCATGCGCACATGATGCCGCGGGAGGAGTTTACGATCGCACCGAGACCGTCGTCGTTAAACGCATTGGCGATGTCCTTTGCGGTCGCGCCCTGCGCGCCGTAGCCCGGTACGAGGAAGTAGCTCTTCGGTAGCAGCTCACGGATGATCTTCTGCTCCTCGGGATAGGTTGCGCCGACTACGGCACCGATCTGGTTGTAGCCACACGGCGTATCCAGACCCTCGCCCCACTTTGCTACCATCTCCGCCATGCGGGCGTAGAGCGGCTTGCCCTCCATGTCGCGGTTCTGCAGCTCGCCGGAGGACGGGTTAGAGGTCTTGACCAGCATAAACAGGCTCTTCTCGCGATTGCGGCACTCCTTGAGGAACGGCTCTACACCGTCGGTGCCGAGATAGCCGTTTACGGTAACCGAATCGCAGCCGTACGGTGCGATCTCGGTATCGCCGACGCGGGTCTTGCCGAGGTAAGCCTCTGCGTAAGCGGTTGCAGTAGCGCCGATGTCGTTGCGCTTGATATCGCCGATAACGTACATGCCCTTGGCGTGTGCGTAGTCGATGGTCTCCTTGAGCGCCATCGCACCGTAGGAGCCGAGCAGCTCGTAATACGCAGCCTGCGGCTTTACGGCCGGAACAATGTCGCACAGTGCGTCGATCAGGCCGCAGTTGAAGGCTACGACGCTCTCTGCGGCAGCGCGCAGCGTTTCGCCGTGCAGCATCATGTTGCGGCCGGAAATGTGCTGCGGGATGTACTCCAGACGGGCGTCCAGACCGGCTACGGTCGGGTTGCCCTTTTCCTTGATCTTTTCTACTAAGGTTTGGATAGACATTCGGTTCTTCCTTTCTCAGGTGCGATGTTGTTTTACGGATTGCGAGCTTGTATGTTTACACTGTCTTCGCCGTCCACTTCGGTCAGGCGGACAAAAACGCGTTCATCACGCGCGGTAGGCAGGTTTTTGCCGATATAATCCGGCCGCAGCGGCAGTTCGCGGTGACCGCGATCGACCAGCACAGCCAACTGTATGCGCTCGGCGCGTCCTCGGTGAGAGATGGCTTCGATGGCGGCACGCACGGTGCGTCCGGTGTACAGCACATCGTCCACGATGATGACGGTCGCGCCTGCAATACGCGGATCGAGATCGGGCAGAGGAGCGTCCGTGCGCGGCACGTCATCGCGCCACGGTGTAACGTCCAGCTCGAGCACAGGAGGTGCCTTGCCTTCGACCTCGCCCAGCTTGGCAGCAATGCGCTGCGCCAGATAGATACCGCGTGTTTTCACACCGGCGAGCAGCAGGTGCTCCGCGCCCTTGTTTTTCTCTACGATTTCGAACGCAATGCGGGTCAGTGCACGGCGAATGCCATCCTGATCGAGTATGATCTTCGGTTCGGTCAATCTGCCGCCTCCCTTCAAAAATGCAAAAAAATGACTCTCCGCCACAACAATTAGCAGAAAGCCGCACGAATACTACACCTGTCCCCCTTGTCTTACGGCTGACGGCGTATGCACTGTTTTCTGCCTTGCGCGGCTCACGGGCCGCACCTTAAAGGCGGATTGTTAGATATATTATATAATATGAACATGCGATTGTAAATAGTCGATTGTGCCAAACAAGCAATTTTTTGCTGTGTAAAATTTGAGGGACGAGCGGGCATACTGATTCTATAAACTTTATGAAAGGCGGTAGATCTTTTATGCGAATTTCACCTTTTGTTTCCGGCATTGCAACCGGAGCGATGGCAGGCGCGGTGGTTTCGATGGTAGCGGCCGGCGCGATGCTCAATCCGTCGATGCGGCGGAATGCCAAGCACGCGGCGCATAAGGCGGAGCATGCGATGCACAGGGCGGCAGACCGGGTGGAGGATTTCATCGGGTAAAGAGGTTCGCCATTTCTGGGCGAGAGATTTCGCACGCTGCGGCGTGCGGGGAACGTGCGCCGTCCGGCGCGGGAACAAAAAGGGTAGACACCTACGGTTTCTACCCTCTTTGAACACCCGTTTCCCTTGGGGTGTAGCTCGGGTGCAGATGGTAGACTGCGTAAGCGTAGAAAAGGGGAACGGCAGAGGATTTTTTCTTCCGCGTGGTATAACACCGTTTCGCATTTCGGCTGCCGTACTGCTACACAGGCGGTAAAATTAACGCAGGCGCGGCATGACAGTGCCGCGCAACGTTTTTACCTGTGCAGATTATCTAAATCCTGCGGTTGTAGCCAATTTGCACCAGAAAACGGTTTGCGCGGCACTGTCATACTCCAGAGTACCCTCTCTTGCCCTTCAGGCAATTCACCTTGTGCCGCGCCCTGCGTAGAATAGCCGGTATGTGTAGCAGTAAATTATCCGAAATGCGAATGTGAGGATACCACGCGGAAGAAAAAAATCCTCTGCCGGACTCTTTTTCCACGCTTACGCAGTCTACCATCTGCACCCAAGCCCTCTGAAGGAAAGGCAGGAGTTCAAAGAGGAAGGGAAACCATGGGTGTCCCTTCCTTTTTGTCCTCGCGCCGGACGGCGCAACGTCTCGCTGTACCGCGGCGCAACACCTCGCTCAGATAGGCGAACCGCCTGCGCGTTTCGGGCACACCGGACAGCGGGTGTCGAGAAATACTCGCCCAGAGGGAACGTATCGCTTCGCGGGTCGCGTGCCTCGGACAGCGCGTGCCGCTGTTCATGCAATTTCCGTTGGAAAACCCATCAAACAATGCTATACTATAACCACTACACAAAGGAGAACCGTAATTTATGAAAATTCTTATCGTAGTGGATATGCAGAAGGATTTTATCAGCGGCCCTCTCGGTACGGCTGAAGCGCGTGCTATCGTGCCCTATGTGGCAGAGAAGGCAAAAAATACACCGCGTGAGAACCTGTTTGTCACGCTGGACACCCACCAGCCGAACTATATGGAGACAAACGAAGGGCGTCATCTGCCGGTGCCGCACTGCATCGAAGGAACGGAAGGTCATGCACTGGACAATGCCATTGCTGCCGCTGTGGACGGCATTCCGGCGTCCCGCATCATCCGCAAGCCGACGTTCGGCTCGGTGGCCCTGCCGGACATGCTCCGCGCGCTGCCGGAACCGCCGACGGAAATTGAATTTGTCGGCGTATGCACCGGCATTTGCGTGATTTCCAACGCCATGCTGTGCAAGGCGGCATTTCCGGAGGCGAATATTGTGATTGACGCGGCACTCTGCGCGTGCGTCACGCCGGAGTCGCACGATACTGCGCTGAATGCGATGCGTCTGTGCCAGATGGAAATTCTGCATCAGGGTGAGGAGCCGTGGCGCAAATGAGCAGACCCAAGATCAAAATTACGCTGATCGACAGAAAAGGCAAGCACGGCTGTCACCGCGGGCACAAAATCGGCGACAGCTTCGACTTTGACACCGAGCGCGGGCAGCTTTGCCCGATGGCGATGCACGTTGCGTTCCCATATATCGACATTCTGCGTTACGGCGGCCATCTTCCCGGGCAGGAGGACGGCACGGCGGTGTTTTGCTGTCCCGATGTGGACACGATCAACGTATTCCGTATTGAAATGGTAGAATAATCGTAAGACGGAGGGCGAAAAAATATGGATATCAAAAAAGTTACGGGTGTGTATTTCAGTCCGGCAGGAAGCACAAAGACCGTTGTTGAAACAACGGTGGATGAACTGGCGCGTCTGTTTAAGGCAGAGTGCCGGTACATATCACTCAACACGCCGTCTGACCGTGCGCAGGAGTATCAGTTTGCCCCGGATGAGCTGGTCGTATTCGGCTGTCCGGTGTATGCCGGTCGGCTGCCGAACAAGATTTCGCCGGACTTTGCTCGCTGCCTGCACGGTGAGGGTACACCGGCGGTGGTGCTCGTTACCTACGGCGGCAGAGCGTATGACAACGCGCTTGCCGAAATGTGCGAGCTGCTGACAAAAAACAACTTCAAACCGGTGGCAGGCGGTGCTTTTTTGTGCCGGCATGTATTCTCGGACAAGCTGGCGGCAGGCCGTCCGGACGCGGCTGACCTCAGTGAACTGCGTATGCTGGCGCAGGGCGTGGCGCGCAAGCTGAGGAGCAAGGGCGAGTTCAAGGCACTCAAGGTGCCCGGCAATGCAGAGGCGGCTTACTACACGCCGCTCAAGACTGACAAAACGCCCGCAAAGTTCCTCAAGGCCAAGCCGACTACGGCGATGGTGCTGTGCGAGCACTGCGGTCTGTGTGCGAAAATCTGCCCGATGGGTGCGATTGACCCGAACGACCCGTCTCATATTCCGGGTACCTGTATTAAATGCTGTGCCTGCACGACCTACTGCCCGAGCGGTGCAAAGAAATTCGATGATCCGGATTTCCTGTCGCACACCGCTATGCTCGAGAAATTCTGGACCGAATTCCGTCAGGAGAATGCAGTTTTTCTCTAAGGCGTTGCCGTAATGACGGATAATGCGGGGAACGTGTGGTATCCTGTTATCGAAAACAAGATCGAAAAGAGGAAAATCCCCGCCATTGGCGGGGATTTTGTTATATGTTAGCTTTACTTGGATCGAATTGGTCTATTTGCAGAGTGGCGCGCAAGCCCTCGCAAGACCACATATAAGCAGAGGTATCAGTGTATTTACCGTTGACAGGTTCCGCATCGAATACTTGATTATAATATACATGACCATAGTAATTGTCGATTGCATTGATGGCAACATTGCCGCCGGAAGTTTTTTCACCGTCTGTATACGCCTGATATTGCTGTGTATCACGGAAGTATACACCTAAATAGCCGCGTCCGGAGTCATAAATCAGTGCGTGAATTTTGGCATCACTGGTAATGCAGACGAAAAAGCGACCTTTTCCGCCGGTTTGCAGGCTGGGAACCTCGGACAGCTTGGCAATTTGCTCATAACGGCTTTTTGCATCGGAAAGAATACCGATTGTTCCGGGAAACGAGGTTCCGTCTTTGCTTGCAATGGTTTTATAATATGCATTACCGCCATCGCTGGTGCCGAGGATAGGTGAGGTCTTCCAGTTTGTATTCGACCCATAAAGTTCGACCATTTCTGTTTGAATTGCCTCATGCAGCATTCGCGTTTCCGCGATGACCTGATCCTTTTTTGCCTTATCAATATATCCTGTCAGTGCCGGAATGAGCAGCGCCGCGAGGATCGCCAGAATGACCAGCACAACGATGAGCTCCACGAGCGTGAAGCCGCGTTTTTTGTTTTTGGAGTACAGCATTTGGAAAAGTTCCTCCTTCCCGATTGCGGGATAAAGTTCGGTTTTCTTAGTATACTCGAAAATATGCAATAAAGCAAGGAGATAGATACAGATAAAGTGCACAAAAAATAAAGGGTTCCTGCCAAAAACACAAAAAAGAAATTGGTTAAATCGGAGAAAGTGTTTTGTAAAGCCGCAGAAACATTGAGATTTACAGCAGGGTGTGATAAAATAATATCAACCTGATAAAAAAGAATCACCTGCAGAGACAGGCGATGAGCAGGTCCGCACCGCGTATACAGACGCAGGTGCGCGAGCGGCAGATGCCGACGGATTGCAGCCGGTCGGTTAGTGCCGCAGCTTTCGGCAGACGGAAGCAGGAGAGAGAAATGAAGAGAGAGTATTGGGTTACGGAAATGAAGAAATGGGGCATTGAAAATGCAAATCTATGACTGGGTCAGCATAGGCGTATTGTTCGTTCTCGGTATCTTGTTCTATTTCCGACCGGCATGGCTGTTGAGTGAAGACCGGCAGCAGGCCGATGGCGTGGTAAGCAAGGTACGCACTGTCAGCGCGGCTGCGGTGGTATGCGCCATGGTAATGACCGTGATCTGCGTGATCGGATAAAGAAAGAATTGGCTGCAAAAACGCTCCCGTTCGGAAGGTGGATTCCGAGCGGGAGTGTTATTTTTTACGACTTCGATTGCGGTCTGGACAGCAGCGCGAACAGACAGCCGAACACGATCGCGGCGGCAATCCCGCCTGCCGCACCGGTCACGCCGCCGGTGAACACGCCGAGCAGACCGCTCTCCGCAACTGCTTTGGCGACGCCTTTCGCCAGCGAGTATCCGAAGCCGAGCAGCGGTACAGTCGCGCCTGCACCTGCGTAGTCCACAACTGCCTGATACCAGCCGAGCCCCTGCAGGATAACGCCGAGCACCACCAGCGAAACGAGAATACGCGCCGGTGTCAGCTTGGTTTTGTCAATCAGCACCTGACACAGCGCACAGATCAGTCCGCCGACCCAGAAAGCGTTCAGGTAGTTCATGCTTCGCTCCTTTCCAGCACGACGGCGTGGCAGATGCCCGCAATCGGCTGTCCCTGCTGCACCGAGGTCGGACTCATCATCGCACCCGTGCCCGCAAACACCAGCCGATGGATTTTGCCGCGATGCATATCGCGCAGCAGCGGTCCGCAGAGAACTGCCGCTGAGCAGCCGCAGCCCGAGCCGCCTGCATGCGCGTCCTGCTCGTCACCGAAAATCAGGCTGCCGCAGTCCGAGTAGACCGGGGACAGGTCGATGCTGTCGCCGCGCAGCAGCGTCAGCAGAAGGTCCGCGCCGATGTGACCGAGGTCGCCGGTAACGATGCAGTCAAAGTCCCGCGGCTGTGCGCCGAGATCCTCCAACAGCGCGGAAAGGGTGTCGGCAGCAGCGGGGGAAGATGGAGTTTTAGGACTATGCGGTCTTTCCGTGCTTTTGAATATAGTCCTGTGCTGCCGCATAGGCATCCGAAAATTTGAATTTTATCGTGATTTTACCGCCTTCGTGTACATAAATCATGTCGATCAGCTCAACAACGACCTCGCGCGTCAGCGTTTGTAGGCTGCGGTATTTGACGAACTGCGACAGGAACGAGTTGGTCTCGTTCACGCCGTTCTGCACCTCGTCGATGCGCGATTGCAGGGACGCAAGGCGCGTGTCCAGCTTGGCCTGCTGCTGCTCGAACTGCTCTTTCAGCCGATGGTATTCCTCGCGGGAGATGTCTCCGGCTTTCCAGTCCGGATACAGGGACAGCTTCATCTGCTCGATGCGCTCGCGCTCGGTTTCAAGCTGTGCCCGCTCGGTCTGCAGATGGTCTGCGGAACGGCTGCACGCGCCGCTGCGGTTGATCTCGGCAATCAGTTCATCCATCTCGACCGCCAGAGCGATCTGGCTGCGGAGCGTTTCGAGCACGGCCTGCTCCAGACGGTCGCTGCGGATGGTATGCTTCGTGCAGGCGCCGCTGTGCTGCTTCTTAAACGTCGAGCAGATATAGTAGTAATAGTCGCGATGCGGCTGGGAAATCAGCTTTCGGTTCATTGCCTTGCCGCAGTCGGCGCAGCGAAGAAAGCCGGAGAACAGGTAGACTTTGGGCTGCGTTGGTGCGGTGCGCGTATCGCGCTCAAAAAGCGCCTGTGCTTTGTCGAACAGTTCGATGGGGATGATGGCCTCATGTGTCTGTGCAACAGTGATCCATTCATCCTCGGGCACGGCCTCGCTGATGTGCAGCTTGTAGCTTTTCATGCGGTTTTTGCCCTGTACCATCGTACCCGTGTACAGCGGATTGCGCAGAATGCGGCGTACTGAACTGTCCGGCCACAGATCATCCAGCCTGTCCGAGGTCGGATGGCGGTAGTTCATGCCTTGCTGCCGCTTGTAGGCGGATGGATTCGGGACGCCCTGTTCGTTCAGTCGCTTTGCGATGCCGAGTACGCTCGTTCCGCCGATGAACCAGTTGAAAATATCGCGCACGACCGCGGCGGCCGCCTCGTCGATCAGCAGCCGGCTGTGGTCGTCGGG
>ERZ779842.1778-NODE-1778-length-16581-cov-3.284642_pt1 | contig 16581 bp, 13 predicted proteins | sample MGYA00511095_ERZ779842 | MGnify/ENA primary metagenome ERZ779842 (study PRJEB29588, sample SAMEA2154036) | human gut metagenome | biome: human gut; feature: human-associated habitat; material: faeces | place: Denmark | collected 2008/2010 ... | reverse complement strand
GGAAAATGTTCTGCATTTCTAAGCTGCCTATGCGGCAGTGATCAAGAGAAGCGATCTCCTCTTTCGAGTAAAAGTGTTTCTAAGCTGCCTATGTGGCAGTGATCGAAAGAGAAATCGAAAGAACAAGAAGATACCTTTTCTAAGCTGCCTATGCGGCAGTGATCATCATTATCCTCCCAGGAGCTTTGCCATTCGATTTTCTAAGCTGCCTATGCGGCAGTGATCAGTACGGGGAGCCGCTTCAGCCGCCATCAACATTTCTAAGCTGCCTATGCGGCAGTGATCAAGGTGGTCCCTGAGAAGAAGATCATCATGAATTTCTAAGCTGCCTATGCGGCAGTGATCTGAAACTGTGCGGCCTTCCAGATGCCGTTATTTTTCTAAGCTGCCTATGCGGCAGTGATCTACCTTTCCCTGCAGGAAGAGCTCCGGCGGCTTTTCTAAGCTGCCTATGCGGCAGTGATCGATGGCCTTCTTCATTTAGTTACCTCCTTTAATTTCTAAGCTGCCTATGCGGCAGTGATCTTTTCTTGTAAATGAAATACCCTTTCCCTTCATTTCTAAGCTGCCTATGCGGCAGTGATCTGGATTCCGCAATTGCCTCTATATCCTTTAGTATTTCTAAGCTGCCTATGCGGCAGTGATCGAAGTATTGCTGTTAGAAACAGCGGAGCAAGCTTTCTAAGCTGCCTATGCGGCAGTGATCTTGCCAACTGTCAATTTAAGGCCCCGGCGAGCTTTCTAAGCTGCCTATGCGGCAGTGATCAAGCTGAACCCCGAGTGCGGTTTCGTCTTGATTTTCTAAGCTGCCTATGCGGCAGTGATCGAATTTCCATAAAGAAAAACCGAGGGATGTAGTTTCTAAGCTGCCTATGCGGCAGTGATCACTTAGGTAAGTCAAAGAAAGGAGAAACTGATTTTCTAAGCTGCCTATGCGGCAGTGATCTATGCATGTGCATAGAGATTTCTTAGATTCTATCATACCATCCGGAATTACGTGATGCAAAACCCTTTTAAAAGGGGGCTTCGAAAAAAGTTAGATTTTATCGCTCTTTTTCCGAAGCCTTTTTTATTTGGGTCAAAATTCGGGTACTGCTGCACCCTTGCTCAGCCCGTAAGTTGTAAATCCGCCCTGGCCTTCTTCTTTCTTTTCTTCTTTTTTGACGAAAAGATTGAAGGTTTGCCCTGTAGATAAGCTCTTTAACTGAATGAAGGGAAGGTCATACTTTTCTTCTCTTTGTTTCAGCATCTTGAAAGCTGCTTTCTCGGTAACTTCAGGATGCCTTTTTGCATATCTACGGGCTTTTCTGGCAATGGAGCTGTCCGGCTGGTATCTTGCGAATTTTACATACCCTTTGACTTTGGACTCCGGTACTTCACGAATGCTTGTGATATGAACGTAATCACTCAATCGTCTCAGTGCTTTTTTCAGATCCAGTTTTTTCAGATCTGCTTCTTCCGGTGCAAAAACTCTTGCCTTTTCTCCCATAGATTCATCAGCATATTCAGGAAATGAGACTCCATAGATTTGTTTATGATCTATATTTTCCCGGTCGGCGAATGCCAAATGGATCTGTGCATAGACTTTTGTCCAGAGGAAATCCGGCGGAATTTCAGCATCCGGAATCAATGTAATTTCTTGATAGTATTTCATCATAATAAATTACTCTTCATCGTTCTTGCCAAAGACACCGCCGCGTACCAGGACTGCCATGACATAGTTTTTGTCATCATCGGAATCAAGATCTACGCCATTTGAGTAATCATCAAAGAGCGTGTAGAAGTCTTTCTTTTCTTTCGGTGTTCTGTAAGCCATGCCCATGTTTGTTACGGCGCCGTATGGTTCAACAGCAATTGGTCCGGTTTCTACTTCATCAAAGCTCGGATACCAGGTATCGATAGCACGGATAGCGTTGCCAAGCTTCTGTGAATGCATAGCTGCGATATCATTTACCTGATAAAGGATTTTGCTCTTCTTTTCTCTGCCTTCCACTTTATCTTTGTTCAGGATCATTTCTTCGCTGGGGTATACTTCCTGTCCCTGTCCTTCGAAGGCAAATGCAGTGACTTTCAAGAGGAGATAGTTTCTTTCTCCGCAAAGTGCCTCAGCAATGAGACCTGCAAGTTCTTCTACATCGTCAGATGTGTCACCGAAATCTTTCAGAGAGAAATCGTATGCATCAAAGATCCATTCTTTTTCCACGCCATCTTCTTTCAGCGCGACAACATGGACTTCAATTTTTTCTGCGCCGACACGGTTTCTCCAAAGGAAACGGCCATTTGCAAGGTTCAGCGCATAGCGGCGAGACAGTTCTTTGAATCCATTTTCTGCAATGAAATCTTCTCCCATTTTTTTGATGCTTTCATAATGTTTTGGATCATTGCACGCCGAAGGATACTGAACGCCAGAGAGTACTTTGACAGTGAATTCAAGTTTCAATGTATCTTCATCCATCGTCAAAGAAGCGCTGTCGACAGTCTGCAGGTTTGCTTTCTGAATTTCTTCATTCAGTTTAGCCGGATCATTTTTTACAGCACCTTTCAGACGATTAGAAATTGTGCCGCGAACTGATTTTTCCTGAAGTCTGACTGGAACAGCTTTGCCGCTTCTGTCTTCCCATGTCGTTCCATACATATAGCCGTCAGATACAACCAGTTTCTTTTCGAATGCGAGTACTTCACCTTTTTTTGCCATTTTACATTCCTCCCTAATTAAATTTTCTGATTTCTGCAAAGATATAATTCCTGATTTTCATCATAAGCATACCGCCACATCATATCGTCAATTGAATCGAAATGATACGGCATACGGAATTCACCGAGTGTTACGACACTTTCAGCAAACCGATGCTGCGTTTCTTTATCACGCTGATTTCTGCAGATTCCCAGTGGTGACAATCCCTTAAAACCTACAGAGATCGGGATGATCCAGCCTGTGCCTTTTCTCGAAAGATTCCATCCCGTAATTTTCCCATTTTCATCTTTCCTTGCGCTCATATTGACTTCCGTATAATCAAGAAGCGCATCAAGACCGTTAGTGCCATTTTCCATTTCCTGCTTAAGGATATCCCGTCTTTCAATGATGACATATCCTGGCATGAGCATACCTCTTACTCTGCGGATTGTTGCTGGATCATCTACATCGGTATACTGTATGCTCATACTTTGTATCCTGTTGATATCACCGCCAGCGATTTTCATCCGCCAGATTTCGCTCTGTACTTTTTCAAGAATGGCATCTTTATCATCAGGATCCAGTCCATCGATCTCGATTAAGATGGAAGCCGAAAGGTCAATGTGCGGTTCCTCAATCGTAGGTGGCCTTTCCCAGTCAGCTCCCTTTTTAATTAATGGATTCGCCGTATTAACAACAGCATTCCCATACGCTCCTTTAAACACATGCAGCCTTGTTTTATGAAAGCTGACTGCGACACCTGTGAAATGGATCTCTGAAAAATCAGTATCTTCTCTCTTTTTCTGATTCAGACCGCGAACTTTTCTTTCTAAAGCATGGACAGCTCCCAGCCATGCTGTCATAGCCGGAACTCCGATCGTATATGTACTGCTCATTGCATTTGCGTTATGAATCTGCATTTTCCTAATCACAAGATATGTACTCATAATCCCAGTCTCACCTCCTCACGCAGCTGATCATAAATGGTGTTCCTGAAGTAATCCGTCTCTGCATCTCCGAGAGTTACCTTTTCGTCTCGTTCAATTTTTTCATATGTACGAATAATCCAGCGCGCGAAATCCTTGCTGACAGCTTCTACCCACGCGTCTCCTTCTCTTTCACTTTCGTATGCATTGTCGAGCCAGATTTTCTGAAAACGTGGAAGCCCATTGTACTTTTCATCATCACTCCAGCCAGAAGGATTCTCTTCACGGATTCTTCCGGCAGTCATCATGGCCGTATCAATGATTCCCCCAAGGATCCGATCTCTCTTCTCTCTAATACCTGCATTATTCCAATTGATTTTAAATAATGCATGCAAACGTGATACGAAAAATCTGTATTCGGAATACGGAACGGATTCTTTAAAGAAATTCCTCTTTGGAAGAATTAAATCCCGTTCATTCAAAACAGGCGGAAGTGATGAAACCAGATATCCTTCCCCATGATGCAGCATGTTAAGCCCACTAATGTTCTGCGGCTTTGTCCCGCCGAAGGTGATGACCGTCTTATCCCAGACATTGCTGCAGTCCTTCCCATAATTAGGATCTTTAGGATCCCTTGCAGCAGAGAATTCTCTTCTAATGATGTTCAGCTTATCAAACAATGTTCCCAATTCACTAGTGCTTGGCATTACTGTCAAAAGATGATATTCTCCTTCACTTATTGGGAAATAAACCTGCCTTAAATTCTTATCTGTAAATCCCCTGGTTCCTGTCTTAAGGTCCTTAAATTGCTGATACAATTTCTCCGAGTCAATTCCATAAAGCTTCAGTTCATCGGCTTTTCCATCCTGGTTCAGAATGTGTTCCAATATAGACTGTCCGTCTTCCATTTTATACAAGAGAAGCATAGCCGCTGTCATGATATTGGCATTCGTATACACGATATCCGTCTCACATTGTGTATTTTCCGTTGTCAAATATCCGTCAGGCCTCTCTTTGCTCTCTACATAGAGATGCACAGTACTGTCAGGATTAGCAAATTTTCCCACATGTGTTGCTAATGTGTATTTAGATATTTGCTTCTCTAAGAGATCGCGTACCCAGACGCCTATCTTAACACGCCTGGCTTCTTCATCTAGAAAACCGTCTGGTAGTTTCTTGCGGTCTTCGACAATTTTCTTAGCGACTGCTTTACTTTCAAGAAATTCCGCAATTTCTCCCAAATTTCTCCCTTCCCTTCCTTCTTAAACACTCGTTTTCGAGAATAATCCGAATTTGTCAGAATAAAACCATTCTTTTTCTAAATTGTCAGGTATGATAATTTCTCCATACTTCTCAGACTTTTCAAAAAGAATTTCTTCTTCCTGCCTGAAATCTGAATCATTTACATAACGTTTCAATGCTTCTTTATAATCCCTCTTCAGCCATAAGTTTTTCTCGATCCCCTCCTTAAATTCTGGAAACGCTTCAATGCTTCTTTTCCTTCCTACTGAAACAAATTCCCTATCTATATACTCAGAAAACTTGATCTTATTATCTTCAAACAATGCGGTCAGGCGTACATCTGGATACGTTTTTTCTCTGAATCGGTTCAAACGCTGCGGCAATGCTGTCATCCACCAATATTCCCGGATCCATCCATTGACCGCTTTGGCTCCGCTGCTTTCTTTATCGGTGAAATCTTCCATCGCTTTCTGCTCGAGATCAATTAAATTCGTTCTCCAGGTTAGCGGGTCCTCTTTTCTAATACGCGGAATGGAATCAATCCTCTTTAAAACATCCTCTTTCAAAATACCTTTAAGATCATGACTTTCCAGCTTATTCTTTCCACTTTCATAGCCTGGATATATAAAGGCAGGTGCCTTTCCATTTAATCCTCTTAGATTCCATCGCATGACGGCTATATTTTTCTTCTCAATATTTTCGCTCATGATTCTATGACGAAGGACTCGTCCGGCAAGCTGGATAATCGAGCGATACGACGAAGGCTCAATCACTGACCAATCGAGATCGTGATCCCGTCCTACTTCTTCTACAGGCGTTGAAACAATAATGAAAACGACATAATCTGTTGTTGCTTGATCAATATGTTTTCGGAGAACCGGATCCTTGATGTCAACAGGCTCTCCATACAGCGTTTTCCTCTTCAATACACTATCCAAATACTTTTCCTGCTCATGACGAAGCAGCAAAATCTGCCGGCTGTGATAGGTCATAATGCGCGGTGTTATATCATCTTTATCCCAATCCGTATTCTGCAGTAGGTACAAGCTGACTTTTACACATGGATCAATATTTGCCATACGAACAACACCGATAGATACTTTTTTGCCTGTCTTCTCGTCTACAACGAAATTTTCTTTGGAAAGACGGACAACCTGTTTCCGGATGCTTTCGAAGTACGACTGCATCTTATCAGACTTGGCATCTTCAGTGTCTTCATCCTCACAATCTGCTATGTATCCTGACCTCTTTGTTATTTGCCGTGTTAATTTCGCGACGCGCTTTTCGATGAATGATTGATGAAATGCGCTATAGTCGGAATCATCATCTGTATTCATGAACTTCATCTCAGTTCGGAATTCATCACAGAGTACGACGCTGACACGTTTCTTGGAAATAAAGAAACTGTTCCTGCATTTCACACCGGCTATATAGGCTCTATACATGCCTTCTGCCAAATCGGGAGGAATTGTCGCTGAAGAAAGAACAACATTTCTTCCATACATTCCCGCCAGATGCACGAGCCGGGAAATGGCAGTCAGGTCTTTCTGCGTAAAATCATCGATTTCATCGATAACTAGATCAGAGGACATCAGCCGGAGCATCGGAAGAATGAAGCGTCCGCCCCGTATTGTTTCTGTCGCCCCCATCATATGATCGATTGTCGCAACGAGAACGGGCTTGTACAAGAAAGCACTGTTCTTATCTGCATCGATCCCTCTCGCAGGTTTGAAGAAAATATTCATGAAAGCTCGCTGCTCATCGTTCAAAGAGTCTTCATAAGCAAGCCCTTCAGCGAGAGATATATCTTCGCCGTCTTCATCTTCCATTGCTGATCGTTTTTCTTCCAGCTCCTTATCTCCTTCGTGAAGTTCCAGAACTGCTTTTGACCCGATCAATACAGCAAGGTCATCTTTGCTGAGTTTGATTCTTTCTCTGTACTCATCGCCGGTCTGCAGTGTCAGAGTACGGAGTCCTAATGCCAGAATGTAACGCAGGGAATCTCCTCCTGGAGAAAGCGCTCTCATAATTTTTGCATTGGCAAAAGTTTTACCGCAGCCAGTACTTGCAATATTTACAACAAAAGATACCTGATCTTTTCCACGATCTTTGCGGAAATTTCGTATTGTCTCAGCCGCCTTATCCTGCCAGGAAAACTTTCCAGGGCTTCTCTTCTTCAAAGCTTTGACGTCATACGTCTTTTCCATCTCTTCCGCAAATCTAGGCAGCTGATGCGCTACGCGAAGTGCTTGATCTGAAACGCCCGTCATATGCTCCTCCAGAAACTGGTTCTTCTCAGATTTTCTTTTCTTATTCCTGAAAGAAAAGGTATTTGCCCAAAGGTCTCTCGCGCTCCACTTCCCGTCGTCCTGCTTCGCATCGCCATCCAAAGAGGAAAAATAATGGTCTCCCAAAACTAATGCCAGGCGAGCGTTAAGCAGTATTTCACGGAAAGCCGGATCATAGTCAGGATCTTTCATGATCTGCTTCAAGGTATCGTAATCCTGAAGAAGTCTGCCGGTCCATTTCTTCAGATGCTTTTTCCAAATGTTTCCTTCGTTCCAAAGTATCCCATGAGAAAAGCGGAAACATTCCTGCCGCTTCTCTACAAAATCCGGATCATCATTTTCGTATCCCCATGATGATTTCAAACTTTTCATCATTTCATAAAAAGTTTCTCGTTTTTCATCTTCATAAGCGCGCCGGTCATCCTTATTTAAATCCGGAAGTTTATGATGTGAAAGAATCAGCCACGTGAGACATTCCGCGGCAGGCGGAAGCTTTTTTAACTTCGTTACATCTGATTTCCCCGCTTTAGCTTCATTTTTCAAGATATTTAAAACGATTTCTTCTTCAAATGTGCCATCAGCGAATTTCTTGAGCCAAGGTGTATCATCTTCAAAATCGCCTGATGCTTCTACGCATGCTTCAATCATCTTGCAGCTCATCCATTCGTGACGGAACGGATCCCGCTCTTTCGTTCCTGAGCGCAGCTTCTTTTGAAAGAAATCCGATGCTTTGCCCCAATCGTGAAAAAGTCCCGCCAGACCGGCCAGCTCTTTAATAATCGGCAGGTACTGCCAGTCGTTTTCCCATTCAGAATGGATGATTTTCTTTTTCGTCGTATTAACAGGTACAGCGCCTGCATCATTGAACTGGCTTCTGTCACCGACAATCCAGAGCAGATCGCTTCTTGCCCTCGACCTGATCCAATGACAAGAAACCGCCGTATTTTTTGTAGCATTTCTCCGAAGCGCAGTCCGCACTGCTTCCAGACCGTCCGAGGTTATGACCGTGCGCCAGGCGTCATCCCCAATTCTTTCCGCAAAGCTGTCCAAGATCGTACGGACCGTTTTCTGTGACTTACCGGTGCTTCGGCTGATCAATAATACCATCATAGGAAATCACCCGGCCCATATTTCAAACTACTGCGTTGGACGATTTCAAACATGTAATCCAGTGCTTTATGTTCTGTCAATTTATTCAAACACGTCATACGGAAATGCTTGTCATCATCGCCTCTGGCTGCTGAAATAAAACTCCAAGGCAGAATAATTGAGTCTTTGATCAGGTCCGCCACATCAAAGACAAGCGCGCCGCGCCTTGTTTTACCGTGCATGACCGCAAACCCATGCGGAATTCCCAATACCCAGAGAGTACAAGCTGCCAAACCATAGGCGAGGTAGTTTCCATGATTCAGGAAGATGTTCGCTTCATCATCACCGTCATGATTCCTGGTAAAATCCGGAAGTCTGGTTCTCTTAGCTGCATATTTATAGAGGGATTTGGTGAATTTTGCTTCTGACAGTAACAATTCCGTCACGTCTTTTGCACTGTCTATCTTACCTCTATAAACCGCCAATGCTCTTTCGATTTCAGGATCGTCCGCATTGAAATTTTCCTCATGCAGATCCCTATCTTTCCCCCATGTTTTTTCAAGAAAATCACATCTGGCTCTTTGGAAGTCTCTAGCCGTTTCGAGGCGTCTTTCTTTATTCATCCAGAACGAAATCCACCCCTGCATGTACTCCGTCGGACGATATTCGCTCTGCGGCATCATCCATTCAATATCCGTACCGGCAAAAAGAGGCGTACCACCGCCCCCGCAAAATCCGATCATGACACCTGCAGAAGCAAGCACCCGAACAGCTGCCTGGGTCAAGGATGTGCCGCTCCCCAAAAGAATGACCGTCGTATTGGCAACAGGAATATTCCAGAATAAATTTTCATCGCTGCTTTCAGTCAAGTAGACGACACGTCCATCCTTCTGCATGACTCGGCATTTCTCAAGATAATAAATATTGGCACGTTTAGAATGCAGAATCGCTTTGTAATTCGATTTCTTCAGAATCTCTTTCATCGCAGTTCCTCTTCGAAAAATGATTCATCTCTATATTTTTTATTTACGGATTTTTAATAAGTTGTTTTTATTATAACAAATAAACATGTCACGCTTTGTCATAGGAATGTACTATAAAAAACTTTTATGCCAGGCATTTCCTCTCCCTCATGTCAAAGATAAAATTTTGTTTAACTGTCACAATTCAGCGTTTGTTCATGCTAAAATATAGAAAAGAATCAATACAAATTTTGCAAGGAGGCGAGCGGGATGAAGAAGCGGTTTATTTTGGATATGACAATGCTGTTTGTATTTCTGATCGTGGTCGGGTACAAGCCGCTTGGAAATTACTGGCATGAGACTTTGGGCATTGTGCTTTTTGTTCTGGTCTTTTTGCACAATTACTGGAACAGGCAGTGGTACAAGTCTTTGAGTAAAGGGTCCTGGGGACTGGAGAGGAAGTATACGGCTGCGGTCGATGGGCTTTTGATTGTTTCTTTCTTGGCTGTTCTCCTTACTGCTCCATTCATTTCCCGCTCCTACTCTCTTGGTTTCAATATTCATTTTCTCGAGGGTATCCATAAAGCGGGCGGCGCTCTTATGTTGGCGGCGATCGGGCTGCATCTTGGGATTCACTGGGCGATTTTGAAACCTCGTTTTGTGAACGGGCTGCATCTTGCTAATGTTTCGACAGTTGGAATAATCGTCCGGCTCGTGGTCCTTGCAATCGTTCTCGGTGCCATTTACTTTATTCTTCCGACGGGCACGCGCCCGAATCTGAATTCTTCCGGCGTGTATATCGGTATGCTGGGGCATCTAGTGGATGTCATCGGCATTGGCGCTGTGTCTTACTTCATTCAGATGCATTTGAGAAAATTGGGACGGAAAGCGCCGGCAAAACCTGTGCGTTGACTGCAATAGGGCTGTGACGAAATGATTGTATATTTCGTTGCAGCCCTTTTTATTTCCCATGTATTTCTTCTATAGTTTCTCTGTCATATTTCGCATTTCACATGGTATCATGCTGCATGCTACAATGAAGAAAAGAGGTTCATGGGAGGTTTATTATGAAGCTTCGTATGATTGTAGACACAGTGATGCTTTTCCTTTTCCTCGCAATTCTGGATTACCGCCAGATCGGGAGTTCGCATCATGAAATCTTCGGGATGATTTTCTTTGTCATCGTCATTTTCCATAATTATTTGAACAGGCAGTGGTACAAGTCTCTTCCGCGCGGGCGCTGGAATTGGGACAGGCGGTTCACTTTTCTGATTGATGTCGTGCTTATAGGTTCGTTTCTCGCGGTCATGATCACGGCGCCACTGATTTCTTACAAGCTGTCGCTGGATATCAATGCGCCGCTCATCGTTCACAGGATTCACCGGATCGGCGGTTATGTGATGCTCGTTGCAATCGGGCTGCACCTGGGGATTCACTGGAGCGCTCTTCTTCCGCGTTTCAAGAAGGCTCTGCACTTGGGAAATAAGAAGACTGTTTCCATTTTCGTTAAGGTGCTTGCTGTGGTACTGGCCGCTGCAGGAACTTCTCGTTCGGATTCCACATTGGAAATCGTATTTTCCTGCTTCCTGTCACGGGGACGCGCATGCGCGCACCGAATGTGCCTGCTTTCGCTCTCGCCCATCTGACGATTGCAATTCTCTATGCGGAGATTTCCTATTATATGCAGAAGTTCATCAAGTCGAGCGGAAGGAAACCAAGACCGGTAAAGAAATAATGCACAAAAAGAGCTGTGGGTATATTCGATTAGAGGATTTATCTAACATAGATATGCAGATGGTCAATCTGAAAACCATAAAGGATACTTCGCCTTCTTAGAAAATGCAACTCTTTCGCCCAGCATCAGAAAAGTGATAGGCTGGGCACTTTCCCCTCCGGGGACAGTTCGGTGACGTGAAATATAAGAAATCAGTTCTGATTTGTTTTGAACTTATATACCTTCGGCTGAGGAAATGCAACTCATCCGTTTCATACACCAACTTATGAGTCATTTATGGCATTACCATTAAAGACAACTGGTATATGAGACACCTTCCCTTCCAGGGCAAGGTTAAGACCGGCCTACGGCCCTTCTTCCCCGTCTGGGAAGGCAAGTTCCGCATTTTACCGAATTTCCCCAGTCTCTTTTACACATCAGAAAGTATCATGGGCGGCGTTGTCGTACCAGTGGTATTCTATCTGCTTGCAGATTTCTTCTGCTTTTTCTTTTCCGAACTGGTCGGCGACAAAGCCTACTGCCATGTCGGTGCCTGCGGAGACGCCGGCGGCGGTATAGATGTTGCCGTCACGGACCCAGCGGGGTTCTCTTTCCCAGAGGACGCTTGTCCCGTGATTCCTTACCCAGTCAAAAGCATTCTTATTTGTCGTCGCGTGGCGGCCGTCCAAAATGCCTGCCGCCGCCAGAAGAGCAGAGCCTGTGCAGACGGAGAGCACCCATTTCGTCTTCGAGGCAAGATCGCCGAGGCCGGAGAGGAACCAGTCGTCGGTGACAAGGGTTCTTGTTCCCATGCCGCCCGGGACGATAAGGATATCTGAATCCTGCACGTCGAGCATGCGCTCGGTCACGACCATGATGCCCTGGCTGTTTGTCACGATGCCGCCAAGAAGCGATACGGAGCGGATCTCGTATCCATCCAGTTTGGACAGGACCTCTGCCGGACCAAATGCGTCAAGCGTTTCAAAATCATCAAACATCACAATCGATATCGTCTTCATGGTTTCCCTCTTTTCCTGTTTATCTTATAAGGATAAGACGCAGAGCGCCTTCCTGTCAATCTTCACCTTTCAGAGGCAACAAAAAAGCCCCGGTTTCCCGGAGCTTTCTCGTACGGAACACGGAACAGCTAACAGTAGAACTGACAACTCAAATCCTAAAAAAAGCATACAAGTTTCATGAACTATCATTCACTACATACAATCTAATCCGGAAAGGAGAAAACGCATGTGTTCCGATTTCGCTGCCTTTGCGGCAGTGGTTGGTGAAAGGTCTTCTTACCCTTCAAGTTCATTATAACACTTCACTTATCACATTTCTATATTTCTATCTATAAATCTTTCTTTAACTTGCGAAAGAAATGCAAAAGAAAGAGAAAACGCCATACGTTCTTGAAATAATGTTTCATCCCCGGCTGGCCTTCCCCAACAAAAAAGATGTGAAACCCACAGCGGATTCCACATCTCTTTATTTTTAGTCGTCTTTTCTTTCGTCCCAGTAGTCGACTTTCATGCCGATGGTTTCGGAGGTGAAAGGCGTGCCGTCGTTCTTTGCATAGTGGGCAGCGGCTTTTCTTACGTAGCGGAAACCGAGGTAGAGCATCGGAACGTTGCAGTATACCATGATGATGTTTGCAAGGTCAGAGAATGCCCAGAGGTTCGACAGGTCGTATCCGGCGATGCTGCAGGCAATGCCGAATGCAGTGACGAAGACGCAGAGCAGACGGAGAACGGTGATGAAAGAAGTGGAACTGGAAATACGGTTCCCGGAAATTTCGGAGAAGGTAACGAAGCCCATGACGCAGGTGTATGCAAAGAGGCAGAAGCAGATGGAGACCATGACCATGACGAAGGTCTGCAGGAGATCCGGAGTCAGCGCATGGATGGAGAGCAGGAATTTCGGATAGGTGCCTGCCGCTTTCCATTCTTCAGGATTCAGCACCCACTGGTGAGCCATGATGATGATGAAGCCTGTCATGGTGCAGATGACGTGGGTATCGAGGAATACGCCGAGAGCGGAAATGATGCCCTGTTCGCACGGATGGTGCGCTTCAGCGGAAGCAGCTGCCATCGTGATGGTGCCCTGGCCGGCTTCGTTCGACATGAGTCCTCTCTTGACGCCCTGCAGGAGTGCAGTACCGAGGACGCCGCCGAAGACAGCTTCCGGCTTGAAGGCGCCTGCAAAGACGGCATGGAAGAAGTACGGAACGCTTCCCAGGTTCGTGAGAATGAGAAGGATGGCCGTGCCGATGTAAATGACTGCCATGACCGGGACAAGGATATCTGCCCAGCGGGAAATACGCTTGATGCCGCCAAACGCCATGAAGGTGATGAAGACAAGCAGAAGAATCGACATGACGTAGTAGAATGTCGACTGCAGCGGAATTTCCTCTCCGCCAACGAGCCCGACGATCGAGCCCAGGGATGTGATGACGTTCAGGCCCTGCGCCGGAAGGCACATGAGCGCGTAGAAGATATAGAGAGCAGACAGAGCTACGCCTACCCATGCCTTATTTCCGCAAAGGCGCCTTGCATAGAAAGGAAGGCCGCCGACGAAGTTGTCGCCGCGTTTTTCCTTGAAAATCTGTGCGAGCGTGCCTTCAGTGAAGGCTGTCGCCATGCCGAAGAAAGCGGAAATCCACATCCAGAAGAGCGCTCCCGGACCGCCGGCAGCAATCGCGCCCGTGACGCCGATCATGTTGCCCGGGCCGACGCGCATAGCCGTCGAAAGGAGGAAGGCCGCCAGAGGAGAAATACCCGTGTGGATGCTTCTTCTCGTGGCAAGGGTCCGCACGCCCGTCATGAACTGGCGGATCTGTACGAATCCGAGGCGAAGTGTGAAGTAAATGCCTGATCCCACCAGTACGATGATGGCCAGGGAGAATGACCCCAAGACAGGGATGTCCTTCCAGAAACCGAACATCTTCGGGAAATCCCAGAAGAAGTCAGAAACCGGAGTGACGAAGCTGAGTACTGCATTCAGAGCTGCAAATAAGTTTTCCAATAGCTTCACCCCTCATTTTTTTATTTACAGGGCTCCAGAAAGCCCTTCAGATTACTGCTGTGCGCCAGCTTCTTTGATAGCCAGAGCAAGCTTGTGAGCGAGGCCGTGCATCTTTTTCTTGGAAACGGAGCATACGGCAAGGCGGATGCCCTTCTTCAGCGGAACCATGAATACATGATCCTTTTCAAGGATGTCGCAGACAGCCTGGGAATTGGTGACAGGAATCGTGATGAAGAAACCGGAGATGTAAGGAACGAACTTCACTCCTTCTTTCTGTGCTTCTTCTACGAAAATAGCGGCTCTTTCCTGGATGAGCTTGTAGTACTTGGCTCTTTCAGCGTCGAGCTGTTTGATCTTTTCCGGATCCTGGCAGATGCGGATCATTGCATGCTGAGCTGCACTGTTGCAGTTGGACCATGTAGCACGGCTGCTGTACTGGTTGATATCGACGTATTCCTTGATGACGTCTTTGTCAGAGGAAATGCCGATCATAGCGCCCATGCGCTGGCCGTACATCGTGAAGCCCTTGGAAAGGGTGTATGCACAAACGACGAGGATGTTCTTCGGGAGTCCGCCGAATACCTTGAAGAATTCACGGCATTCTTCCTTTTCGCCGCTGTAGTCGAGGTATGCAACGTCAGCAATCAGGATGGCATTCTTTGTTTCATCCTTGGTTGCTTCCTTGAGGACATCGACAGCAGACTGCCATTCAGCCACGGACATGCAGTAGCCGGTCGGGTTGTTGGCAATGCCGTTCAGAATGATGACGATATTGTCCTGTTTCTTCAGGATATCTTCTACATTTTCCTTGAAGGAAGCGGCATTGAAATGGCCGTCGCTTGTCAGGAAGGAGAATGTGCGGACCTTGCGGTTGTTGTCGTCGATCAGGCTGTCATAAGCGCCCCAGTGCCAGTCAGTAATGAGCACTTCATCGCCTGGTTCGGAATAATTGTGCACGACATGGTGCAGGACGCCGGTGCCGCCAGGTGTTGCGCAGGCATCGATGTATCCTTCCGGACGGGACTTGCCGAAGCACTGATCGATACAATCCTTCAGGAATTCATCATAGCCCTTGATCGGAGCATATGCGCAGAATTCCGGCGGTGTCAGGTTCTTCAGTTCCTGCTTGACGACATCAAGAACGACGAGGCTTCCGTCTTCTTCAAGAATGGATCCTACTGTGGCATTGGTGACGTTTTCCACGCCGATTTCCTTAGCCAGTGCGATCGCTCTGTTGTTAGCAGCAAAAATGTTGTCTTCTGCGCTCTTTCCTTTTGCATGTGGTGCAGCAATACTGTACATACTTACATCCTCCTCCTAAATAGCTGGTTGCCCGGTCAATGCATTTCCCTCATTTTAGCATGAGAAAACCGCCGCTTCAACGAAAACTGCGGATTTTCCCGCCTCCGGACGCAAAAAAGGCCGCGGCAAATACAATGCCACGGACACCCTTGTCCATTTCTATGAAGTTACTTTTACATTATAAACCATCCGGCAAAAAAAGAAAACGGACTATAAGGCTCCATCGTCTTTTTCGGGAGATTTCTTGCTTTTTCTCAGGAAATCTGTATAATTCTGCTAAAATTTCATGGAACGCCTGTACCATACTTGATATCCATGGTATGATAGAGCCAAAACTATTTACCGGAGGAGTTTAAACATGTCCAAAGATCCGAACTTTACTGAAACGGACCTGTTTTCATTTGAAGCGGGCCCTGCGAAACTGAAAAAGTCCCGCAGCAAGAAGGCGGAAGGCGAATCGCCCAAGCCGCGCAGGACAAAGAAATCCATCCCCGCGCCCGCACCAGAGCCCGAGGAAGAAACAGCAGCGCCTGAAGGAGAAACAAAAGCCTCCTCCCTCTGGGCTGACAAATACTGGGAATTCGACATCACCCACCCGTCAGCCGAGATCAAGGACGCCATGAAATCCTCCATGGTCGAGGAAGGCTTCACGAAACGAGAAGCCAACCGCGTCTTCAAAGGACTCACCTTCAAGGAAAAAGTCTTCAACACGAAGCGCCAGGCGAAAGAATACCTGAAAACCATACCGACCACCTACGCCGTCAAGTACAAGATCGGCATCGAACCATCCCCGCAGATGATTTCCCTCGAAAGAAGGCTGAAGGAAAAGCAGGAACGCCTCGCTTCCTACTCCAAGGAGCAGAACGAGAAGAAATTCAGCGCAGACTTCATCACTTGCCCGCACTGCAAATCCCGCGTGAACACCTCCTTCATCCACCCGCCCGTCTGCCCCGTATGCGGAGAAGACATGCGCTCTGATACAGCCGTGAAAACCATCCACTCCCTCGAAGAAGCCGTCAAGGATCTTTCCAAGAGAAGTGAAGACGCTGCAAGAAAACACAACAGCAAATTCACCGGCGGAGAACGCTGGATCATAAGGACAATCAATCCAGTCAAAGAAGAAGAATAAAAAAGGAAACCGCTGCAGGAGAATGTGCCATCATTCTCCTGCAGCGGTTTTTGAGTGGTGCGCTTTCTTATACACCATACAACCGAGCTGCGATTAGCAAAATGAACCCCTTTCGGCGCATTCGCGCCACTTTCCCCTAACGGGGACAGCTAAACCTCGCTTTGCTCATACGAAAGGATGGGGTGCGGATATTTTTTTGGACCATTCTGGTAGTACTTACATTATCCCTAAGCT
>ERZ779842.1768-NODE-1768-length-16658-cov-3.548877_pt1 | contig 16658 bp, 8 predicted proteins | sample MGYA00511095_ERZ779842 | MGnify/ENA primary metagenome ERZ779842 (study PRJEB29588, sample SAMEA2154036) | human gut metagenome | biome: human gut; feature: human-associated habitat; material: faeces | place: Denmark | collected 2008/2010 ... | reverse complement strand
TCTGTTCAGCCGCTTTAACAGAAGCATCAACATCAGAAACATGCTGTTGGAAATCCTCATAGTTCAGCAGGCTGTTTTCGGAAAGATAGTTGAAGGTGCGGGCCGCTTCTTTCAGATTATTGAGTTTTGCCCATCGTTCAAATCCTTCTCGATTCCCAGTTGTGACAGGCAGTATAAATGCATATTCGGATTAATCGGGATGACGTAAAATGGTATTTGGCAAATAACTCTCCGATATTGGTGGAACAGATTACAACTGTGGATCGGAGAACGGTGATGGGTAAAATTGGCAGGGCGTCAGGTCAAAGTAAGGTTAGTCCATTTGCCTTGATGCCGCTGGATATTGATACGACGAATGGACTAATGCATACACTTTTTTCGCTGGAAGATAGGTATGGTTTGACCGTTGCAGAGGAAAAGGGGAAGATCAACCTTGTGTTGCCGGAGTCGAATTTAGGATTACATGCGACATTGGAACAAGCTTTGTTTGATTGGTTGCAACAGAAGACAAAATGGGATAGTGGTGTAATCACGAAGGATGAGTATGACGAGTGGAGATACAATTATCCAGAAGATAACATAAAAGAGCGGGCATAGACTAATGTGGGGTGACAGGAAGTACAGAAAAAGAAACTGTGCTTCCTTTTTTAATTGTTGAGACTGCTTTATATTTTCCGTTTTTGGATGTTGCACGATATACAACATAGCCCTGGGCATTGCTTATCTTTTTCCATTTCAGCTTTGCCTGTTTCTTTCCGGCTGTTACGGTTACAGCAGGTGTTTTGAGCTTTACAGTCTGTCCCGGTGTCGGCTGCGGCGTTGTTGTCTGTGTTTTTACTGAGATATTCTTGTCGTAGCTGCTCCTCACAGCATTGCCCCATTTGCCTGAAACAGCCTGTACACTGTAATAATAGAGAGTATCCCCTACTGTCCTGGCATCTGTGTAAGTAAGCTCTTTTGTCTCCGCAATCTGTGTAAACCGGCTCTCTCCCATCCTGCGTCTGAGGATCAGATAGGAATCTGCAGCATCATATTTATCCCAGGTAATCATTACTGTATTTCCGGAAGCCTTGCATGCTTTCACAGTCGGCATTCCTGCTGCAAAAAGATCCTTTGCAGTACCTTTTACCACTACATGGCACACAGCTGTTACATTCTGATCTGTTTTTACGCGGATATCTGTCTCACCTACAGAAAGCGGTGTGACAACTCCTTTCTGATCCACCTTTGCAACATGTACATTGTCAGAAGTCCATACCAGCTCTCCACCACTTCCCTGAGGGCTGAAGGTCCATGTCAGTGCATGAGCTCCACTGTCAATTGCCAGGGTCAGAGTCTTATCACTGAGAGTAATCCCCTCCGCAGGGGCAGTTACCGTTACCTGACAGGTACCCTTGGTACCATTATCAGAAGTCAGGGTAATCTCTGCTGAGCCTGTGCCAACAGGAGTTACCTTTCCGTTTCCGTCAACAGCTGCCACTGCAGTATTTGAAGATGCCCAGTTCAGGGAAGAAGGTTTCGCGCCATTTGGAGAAATGGTATAATCCAGTGTTCTGGAACCACTTTTTGTTGAAAGCGCCAGGCTTGACGGGGAAATGCTGATACCTGTAATGTCAACCGGTCTGGAAGATACGGAAATATTACAGGTTGCATAAACACTTCCGGAAACCCTGGCAGTGATAACTGCCGAACCCTCCCCTGCTGCTGTTACCACTCCGTCATTTACCCTTGCAACAGAACTGTTGGAGGAATTCCAGGTTACTGTTCCCACTGAATCAGAAGGAAGGAGTGTATAAGTCAGGGTATAGCTGTCCCCTTTGGAAAGAGAAAGCTCAGAAGCATTCAAAGTAATATGCTTTGGTGATGCCGGAAGCCCGGCCTCAACGGCCTTCAGCAGCTGGGTTGCTTCATAAACCCTGTTTGCAGAAGCATCCAGAGTAGTCAGTGCGCTGTCTGCCTCAGCATAGGCTCCGGAGAAACCGCTGGCCTGTGACCATCTGGAACGCTCCGCATTGGCTTTTCCCATCATACGGATCAGCTCGCTTTTATCTGCGGCTTCAAAAATCTGTTTATTATTGTTATACGGATCACAGCCGGTGATATCCGTACCGCCACACAGGGCAAACATGACACGAAGTACACTTCCGTCTGAAGGATGGCTTGCCCCCATGCCTACACCCATAAATACATTATCAAGAGTATAAGTCCAGCCGGAAGCTGAACAATAGGAAAACTCTGTCAGATCCGGAGAATATTTATTTCCTGTCAGCTTATAGGGCTCTCCTGTCCATGTAGATGTTTCCGCCAGAACTCTCTTGATACATTCCGGCGTATTCAGGCTGCCACTGTCACAGTTTGCAATTCCCCTGAGATAAAAACCATAGCTTGAATTTGTGTCATAAAGGGGTGTGATCCCATTTTCGCTTAATCCACGCAGCAAAACATCTGCACAGGTTTCCCCTTTGGAAAATTCTACCTGTGTAGGTTCCAGAATCATACCCTGTCCGATAGTATTCTTTTCCACTGTCAGAGTCAGAGTGTCTGCCAGGACATCTGTCTGTCCAAGTGCAAAGATTCCAACAGCCATTCCGGCTGCCAGAGTCAGGCCTTTCACAGCCTGTAACAACTTATTCTTTGTCATTTTCATTTTCCTCCTTATTTTCGGGCCGCTGCAGCAGCCCGTATTTTCTTTTTACTCTTTCCAGTTTCTCCAGCAGAGGTCTGCTTAAGATCCACAGGAAAATCACTGTAGAAGTTGCCTGTACCAGATCCACCGGTGCACCCGAGATATAAAATGCGATCAGACTTTTCTTAGTGATCCGTCCATAAGCCATCAGGATAGATGCCGGGTTCATAATTCCTCCAAAGATCAGAAACACACTCAGGAATCCGTAGATACACAGATCAATCTTTCTGGCTTTGAGAATCCCTTTCTGAAAAAGAATTCCAGCCAGATATCCGATCATTCCATAGGAGAACATCTGCCACGGAGTCCAGGGTCCCTGCCCGAAAAACATATTTGAGATCATCATGATCAGACAGGCGCAAAGGAATCCTGCCTCACCGCCTAAGGATACTCCGGTAAGGATTACGATAGCGGCGATAGGCTTAAAGCTTCCAATCATAAAGAAAGCGCTTCTGCCTGCCACTCCAAGGGCGGCCATTACAGCAATGACCATAATCTCTCTTGCCTGTGGATGCCGCCCCTCAAATACCATAAAAAATGGAATCATGGAATAGGCAAGCACTAACAGGCTGATGATAACATCATGTTTGCCATGAAACTTATGTACCAGGATAAAAAGCACCAGTGGCACAAATGCCAGAAACATGACCAGTCCGATCCAGGTACGCTTCTCGATCTTTCCTTTGTGTATAGGCTGAATAATGATGCCATCCTCTTTCAACTCATATTCTTCCAGATCGTCTTCGGAAGTGTCTGCCAGAGAACTTTGTTCCACCACGGACTTTCCGGATTTTAAAAGCTGTTCATTCCGGGTTTCTCCCCAGAATCGATCCATAAACTGATCTAAAGCCTTTCCTTCAAGCACGCAGCCACCTCCTTTCCGGTAACTGCCTCAGGGAAATAATGTCTTGCCATGCGGTTTGCCGCAGTGGTATAGAAACTGTTTCCTGCAAAAAATTCTGCAGCCGGTTTACTGGTCACCACATTCCCCTGGAAAAACAGCCCAACCCTGTCTGCATACTCCGCCACAAATTCCACATCATGAGAAATCATGAAAATCGTGATACCATGCTCCTGAAGCTTCTTAAGGATTTCTCCCAGTTCCTGTTTATACTCTGCATCCAGTCCTTTGGTTGGTTCATCCATCAGAAGAAGTCTTGGCTGTAAAAGTAATACCTTCGCAAGTGCCAGACGCTGCTGTTCTCCACCACTCAGATCATAAGGATGACGGTCTAACAGCCCCTCCAGCCTGGTCAGACTTACAATCCCTTCGATGGCTTCTGCCTTCTTCATAGAGGCGGTATATTCCGGAGATTTCTTCTCTTTTGCTCCGCCGATGATGGAATACAAATCTTCACGTACTGTCTTTCTGATAAACATACTCTGGGGATTCTGGGGCAGAACACCCAGATAGCCTCTGTAAAGCTGAATATCTGTATATCTGCGGATATCAATACCATTTAGCAGGATCTTTCCACGGTATGGTGCCCGGACACGGCTGATCAGAGATAAGGTTGTGCTTTTCCCTGTTCCGTTCCCACCGACCAGCGCATAAAATTCACCCTGTTCCACTTCCAGATTCAGATCCTGCACCACATCCCTTCCCTCTTTTTCATATCGGAACCATACATCCTTTACCTGAATTGCCGGCGGCACAGAAGTTTCTGACCTGTGCGGCAGTTTATTTCTTAAACCATTGGATGTTTTTTGTAGTTTTGTGTTACTTTTTTCCGGCCTGCCGCTCTGTGCCTTCTGCATCACCTGAGTGATCCAGTTTCTGCCATCTCTGACTGTCAGAGGGCAGGGCAAATCACTTTCTACCTCAGCATAGATCTGCATGGGAACCGGCATGGACAAAAACATTCCATGATGCTTCTCTTTCAGAAATTCTCCGATTTCCCCGGGAGTTCCCTGTGTGAGCAGGCCCCCCTGATCCAGCACGTATACTTTGTCAGCCCAGGGAATCACATCCTGCAGACGATGTTCTGTGAGAATTACCGTTGTACCAATATCCCGGTTAATCTTCCGCACAGTTTCCAGAAAATCAGACGCTGCGATCGGATCAAGCTGAGATGTAGGTTCATCCAGGATCAGGAGTTTCGGATGCATAGCCATGATAGCTGCCAGATTCAGAAGCTGCTTCTGCCCTCCGGAAAGTTCGGACACATTTTTATAAAACCACTGATGGATGCCGAAATAACTTGCCATCTCTGCCACCCTGAGGCGGATAGACGGTGTATCGTATCCCAGACTCTCCAGTCCAAAAGCCAGTTCATGCCAGACTTTATCTGTTACGATCTGATTCTCCGGATTCTGCAGTACATATCCGATTTCCTGGCTCTGCTGTCTGTGAGCAATCTTCTCCAGATCCTGGCCATAATAACAGATTCTTCCGGATCTGCTGCCACAGGGAGCCAGATCTGACTTTAGCTGACGCAGCAGTGTACTTTTGCCACAACCGCTTTTGCCACAAAGTACATTAAAGGTTCCCTCCTCTACATCCAGCGTCACATTTTCCAGAGAATTCCTGTTGCCGTTGGCATAACGGAAGGAAAAATTCTTCACTTCTATTATCTTCATTTCTGTTCTCCTTCCATTTCATTTCCTAGTTCTTCATAAATCTGCCTGTAAGTTACAGCCATTTCACTGTGCACATGACTGCGGCTCTTCTTCATGGCAAATTCTTCACCCAGGTCCAGTATAAGAGGCAGAAAACAGAAAATTCCAAAACTGATAAACGTAATAACAGCCAATACCGGATGACAGGACTGTCTCGGAACCCGTCCGAAAATGGTAAATCCCGCCAGCAGAATCCTTGGATTATACTGGGCAAAAGCAGCGCCATGATAACATCCGTATGCAGAAACAAGGGAAAGTACAGCCAGGATTCCGCCAAGAAGCTTATCTCTCCGGTTAAACCGGTAAATAGAAAAAGCGGTCCTGCCTCGCAGCCCATATCCCCTGCTCTTCATAGAATCTGCTGTCTCAATGGCATTTTCCAGCGCCCATGTGACAAGAATTGATACCATATTTAAGGCATACCTGACTTTCTTAAACCATTTCCCATTGCTTACATCCATTCCCACACACTTCTGTCCATTGCGGATCACTTTCAGCTGTGCGATAAAATGCGGTACAAACCGAAGTGCCATGGACAGCATCAGGGACATTGCCGGGATGATCCTGCCGAAAAGGTATATAAATTTGTCACTGGTCATGATCTGGTTATAGCAGGAAAACCATAAGATCATGATAAAAAGTACACATCCCAGAACAATTCCATATACCAGAGCTTCCAGTGTAACCCAGTTTCCACTGCTCTCAATATAAAGCAGCGGTGTCACTCCATAATGGTTAAACATCGGATTCAGAAGTGCAACGATCAGAAGACTTGGAATAGTCAGAAGAAAATTGATCTTAAGAATCTTCCCCACTCCGTTCAGCCACATGGAATATGCAGTGGCAGCAATAAAAGATACTGCCAGAAAAACCGGATGCTGGATAAACATGGTAAAACCCAGCACCACTGCAAAATAAAAGAAATTCAAAATGGGATGGCATCTGGAGAAGGCATCAGTCATAATACTGATCCCCCACATCCCTGCCAAGATTACAGGTATAACGCCATTCTACGGTATCCCCGTCTTCCAGCGTATACTTGGAGCATCCATAATTCGGATACCAGCCATTAACACAGTACATCCATCCGGAGTCCTTGCCACAGTCAAATTCATACAGATTGTTGATACCTGAAACATAATAACTGTTATACATAGGAGTCCATTCCGATTCCATCTGGATTCCAGCCTCATTACACACACGTTTCAGTACATCAAATACAGTTTCGCCTTCATAGAATTCCACTTCAGAAGGATACAGAATCCATCCGTCTGCAGGGACAAACTCTGCTTTGGACTCCTTCAGGTCATTCCAGTTATTCAGGATCGTAGAACATTCGATAGAGAAGGTACAGGTCATTGCTGTATCTTCATCCGAACTGTCTCCGCTGCCTGATGTGTCCCCGGAACTGTTGTCTGCAGAAGAACCATCCTGCCCGGAGGTCGGGTTTCTATCTGTATCTGCCTGGTCTGAGGAACTACCGGTAGATTTATTGTCTTTTGACTGTGTATCTTCTCCTTTTGCATTATCTTTGGTATTATCTTTGGTTTCATCATCCGCCTGGTCGTCTGCAGCTTCTCCTGTGGTGGAGCCTCCGATCAGATAAAAATCTCCGCCCGTTTTTGTTACATTAAAAGTAAGGGTTGTCCGTTTTACTTTCTTTTTGCCACTTTCCCTGGTAGAGATCTTCGCAGTATCCAGTTGATAAATCTTTCCATTCTCTTCCAGACAATAGAGAACTTTATCTGCGTTCCATTCTTCTTTCAGATTAAGGGTCAGTTTTGCCGGAGCAGCCAGGTTCATCTTCTCCAGTGTAACCTTCAGTGCATACGGTGCATTATTGGCAGCTTTCTTTATTTCTTCTGTCCCGTCCTCTGTACACTGTACCAGAAGCTTCTGTTCTACAGGATTCTGAATCTGGCTTCCATTGTAGGTCCATTTATATCCAATACCACTGTCTGTTTTTCCCACAAAATAAAACTTCTCATCTTTTCCCGCAATGGTCTCCATCTGCGCCTGGGTGATAATCCCATCCTCCGGAAGCTGCGTCTTTGTTTTTAATGGTTCTACATCTGTATCCTGTTCCTCATCGGAACTGTTCATGATATCTGCTCCCTTTTGGGAAAGCTGTGTCATATTGTCATTTCCGCTGCCGCAGCCTGTGAGGGAACTTACTCCCAGAAACAATGCAAGCCACAGAGCAAGTCCCTTTTTCTTTCTGCTCATTTCTTCTTCCTCCGCTTACGTATAAGAGCTTTCACTCCTGCTTTAATGCCGTTTCCTGCCAGACCTCCTGCCAGAGCACCAGCTGCTGCAAATCCAAAGATCATACCATATTCTTTCTTATCAGAAGTCAGAACACCGGATCCGGTATCCTCTGCTGACTCTATGCTGCCATCTGCATGGTCATCCGCCAGAGAGGTTTCCTCTGATTCCACATAAGGCTCTGCCTCAAAATCCCATCCTACGGAATTTTTACCATTCTTTGACTTGCTGTTCTTTGATTTACTGTTTTTGGAACTGCTTTTAGAGTTCTTATCCGAAGAGTTACCAGAAGCACTCTTTCCTGAATCTCCTGCATTGCCTGAACTTCCTTTGCCTGATGACTTGCCGCCCAGAGATTTACCGGAACCACCGGGCTTTTTCGTATTTATATTACCGCTGCTTCCCGATGGGTCTGCTGCAGGAGCAGAGGTTGGAGTTGGAATAGGAGTCGGCTCCTTTAAACCAGTGCCGGTTCCGTCACCCTTTCCCCCTTTACTGATACTTACATCTGACATATCATAAAGACCTGTTTTTCCGTCTTTCAGACGCTGATAAGCCACCAGTGCATAATACCCCTGTTCTGTAGCCATACCATCCAATGTACCTGCAGCAGCACCGCCATTATTTCCGGCGCCTGCTTTTACATGCATGAATCCACTTCCTGCAATATGATAAGTAATGAGATTCTCTATTGTCCAGTGTCCGCCCTTTATAAAACGGGAATCTGTTTCCGGATCAATGCCCAGACTGCACAAAGCAGTAATGACCTGTGCACAGGATTCCTCTGTTTCGACTCCCATGGTAGAATAACCACCACTGTCGTTCTGCATTTCAGACAGCCGGGCAAGTCCACGGTCAATGGCAGCAGTCACATTTTCATATCCTGCTTTATGGTAGTATGGTGCCAAAGCCTGCAAGGTCATTCCTGTAACATCCGAATCCGCATTACTTCCCATCAAAGCCCATCCACCCCCGGACAGCTCACTCTGCAGCAGGAAATTTACCAGTGCAGCTTCTGAGTTCTGTTCTTTGGCAGACGGATTATCAGGAAAAGAATATTCCGGATGACAGTTCACTGCCAGAAGTGCCCAGATAGGACCATTTAATCCCTGCTCCTTTACCAGACTAAGATCAGAAATGTATTTAAAAAGATTGTAACCGCCTACATTACGGGCATCCTTCCCTTCTGCAGTCAGTACAAGAACCCTCTTGGAATACTCCGTATATTTGGAAGTATTGGTCAGAATTCCTTTCTTTTCCTCAATATAATTTGCTGTATGATTATAATAAGTAGAGAAATATTTCTCCTTCAGACTCAGTCCACCCCTTGCCAGCCCCAGCACATACCATTCACTTCCTACCGAAGGATTGGTATCTGTGGCACGCATATAGGCACTGGTCTCAGCCATGACCTGACTGACAGATTTCTTCAGGGTATTCGCCCCCTGCATAACAGTTACCTTACAGGTCGCTGTCATCTCCGGATGCTCTGCTACTGTCGCTGTGATCGTAGCTTTGCCATTCTTTACTGCTGTGACAACTCCTTTTTTGCTTACCTTTGCAATAGAAGTATTACTGCTCTTCCAGGTAACATTGTAATTTTCCGTAACGGATTCCGGTATTGGAACTACTTTAAGGGTATGTTTCTGGCCACGGTTGATCTTTATGGAGCTGCTGTTAAGAGAGATTCCCTGCAGACCTGCCGGAAAATCTGCCACGATCAGATGCGTTAAAGTTCTGGCACTGTCCAGATAGAAAGTTCCGTCTTCCTGCATCTGTGGGGTCAGTTCCATAAAAGAATCTTCCGCAGATCTGAGGATTCTCGGTTTTGTCAGGCTCTCATACCCTTCCGGTACAGGAAAGGCCAGCGAGATCATTGTCATGGGTTGATATGCTTCTCCTGTACGGATATCTGTATAGGAAATCTCTATGTCATAAAGAAGCTGCGGCAGAGTACCCGGATAAGTTTCTGACAGCTGCTGCATTGTCTGCTGTCCATCAGAACTCTCCTGTACATGAAGCTGCACATACCAGGGATTCCCTGTTACTGTTACTCCATTGACAGAAGAAATCTGAGCTGCAATACGGTTCCGGACAGTTTCCAGTGCCTCTCTGATCCCGGAATTCACCGCTGCCTGCTCATCCTCTGTCAGACTGTCGTAAGTGTCACTGGCAAGACAGAAATCTGCGATCATCTCTGAATCCAGATCTATTTCCTCTGCTTCTGCAGCTTTCTGAATATAAGAACACATGGTCTGTATATCCAGCATGGTTCCGTTGTCTTTCTTATTTTCATTTTCCGATGTTTCTTCTTCATATGCGCCAGTTTCTGTTTCTGATCCGGACGGTTCTGTTTCAGACTGAAACTCATCCGCAGCAGTCCCCTCCCTGTCAGAATCATCACTGTGTACTGCGGCAGAACTTTCTTCGGCCTGTTCTGTATGTATCTGTTCTGCCGGTGGCTCCTGTGCTCCCGGTACAGGACATGTAGTAACTGCCATTCCTGCACTGAGAAGCAGTGCCATCCATTGTTTATTCATTTACTTGCTTCCTCCGCTTTTTCTGATTCTACAATCAAACGGATAAAATCCTCCGCTTAGCAATTATTCGGTTAAATCACAAAATGACAGATGATTCTCTCCTGCAAAATGACAGGAGAGAAATAACATCTGCCTTATTTTTATTTATCTTTTTTTTCCGAATTTAACAGCAATTATCATGGCTATTACAATGTTTATCACAAAATTCCATCCAAAAGTATGTAGCCATATCCCTGACAGGTCTTTGATCCCTGATATATTATTATGGAATACAAATTCTTCTGAAATGAATATACCCGCTAAACTTGCGAAAAACATTGCCAAACCAGCCAGTAGAAATATTTTTATTATTCTTTTCATGCATTCAGAAACTATTTTTTTTGATTATCTTTGCTTTTTTTGGAAGAATGCAGTGTGCCAATAATGACACATTGCATTCTGACATTTTATTATTTAATGACTACTTTTTTTACTTTAGAGAAAGAACCGTATACTGCTTTGCCGTTTACTTTTCTGTAAGCGCGTACTTTGTAATAACGGGTCTTGCCTGTGGCAAGTTTCTCTTCTGTCATGCCAGTTCCTTTTGTGGCTTTTATACGGATATATTTACCATTTTTTGAAGCACTGGCATATACCTGATATCCATCAGCACCCTTTACCTTGCTCCATTCCAGAACTGCAGTTTTGGATGTAGATCCTACAGACAGAGCCGGGACAGAAAGAATTGCTTTCCCCTTTACTGCTGTTGAAGAACTTCCATAAATCTTCTTATCATTTACATTTCTGTAAGCACGTACTTTGTAATAATAGGTTGTTCCTGTAGCTGCTTTCTTATCAAGGAAGGTAACTGCACTGTTCTTTGCGGTTGATCCAATTGCTGTATACTTGCCATCCTTTGAAGCAGAGCGGTATACTCTGTAACCGTTTGCTCCGGAAACCTTATTCCATGTGACACGGATGGTGGTATAGTTCTCGGAATCAGTTGCTGCGATCTTTACTTTTCCAAGCTTCGCTTTTCCAATCACACCATCTTTGTCATAACTGCTTACAGTCTTTCCGCCCCATGTATAAGAATAAGCTCTTACTGTGTAATAGTAAACTCTTCCTGTAACTGCTTTCTGATCCTTATAGGAAATATCTGTTACCTGATCTGCAATCTTCTTCCAGCTTCCTGTTTCTGTTCTGCGATATACCATGTAGCCGTCCGCATTATCAACACTGCTCCAGCTTACCTGGATTGTCTTGTAATTGAGGGCTTTTGTCTGCAGGTTAGCAGGCATATCTGCTTTGAAGGCGTCCTGTTTGCCTGCAAGTTCAATATGATAATCTGCAACAATGGTCTTGATCAACTCTAATTGCTTTGCATTCCACATATAGGACTTGCCTTCTGCACTCATGCTGTCGATGAGTTTCTGAAGTGCTGCAAGTTCTGCTTCTACACTTGCAATGCTTTCTTTAGTAACAGCTGTCGGAAGGTTGCTGATCCAGTCGTCTGCCTGCTGTGCATCAGAGATATCTTTGCCGGCCTTGTCAGCCTGTGCTGTCAGTGCAGCGATCACTTCTGCAAAAGTCATTTCCTGATTTCCGACTTTGACTTTCAGACCTGCCATTGCGCTTTCCTGTCCCTGATAATCTTTCGCATAACGGTCAAGGAATGCTTTAACCTGTGGATAAGAATCTCTGTCTACAGGGTGGTCTTTTACAGTTGCGTAAATTAAAGCTGCTTCATCTGCGAAAAGCTGCTGGTATTCATTCTGACCTTTTTCATAAGTCAGAGCCATGGCGATCAGCTTCTCCATGTTCTCTACCAGTGCGGTGTTTTCACTTCTGAATTTCGTTTCTTCTGTTTCTGTTAACTGATCATAAGCGTTCTTAGCTGCTACAATCTGTTTCAGCTCTGTTTCGGTAAGTGCACGTTTCGCAGTATCACCTGCTGCAGGAATTTCCTCTTCTGTGGAGAAATCTGCATCCGGTACTTCTGCTTCATCTGCAATTACAGAGTCAGGGGTCTCTTCATTCGAAACATCTGCAATGTCTTCTGATGACTGAATATCCATCTGCGCTGCAGGCTGCTCACTGATATCAGAAGTAAATGCATCTGCGCTTCCGTCTGAGAAATCAGAACCTTCTGCCGGAACTTCCTGTGCCGGGAGCTCTTCTGACTGTACAGCTTCCTGTGCTGCAGGTACTGTAGTCGGCTGAGGTGCTTCATAAGCGCGGACAGTTTCTGCATCCGGGAGTGCCTTGAGCATTGCTTTCAGTGCATCAGATTTCAACTGATAGAGATAACCTTCTGCTTTTTCCAGAGAACTTAAGTTTGTAACCTGAGCTTTCTGCTGATCATCAAGAGTATTATATAATGCTCTTGCATTTACAACATAAGCCATCCAGTCATTCCAGATCTTCTCTGTCGGTACGTTGTTATTCTTTTCTGTCAATTTCAGAGGTCCGTCAGACAAAGCACCTGTAGAGGATGTGGTGATATTCAGTTCATCAATAAAGGAAATCACATAGCTTACTTTTGCATATGTACTCTGGCGTCTGATAAACAATTCTGCCTTCTCAAGCTCTGCATAGTTCGTAACACGTTTCTTCTGATCTGCTGTCAGTGCATCATAAGCGGTTCTGGCTTCTATGACAAGAGCCTGTTTCTTCTGATAATTATCGGAAGTCACTTCACCGATTGCCTTGATCTTATCAACAACTGCAGCCGCAGCCTTCAGATCAGGAATCAGATTTCTCAGATACTGTAACGTACTGTAATTCGTAACCAGAGCTTTCTGCGCATCTGTAAGAGCATTGTACTCTGCCTGTATGTTGTCCAGAAGCTGCAGAACATAGGGATCAAGGGTTAATGCATCTGAAGAAGGAAGTGCATTAATTGCCGCAGCCACCTTCTCAGCAGCTGCTTTATCCTTTTCTTTCTGTGTCTGCCCCTTCTCCAGTTCTTTTATCCTGGCTTCTGCTTCTGTCAGCTTAGAATAATTGGAGATTACAGATTTTGCTTCATCATCAAGTGCATCGTAAAGATTTCTTGCCTTTACTACAGCATCCTTATCCTCCAATGTCAGCTTATCTGCTGCCGGCAGAGCATCAATAGCTGCGATTACTTTTGTAATAGAATCACCTTTACCGTTCTCTGCTGCAAGAAGCTTTCTCAGTGTGTCTTTGTTAAAGATTGCTTTGTGTTTTTCGTCTAATTCATTGTAAGCGTTTCTTGCTGCTTCAATTTTTTCTTTTGTACTGTTATCGTTAAGGGCAAGAATCATGTCGTTGACGGACTTGGTTGGGACTTTTACGTCTGAGAAATCCCAAAAGTTACTTTGTCCTTTACGCTGACGGACAAAAGCATTTAATCCACGAGCAATCTGTGGTACATCATAATTTGTAAATCCATGAATACTTCCATCTACCTCTCCATCCACATCAACCAGATCAAAGAATGCATCCAGGAGATTGTTTCCATTTTTTGTAAATCCTGTACTGCGGTCTAATACATTTACATTATAGATGGATGCGAAAATCAATGCCTGTGCATCATTCCATGCATTATTTCCATAGGACATACATCCGGTTTCAAATCCTGCTGTACAGAAAGAACCTGTTGCACGCTGTGCAATTTCCGGAAGTTTGTGTAATGCCTGGTCAACAGCATTAGTTACATCCTCAAAGCCTTCTTTGCCATACCAGTAAACCAATGGCTGCCAGCTCATTGTATTGTCCGCATTTACAAAAACGTTGTCCTCCGCATTTATGAGACTCTTAGCTTCCTTATGTACCCATGCAATTATTTCATCATCATTAAAAGTTGATGAAGTATATGCTCCGGATTTAATAGCATGAATTGCATATTCTGTATTAAGATAATTATCACCATTTCTGTTTCCAACTGCATCCAGAAGATTTACAGATGAAATATCTCTTGGATCATATCCAATTGCTTCAATAGCAAGGATCAGCTTTGAAAGATCTGTTGCCTGCCATGTGGACAAATCTGATCCGGAATCTTTTAATTCCTGTAGATATATTTTAGTATTTGCAAACCATCTGTCAAAATAAGTATTATCATCATAGGGGACGTAACCACATCTGGCTGCAGTAAAGATTGCCCAGATATCTGTATTTTCATAAGAAGGTGAATCTTTTGGACCAAACGCATTTTTTTTATCTTTGCAGTAATCCAGAATAATTTTGATGGCTTTTTCCGCTTTTGTCAGGTATGTTCCCCACTTGGCAGAATCATCTGCTGCACTTACAGCGCCATCATCTTTAACTTCACAAGTGCCGTCTATCACTTTTATTTTAAAAGTATATCCGTCTTCTTTCGCCTGTGCTTCCTGCCCTTTGCCAAATTGAAGAACAGGTTCTTTGATCCATTTCACCGTTAAAGGACGCTGACCTAAAAATCTGGTATCTACAATAGCTGATTCTATATCTGTTTTAGGATTACATACTGCTGTAATGCCATATTTATCAATCAATTCCTGTGTTTCTTTTGTCTGATTGACAATTTTTGCGCCATTTATAGTGACTTTGTTATTATCACCATCATCATAGATACTGGTCTGCTTTCCATCGATTATTTCTACGCGATATGGAAAATGATAATTGGTTGAGTAATCTTTAAAGCGATTATAGTTACGTGAATAATTTGTTTTCCATACTTTTGGTTCCGCATCTGCCTGAACTTCTAAAGTTATTTCTTTAACTCTTGGATCATAGTATGGATAACCATCATTCAAATCTGGTGAAATAGACCATTTCTTCTCAAAATCAAAACCTTCATAAGTGTCTTTATTTTTTAATTCGGCAGTTGTTTTACCGAATTGTTCGTAATTTTCGAACTTTTTAAGCGCATACTTTTCTTGCGTATAATTAGTAACAACAGAAATATCTTTAAAAAGTTCACTATTATAATAAAGATTTGTTGCTGAACATGCCGTACTATAACGTAATGATACAGTTGCATAAATTCCTCTATTATATTTTTTGGTCATATCCAATTTAGACGATAACAAATCTGCTATATCATATATCTTTTTTCCGCATGATCCATGACTAATACAGTTTTGATATGTCATTTCAGATGTACTGGTACCAAATTGACATATTTCCCAAAGTCCGCCTTTGCTCACTCCATTAGATACAATTTCCAGATCAGTACTTTCTTCCATGTCGTAATTAATGGAAACATCACAATCTTCTAATATTCCATTTCCTTCTGTAGCTCCTATTTTTAAACTTTTCTTTGGAACTGCATATATCAGTGTTACATTTCCTGAAACCTGAAGTCCTCTTACTGTACCGTTATTCTCATAAAGTGCAGTACAAAACTGTGAAGTCGAATCTCCGATATATACTTTTTCATCTGTAATATGAATCTTAACATTTTCAATGACACCATTTGAATCAAGGATAAAATTTAAAGCAGCAAGGTCATATTTATTATTTACTCTATCTGGAGCAGAATAGGTAATTGTATGTCCTTGACCATCAAATTTTCCAGAAAAATTGGTTACATATTTTGTTTTTTCTTTGTTTATAATTTCTATATCGTTTGTTAAAACAACAGTGCTTTTATAGTAAAGTTTATTATCGCAATTATTTTCGAAAAAGTAATAATCATCTGCTGTACTAATGCAGTAGCGTCCTTTATCATCCTGTTGTAATTCTGTCACGTCTGCTTTGACGACATGACAGTTCACAATAATTATTGCAAATGCTATGCTTATTAAAATTTTAAGAATGTTATTTTTGTTTTTTTTCATATTTTTACCATTTAAATTAGGGTAAAGTTGTATAATTAATAACTTTACCCTATCACTGTTGCTTTTTATTCAGTAGTTACATTATCAGTTGTTTTTTTCCATCCACTAACTGGAACCCATTTTCCGTCTGAATTTTCAACATAGCTGTCATATCCTAAATCCAGTCCCATCATCATCGAATAATCCAAACAAATGGTATCGCCATTTTTTACAACAGTATCTACACCGCCATTGTTTGTACTCTTATTAATTTCACACATCCAACCAGAATAATTATTATAGTCTTTTTCAGAAAGCCATCCTTCCTGATGAACAGTGTTGTTCCAAGTGGAATTTTTACGTACTTTCATATAATTTACTTCTGTATCTTCAAGCTGCTTTAACCATAAATAATTTCCTCTGTTACCAGCAATGGAATTTTCAGTTTCATTAACTGTTCCATTATCTGCAAAGAACTTTCCTTCATCACTGTCATCGTGCTTGTCAAGTTTTATTGCTGGAATATAATTTCCATATTTAGTATTATACCAACATAAAATTCCCTGATAATGATATGTTGTTGTTCCAACAGTGTTTGTGTCGCTTTCAGAAGAAGCACCTGAAATTGCTTTTAAAGCGTCTAAAGCAGTTACAGTATCTGTTTTTGTTGTAACATTCAAGGTTTTTGGTGCTACAATATAATTTTCAGCATCTTTAGCGTTATCTCCGGTTAAACCAGTAGCTTTAATACTTACTGTTACATTTGCCTTTTTATTGCCGATAATCTTTCGGATTGCCTTT
>ERZ779842.1764-NODE-1764-length-16693-cov-3.436110_pt1 | contig 16693 bp, 11 predicted proteins | sample MGYA00511095_ERZ779842 | MGnify/ENA primary metagenome ERZ779842 (study PRJEB29588, sample SAMEA2154036) | human gut metagenome | biome: human gut; feature: human-associated habitat; material: faeces | place: Denmark | collected 2008/2010 ... | reverse complement strand
ATATCAAAACAAAATGCAAGCACTTTTTTCAAATTTTTTAAAGTTTTTTTGACCCGGAAGTTTTGCGAAGGGTGGTTCGACGATTGGCAACACTCTATTGACAGGATGCCTGTTCTTTCTTATACTTATATATGTTATTTAGAATTACTGGTACCAACGAATTGCTCCGTTGCTATGCAACTCTCGCAATTCTAAAAACATTCGGTATCGTATATATATAAGAAAGGTTGGATATTATTATGTGGCTGGCTGATAACTGGAAGGACTACGAAGTCCTTGATACCTCTAACGGAGAGAAACTTGAGCGCTGGGGAAATTATCTTCTGGTACGTCCGGACCCTCAGGTTGTATGGAACACACCTCACACCAATCCGGGTTGGAAGAAAAAGAACGGACATTATCATAGAAGCAGCAAGGGAGGCGGTGAATGGGAGTTTTTCTCTCTGCCGCAGCAGTGGAGCATTCATTATGGAAAGCTTACCTTCCAGTTAAAGCCATTCTCTTTTAAGCACACAGGCTTATTCCCTGAGCAGGCTGCAAACTGGGATTGGTTTTCTAACCTGATTCAAAATGCAAACCGTCCTATTAAAGTACTTAATTTATTTGCCTACACCGGCGGTGCAACACTTGCTGCAGCAGCTGCTGGCGCTTCTGTTACTCATGTAGATGCTTCAAAGGGCATGGTTGCCTGGGCAAAAGAAAATGCAGCATCTAGTGGACTGTCTGATGCACCGATTCGCTGGATTGTTGATGATTGTCAGAAATTTGTTGAACGAGAAATCCGACGCGGCAATCACTATGATGCAATCATCATGGATCCGCCATCTTATGGACGCGGACCTAAGGGTGAAATCTGGAAAATTGAGGATGCTATTCATCCACTCGTATCACTGTGTTCACAGCTACTTTCTGACAAACCGCTATTTTTCCTTATTAACAGCTATACAACCGGTTTTGCTGCTTCTGTCTTAACATATCTTCTTGGGCTTGAGGTTGTAAGCAAATTTGGCGGTCACGTTGTTTCTGATGAAATTGGTCTTCCTGTAACACAGTCTGGTCTTGTTCTTCCATGCGGTTCATCTGGTCGCTGGACAAGTATTTAATTATCAGACATAAAAAAACTGGTCTCCCGTGGGAGACCAGTTTTTTTTGTCTACTTATAAATTATTGTGGTACGCTCTGGAACAATGTCTGTCCCTCACCAAGTGGAAGATATCCAGCGTTTCCTGATGCATCCTCTACGTAAAGATAAAATGCACCTGGTTCATTTGCCGCCTGGATCAGCTTTCTTGGGAATACCTGTGTTCCCGTGCCAAGTGTTGCCGCTGGCGCAGCATCTGCTGCTGCCGAACTTAACAAATTCGTATCGGCTGCCAAAATATAATTAAACTGTTCCTGTGATGTTAGATCAACAAGCTCATATTCGTAGTTTCCAGTTGTCTCACTTAATGCATCCTCTGCAATCACACCATCCTTTAATTCATATGGAATCTTGCAGACATAACGGCCAAGACTGTCAATAGAAATTGGGCTTGTCACTGCTAACGTAAATCCACCATTTTCATCAAATGTTCCATTTGCGGAAGAAGGTGTAAGTACATGGGACGTATTATACAGGCGCGCTGCATTTCCATATCCGTTAAGCACGGTAAATGTTCCATCCTGCATAAGCGGTGTAGAAAGATCGGTTCCGCTTAATACGCGGAAACTGGTAACAGAGTTGTCTGCACCTGTTCCAACAACTACAATATTAAGCTGATTATCGGATGTATTTAAATCACATACCTCTACCTTATATGCTGCACTGATTCCTGTACCAACTGTATAATCGGTACCATTCACATTGACGATAAGGCTGGTTGTACTTCCATCCTCTGCTACCTCAGTACGATATTTGAAGAAGTCTGCTGCACCATCTCCATTAAGATCTGCCGTATAATTAGTTCCTTCTGCCGAAAGTGTAACTGCTGTTCCATCTGCAAATGAAATCTCTGTAGCTGGATCAGCCGGCTCTGTCTCTACCTGCGGAACTTCCTGTGGCTGAATCTGATTTAATCCTGTATAAGAAGATTTTACCACACCATTATGAACATTAAGTGCACCATCTTCAAACTGCATTCCATCCTGAGTCCATGATACATTGATATAGCTCGGTGTTCCTGCTGCATCTGTAAATGCAATCTGAATTAAATTGCCAACTGCACTTGAACGATTCCAGAAATGAAGGTCTGTTGGTTCTGCACCAATCAGTGCGCTTACCTGTGACCAGATATCCTGTGCACCCGGCATCGCATCAAACTGACTCTTTGCCAGTTCCTGTGCTGCATACTCACTATAGCCTCCGTCAGAAGCAAGCAGATATGCAACTCCATTCATTCCATTGTCTAACTGTAAGCTTACGCCATCTGATACAAATACACCCGGAAGCAAATCTGCTACCATATAGCCATTTGCACCATCTGCTCCATAAATGCAGGAATATGATTCTCCTGTTGAAGTGGTAACGCTCAAAACAAACTGTGTTGTGTCGTTTGCAATAGCATTAACGCTGCATGATGCAACATCAGTGATTGGGAAAATCTCAACTGCATTGGAAGTAGAATCCTCTCCATTGTACCAGATTTCCTTTCGTCCGCCTACATCAACAAGTGCAAATGCTTCCTGAACACCATTTCCATTAAAATCGTAGAACATATAGCTGTTTCCTACAACACTTCCACCAGAATCTGCAGAAATCTTTGCAAGAATATTTTCTGCATTTCGCTCCGTTGGTGCTTCCGGCGTCTCATCTGGTGATGGATCTGGTGCTGGTGTCTCATCTGGTGACGGTGCTGGCGCTGGTGTCTCATCTGGTGACGGTGCTGGCGCTGGTGTCTCATCTGGTGATGGATTTGTGGCTGGCGTCTGATCTGAAGATGGAGCCGGGGCCGGTGTCTCATCTGGTGATGGATTTGTCGCTGGCTGCTGCTCTGAAGATGGAGCCGGGGCTGGTGTCTGATCCGGTGATGGATTTGTCGCTGGCTGCTGCTCTGAAGACGGGGCTGTGGCTGGCGTCTGCTGCGGCTGCGGCTGTGACGCTGCCTGCTGTGCGGTCGTCGGCTGTGTTGGAACTGTCTGCTGCGCAGAGCTTGATGGCGTGGACGCATTATTGTCAAGTGAAAGTGAAGTTCCCTCAACTACCTCATCTGCCATATACTTCATATAATTCCATGCAAAGCTTCCCTTTACACAAATTGCCTTCTGAACCTTTGAAAAAGCAAGGTTTCCAATCTCTTCAACTGATTCCGGAACTACAACTTCTTTCAAAAGCTCAATATCAGACAATGCAGAATCATCCAGTTTCTTCATTCCATCTGGAAGCTTTAAATACTGAACTGACGTATTGTTCTTAAATGCATGTGAACCAATTGAAGTTACCGAATATCCGCCGATTTCTGCTGGAATACGAACAACTTGTCCCTGATCATTGTACTCAACAAGCTTTAACTCATCATTTGAAAGCTCATAGACATTTCTTCCAGAAGTAACCTTGTTGTCTTTGATTTCAACTACTTCAGTTTCTGTCTCCTTTTGAGTTTCTTTCTGTGTTTCTTTCTTCGTATCCGTATCCTGTATCTTATCTACTGTATACGGAATCTGCTTATTGCTCTTTTTTCCACTGCTGAAAAGAAGAACAATCAATACGATCATCGCAGCAATCAATGCAATTACTGTGACAATAATAACAACAAGAATACGATTTGTTTTTGGACGAGCCGGTTCATAATCATCATTGTCGTAATCATCATTACCGTAGCTGTCATCCTCTTCGTCATAATCGTAATCATCATTCAGATTTTCTTCATAATCATCATCTGAATCTGAATCGTAGCCTTGATCTGGCTGCTCTTCATAATTGTCTTGTACCTTGACTTTAGAGGGGCGTATCTTTGTTCCGCAAATTGGACAAATCGTGCTTCCCTGCGCTAGTCTGGCACCACATTTCGGGCAAATCATATGCTTCTCCGTTCTGCCGCATTTTTGCGGCTTTTTTTAAGTTATCGTCTGCGTGTAACGTAAACGATAACGCCTTTAACCTTTCGTATCATACCATAAGTATGAGTTTATTTCAATGTTTCAAATATCCAAAAACATTACATTTCTTTTACAAAACTGCGTCAATCCACGCGTTCCTTTCCCCAGAAAAATAATGCTACTGTTCCCGGGCCGGTATGACTGCCAATTGTAGCACCAATCGGATAAATTTCAACTTTTCCATTTAAATTAGGAAAGCGGCTCTCAACAAGCATTGCAACAGCTTTTGCGTCATCCATACACTCTGACTGACAGATATAGCATTTGCCCGAATATGCCAAACCTCCCTCGGCATTTTCTTCCATCTTCTGAACGATGCGCTGAATCACTTTTTTCTTCGTGCGCACCTTCTCTCTTGCTGTCAAATGTCCCTCATAGTCCACATTTAACAAAGGACAGATTCCAAGCATACCTCCAAAAAATCCAGCTGCCTTTGATACTCTTCCGCCTCTGATAAAAAAAGTAAGATCAGAAGTAAAAAACCAGTGCTGCAGTTTCTTTTTATTTTCACACACCCATGCATACAATTCATCTATGCTCTCTCCTGCATCTCTTCTGTCTGCCAGAGTATCTACTAACAAACCATAACCTGAGGAAGCTGCCAATGAATCCACTACATAAATTTTTCTGTTTGGATATTCTTCTCTTACCTGTTCTGCTGCAATACATGCTGAATTGTAGCTGCCTGAAATTCCGCTTGAAAGCGTTAAATGAAGGATATCCTTTCCCTCATCAAATATTTTTCTAAAAAAATCTGCATACTCACCGATACTAACCTGTGATGTCTTTACATCCTCACCTGCAAGCATTCTGCGATATAATTCTGCCGGAGGCATCGTCTGACCAAGATCATCCAGATAGTCCGTTCCCCCCAGTTCATAGTGAAAGCACACATAGCGGATTCCACGCTTATCAAAATATTCCTTCGTCAAATCAGCTGTAGAACAGCAGCTGATGCAATATTCTGCCATACTCATCTCCTCCTTATAATTAAAGCATTAAAACAGTTACAGTATATCTTTTTTGCTTTACAAATACAAGTAGCGTTAAAGAGAAAATGCACCGTTTATCATTCCTTATCTTTTTTTCAGAAAATGTTCGCGATTAGGATAAATTTCCCTAAACACCTCTAAAGCAGCTCTTTGAAGCGGCTCAAATTCTTTTTCCATTCGCAGACTATGAGGTGCATCAAACACAATTCTGCTTATTTGTTCAGCGATCTTTCCTGCAATGCTTTCATCTGACAGCTGTCCCATTCCAAAAATAACAGAAGTAAAGCCACGTCCTCCTGTACTAATCTCAATATATTTTCTGCATGTGTTTTTTAACTCTAAAAAAATTATTTCCTGCTGAGTCTTTGGCTTTCTTTCAAATTCATATAAATTCAGACCAAGAATAGCTTCTATCGCAAGCTTTTTCTTTCTGCCTCCCAAATCCATGCTTCCACTTTCTACAATATATTTTAAATTCATAAGATAACCAACAAACATATCCTTCCTTGGCTTACCTTTTCCATATCTGGTCTCCCAGAGCTTCATTCGAAGTTTATCTTCTTCACTCATGGTTTCATTTTTATTTTCCAGAAGCATCTGCTGTCTTTTAAGCGGATCTGTCTGTTCATAATAGTTTATCAGCCAATCTTCCATTTTCAATCTTTCCTTTCCGAAAATGAACCTTTTTATTGTTCCATAAATGATTCCACATTTTCTACTGTCACCTTTTTATACGGCAAAAAAATATATCGTTCATTTTCCAGATCCTCCTTTGGCGGTGTCTGACCTTGAAACAGTGTCATCGCAAGACGCGAAATCTGCTCAGCTTGTCCATGCCTGTCATTATACACAGTCCCCTGAATGGTGCCTTTTTGGACAGCCTCCAATGCACCTTCCAAACCATCTATTCCAAAAATTATCGGACGTCTGTCTTTATCATAATCAAGTGCATCATACGCAGCAACTGCACCAAGAGCCATCTCATCATTATTAGAAAGGACTAGTTCAATCTCGTCTCCATATTGATTAATCAGCTGTGTCATCTTATTTTCAGCTTGTCCACGATTCCAGTTTGCAAACTGGAAACTTAGTCTTTCTAATATAATGCCCTGTTCTTTAATTGTTTTTACCACACTGTCTGTTCGAATGATTGCATCCTGATGACCTGTCTCACCCTCAAGAAGTACATATTGAATCTTTCCGTCCTGATTTCGATCTACTGCGTCATTGTCTCGTATCATATCTGCTGCAATCTCACCCTGCATCATACCAGACTGTCTGGCATCTCCGCCTACATAATACAGCTTATCCCACTGCATCAAATCCTCTCTCACTGGCTCTCTATTAAAGAAAATAACAGGTATATTTTCCTTTTTTGCCATCTTTATTATATTTGACGGCTCTGTCCTGTCAACGAGATCAACAGCAAGTATCTCACAGCCAGCATCAAGCATTTCCTTCACAACTTCATTTTGAATCTTCTGATCATTTTTTCCATCCCTTACAGTCATAATCACCTTTAGAGAATCTGACTCGTATTCTGCCAGATCTTCCTTCAGACAATCTGTAAGCGCATTAATAAAGGGGTCGTCCTGCGTGTATAGCACAACACCAACACGAAGAACATCTCTTTTTTTCTCACTATTCGCCGTACATCCTGTCAGACACAACAACATGCATCCGATCAGAATACTTCTTATCTGATACTGTTTCATTGAAATCTCCATTCCTTTTTGGCTGACTATATGCAAATTCTCAATCATACGTATGAAGAAAATGCTGTACCTCTTCTCTGAAAATATCTTCTTTATGCAGCAGATGATACTCAATCGTCTGGTTGTTAATCGTATACAGATGATTTTTCAGCACTTTTGAAATTTCTATAGCGCTATGATATCCCATTCCATATCCATCTATCGCAATCAATCCGTCAATCACAGAATCATCAAGATAATATACACACTTTATACTATTTCCAATCCCATAGATTTTCGTGTCACTCTCTTTTTTCTGTGCATACATCCCTGCTACCTGCTCTAAGGCACTTGTGTCAAATACAATCAAATAGTCAACTGGCTGCTGCTCTTTTAACCTCTGTGTAATTGCCATATCATATGTGATATTCATATCAAACTGAATCTCACATCCCGTATCAGAAAGCACATCTAATACACCCTGCATACATTTATCAGTACAATCTGTTTTCTTAAATCCGCTTATAATTCCAACAGTTTTGCCTTGAATATTATTTTGATTGCGGCTTAATAAGTCCTGTGCCAATGTATATCCCATACGGTAATAGTCCGGCGTAATAACAGGCAAATCAGAATATTTTGATGTATGGTCTTCCTCTTTTTCACGCAGCGCATCATTTGCTACAAGAAGCATTGGCTTTTGTACGCGAATTTCTCTAAGCATATCAATAGTATCCCTGCCAGGCGCCGCCTGAACAATAAATGCATCAACCTGATTATCCAGCTGATCATAAATCAAGTTCTTCTCCTCATCTGCATTTTCAATTTCATCTGTATTGCAAATAATCAAATGTATATTTGCGATTCCAGCTGCCTGCTTTAGACCATTCATAAAGGAGTTCCATTTTTCATCACCTGATTTTTCAACAATAACTGCTACACGCTTCTGAGGCTTTTCATCTTCAAAAATCAGATGCACACAAAACAGCAGTAATATGCCAAGACAAATTTCTGCTAACAAAAAAGTAGTTTTTGTTTTTTTCATGATTCACCCTCTTTTCTGACTGGCTTCCCCGGAGTCTCAAGCACTTCACAATTTTCCTTAGTGTATGGCACAGCAGGCAAATGAATCGTGACCGTTGTTCCCTCATCTGGTTCACTCTCCACAATAAGGCCATACTTATTTCCAAACATCAGCTGAATACGCGTGTGCACATTAATGAGTCCTACACCAGAACCATGTTTGGGTCCTTTCTGATTATCTTTTAAAATATTTTCTACATCTTCATGACGCATTCCCATTCCATTATCCGTAACTGAAAGATAGATTTCTGCATCATCTTTCCAACCTTTGACAATAATTTTAGGCTGATCATCCTCATCCATATTTCCTACACCATAATATATAGCATTTTCAAGAATCGGCTGCAAAATAAGCTTTACCGTACAGAACGGATAAATTTCTTCTGAAACATCATATTCTGTCACAAAACGCTCCTTGTAGCGATACTTTTGAATATTCATATAATTTTTGCAGTGCTTTAGCTCATCCTCAATACTAATAATCGTCTTTCCTTTTGACAAACTGATTCTAAACAGCTTGGCCAGCTCAGATATCATAAAAACTGCATCCTGATTTTTATTGGCCTCAACCATCCAAGTGATAGATTCCAAAGTATTATAAAGAAAATGCGGGTTGATCTGACTTTGCAGTGCTGCCAGTTCACTCTTTCTTCTCTCATTCTGCTGCTTCACAATTTCTTTCATTAACCGCTCAATTTCTTCATACGAATGCTGGACAGATTTTCCAAGATGACGAATCTCATATGAGCCTCCAATATAGATATCAGGCTTTTCCCCAGCCTCATATGCCCTTACAGATGCATCCAGTTTAAGAATTGGACTTGAAATTCTTTTCGACACAATGCGATTGACTAAAAGAAGCATCATGATCAACATAATTACAACAATTACCATATAAATACGAAACTGCTCTCGGCTGTCTGTCATAATATCCTGCTTTACAATACCTACCATCTTCCATCCCGTATATGATATAGTGCTTACAATTGCAGTCTGCTTATCTCCACTTGGGCTGCGCAAATTTTTATATACACCATCTTCATTGCTGCATACAATACTGAAATCTTCCTCAAACAATCCATTGCTGATTTCATTTGCATAAGGATGATAAATCAGATTTCCTTCCCCATCACAGACATAATAATATCGCCCCCTGTTTTGATCATTCACCTGATTCATCATTTCCTCAATAAAGGAATATTTCATATCAACAAGCAAAATACCATTTTCAGGTCTGTCTCCATCAATACCGTCTACCGCACGACTTAGGGAAATCACCCAATGATAGCTCTTTGCATCATCCTGAAATAAATTCTGCATATGAGGCGTTGAAAAGTGCATATTTTCAATTTCCTCTGCTGCATTTTCAAACCAAGACTGCCAAAGCACCTCTATGCCATCCTTCTGCAGCGTAACTGGCTCTGCCACAATAAGATTTCCTTCCATATCATAAAGCGCAATACTCTGTATTTTGTCCTTATTAAAATCATATAGAAAACTCAGCTGCTGATTAAACTCCGGACTAGACACATCAAATGCCTGTATAATATTATATGTGACAGTATCTGAAATCTGTCTCATATTTTTCAGATACTGCTCCATGGAATTGACTGTGCTTTCCATCAGGTTTTGTGTGTTGCGAACTTCATTCTGACGCATAGCCATTTCATATCGATTGTAAAGCAATAACCCCATAGATATAGACGTAATTACCGTCATCAAAGAAAGAACCGTCATAATGACAGACTGAATATCTGACACTTTTCTTTTTTTCATACTCATTTTCCCATATGCTCTGTGCGATATTTTGAAGGCGACATTCCATATTTGCGTTTAAAAACATATCCAAAATAGTTTGCGTCCTCATAGCCAACATGTTCTGCAATTTCATAATTTTTTTCATTTGTTTCAAGCATCAGATGAACAGCCTGCTGCATTCTGTAATCTGTCAAATATGTAATAAATGAAATGCCCACTTCTTTCTTAAAAATAGAAGAAAAATAGGAATTTGATACACCAAGCTTTGAACATACGGTATCAAGTGACAGATCTGCATCTGCATACTCATCACGAACAATATTTTTTGCTTCTGAAATAAGGTAACGCAGTGAAGAATTTCTGGCATTTTTTAGTTCATCACTGATCGATAGTGCTACTCTGACAAGCCAGGCCATTAATGCACTTTCATCCATCTTTGTAATTTCTTCATACGCATTTTTGATTTCTCCGGCATGATCTTCAAATTTCATATGATTATTTCCACAGAAACGATATAGATGCCCTACAATTTCCAGCACAGTAAAATTATACTGCATAATTGTTTTTGCATTATCTTTTAGTTCCTTCACTAAAGAAAAAACTGCATGTTCAATATCTTCACGTACCCCAATATGAACTGCCTTGAACACATCATTCATATTAATATCATCTGGCTGCATGGAAAGTCCCTGCCCCTTCGGTGCAATATCTGCAATATTGATAGAACAGCCTGATCCGTAAATAACACGATACGAAAGTGCTTCCCATGCCCCTTCATAGGAAAAACGAAGATTTGATACTTCATTGCACACCTTACCTATTCCAACAGTAACAACTGCACCAAAAAAGCGGTCTGCCCATTTGCAGAAGCGGTCACAGTCATCCGTCAGTCTCGTGATTTCATCTTCTTTGCCTAAATTTGCTACCATAACAATATTTCCCAGATAAGAAAAATATCTGCAGTCCCATTTGCCGCGGAATTTTTCCTTTACTTCTCTTTGTACAGATATCGAAAGCAGAAGTGGTGTCATCCCGTCAGGAACATGATTTTCTGATGTATGGAAAACAGCGCAGCAAAAATATGAACCTGGCAAAGAAATCTGATAATCATTTAAATATTTATTTATTTCACTGTCCGAAATGCGTCCCTCCACAAGAGAACAAAAGAAATTTGTTTGAAGTACAGGAAGGGAATCTGTGTAGTACTGCTCTAGCTTTCTGACATTTAATTTTTCTTCTCTCTCTTTATCGAGTACGTTTTTTAATCGTTTGAGACATTCAGAAAGCTCATTTGCATTGATCGGTTTTAATATATACTCTTCAATTTCAAGATGAACTGCTTCTTTGGCATATTCAAACTCGTCAAATCCAGTCAGAATTAAAATTCGCACGCCTGGATTCTCTTCCTTTAAATTACGTGCCAGTTCCAATCCATTCATATATGGCATTTTGATATCGGTAATGACCACATCTGGCTGCAGTTTTTCTGCTATTTCCATAGCTTTTACACCATTCTGTGCTTTTCCGATTACCTCAAATCCCAATTCTTCCCAATTAATTCTTTGTTCAATTGCATTTCTGACTTCTTCCTCATCATCTACAAGAAGTACTTTATATGTAGTCATCTATATTCCTCCATGTTTACTAAGAAATCTTTCTGCATTTACAAAAAATGGCACGAACTTCTTTATAAATAGATTCGTGCCATCTTCATTATACTCTTTTTTTACCAATTTTCCACTAGTAATATTATTTTTTTTTACATTTTTTGTGCATTACTTCTTCTTTACGTACTTGAGACAGTCGAGTGTAACTGCTACTAGAATGATAATACCTTCAAAGATAAACTGAAGGTTTGTATCAATACCAAGAATAGTAAGGGAATAAGTCAGTGCAGTAAAGATCAATACACCAGTTACAACACCAGAGATCTTACCAATACCACCAGTAAAGGATACACCACCAACAACGCAGGCAGCGATAGCATCCATATCCCATCCTTGTCCATAAGCTGCACTACCAGAACCGATCATACGATTACATTCCAGCCAAGCACCAAATCCATACAGGATACCTGCAAGAACGAATGCGCCCATTGTTACTGCAAATACAGAAATACCAGATACAGCAGCTGCTTCTGGATTACCACCAACTGCATACAGATTCTTACCAAACGTTGTCTTATTCCAGATAAACCATACAACTGCAACTGCAATAACTGCCCACAGAATAATGGTTGGGAAATTTCCAATTTTTGGAATAAACATTGCCGGGATGGAAGAATCAATTGCTCCAAAGGATACGCCCTTTGTTGCATATGTTACAAGACCAAAGATAATAAGCATGTTTGCCATGGTAGAGATAAATGGATGCATCTTAAATCTTGCCATAAAGAAACCTGCAATTGATGCAAATCCAGTTGTCAGAATCACACATACAAGCAGTGCAAATATTGCACGAGCCGGTGCAGGGATTCCAGTGAAGTCAAAGATATGGCCAAATACACCGCCCGTATTAATACCATTGTGCATAATAATGGTTGCTGTTACCATACCCATACCAACCATTCGGCCTACAGAAAGATCAGTACCGGTTAACAGAATCAATCCTGCTACACCAAGAGCTAGGAAGATACGAGGTGATGCCTGCTGAAGAATATTCAAAATATTAGCTGTTGTCAAAAGCTGCGTATCCTTTACAACTGGTGTTATAAAGCAAAGTGCGATAAAAATCAGGATAATTACAATATAAAGTCCGTTCTTATAAAGGAACTGCGGTGTGTTAAATGTATACTTGTAATTTTCCAGTTTCTGAAGCTTCTTCTGTCCATAAGTAAACTTGGACATACGAAGCAAATCAATCAGATGATACTGATGCACAAATGCCTCATGCTTTCTGTCCTTTATTTCCTGAAGCTTTGACTCATGCACCATCTGTGCATCATACAGACGATTCTTATATACATACTTCTCGTCTTTAAGCTCCTGCTTATCTGTCATGCCGGAAATTGTGCGCTCGTGCTCTGCTTTGAGATTTGCGCGAATCTTTTCATATTCTGCATTCTCAGCTTCCTTTTGAGCTGCACAGCTTGCTGCAACCTTATCGTAATAATCTTTCTTAAAATGAGTCTTCAGATAAGATTCTGCATCTACAATCAGCTTGGAAACTTTATCTTTATTTGCATTTTCTACCTCTCTTGCCTTTACAAGAAGCTCCTGATCCTTTCGGATAATTGCATTCTGCTCCTCTTTTGTATAATTCTTATCTTCCTTTGTTAAAGAGATATGTGTCTTTAATGCCTGCACCTTATCAGAACCATCTACACGCAGAGCATCTATCTGTGCCTGTATTTTACCAACATATTCATCAATCGGCTTTAAAAGCTTTGCTTCCTCTTCTGCCGAAAGATATCTCATATCATTTGCCATAGCTCTCGTACTCCTCTCTATTACAAATACTTTGCACTAAGTCTAAGCAGTTCTTCCTGATTTGTTTCCTTGGTGTTTACAATTCCTGCCAGATGACCGTTTGACATTACACCGATTCGGTTTGTAATTCCAAGAATCTCCGGCATCTCAGATGAAACAACAATGATTGTCTTTCCCTGCTTAGCCATATCAATAATCAGTTCATAAATCTCGTACTTAGCACCAACATCAATGCCTCGTGTCGGATCATCCATCATGAAAATCTTTGGTGAACGCTCCAACCATCTTCCAAAGATTGCCTTCTGCTGATTTCCACCAGAAAGGTTTGCAATCATATCATCTGGTCCCATGCACTTTGTATGCATAATACGAATTTCTTCTGCAGTTGCTCTTACCATTTCATCCTTAGATAATGCAATGCCAGATTTATACTGATTCATATTAGCAATTGTTGTATTAAAGGTGATATCTGCTTTTAAGAATAATCCATCAGCCTTACGTTCCTCAGTAATTAACGCAAATCCATGATCCATTGCATCTTTTGATGAATTGAAATTCATCAGCTTATCATCATAGTAGACACGTCCGGCTGCTCTTGTACGAATACCAAATATTGTCTCAAGAAGCTCTGTACGACCCGCACCAACCAGACCATATAAACCAAATATTTCTCCCTTTTTTACATCAAAGGTTATATCTTGAAGCTTCGGTGCATATTTCGTAGATAAATGCTCTACTCTTAAAATCACATCACCCGGTGTATTATCAACAGGCGGGAAACGATTATCTAATGATCTTCCTACCATAGCAGAAATCAACTCATTCATGTTGGTATCACTACAGTTTTTAGTCATTACAAGAGCACCATCTCGAAGAACAGAAACCTGGTCACAGATCTCAAAGATCTCATCCATCTTGTGAGAGATATAGATCAGTGAAATTCCCTGTTCACGAAGCTGTCTCATCATCTTAAATAATTTTTCAACTTCTGGTGCTGTCAGAGATGAGGTTGGCTCATCCAAAACAATCACCTTTGAATTATAAGAAATTGCCTTTGCAATTTCACACATCTGTCTCTTTGAAACAGACATTTTTTTCATCGGCTGTGAAAGATCTACCGTAATGCCAAGCTTACGGAATAAATCAGAAGCCTCTTTTTTCATTCTTCCCTCATCAATTACTCCGAGGGATGTTTTCGGGTAGCGACCCAGGAATAGATTGTCAATTACATTTCTTTCCAGACACTGATTCAACTCCTGATGAACCATTGCCACACCATTTTCCAAAGCATCCTTTGGACCTGTAAAGCTAATCTCTTTCCCGTCTAAAATTATTATTCCTTCATCTTTTTGATACGTACCAAAAAGACATTTCATCATTGTCGATTTACCAGCACCATTCTCACCCATCAAACCCATGATTGATCCTCTCGGCGCATCCATGTCGATATGCTTTAGAACCTTGTTCCTTCCGAATGATTTGCTCATGCCGCGGATCGACAAGACGATATCTTTCTTACCTTCTGCCATATCCTTACTCCTTTCAGAAAAAGAGGGTGTCAGAAGTTCTAACACCCTCGGACCTTTTGCTAGCAAAAAATCTCTATCAATTACTGCTTAAGGAGAGATGTATAAGATGCTGCATTGTCTGTCTTAACCATATTGATTGCGAATGCATCATACTCGCCTGGATTACCAAGACGGTTTGTAATGTTAGACTCTGTCTGACCATCACCACCAATGTATTCAACCTTTAAGTTCAGCAGATCATCATAGTTCTGAAGAAGTGGCTGATAAGTTGAGCTTAAGAAGTTATCAGAAGCATTGTAGATATTTAACCATACCTTCTTCTCTGGGCTCTTAGAAGCATCCAGCTGATTTGAAACCTTGCTGTATACCTTGGTAGAATCGGTGAAATCCTTATAGTTATCTGCTGTGATCGCAATATTTAATGCATAGTAGGATCTCTCATCTGCACTATATCTGTAATCAACACCTTCTTCCAGCTTGTTGCCTGCTGCATCTGCAGTACCAATACCAGTATCGATATCTACACCGTCCAGTGCATTTCTTAAAACTCTCAATGTCAGGTAAGCCTGAACGTCTGCATGCTGGGAAATTGTTCCGCCGTAGCCTTCTGCAATTGCTGCAACTGCGTCACTGTTTGCATCATAACCAAATGTAGGTACTTCGTTCTCCTTTGCCCATGCATTGAACATTGACATTCCCATACCATCGTTGTTAGATACAACAACATCAATCTCATCACCAAAAGATGCTGCCCAAGTTCCAATTGCATTACCAGCAGTAGCTGCATCCCATGTAGCACCTGCTGAGTTCTTCATTTCCTGTGCTGCCAGCTCACGGATGGTATATTCTTTTCCATCTACCTCGATAGTAGAATCCTGAACGATCTTAGAAGAACCATCTGCATTTGTTCCGATAGGAGATGCATCAACTACTCCATCAGTCTCAACGCCAGTTCCCAGCGCAGAACGAACACCACGTGTTCGTGCGATGGAATCGTTATGTCCGATATCACCAATTGCTAAGATATAACCGATTACGCCGTCACCGTTACGGTCCATAGATGCTGCATTTTCCTTAATATAATCAAGTACCATCTGTCCCTGAAGTTCAGCACCCTGATTTGCATCAAAACCAACATAATATGTCTTATCGTTAAAATTCAAAGCGTCCTTGTCAAGCTCTCCTGTAGAACTGTTAGATGGCTGACGGTTGAACCATACTAATGGCTTCTTGCTATTGTCAACACTTGTCTTGTTTCCTGATCCCGATCCTGAACTGCAGGCTACCAATGAACTGGAAAGTGCTGCTCCTACAAGTAATGGAAAGATTCTGCTCTTTTTCATGTTTTACTCCTCCTTTGAAGTATGTGCTTTATTAACTGTCCTTATTATATTATTCACAAGCGCATAATCATATAGAAAATTTTTATATAAACCATTGAAATTTTGTGTATTTTATTATTTTTTAATACTTTCCAAATGTTGTTTTTATGATTGTAGCAGTTATTTTGCTTGATTTTGCAAGATATTAGAAATTCATTCTAGGCAGTTCTTCTATATTAGTTTAATTCTGATTTTTTATTCAGCAGTTTAGTGTGGTAAAAAGCCACAATATTTTATTGCTATTTCTTTTGCATGTCAGCATGATTTAGACCAAAAGGTATAAAAAAAAGACAGCCACTTGCAGGCAAGCCTGCAATGACTGTCTCTCACGCGCTTTCACACGCTTATTTAATTACTCAAACGTAAATTATTCAACGATAGAAACTACTCTACCAGAACCAACGGTACGTCCACCCTCACGGATAGCGAAACGAAGACCCTGCTCCATAGCTACTGGGTGAATCAGCTCGATGGTCATCTCTACGTTATCACCTGGCATACACATCTCGGTACCAGCCGGAAGCTCACAAACACCAGTAACGTCAGTTGTTCTGAAGTAGAACTGCGGTCTGTAGTTGTTGAAGAATGGAGTATGACGACCACCCTCATCCTTGGTCAGAACGTATACCTGAGCGGTAAACTTCTTGTGGCACTTTACAGAACCTGGCTTACACAGACACTGACCTCTTTCGATATCAGTTCTCTGAACACCACGAAGCAGAGCACCGATGTTATCACCAGCCTGAGCCTCAT
>ERZ779842.1758-NODE-1758-length-16755-cov-4.022994_pt1 | contig 16755 bp, 13 predicted proteins | sample MGYA00511095_ERZ779842 | MGnify/ENA primary metagenome ERZ779842 (study PRJEB29588, sample SAMEA2154036) | human gut metagenome | biome: human gut; feature: human-associated habitat; material: faeces | place: Denmark | collected 2008/2010 ... | reverse complement strand
AAAGGGTTCCATGATAATCAAATTCAGGATTATCCAGCATCTTTTTTCTTTTTCTTGTCATAAAATGCTCAAATGATTCTTCTATGGAACAGTTTTTATCTCTGGCTCTCTGCCTTACACACGCATCTTCAATGCCATATTTTTTGCAGCATGCTCGGAGACTGGGGTATTCCGTCCCCTTAAATGTAAACTTCTGTATCCTTTCTTCGATTATCTCTTTGTTTGCAATAAAATGTTCCAACGATTCATCTATGCTGCACCCTAATCTATACTTTCTTGAAGATACGCTGTTTGCATTCACACCATAAACCTCACAGCATTCTTCCAACGTTTCATAGCTTTTATTTCGGAATACAAATTCATTTTTCTTTGTCACTATTTTTTTCTTTATGAAATGATCCAGGGCCTCTTCTATACTACATCCAGTCGAGGAAGCCCGGTTACGGACACTGGCGGCACGAACATCATACTTTCTGCAGCATTCAGCAACACTTTGATATTCTTTTCCCTTATATACAAATATCTTTTTTAGTTCATCCGCATTGCTTTTTTCTATAAAATGTTTTACAGCCTCTTCCCAGGTGCAATGAATCCGCCATGCTCTGGCCCGTACACTGGTTTCATTAATTCCGTATATCTCACAACACTGTCCAAGGGAAACATATTTTTCCCCTTCATAAAAGAATGGTTCTTTTGCGCGGTGCCTTTTTTTTGATATTACCTTGTTTCCAGAATTCTCATCATTTCCTGTGGATTCCTGTGGCACGCAACCTTCCATATGAGAAACATTTTTTTCCAACGTCTCTGGCAAGGAGCTTTTGGTTCTATAGGCAGCACTTCTTACAATTTTGGGGTTCAGGCCATACGCGAGACAACATTCCGTGAAACTATTGTATTCTTTTCCCCGGAATGCAAAGATTCTTTGTTTTTTAGATTTAATGTAATGTGTAATCGCACGTGTAGAAGAAACTCCATTCTTTTCCATATACAAACGTACGGATATAGGATTTATTCCCAATTCTTCACAGCATTGAGGAAGTGATGGATACTTCACTCCATGATATGTGATTTCATGTGCCTTTTTCCATTCTATTGCCCGTTCAATTGCTTCCTGTGGTGTGCACTTTCGATTCCACATATCTGTTTTAACGGAAGCTTCGTTTATATCATAAAATTCACAACAAGTCTTAATGCTGGCCCATTTTCGATTTCGGAATATGATCTCTTTACTTTTTTTCAATTCAATAAAATGTGTAATCGCTTCTTCAGTTCTACATTTATATTGATTCTGATACGCCATTACACTACGGTAACATATTCCATAAAAATTACAGCATTTATGCTTACTTTCAAAAGTTCTGCCATTGTACACAAATTTGAATTTCTCCATGTAATTTGATCTGATTTTACGTGGCATAAAAACTTCTTTCCTCCTTTTGGCGTGATTGGATCTGATACATGTCAAAACATTTTGCCAAACAAAAAAAGACACTCCAAGAGTCCATTTTACTCTTTTTGTGTCTTTATCGGTTGATCCGCAGACGCGGTATAAAGTATAAAATTCTGACCTCGTATCAGAATAAAATTTTGTGCAATCTGTTTTGCAAAATGTTTAATTTTATCGTATCATTCCAGATTCTTAATGTCAATTTCATGAATGTCTTTAGATAGTTTCAACAGAGTAGTATTTTACTCGCATCTCTGGAAACATATACATCAGCTGTTGCATAATGTAAATGCCCCGCCGGTCTTTTCACCGGAAAACAGGACATTTACAATAAGCTTTTTATATTCAGGTCAGACAAAAATTACATACATCAGAATTGGAAATGAAATAAACATAAGCCCAAAATCAACAAAGATCAATACCAGCCAAAGCAACTTTAATTTTTCCTCCAAAGCTCATCCTCCGTTTCGCGTATATTTAAGAAATCACATAAAATCCCTTATACTTAAATAAAAGAGAATTTCAGAGCTGTTTCTGTAAATATCCCCAAATTTTCACAGGAATTTCATTTTTACTTTTGAAGTTACTTTTGTGATATATCAATCTGCTATTATGCGGCCTGTTCTTCCACTTCCAGTCTCTCTGCCTCCATTAAATCTTCCTCCAGAATTTCAGCAAGCAATTTGTTGCAATACCCAACACCGTTTACACGAACGCCTTTGTTGCGGAGCTCGTCAATCTCTTTTTTCCTGAGACTCTGACTTTTTACAGCCAGTTTATAATCTTCTTTTGCCAGTTTCTTTTTTAATTGTTTCTGCCATTTTATAAGAAAATCCCTTGCAAGCTCGATATCTTCATTCTGCTGGTTATAAAAAGTGCGTGTCTGCCTTATGGTTCCATTCGGTTCCACTTCAAGCGTATAGTATGCCTCCGTTGGTTGTTCTGTCTTTCTCAAAAACAGGATATAGGATTCCTGCTGGCTCATTCGTTCATAATAGGTTTCTGTATTATTTACGCAGTGATGCATCAGTTTTGCTTCATACAAAATGTCATCCACTTTTTCCGGCACAACGATCCGATACTCTTTGTCCGCATATTCATATTTTTTCAAATCCCTGCATATACAATTCAGACCTGGATATTTCTTTTCCAGCTCTCCGGCTCTTAAAATCAAATCTTTTGCTTCTATCTCTTTTATCATTTCATTATGTCTCTGCATGAGCTTTCGTGCACGGTAGATAACAGAATCCTGCACATTCACTCCGACACGAATTGCCATATTGAGATAATCCTTCCATGTTTTGATCAGGTTTTTCACGGATTCCCCACTTTCTGCTGCCTGCTTTTCCAGATAATTTTTAATCTGTAAAGGAGCCATACGATCCATAATGAACATAAGATCCGCTGGTTTAAGTTTTTCCAGGCACATCCATGAAATCACATCGTCACAGATCAACTTGTTTTGGGTTTTTTCAAGCAACAGCCATTGAAGAAAAATCTCTCCCCCATTGTTTGTACGCAGCCTTTTTAAGCGGAACCTGTCAATTCCCAGTGCTTTTCCAAGGTCTCCGGAATCTTCACAATAGATCTGTGCTTTATTATCCATAATGTCCTCTGCCAGATGATAAAGTCCTGCTTTAATGAGCCGTTCCAGGTAGGGCCTTTCTCTAACCATTTCAAAAAAACTTACCGGATCTAAAAACCTTTTGACTTTTGCATATTCGTAGAATCCTGTCCTACGGAATGTCCTGTTTTTAATGCCATACAGTGATTTTCCATAAATATTTCCCATATTATATTTTTCATATGTCATATAGCCACCGTAACCTGGATACAGTGGAACCTGTAATTTACCCTGGATCCATCGGCTTTCTTTTGTCCAATGATGACGGCCGAAATAATATTCTTTCGTATTTAATTTTTCATCATACAGGATTCTCCGGCGCTCAAAGAAAGAATATACTGGTTTTTTATATGAGCTGCTTACTATGAGCATCTGAAGCTGGAATTCTCTCAAAACAAATACATTATTTCCACAGGTCTGAAGCAGGTATGCAGTCTCTTTTTGGGTTTCTATATTTTTGGCCCGGCCTAATGCTTTATATTGAATCTGATGTCTGCATTTTGGGCAATGCCCCACTGCATTATGGTGAGGATGGCTGATTGGAACTTCGCTTTCACACCAACTACAATATCCTGTCTGATCTTTCCTGCGGCTGTAATGATAAAAGATAAAATTCTGGGTAATTCCAACTTTTTTCTGCCATCTCAGCCAGTCTTTCGGAATTTTGGGAAGTCTATCCATACACTGATCCCAGCTTGTCAGAATTTTTTCATATTTCATTCCCAGCCTCCGGTGTCTCTGCTCACGTTGATATACATACAGTGCATAAAAAGCATCGTCATATTCACTTTCAAGATACTTTTGGATCAACGCTGTATCCGCCTCTTTCATATAAGAATTTTCCTGATATAACCATTTTGAGAAAATGGTCTTATCCAGCATACTTTCTGACCATTTCTTTGTCCGGTAATCATACCCTTTAAAAACATCGTTCTTTTTATCAATATATAATGTATATACAGGTTTCCGACAGTCCATGGAAAGATATTCTGCCAGATAAAATGCTGCTTTTAAAATATTGTTTTCTACTTCTGCACGTAAATATAGCCCTCTCTGATAAATCAGCTGCTCCGTATAGTATCTTTTATCTCTTACCGGCACATCTTCTTTTGCAAGTTTTATCAGTTCATCCGTAGCTTCCAGCAATTTCATGTTACGCAATTCTTTTTTATTCATTTCCGTCCTCTCCTTCATTTTCTACTGCATATAATGTCATTTTCTCTTTTCTGCTCAAATGCAGCAGGGGAACTCCCTGCCGCATCCACTTTATCCTTTTATTTACGCCGCTATTTCAGTAGGGCTTTCTTCGTTTTCTGCCGATTCCGCTGGTAGGTCCATTAAGTCTTTCTCTAAAAGATCAGCCAGAAGTTCCCCAGCAAATGCTCCGCCATGGACAACTACATGCTTATCACGTATCTCCTGATAGTTCTGCTGCCTGAGCTTCCTGCTTTCTTCTGTGCTCTTACGATCTTTTTTGGTTAATCGTTTCTGAATTTCCTTCTGCCACAATGTTAAAAAAGAAGTCACCTTATCAATGTCCTTATTTTGACGGTTGAATTCCGCACGTTTTTGCCGGATGGTTCCATCTGGTTCAACTTCCAGTGTATAAAACGGTACTTTCGGATTCTCTTTTTCCCGCAAAAACAGGATATAGCTTTCTTTTGAAACGATCCGGTCAAAATAAGTATCCGTCTTATTTACACAGTGATGAAGCGTATCACCTTCATGTAGGATGTCATCGATACTCTTTGGCGCAATAACCTGATATTCACCGTCACTGAACTCATATTTTTCTTTCAAATCAATGAGATGTTTCTGAAATCCGACATACTTTTCTTCCAGCTCCCTGCGTCGGATTCCGCGTTTCATTTCTTCTATCTTCAAAACCGCCTCTTTATGGCGCAGTTGAAGATCTCTGGTACGGTAAATAATGGAATCATGTATATCCATTCCCAGTCTTTTTGCCATAGAAAGATAATCGTTCCACACCTGCAGCACATGGCTGATATCATCCCCGGATTTTTCTGATTGTTTCACAAGATAATGTCGAATCTGGCAGATGCTCATCTGATCCAGAACAAACTTCAGGTCGTTTGGTTCAAATCCTTCTTTTACCATCCAGCATATTTCTTCATCCCCGATTGTTTTTCCTGTACTCTTTTCAAGTTGCAGCCATTTAAGTTCTTTTACCCCGCCATTCATATCTCGGAGTCTTCGAAACTCTTTCTTATCTACGGACAGGAATTCTGTTGGTTTTCTGCCTTTTCTTTTTATTGCATCTGCTGCCCTGTGGTCCAGTACATCATCAACTAACTGGAAAAGCCCTGTCTTTACAATCTGTTCCAGTACCGGATACGTCTTCCACAGGTAAAGATATTTTCCAGGATCTATCTTTTTCTGACCAAGGGCGTACTCACGCAGACCTGTTTCTTTTAATTCATGCCTGGACAGATCCGACAGGGTATATGGATAAACCATTCCTTTATATTGACTGTCACAGCAAGTATAATACCAAGAACTTCTACACGAAATCCAACGCATTTCCCGTTGTTTGAACAGATCATAAACGAAATTGGAAATTTCCTTTCCATTTGCAGAGAAGATTCTTCTCTGCTCTTCATGGCAGGTAGTTTCGCAATCTGTATAGCCGCCCCTTTTATACCACGTTCTGGCATGAAAGATCCTGAGCACAAAACCAGAAGTCTTGCGTCTCCTCTGGATAAGATAGACTCTGTACCACTTTGTACAAAATCTTCCAGACTTTCCCACAGAACGAAAAGTAATTGGTTGTCCACACACATTGCACTGTCCTTTCTGGTTATATTTGGGTGAGCGGATTGGAACATGTTTTTTGCAATATGTGCAGTATCCTTCTGTAGCACCATTTTTCTGATACTTGTAAAAGATATAGTGTTCCGTAATTCCATATTTTGAAACCCATCCGATCCAGTTCTTAGGCAGTCCAGATACAGTTTTCATCACCTGGTCCCATGAATCTGTGAGTTTTTTATCATGACGTATCCTTTGTTCTTTACGGATATTCGCCTGAAACTCTTCCAGTGCCCGGATTGCAGGCTGTATTGTCTTTAAATATTTTTGGATGATCTTTGTATCACAGCCATTTACATAGATGTTGCCCAAATTAGTTCTTACATCCCATAAGATACTTTCAAGAAGTGCCTTTCTCCATTTTTTTAATTTTTCATCATAGGTAATAAACCGTCTCTCTTTTCTGCTTATAAACAGACGGTACCTTGGAAAGTTTATATTCTCCTCAATATCCGTTACGGCAAACAGATACACTTTTAAAATTCCTTTTTCTACTGCTGCCCGACAATACATCCGATATTTTCCGGGTTCACCCCTTTGTTTCTCCAATGGACTCAAAGATATTTCCGTTTTCTTTGCATCGGCGATATGTCTGTTCATCACTTTTAATGGTTTTAATTCCATCAACCTCTTTTTTCTCATAACTCCACCAGCTTTCCAGTCACATCAATCCATGCTTCCTCCGGATATTTCTGACCATCGATACAGATGACCCCAATTTCCAGGATCTGGCTGTTGCCAGGCTGCTCCTTTAAAAGTAACAGTAAATCGCCCTTTTGTCCTTTGGCTTTGGGGTCTTTTCCACGTACAATGCAAAATCCGTTGCAACTGGTCCCGTTTTCTTTTGCAACATGGGAGTTCCATTTCCGGTTTGGATATTTCGCCATGTAGGCAGCTCCATGTAATAACAGGCTTCTCAATTCAATTTTCTTTAACAGGCGCATCTTTGTGCAGGAGATTTTTGAATCTTCTCCATCTTCATCCAAATCCCCTGATGCATCTACTATGTAATACACGGAATTTTTCCAATTCGGATAATAGCAGAGACAATCCAGTGGGTTTTCTGCACAATGAAATCCATTTTGTCTACAGTTTGCTTTTTCCGTTTCATTTATGCCATACTCCTGAAACTGAAAGCCCCGACATTTCAAATCCTTTTGAAATCCTTTATATGCGATCATATCCTTCTCCTTTAACTCTCTTTCGGCTGCATCATGTCAAACAAGGACATCTGCCCGGAATCTTTTGATTTTTTCTTGCTGATATGCTTTTCTTCCTGCTCCGCTGCTTCTTTGGGATGCACCTCGGAATCTTTCTTTGTCCCCTGGTTTTTCGGTATTGTTTTCGTTCTCTTATTTACCGAATCCCATTCCTTTTGAATCTTTTTCTTTTCTTCCTGCTCTTTTTCTGCTATTTCTTTTTCATCATCTTTCGCATAATATTCAAGTACCCAGGGAAAAACCTGGTCGCCGGAGAGTGCCAGGCCTGTATTGGCCCGAATGCCGTTCTCTCCCTTTTTTTTCGCTCCCTCCAGTGCAATGTTGTAGGCTTTTTGCGTCACGTAATCCAAACATCTCTGAAGCATCTTATGTTTTTTTAACACCTGTGCATCTAAAGCAGAATCCGTTTTGGCAAGATTTACAAGATACTGTCCTATGATGTCCGCAAAGCCTGCATCCTTTAAGGCAAACATTTCTGCACGCAGTTTTTCAGACGCATTCGCAAACTTTCTTTCCTCAATCGGTATATCAACCAGCCGGTAGCGGCTGCCCGGAATAAATTCCTCTGTCTGTTTTTTGGAAACTGCATGTGCTTTGGCAAGTTCCCGCACACCATCCATATTCCCACTCTGGCGGTAATACAATGCTGCTGTATTTAATTCTTCTGCAGTTTTTATGATCTCATTTAACATAATCGGTCCCTTCTTTCCTGATAAAAACATGAGGCAGAAGAAAAAATCTCCTGCCTCTGCCTGCTTTTTATGCCGCATTCATTTTCTGTTCAGCCGCTTCCATTTCTTTTTCTACTTCCAATGCAATCCTGCGTCTCTCTGCATCATCAGAATCCAAAAGGCTGATCATTTCCAGTACAATACGGCGAACCCATTCATTTTCCTCCCATCCTGCACTGATCTGGCGGGCTTTTTCTGTCAGTTCCTTCCAGTCAGCATCTTCCAGATCCCTGCCACGATATTCCTTATAGAAAGAATAGATTTCTTTCATGGCTTTCGGTGCCTGAATCTTTGCCGCTTCATCCAAATTGGAAAGGAGCCCCATCAGCATGGGATGGTTTTTATATTTTTCAATCAAAGGACGGATACCGGTCTGTATTTTACCCGTATAAAGTCCTAAAAAATCATTAAATATTCCTGCAATCAATTTCTGATCTGTCATTCGTTTCCTTCCTTTCTGTGAATTTTCTTACTCTGCGCCTGACCGTAGATGGAAAACACTGAAATGCTTCCGATACTGCATCCTGGCTGTATCCCTGATCAAGAAGAGCCTTCATAGCCGCTGCCATTTCTGATTCCTTGAGCTTTTTTATGGACGGTTTCCGAACTTTCTTTTTCAGTATTTTCCGGCAAAGCGGATGATCTGGTCCGTATTCGTACATTGTGCTGGCTTCCGCTGCATTCAAATCGCACAGGATTGCGATCAGCAGACAGTAATATCCCTTATATTCGTCGTCTTTCATGCCGCACCACCTTTATTGCCTGGTTTTTAAATGTACCTCTTTACCCTAATCTGCTTTAAGTTCTTTTTGATCAAGACCATTTTCGAGCAGATATCTTTCCGTACCTTCTGGATCGAGCTGTGCAAGTCGTGCAAGATTAAACTCTGCGACATAATAGCTGCCATAATTGATTTTCCTCTTACCTACAACTTTTCCGAGTTTATACTTCTCAATAAACGCAACCTTTGCTTTTGCTCCGCAATCCGAGATTATTGCCTGCCCTGGCCTTAGGAATCCCATAACTCCAATTGTAAGATCTCCGAATAATTCCAGCTTTTCCTCACATTCCTCTTGCTTTTGCCATAATCCGATATACAGGGATCCGTTGTAGTACATATTCACTCTGACATATAATTCCTCATGTCCACATTCCCAGTCATATCCCAATGGTTTTTCATCTTTTCGAATGCATATATCCTGTCCCATATTCTGCCTCCTTTTTTGATTTTCCTGTTCATCTTTTGTGGATTATTTTACATTTCCTCCCTTCCTGTTTTTTTGCACACTTCACATTTCGTTTTTGGACAACAAAAAAAGACACCAAAAATCTTCTTTTGATTTTTGATGTCTTCCTATTGATAAAAGGCCTTCGCCTAAATGTTGCTCCCGGAACAGCATATCCGGAACAAAAAACTTTGCTGCGTGGCAAACCATGCATAAAAAATAATCCATTTATATGGTAACACAATATATTGCATTCGTCAATAAAATGCAGTAAATGAAACACCATATCTTGTTGCTGCATCATTTTTTGAGTGCACTTACCATCTTTACTTTTCTTCTATTTTCATGTCCAGCATGCCGATAAATCCTTATAATATGCTGATCTCTCCTGTAATATATATTTGACAAATCATCAACGTAAAAAATCCATTGTCTGAATAGTGGACTTCTTTTTTGACTTTAAAAGAATTTCAAAGTTTTTGTTACCATCCGGAATTTTTTACGATATATAGTATGAGTAGAAAATTTCCTTTCGGAACACAAAATGAAGAGAGCAAATAAAAATATAAAGCAAAACATTTTTATGATATCATTAATCATAATTGAAGTAACTCAGAAAATCAGAATTATGGAGACCATTATGAACAGAATATTTCAGAAATTTTTGCAAAGCGTAATTGACCTTTCCACTGTGGGAGCAAAGTGCCGTGAAGATAATACACATGATATTGATATGAACCCGGATGCAGAAGTGCCCATCCCTGAATGGAAGGTTTATTTTGACGGAAACTTCTGGGAGCCTTCAGGAAAAGGCCATGCCGGAACAGAACTTCGATTAAATAAGCAATTCGAATGGGCTGGGCATCATTGGATTATTCCTGCGGCGTATTCTTGCAACAAAGGTCTTGTCTTGGATTCTTGTATGTGTACTCCGGCAGAAGATATTCGCGAATTTATGAAAAAGTGGGATTTAAGCCCCGAAAATGACTCCTGTTTAAATTTTACACAAGAACAACAACTGCAAATAGATTTAGACAACCCTCTTTGCCTTGATATTATTCCTTGTTTAAAATTAAATGGAAAAACAATGCAGGCCTCTCACAGCTGTTCGGTGGTCTTTAATCCCTGCTTATCAGACGAAACAAACAATGAACTGGAAGCAAAATGGGCGGTGAAACACTACGAATTGGATATCTCCTATGGATGGATGATTTTTAGGGCGGCATTTCTGTGGCCAGGTAAACGCCGTCCTGAAATAAAATCTTTTTCGCTTACAATGGAGCAACAACCATTCCGTATACCTGGACCGCATTTTAAGATACACGCTCCCGGTGACCAGTTTGCTTTCTCCCATCCGATCAGTGAAATAGAATATATATTAACTGTGCAAAAATTGGAACAGCAGACACTTTCTCAAAACTGCGTGGGCTCTGACCTTTGGTTTTATCCCACACATTTTACCACTATGAGCTATACACTTTCTCCTGAACCGGACAATGATATTTCGATTCATGATTGTGCTGATAGCGATAAACCTGTAGAAATTGCTCCTACAACAGATTCCTTTTCTCCTGAAATACAAAATGATTTTGCTTGTATTGGCGTTATCGGTGGTGCAGACGAGCCAACCATAATTTTATGTGGCGACAGCAATCAGGCAAATCTCCATGTTGCTTGTTCCGCTTTACACTTCAAACCAGTATCAGACGACACTGAATGGCGAATTGAGTTTAACATTATTCGTTCTTCGAAAAAAACATTTTTGCTTATATAATGCATATTCAGTTAACTTTCCATTTGTTTAACTTACTTTTAGAAGTATTAACAACTTCCGTCCACATAAAGGGGGATGTCGTATCAATACGCCATCCCCGCTTTTTCTGTCTTACTGGTCTATTTCATATAATTCTTCGACATAAATATTTCCGTCAGGCAGCTCCTCCGTTTTCTGTGAGATCAGAGCGCCTTTTTGCGAGTAGGCATATACCACCGATGATCCCACAAGCAAAACTCCTAAAGCACTGAGTATTATAATCTTTACCTTATGTTTCATATGATTAGACTCCTTTCATTTTCTATATGGCTGATAAACAATCATGCATAACCTCCTTTGCCAAAATTTGCCATCTATATAATTAATCGTATTTTTTTGCATAAGGTAACACATTTTATAAAATTTTATCTCTTTTATATCAATCAGCCCTCTCCCCATCGGAAACCTCAATTATCATCGTCTCACCCTGTCGAAAAACAACTTTTCCAAGCGAAGTTAATAATTCGCTATTGATCTCTCCATACTTCTCAGCTTCACAACTGCCGATGAATAAATAGGAAATCTTATACTTTTCTATCAAGGCTTTTATTTGCTCAGCGCTGCTTGAAGTGTATATGGTCTGCACATCTTCTTTTCGTTGATTTTCCTCTTCCAGATTATTTCTCCACAGCCATTCATGCACATACCAGCCTAAAACCGTTGGCAGTCCTGTCATTGCTGAAACACGGTTATCATAATTCTTATAACTGTCACCACTGGTTTCAAGAACAACAGGTTGTCCATTAACATTAGCATTCAGCCAGCGGATTCCAGCGGCATCATCCGGAATAGCATTTTCCAAATAGTTCGTTGCGTTTAGTGTCTGGTATGCACTTCTTTTCGGGAATCCGCCAAACCAATGAATAATTGCATTTTCCAGGTATCCGCAAGTTGAAATCAGAAGCAGGATCGCAATGATCCCTGACAGGGTCTGACATCTTGGACACCTCAGTAATCCTTTACATATTATAGCATTGTCAGTACCATTACATCTTTTTATTCTGGTTGCTGTAAATGAAACCAATATATATGCCATCATAATTCCAAACATGATATATGCCTGATAAGTCAGCTTGAACATGGTATTGGCTCTTGGAGCTGTTTTTTCATAAATGTCCCGTACATAAACAATTTCAGGAATAAAGATCAGTCCCATAGCACAAAGTACAAGAACCAGCCCATACAAATCAGGATACTTTACATTGCTAAAAAAACTTCGTATCTTTTTATCTGGGAATGTTCGTATTTTTTTCAGAACTACAATAACAAATGGCGTGCAAACCAGAAGCGGAAATGCCCATAATACACAGAACTGGTAAAAAGCAGTATGTATTTTTACTACTCCGATTCCCTGAACCATCACATTTTGAAAAGTCAAATGAAACGGAAGTGATGCAAGAAAAGCAACCGCCAGCAGTTCCCCCCACTGTATTACACTCCATTTCAATGCTGAACTTATAAAAGAATCAGAGGAATAACGTTTCAGATTTCCGAAAAGCAATACTCCGCAACTCACAACGTAATAGATCATAAAATCCCAGGTATTAGAAAAAAGGAACATTCCCAGAAACAGTCCGAGAAATCCGATTTCTCTCTGTCTCCAGCTTTTTCCTGAATTTGTCTTCATCCATGAATATAGGATTCCCAGTACCGTCAGGACCAGAAAGACATTTATTACATGAGCATGAAGATCTCCCAGTACAAACGAATAAGACGGAAACTCATGGATCGTCTCATCCCCGGTTACAGCCGGATCGAAACCAATATAACGGGTAGAGCTTGGAAACCAGTAATCTGTTTTTATTTTCAGCAGTCTAAGGATGATTCCATAAATAATATAGTGGAGATTCCCACTCATAGACACCGCCATCCCTGCCAGGATACCACCAAGATCTAAAGACCATTTTCTCCCAGTCCTTAATTTGTCCTTCAGCATCTGGCGTACCAGACTAAAGGGAAGAACAAAGGCAAAAGCGGCGACCATAGTCCTCATCAGATTATAAGTGATCTCCACGCTTGTCCCGGTCAGCTTCGTAAGGAATACGGCAAGATACTGTCCACCGTAATAATAATTAAAAGACTTTCCGGCAAACCACATATCCTGGGCTGGTAAGGTTGTACTTCTCATCATGGACTGCATAAAACCAAAATCCATATATTTTTCCGTTCCATGAGCCGCCGGATGAAATCCCGCCAGATATGTCCAGAAAAGAAACACCAGAAAAAACAGAATTTCTTCCCGGCAAACCAGGGTTGTCTGTTCCCAGGGAAGAGAATTCGTGATTCTGTTCTTACATTTTATTCCATACAAAATACTGCCCAGACAACAAATAACCGTGATGATAACACAGGTCATTCCCGTAAACGGAGTGATTTTTAAACAGGCCAGCAGCCACTGCACATATCCGCATACAGCGACTGCCAGTACTTTAGAAAACATCCAGCCATTATCATCAAAGCCCCTGAATATACGGGATGTTACCGGCATAAATACCAGACCTAGCAGGCATATCATTTCCCACCAGGTCAGAAATGTAAAAAAATCAGAACCGAGGAGCCAGTAAGCAGTACCTACTAATAAAACAGCCGGTGCAAGCTTTATCAAATAATTTCGTTTTGTCTTCACATCTGTAACCTTCTCTTTCCTGTTTTTGTTATTCCTGGTTTAAAATACCATTTTCTTCAAGAGTTCCTGTAAATATGGAATACGCTCCCTTTACTTCATAGTTACTGGAAATTTCACCTTCATATTCAACAACTACAAGATCCCCTTCTTTAAGTTCTCCGCTTTCAATCCATCTTCTTATTTTTATATCATCTGTATATACCTTATATTTCTTTCCTGCTTTTGATTTCTTACATAAAACGGTGTCATCAACCATAATATATCCATTTCCAATTTCTGTAACAGTTCCGGATATGGTTGGCAGACTGGTACTGGACTTTGTTTCCGTGGAATGTTTTTGTACATAACTGATGATCTGTCCTGCTGCCTCTTTTCCAATAAAATAACTATATTCATAATCAAAAATATTGGTAGCAAAGTAACCATCCTCAGAAATGTAGATCCCCCGGTTATAGACACCCAATGCTTCAGAAGTTGCCGTAAAAGCCAGACATCTTCGATTCTCTCTTTCAAAGAAGTCAATTGTATCATCAAGCTTTGCATCGCCACAGCCATAAAGGATCCACCAGATCTTTTCATCATTATCCAGCAAAAGCTCCCCTTTTTCCTCATAACCTTCACATTTTGTTACATAGTTTAATTCTATGTTTTGCGAAAGCTCATAAAGTTCCAGTAACTTACCTAACGTATCTGGAGCCGACTTCTCATCAACTGCATAAACATAAAATCCATCCTCATTGCCTACGGCAATCATCAGTTCCTCTGATATGCCCTTAATCTTCTGCACCTCAAATGTTTCCGTGTATGCCTTTCCTGTATCAGGATCAAGCCCTTCTGCCACACAGGAGCCAATTACCTCCCCCATTACCTCTGTATGAATAGAATTCTGACTTTTCGCAGTAAACTGTTTTCCATTAAATTTAACAACAGGATACTTTTCAGCAGGAGTCTTGTATTTCCATGGCCATTCTATGGCTCGTTCTGTTTCAGCAATATGATATTTATATTTATCTTCAATGACTGCATCTTTCCTAAAAAAATGTGGAACAAGAATGCTTGCAATCATAACCAGCACCAAACAGGAAGCAACCGGCATCCATTTGATCATAGGATTATGCCTTTTCCTCGGCGGATCTTCCAGTGCTGCCGTGATAAGGTCATCATCAATATAACCGATAGCATTTACAATTCTTGGTATATTCATATGTAGATTCCCTCCTCAATCAGATATTTTTTTAATTTATTTCTGGTACGGGCCAACATATTCGTTACTTTGCGTTCAGTAAAACCATATTTTTCCGCAATAGCCCTGTTAGATTCGAAATAAAAATACTTTAGAACAAACACCCTCTGAACCTCTTCTTTTTGTTTACGAAGAAAAATACGGATCAATTTTCCAATCTCTTCATCGTTCCTTCCAGGAGCATGCCTTTCATCCGGTAGTACCTCTGTAAGTTCATCCAATGCCATAACCATATCAGCCGACCTCTTTTTAGCTGTCAGATGTCTTAATTTATCTATGGAAATATCTCTGACAATTATAGAAATATAGGCTTTAAATTTTGCAGGCCTTGTCGGTGGGATTCTATTCCACACTTCTAAATAAGTGGTATTTACACACTCTTCCGAATCCTGGCGATTATTCAAGACATTATAGGCAATTTTATGACAAAGTTTTCCATATTTTATATCTGTTTCCTTAATCGCCCGCTCATTTCTTTCAAAATAAAGCTCTATGATTTTTATATCGTCTATGATGTTCACCTCCTCAAAAGTGTTCTCAATTATAAAGTCGTCTTTTTTTGATGAGCGTCTCAAAAAATTTATATTTTTTTGAATTATAGCATAGAAAAAAGAGAACAGCTTTAGCCATTCTCCTTTTGTCATCTGAATCCAATTTTTTTTATCAAGAATACCAATTTTCTACTGCTTTTCTTGATTTCGAATCTCCTTAATCAGCTCTACTGCATTTTCTGCATCATCAGTTTTTACGAATATATCCATTCCATATATTCCAAAGCCAGGTGCCCCATGCATCGCAACATTCGCACTTGCCTCCTGTGAAAAAGCCATTATTCCATTTTGTCTTAACATTTCCATGAGTTGTTCCGTTTCTATTATATTTTGTGCATTGTAAATCTTGATATATTCCATCTTAGATAATGGTGAAATTTCTTTTATATTTTGAGTATTTGTTGGATTTTGTTTCTTTTTCCGATTGATAAATGTCAGAATTCTAAGAATAATAAATGCGACAATAGTAATACCAATCCAAAATTCAAAAGCTAATCGTGTTATCTGTGTTTCTGTAGCTCCCATTCTTAACAAGCATACGCCATAGAGGAAAGCAAAAATTCCTGAACATAATACGCTGGTAAGAAAATCCCTCCATACAGTAGTATTTTGGGGCAAACATTTATCCCATATTCCATTGTATATCATAATAGCTGCATACAGGATTCCTCCGGCTAAAACACTTACTGTCTCTCCTAAAATAAAACGAATATTTATTGTCAATAACATTTGAATAATAATTGCCATTACACCAATCACAAACATTGATGCAAAGGCAAGATTTCCAGCCTGTAGTGCTTTTCGTTTTGTCCATTCTTCATACATTGCAACTTTGTCCAAAGTTTCTCTCATCTCTTTATTCATAGCCTGGCTCCTTTCTCCATCCAAGAGTTCTCTCATTTCAACATCGTAATATTCAGCAAGCTCAACAAGTATGCTAAGATCTGGCATATTTGTTCCTGTTTCCCATCTGGAAACTGTTCTTGCAGACACTCTGAATTTCTCAGCAAGCTGCTCTTGTGTCAGATTTTTTTCCTTACGACATTGCTTTAAAAAGGCTCCGATCTTTTTTGTGTCCATGTCTCTACCTCTCTTCCACTTACAGTTTACCAATATGTAACAAAATTACCACGACATAAAATAAGAATCCACGAATTTTCAACCAGACATTGTATGTCTACGATATTCAAAGATACTTTCAACATCAAAAGTTGCTTTATGGACATTGAAAATTATCAATATTTGTAATCTTTGGGTTCAACATCCGTTTTACCCTTTCAATCGGGAATTTATCTTCAATATCAGTCACTTCAAATAAATTTAACGGTAGCGCTTTTTCTCCAATCAGAGAAAGATATTCTTTAACAGCTCTGCAGTCGATCATGATTTTTCCATGCCCATCCCAATGACGATTACTCTCTTTCTTCTTCAACCCGGAAATCCAA
>ERZ779842.1745-NODE-1745-length-16851-cov-11.180341_pt1 | contig 16851 bp, 10 predicted proteins | sample MGYA00511095_ERZ779842 | MGnify/ENA primary metagenome ERZ779842 (study PRJEB29588, sample SAMEA2154036) | human gut metagenome | biome: human gut; feature: human-associated habitat; material: faeces | place: Denmark | collected 2008/2010 ... | reverse complement strand
AGCCGTGGGCAATGCTGCCGGAGCAGTGCCCGGCGCGGACGGCCTGCGGGTCTGCAGGGCCGCCATACACACCGCAGAAGGCATCGCGGGTGGTATCAAAGCTGGTAACGGGCGTATTGCTCCAGAATACCGCATAGTGATTGCGGCGCTCACGGTATTCCGTCTTATGGTAGATGATGGCCGGCTCCACCTCCACCTCGCCGGTGGAGAAGTTGCGCTGGAAGTTGGAGCTGTCGTCAATGGCATCCCACAGGCAGAACTCCACATAGCTGAACACATCCAGCTCTTTTATGGCATCCGTCTTATTTTTCAAAGTCAGGCGGTCCAGCTCACAGGCATCGCCGGTGGGCACGAACAGCTCCTGCGCAGCGGAAACACCGTTCTTCTCACCCTCCAGAATGGTATAGCCCAGACCGTGGCGGCAGGCGTAGCTGTCCAGCTCTGTCTTGGTGGGCTGCCAGCCGGGGTTCCAGACGGTATCGCCATCCTTGATGTAAATGTGGTGGCCGTCCATATCCAGCGGGGAGCTGTTATAGCGGTAGCGGGTCAGGCGGCGCATCCGCGCATCGCGGTAAAAGCTGTAGCCGCCCGCCGTATTTGAGACAAGACTGAAGAAATCCTCGCTGCCAAGGTAATTGATCCAGGGCAGTGGCGTGCGCGGGGTGGTGATGACATATTCTTTGCGTGCGTCATCAAAATGGCCGAATTTCATAAATGCTTCCTCCTTATCAGCTGCCGGCAGCCCCGGCGGCATCGCTTTTGCGAAAACGATTAAGGCAGACGATCAAAGCATTCTCTTTGCTTCTAGCATAGCCCAAGCAGGCCAAAAAAGCAAGAGGATTTTCTAAAAAAATTCTGAAAGTATCTTTCATAAATACGCATGTTTCCATGGTTTTCAGAAAATTCATTTCAAGCACACTTTTTGTGCTTCCTATAAGCGAAAACGCTGAAACGCAATTTATAGGTAATATTATATACGGCGAAAATCATAACGAAACCGCAACGAAAATCTTTTGATTTTAACCGAAATGTAACGAAATCCATCCAAGGTGCACAATTTCGGTTCTTCAGAAACGAACAAAACGCCAAAATTGAGCCAAAAGCAATGAAAGTTATTCTTTTGAGCTTGATTTTTCGTACAAAATACGCTATCATGAAATTGCGAAAACGATTAAGGACTTGACGGAGAACATCCCCCCGTAAAACGTTCTTCGGAAGGAGGCAAACGAGCGATGCCGTCCCTGAAAGATCTGGCAAAGGAATGCGGCGTATCGGTGGCAACGGTCAGCAAGGCGCTGAACGACCAGCCGGATATCTCGCCTGCCACACGAGAACGGGTGCGGGCCGCAGCGCACCGTATGGGCTACCTGCCCAATGCTGCCGCCCGTTCCTTGAAAACAAACCGTACTTACAATCTGGGCGTTCTGTTCGTGGATGAACGGCAGAGCGGTCTGACCCACGAATACTTTTCCGCCGTACTGGACAGCTTCAAGGTGGAAGCCGAGAAACACGGCTACGACATCACCTTTATCAACCACAATATCAGCGGCAAGAGCATGAGCTACCTTGAGCACTGCCGCTACCGCAATGTGGACGGCGTGGTGATCGCCTGCGTGAACTTCTACGAGCCGCAGGTGGTGGAGCTGGTGAACAGCGAGGTGCCGGTGGTCACGATCGATCATGTGTTCAATAACCGCATGGCGATCCTCTCGGATAACGTTTTCGGCCTGAAGGCACTGGTGCGGCAGGCATGGGCCTGCGGCCACCGCCGCATCGCCTTTATCCACGGCGAAAAAACCGCCGTTACCGAGAACCGCGTTGCAGGTTTCTATCAGGCCTGCGAAGAGCTTGGCCTGAAGATCCCGGAAGCTTATGTGCGGGAGGGCATCTACCATGATGCCGACCGCTGTGCCGCCGAGACCAAAGCGCTGCTGGAGCTTCCGCAGCCGCCCACCTGCATCATCTTCCCGGACGATTTCTCCGCGCTGGGCGGCTACAACGCCATCAACGAAGCGGGCCTTTCGATCCCGGAGGATGTTTCGGTGATGGGCTACGACGGCATCTACCTCTCGCGGGTGGTCAAGCCTCAGCTGGTGACTTACCAGCAGAACACCACCGCGCTGGGGCGCACCGCCGCCGACAAGCTCATTGAGCTCATCGAGCATCCAAGAGTGACCCTGCCCGAACAGATCCGTGTTTCCGGCAAATTGCTGGACGGCGGGTCGGTCAGCATTCTTTAATATGTCTCTAAAGGCTCTTGCTACGGAACCTTTTATGAAGAAAACTTTTGCAAATAATGGAAAACCATGAAGGAGGTTTACCCTTATGAAAAAGATCTCTCGCCGTAATTTCCTGCTCGCTTCCGGTGCCGTGACCATTGGTGCAGCTCTGGCTGCCTGTGGTGGTTCTTCTTCCACCAGCACCGCTTCTTCTGCTCCGGCTTCCTCTGCTGCTTCCGCTGCTCCCGCAGCACAGGGCAAGGTGCTGAACATCTGGTGCTGGAATGATGAGTTCCAGAGCCGCTTCAACGACTACTATCCGGAAGTTTCCGAGATCGCAGCCGACAAGTCCACCACCACCCTGAAGGATGGCACCGTTGTGAAGTGGACCATCAATGCCAACGAGAACAACAACTATCAGAACAAGCTGGACGAAGCCCTGCTGAGTCAGGACAGCGCTGCTGATGACGACAAGATCGACATCTTCCTGATCGAGGCTGACTATGCTCTGAAGTATGTGGATTCCGATTACGTTCTGGATGTCAAGGCGGACATCGGCCTGACCGATGACGATCTGGCTGGCCAGTACCAGTACACCAAGGACATCGTTAGTGTGGACGGCAGCCAGCGCGGCACCACCTGGCAGGCAACTCCCGGTCTGTTTGCATACCGCCGCAGCATTGCCAAGGATGTTCTGGGCACCGATGATCCCGCCGAAGTGCAGACCTACCTGTCCGACTGGGATAAGTTCAATGATGTAGCTGCACAGGCAGCCGCCAAGGGCTACAAGATGCTGTCCGGCTTTGATGATGCATACCGCACCTTCTCCAACAACGTGGCAGCTCCGTGGGTCACCGGCACTACTGTTACCGTTGATGAGAACATTATGAAGTGGGTCGATCAGACCAAGGAGTACACCGATAAGGGCTATAACAACAAGTCCAGCCTGTGGGACAGCCAGTGGGCAGCCGATCAGGGTCCCACCGGTAAGGTGTTCGGCTTCTTCTACTCCACCTGGGGCATCAACTTCACCCTGCTGGGCAACTCTCTGGAGACTCCTGTCGCTGAGGGCGGCAAGGAAGAAGTTGGCAACGGTATCTACGGCGATTACGCTGTGTGCGAAGGCCCTCAGCCCTACTACTGGGGCGGCACCTGGATCTGCGGCGCAGCCGGCAGCGACAACATCGAGACCATTAAGGATGTTATGCAGAAGCTGACCTGCGATGAAGCTATCATGAAGCAGATCACCATGGATACGCAGGACTACACCAACAACGAGAAGGCTATGAACGAGATCGCAAACAGCGATTACAGCTCCGCTTTCCTGGGCGGCCAGAACCACATCGCTCTGTTTGCAGAGGCTGCAGCCAAGATCGATATGTCCAACGCCGGTCCGTACGATCAGGGCCTGAATGAGAGCTTCCAGAATGCATTCAAGGATTACTTTACCGGCAACGTGGACGAAGATACCGCAAAGGCAAACTTCGAGACCGCTATCAAGGAGAAGTATCCTGAGCTGACCGACGTGGTGTGGCCCGCATAATAGCAGCCGACCCTAAAACGGAAAAGTGAATACGCAGGGGCGGGCCGGACGCTGTTCCCGCCCGCCCCTGTTCTTTCCGCAAATTTATCAGGAGGCGATCCTATGGGAGAAAAGAAAAAGAAAGGGTCGATCAGCTACGCGAAATGGGGCTACATCTTCATTGCGCCGTTCTTCATCATCTTCGCGGTATTCCAGCTGATCCCTCTGGCATCCACCATTTACTACAGCTTTTTTGAATATTACCGCAGCGGCCTGAAGATCATTGGCCCGAACTTTGTGGGCCTGAAAAACTACATTACCCTGTTCGCCACCGATCTGCCCAAGTACTTTGGCAACACGCTGATCCTGTGGATCATCGGCTTTATCCCGCAGATCGCCATTTCCCTGTTGCTGGCAGCATGGTTCACCGATCTGCGCCTGAAGTTGAAGGGCCAGACCTTCTTCAAGACGGTCATCTACATGCCCAACCTGATTATGGCCTCCGCCTTTGCAATGCTGTTCTTCGCGCTGTTCTCGGACAACGGCCCGGTGAACGCCGTGCTGCAGAGCATGGGCTGGATTGATGCACCCATCAGCTTTTTGAACACCGTGTGGGGCAACCGCGGGCTGATCGGCCTGATGAACTTCCTGATGTGGTTCGGCAACACCACCATCATGCTGATGGCTGCGATCATGGGCGTAGATCCCACCCTGTACGAAGCGGCTGAACTGGACGGCTGCACCCCGAACCAGATGTTCTGGAAGATCACCATTCCGCTGATCCGTCCCATCCTTGTTTACGTCATGATCACCTCCATGATCGGCGGCCTGCAGATGTTCGATGTGCCGCAGATTTTGACCAACGGCAAGGGCGGCCCGGACCGCACCTCCACCACCATGATCATGTACCTGAACAACCACCTGTTCAGCAAGAACTACGGCATGGCCGGTGCTGTATCCGTGGTGCTGTTCCTCGTGTGCGCAGTGCTGTGCGTTGTGGTCTACTTCTCCCTTACCAAGGAGGATGACGGCCTGACCCGCGCCCAGCGCAAAGAACTGAACGCCGTCAAAAAGGCAGCAAAAGGAGGGAAATGATTATGGCACACACTCCTAGAAATCAATCGGAAAAAGCAACACTGGCTGCACGCCGCGCATGGTGTTATCTGGTGCTGGTGCTCATCAGCTTTTTGTGCCTGTTCTTCTTCTATGTGCTGGTGATCAACTCCACCCGCACCCACTTCGAGATCCAGAAAGGCTTCTCGATGCTGCCGGGCAAATCGCTCATCACCAACTTCCAGAACGTGCTGGCCGATGCTAACATCCCTGTCATCACCGGCATCCGCAACAGCCTGATCGTCTCCGCCTGCTCGGCGGCGTTCAGCGTGTACTTCTCGGCCCTGACGGCCTACGGCATCTACGCCTATAACTTCAAATTCAAAAAGGCCGCGTTCGCCATTATCCTGCTGATCATGACCATGCCCACGCAGGTGTCCGCTCTGGGCTTTTTGCAGCTCATCACCAAGATGGGCCTGAAGAACAGCTTTATCCCGCTGATCCTGCCCAGCATTGCAGCGCCCACCGTGTTCTTCTTCATGAAGCAGTATCTGGACGCTTCCCTTCCCATGGAGATCGTAGAGGCTGCCCGCATCGACGGTGCAGGCGAGTTCTACACCTTCAACAAGATCGTGCTGCCCATTATGAAGCCCGCTTTGGCAGTGCAGGCCATTTTCTCCTTCGTGGCCAGCTGGAACAACTACTTCATTCCCGCTCTGGTGCTGGACAGCGCCGACAAAAAGACCCTGCCCATCCTGATTGCACAGCTGCGCAGTGCAGACTTCCTCAAGTTTGATATGGGCAAGGTTTACATGATGGTGGCTATCGCCATTCTGCCCGTCATCATCGTGTACCTGCTGCTTTCCAAGTTCATCGTCCGCGGTGTTGCTTTGGGCGGCGTGAAAGGCTGACGGCATTTTGCTGTGTCTAGGATATAAGGAATTTTTAGAAGAGATCAGGAGAAAAAACAAGGCATACACATTCTGTCGGAGGTTTTAAGGGGATAAGATTTACTCGCCGCGGACGGCTGCGAAACCTGCTTCCAGATCAGCAATGATATCGTCGATGTGCTCAGTGCCGATGGACAGGCGGATGGTGTTCTGATAGATCTGCTGCTCGGCCAGCTCTTCGTCGTTCAGCTGGCTGTGGGTGGTGGAAGCCGGGTGGATGACCAGACTCTTCACATCAGCAACGTTTGCCAGCAGAGAGAAGATCTTCAGGTTATCGATGAACTTGAATGCTTCCTCGCGGCCGCCCTTGATGTTGAAGGTGAAGATGGATGCACCGCCATTGGGGAAGTACTTCTCGTACAGGGCGTGATCCGGGTGATCCGGCAGGGAGGGGTGGTTGACCTTCTCCACCTGCGGGTGGTTTGCCAGAAACTCGACTACCTTCTTGGTGTTCTCCACATGGCGCTCGATGCGCAGGCTCAGGGTCTCGGTACCCTGCAGCAGCAGGAAGGCGTTGAACGGCGAAATGGTGGCACCGGTATCACGCAGCAGGATCGCACGGATGTAGGTGACAAAAGCTGCGGGGCCTGCTGCATCGGCAAAGGAAACGCCGTGGTAGCTGGGGTTGGGGTCAGCAATGTTGCCGAACTTACCGCTTGCCTTCCAGTCGAACTTGCCGCTGTCCACAATGATGCCGCCCAGCGTGGTGCCGTGGCCGCCGATGAACTTGGTGGCGGAATGAACAACGATATCTGCGCCGTGCTCAATGGGACGGATCAGGTACGGGGTGCCGAAGGTATTATCGATGACCAGCGGCAGGCCGTGCTTGTGCGCGATGGCTGCAATGGCATCGATATCGGGGATATCGCTGTTGGGGTTGCCCAGAGTTTCCAGATAGACGGCCTTGGTGTTGGGCTGGATGGCATTCTCCACCTCAGCCAGATCGTGTGCATTGACAAAGGTAGTGGTGACACCGAACTGGGTCAGGGTGTGCTCCAGCAGGTTGTAGCTGCCGCCGTAGATGGTCTTTTGTGCCACGATGTGGTCACCGGCCTGTGCCAGTGCTTCGATGGTGTAGGTGATGGCAGCGGCACCGGAGGCGGTTGCCAGAGCAGCCACGCCGCCCTCCAGAGCAGCGATGCGCTTCTCGAACACGTCCTGCGTGGAGTTGGTCAGGCGGCCGTAGATGTTGCCGGCATCTGCCAGACCAAAGCGGTCTGCTGCGTGCTGGCTGTTGCGGAACACATAGGAAGTGGTCTGATAGATAGGCACTGCACGGGAATCGGTTGCGGGATCGGCCTGCTCCTGGCCAACGTGAAGCTGCAGGGTCTCAAATTTATAGTTAGACATAGTATTTTACCTCTCTATTTATACTTATAGTATAATTTTCTGATACAAAAAATCCCGATGCGTAATACAAAAGCGCACCGGGCAAACACAATTCAAAGCTATTCTGTCAACGTCACATTCGGGTACACATTCGTGCACAGCAAGAGGGCATCGTACAGTTCACAGCCAGATGTTCTGCCCGGTCACCGCACATTCGCCCACAGCGGAAGTTTGCATGCAGCAGGTCGTTCCAAATCAGCTTCATATCCGTGCCCTCCTTTCCCGTAAAACTCTTTCCCACTCATCTACAAACCGGCACCTCTATCTGCTCTGTACCGGGAAGCAAAACCTTTGCTTCCTTTTTCCCACTAGGTTTGTGGATTTGTTGTTTGCATTATATTCTCTCTTACCTAGTTTGTCAATAGGTTAATCCCAGTTTTTTTCAAATTGAGTTTTCTGCACGATGCGAAGCCCGCATTTGCAGCATCCCGTTGTGCAGTTCCAACAGGAGTAACACTTCTGCTTCTTCGAAAATTTTTATTTTTCCATTGATAAAACCTTAAAATTTTATTGTTATACTAAAGCTGTTCCTTGCAAACGCCCTGCAAATCGTTTATTATGGTAGCGTTCTTTTTTATCATCAAAGGAGTTTTTTCGATGCTGCATCGTTTCTTTCATTTTTTAAAGCAGAGCCTGCTCGTTGTTCTTTGCATCCTGCTGCTTGGCGGGCTGCTGGCAGGCGGCTGGTTCTTTTATCAGGGCAGGCAGCTGTACCGCAGTGCCGCCAGCAGTTACCCAGTGGCTTCCATGTACGACACCATCTGTGCCCGCGGGAGCTATACTTCCTACGATGCGCTGCCGCAGATCTATATTAACGCAGTCATCTGCACCGAGGACGAGCATTTTATGACCCACAAGGGCATTGACCCGGGGGCCATTGCCCGCGCCCTGCTGGCCGACCTGCGCACCCACTCGCTGGCCGAGGGTGGCAGCACCCTGACCCAGCAGCTTGCCAAGAACGAGCTGTTCACGCAGGACAAGCATCTGGCCCGCAAGGCTGCCGAGATGCTTGCTGCTTTTGATCTTGAAAAGACCTACTCCAAGCAGCAGATCTTTGAGATGTACGCCAACACCATCTATTTTGGCAGCGGGTATTATGGCATTGCAGAAGCTGCCGAGGGCTACTTTGGCAAGGAACCGGCCCAGCTGACCGATGCCGAAGCGATCTATCTGGCGGGTATGCCCAACGCGCCTTCCACCTACGCCAGCAGCCCGGAGCTTGCCTTCAAGCGGATGCAGGTGGTGCTCAAGCGGATGGTCAAGTGCCGCGTGCTCACCCAGCAGCAGGCCGATGCCATTGCCGCAGATGCTGAAAACTTAACGGTTTAAACAAGACACCGCGCCCTGTCTGCTGCGGATCAGACAAGGCGCGGTGTTTTGTTTTGCGGTATTTGGTTTGGTAAAGGAGGAATCATGTTACCCGTTCAGGCGGTTGCGGCCCCGCCTGTCGGTAGCATTATCATACCAAAGAATTTCTGCGAAACCATGTTCTTTTTATGAAGATTTTGTAAACTCACTCCGGCGCTTTCATGCTTTCCACCATGCTGATATGCCGCACATGCCGCCGCATGGCAAAGCACACCACAAAGGTGAACAGCATCGTCAATGCCACTGCCAGCAGATAACTGTGGGGTGCAATGGTGCGAATAAACATCAGCTGATCCATTTCCACGGTCAGGACGATGAACCGGTGCAGCGGCACGCCCAGCAGCAGGCCCACGCCGGAGCCGATGAGGGACAAAAGCTCGATCTCGCGGAAGATGTAGCGGTACACTTCTTTGTCATAGAAGCCCAGAACCTTGATGGTGGCAAGCTCCTTTTTTCGCTCGGCAAGGTTGACGCTGATCAGGTTGTACAGCACCACCGCCGCCAGCGCCGCCGCGCACACGATGATCAGCACCACCACGTAGTTCAGGCTGCCGATCAGGCTGCCGAACATGGAGGTGGTGTCCTCGGTGAAGCTGACGCTGCTCACATAGTTGCAGCCCAGCAGCTTTGTGCGCAGGGCGTTGTACTCCGCCTCGGTGGTACAGCCGGTCAGGCCGTAGACAGTGTTCCACTCCGGCGTTCCGCCCAGCAGGGCCTGCAGCTGCGCATTGGAGAGATACAGCCGGGTGAACATGTAGTTCTCGGTAATGCCGGTCAGCACCAGCGGCACGCGGCTTCCGTCTGCAGCCTCCACATAGAACGTATCGCCCACGCTCAGCCCCAGATTCAGGGCCGTTTTTTCGGTCAGGATCACGCTGTCCTCTTCAAAGGGAATGGGGTCGTGGCCCACCCGGGTGCGGAAGGTGAAGTATTCGGTCATCCGGGCATCGTCCTCCGCGCCTACGATGCTGACATCGGCGCTCCCGCCCTCTTCATTATAAAGGGTGGTGGACTTTGTGTAGAACGCGCCCCAGCTGTGGACCGCACTGCTGCTGTCCAGCGTGTCGGCAAGGCCCTGCTCCATGGTCAGCGCCTTTTCATCGCTGAGCGAGATGGTGAGATCGTTGTGGGTCAGCTGCCCGGACTGCTTGTCCACGATGGGCAGGATGGAATCCTGAATGCCAAAACCGATCAGCAGCAGCGCCGTGCAGCCTGCCACGCCCAGCACTGTCATGAAAAAGCGCTTTTTGTAGCGGAACAGGTTGCGGGCTGTGGTCTTTTGGGAGAAGCTCATGTGCTGCCACAGCGGGGTGATGTACTCCAAAAAGATGCGCTTGCCTGCCACCGGGGCCCGGGGCAGCAGCAAAGCTGCAGTCTTTTCCTTCAGGCTGGCACGGCAGGCGTTCCATGTAGCAAAACCGATGACGGCCGCGCTGATGGCTACGCTGGCTGCCGCCATGCCGGGGTAAAAGTGCAGCGTAAAGGTGGACATGCTGAAGATCATCTGGTAAGCATACCAGATGATGAGCGGGAACACCACAAAGCCGATGACCATGCCCACGATGCTGCCCAGCACGCTGGCGCTGAGGGCATAGAACAGATACTTGCCTGCGATCTTTGCGTTGGAGTAGCCCAACGCTTTCAGAGTGCCCAGCTGCAGGCGGTTCTCGTCCACCATGCGGGTCATAGTAGTAGTGGCCACCAGCGCCGCCACCAGGAAGAAGAACACCGGGAACACCCGTGCAATGGCATCCATGCGGTCGGCATACTGCTCAAAGGTGACAAAGCTCATGGTGGAGCCGCGGTCCAGCACATACCACTCGCCGCTCTTGATCTGGCTCACCTGCTCCTCGGCATCGTTCAGCTGGGCAAGGCCGTCGGCCAGCTGCTGTTCGGCATCGGCCTTCCGGCTCTCGTACTCCGCGCGGGAATCGGCCAGCTGCTGCACGCCGTCGTTGTACTGCTGCCAGCCTTCGTCCAGCCGGGTGCGCGCCGCATCAAACTGGGTGTAGGCTGTGGCCGTGCCGGTGGTGAGCTGCAGCTGCCCCTGCAGAAGCTTTACCTTCATCTGGCGCAGTGCTGCCTTTGCCTCAGTCACCAGCTGCTCGTTGGAAAGGCTGGGCGAAGAGATCAGCCCCTGTGCATACATCTGGCGCTTGCCCTCGTCCAGCTGGGCCTGATAGCCGTTCAGCTGGCCGCTGATGTTGTCGTAAGCATCCTGCGCCTTCTGCAGGGCATCCCGCAGGTCGGTGTATTCCTCATCGGCGGGTTCCGCTTCGTCCAGCGCCTTCTGCGCGTTGTGCAGAGCCGTTTCGGCATAGCCCAGCAGCGGGTCGGCCACCTTTTTCAGGTTCACCAGCATCTCGATCTGCTGCAGCTGATCCTCAAATTCCAGCAGTTGTTCCTCGCCGCTCACCAGCTCGTCCGCACCGCCCTGCATGGTATCCGGCAGGGCCTTTTTGTTGGCGGCAAGCTCCGCTTCGCCCGCGTCCAGCTGGGCTTTGGCGCTGTCCAGCTGTGCCTGTGCATCGGCCAGCTGCTGTTCTGCCTCCGCAAACTGACGGTCTGCTTCGGCTTTTTTGTCGTTGTACTCGGCCCGGGCGTCGGCCAGCTCTGCACTGGCGTCCTCGATCAGCTCCGCCCGCCGGGCCGTGCACTGTGCGCCGCTGATGGCCTTTACCCTTGCGGCTGTGTCATCCACTGCTGCCTGATACGCGTCCGAGTAATTATCATACAGGCCGGCATTTTTTACCTTGAGATAGCACGCCGTATAATAATCCGTGGTCAGGCTGCCCTCCGGCAGGAACACAATATCATCCAGCTGGCCGTCACCGGCGGTGCTGCTCTCCTTGTCCGTGGAAAAATGCTGCGGGTCCTGCACGGTGCCCACTACCGTGAACTGCTTCCGGCTCACATGTTCGGTGTCCTCCGGCAGGGTGAGCACCGTGCCCGGTTCCACCGGGTCGCCGTAGCCCATCACATGCACCACGCACTCGTCCGGGGTCTCAGGCATCCGGCCCGAGAGCAGCACCAGACGGTTCATATTTTCTGCCGTGTCGGCCCCGGGGTCGGCGGGCAGCTGCTGCAGGCGCACCACCGCCGTCTCGCTCTGGCCCTGCCACTGGGCCTCCATGTCCTGATATTTCACCGGCTGCACAGCCTCCACGCCGTCCACGGCGGCAATGGCGGCAATGTCCTCCTCCGAAAGGCCCAGCGTGGACAGCACCCGCAGGTCGAACACGTTCTGCTGCACGTAGTATTTCTGCCCGGCGATGCGCATGCTGGGCGCAAAACTCATCAGGCCGGTCAGCATCATCACGCCCAGCGCTACGATGCCGAACAGCGAGACCATGCGGCTCAGGTTGTCCTTCATTTCCCGCAGGATGTTTTTACGATAACTTTTCAGCACAGCTCTCACCACTCAATCTCCTGCACCGGCACAGGGTGCTCGTTGACCTGATTGGAGACGATCTTGCCGCTGCGCACCTGAATGATGCGGTCTGCCATCGCCGTCAGGGCGGTGTTGTGGGTAATAACGATCACCGTGCGGCCGGTGCGGCGGCAGGTATCCTGCAAAAGGGCCAGCACCTGCTTGCCGGTCTTGTAGTCCAGTGCACCGGTGGGCTCGTCGCAGAGCAGAAGCTTGGGGTTTTTGGCCAGTGCGCGGGCAATGGACACCCGCTGCTGCTCGCCGCCGGAAAGCTGGGCCGGGAAGTTGTTCAGCCGCTCTCCCAGACCCACACTGCGCAGGGTCTCTTTGGGGTCCAGCGGGTCGCGGCAGATCTCGCTGGCCAGCTCCACATTCTCCAGTGCGGTCAGGTTCTGCACAAGGTTGTAGAACTGGAACACAAAGCCCACATCGTACCGGCGGTAGGTGGTGAGCTCTCTGGCGGTAAAGTGGCTCACGTTCTGGCCGTCCAGCCAGACGTTTCCCTCGTCGCAGCTGTCCATGCCGCCGAGGATGTTCAGCAGGGTGGTCTTGCCTGCGCCGGAGGGCCCCACGATGATACAGAACTCGCCTTTATCCACATAGAAATTCAGGTGGTCTGCGGCGGCGATCTTCACACTGCCGGTCTGGTAGTATTTGCAAACGTCCTCAAACTCCACAAAATGCTCCATGGCGTTTTTTCCTTTCTATCGGGAATGCATACTGTTTCAATTTAACTATAACATCTCCCGGCAGACTTTGCAAAGACATCTGCGCAAATTTTCAAAAACTTAACAGAAAAGCGCAAAAAGGGCCGCTGCACATCCCTGCGTGCAGCAGCCCTTTCATCATTTGATCTCAGCGGTCAGCGCCCCACGATCAAATCGCGGCGGCAGCGCAGGCCCACGGTGAGGAAGGTGTTTTCGCCCAGTCGGCGCAGCACCACGCGGTCGGTGCCCTTCTGGCCCTCCACCAGCAGAGACAGGTTCAGGGTGGTGGAGCCCTTCTCAGTCTGGACCACCAGCGTGCTCACGCCCTCGTTCAGCAGGGTCTGCATGTCCTGCACGGTGGTGCGGAAGGTGGCAGAACCGGCGGGCACATCCAGCGTCAGCACACTGTCCTTCTGGCGGGCAGTGTACAGCACCTCCCTGCCGAACAGGCCCTTGACGGTGTAACGGGCCTCGCTCTTTTTCGCCGCTGCATCTGCGGACGGGGCGGCCAGTTCATCGCCGGAGATCAGCATGATATTGCCCTGAATGGGGTTTCCCTCCGGTGCACCGTAGCCGCCGTAGGTGGGGTCCTTTTCGCCGATCGCCACATCGGCGCTGTGCAGGGCGATATCCCCCTGCACCATCTGCTCCTGCGGGGGCAGATAGCCTGCGGCAGCAGGGTCGTTGATGTCTGCCTCTGCGGCAAATGCGCCCACGCTCAGCATGGCGGCAGCACCCAGCACTGCAGCGGTGGTGGTGACGGTACGGACAAATTTATGGTTCAGTTTCATTTGGAATACCTCCGTTGACGGCGGTTTTGCACCGCACATTTTTGTTTTGTGGAAAACCATGGTCTGCCATGCGGTGTAATACAAAACCGCCGCATCTGTCTTATAAACGGATGCGGCGGCGGGATTATTGCAGCAGGCTAAAAAAATTTTTTGGAAGCTCTGCCGCCGGGGTCACTGGGCCTGTGCCGGTTCCCGGTTCAGGATCTCCATGAACTCCTCGCCGGTGATGGTCTCCTTCTGGTACAGATACTGTGCCAGCTCGTCCAGCTTGGCGCGGTTGTCGGTCAGGATGCGGACAGCCTTTTCGTGCTGGGCCTTGACCAGCTCCACCACCTTCTGGTCGATTTCGCGCTGGGTCTGGGCCGAGCAGGCCAGCGAGGTGTCGCCGCCCAGATACTGGTTGTTCACGGTCTCCAGCGCCACCATGTCAAAGTCCTTGCTCATGCCGTAGCGGGTAAGCATGGCGCGGGCAAGCTTGGTGGCCTGCTCAATATCGTTGGAGGCACCGGTGGTGATGGAATGGAACACCACTTCCTCGGCGGCGCGTCCGCCGGTAAGGGTGGCGATCTTGTTTTCCAGCTCTTCCTTGCTCATCAGGTAGTGGTTGCCCTCGTCCACCTGCATGGTGTAGCCCAGTGCGCCGGAGGTGCGGGGGATAATGGTGATCTTCTGCACAGGGGCAGAGTTGGATTGCTTGGCCGCCACCAGTGCATGGCCGATCTCGTGGTAGGCCACGATGCACTTTTCCTTGTCGGTAAGGATGGAGTTCTTCTTCTGGTAGCCTGCAATGACCACCTCGATGCTCTCCTCCAGATCGGCCTGCGTCACGCTCTTGCGGCCTGCACGCACAGCGCGCAGAGCTGCTTCGTTGACGATGTTGGCAAGTTCCGCACCGGATGCGCCGGAGGCCATGCGGGCCACGGTGTTGAAGTCGATGCCCGGGGCCAGCGCCACCTTTTTGGCGTGCACTTTCAAAATCTCTTCGCGGCCCTTGAGGTCGGGCAGTTCCACCGGCACGCGGCGGTCAAAGCGTCCGGGACGGGTCAGCGCCGGGTCCAACGAATCCGGGCGGTTGGTAGCCGCCAGAATGATGACGCCGGTGTTGCCCTCAAAGCCGTCCATCTCGGTGAGCAGCTGGTTCAAAGTCTGCTCACGCTCGTCGTTGCCGCCGAGATTGCCGCTGTTGCGCTTCTGACCGATGGCATCGATCTCATCAATGAACACGATGCAGGGGGCCTTTTCCTTGGCCTGCCGGAACAGGTCGCGCACCTTGGACGCGCCCATGCCCACGAACATCTCCACGAATTCAGAGCCGGAAATGGAGAAGAACGGCACGTTGGATTCGCCTGCCACGGCCTTGGCCAGCATGGTCTTGCCGGTGCCCGGCGGGCCCACCAGCAGGATGCCCTTGGGCATGGATGCGCCAATGCTCTCATACTTGCCGGGGTCGTGCAGGTAATCCACGATCTCCTGCAGGTTTTCCTTTGCTTCATCCTCACCGGCCACATCCGCAAAGCGGATGCCGTGGGTGGACTGCACATAGACCTTGGCGTTGGACTTGCCCACGCCGCCGAATATCATGGACCCCGGGCCGCCGCCGGCCTTTTCCATCAGCTTTTTGTTCATCTGGTTGCCGATGAAGCTGAACAACAGGATGGGCAGCAGGAACCAGATCAGGAAATTGAGCATCGGCGACCCCTGCTCCACGATCTCGCTGGAAAACTGTGCTCCGGCATCATACAGGCGCTGGGTAAGCTCCGGGTCGTTCATCAGGCCGGTCTTGTAGACCTGCTTTTCCTCTTTATCGGTAAAAATGATCTGATTGGATTCGATATCCACACGGCCGATGTTCTTTTCCTCGGTCATGGTCATAAAGGTACCGTAGTCCACTTCCTCCACCTGACGCTCGCTCATCCACGGCAGCAGCACAAGGTTGAGCAACAGCAGGACCGCCAGCACGATGGCGTAGTAGATCGCCAGCGGCTTTTTGGAAGGTTTGACTTCTTTCATGTGGCAATTCCTCCTTTGGTTCCTGATGCAAGTAGTATAGCACAGTAAAACCGGGCGCAACAGCAATTCGAGCACAACTTTCCAAAAACTTAGCAAATTGTTAACATTAACGCCTCGTGCACAATTTTGGAAAATTCTGCCCCTTATTTTGTGAAATTGTTTCATTTTGAGAATGAGTCAGATTGCTTGACACTGCCCGCGAATCATGCTAAACTTAGTCCACTTTGAAAAAAGCACAAATGCGTTGACGGGGAAAAAACGATTTTCTTCTGCGTACAGAGAGCCGCCGGGTGGTGCAAGGCGGGTGCAGAGGGTTTCGGTTACTGGCCCCTGAGCGGCAGGGCTGAACACACAAGTAGGCTCTGACGGATGTCCACCGTTACAAGGACAGCGATTCGCCGCAAAAAGCCGATCGTGCAAAGCGGCTGTGCCCAAAGGCGCAGCAAAGAGAGTGGTACCACGGGTGCCCTGTAGTTTGAACTTTACAGGCTCTCGTCTCTCAAGGTTTTCGCCTTGAAAGACGAGAGCCTTTTCGTATATCTGCCTTTTGGAAGCAGGCTTGCCCTCTCCGTCACGGCTTACGCCGTGCCACCTCTCCCAAAGTGAGAGGCCTTGGCAGTACGGCAAAGTTTTCGGTTTTGCCAAGGGCTCCCCCCTTTGGGGGAGCTGTCGAACGAATGTGAGACTGAGAGGGCAAGGACGCTCACAAAGAGCATGGAGCAAGAAGTGTAAATTGTTTGGGAGGACGCGCAAATGATGGACGCAACCAAGTACGCTCCGGGTTACTACCCGGTACCCGCAGGCTATGACAGCTGGGTAAAGAAGGATCACATTGAAAAAGCCCCCGCATGGTGCAGTGTGGACCTGCGCGACGGCAATCAGGCACTGATCGTGCCCATGAGCCTTGAGGAAAAGCTGGAGTTCTTCCAGATGCTGGTCAAGATCGGCTTCAAGGAGATCGAGGTGGGCTTCCCTGCCGCCAGCGATACCGAGTACGAGTTCCTGCGCACCCTGATCGAGAAGAACATGATCCCCGAGGATGTCACCGTGCAGGTGCTGACCCAGTGCCGTGACCACATCATCCGCAAGACCTTCGAGGCCGTCAAGGGCGCACCCCGCGCGGTGATCCACTTCTACAATTCCACCTCTGTGGCCCAGCGCGAGCAGGTGTTCCACAAGAGCAAGGAGGAGATCAAGAAGATTGCCACCGACGGCGCAAAGCTGGTCAAGCAGCTCAGTCAGGAGTACGAGGGCAACTTCCTGTTCGAGTACAGCCCCGAGAGCTTCACCGGCACCGAAGTGGACTACGCCGTGGATGTGTGCAACGCCGTGCTGGACATTATGCAGCCCACCCCGGACCGGCCCATGATCATCAACCTGCCGGTCACCGTGGAAATGAGCATGCCCCATTT
>ERZ779842.1733-NODE-1733-length-16958-cov-29.122168_pt1 | contig 16958 bp, 14 predicted proteins | sample MGYA00511095_ERZ779842 | MGnify/ENA primary metagenome ERZ779842 (study PRJEB29588, sample SAMEA2154036) | human gut metagenome | biome: human gut; feature: human-associated habitat; material: faeces | place: Denmark | collected 2008/2010 ... | reverse complement strand
CGGCCATAGCGGATGTTCTCCATGACCGTGCCGGTGAACAGATGGGTATCCTGCAGAACGATGCCCAGAGAGCGGCGCAGGTCGTCCTTTTTGATCTTGCGGATGTTGATGCCATCATACCGGATCTTGCCGTCTGCGATATCGTAGAAGCGGTTAATCAGGTTGGTGATGGTCGTTTTGCCGGCACCGGTGGAGCCGACAAAGGCGATCTTCTGGCCCGGGCGGCCATAGAGGTTGATCCCATGCAGAACGGTCTTTTCCGGCACATAGCCAAAATCGACATCGGTAAAGGTGATGTCACCCGCCAGCTTGTGGTAGGTGGTGGTGCCGTCGTGGTGGGGATGCTTCCAGGCCCAGATGCCGGTGCGCTCGGTGGTCTCCACCAGCTCGTCATCCTTGCCATACTTGACGTTGACCAGGGTGACATAACCCTCGTCGGTCTCGCTGGTCTCGTCCATCATCTTGAAGATACGCTCCGCACCGGCCAGTGCCATGATCACGCTGTTGGCCTGCATGGACACCTGGCTGATGGGCATATTGAAGCTCTTGTTCAGGCTCAGGAAGGCCATCACGGTACCCAGGGTCATGCCGCCCACATTGCCAACGGCCATGGCTGCGCCTACCAGAGCACAGACTGCATAGCTGATATTGCCCAGCTGTGCGGTAACGGGCATGATGATGTTGGCGTAGTTGTTGGCCTGCTTGGCGCTTTCCTTCAGCTTATCGTTCAGCTGCCGGAAGCCATCCAGAGCCTTCTGCTCGTGGGTGAACACCTTGACGACCTTCTGGCCCTCCATCATCTCTTCGATGTAGCCGTTCACCTTGCCCAGATCCTTCTGCTGGGCCACAAAGTACTTGCCGCTCATGGAAGTGATCTTCTTGGAGCAGAACAGCATCAGGGCCACCATCAGCATGGTGACAACGGTGAGCTGCCAGCTCATCAGGCACATGCTGATGAACACGGACACGATGGTGATGGCGCTGGACACCAGCTGGGGGATGCTCTGGCTGATCATCTGGCGCAGGGTGTCCACATCGTTGGTGTACACCGACATGATGTCGCCGTGGGGGTGGGAGTCAAAATACCGGATGGGCAGGCTTTCCATGTGGGTGAAAAGCTGGACGCGCAGGTTGCGCAGGGTGCCCTGGGTCACGTTGACCATGATACGGGCGTTGAGCCATGCGGCCAGCACGCCGATAGCGTAGATGCAGCCGATGCGCACCAGTGCGCCTGCCAGCGGGCCGAAGTCCGGTGTGGCCTGCTTGGTCATGGGGACGATATAATCATCGATCAGGGTCTTGAGGAAAAGGCTTGCCTGCACATTTGCCAGCGCGCTGACGATGATGCAGACCAGCACAAGGATGCAGTGGGGCAGATAGTGCTTGAACACCTCATCCATGATCCGCTTGATCAGCTTGCCCGGATTCTCGACCTTCGGCTTGGGGCCGCCCATCCCACGGGGGCCGGGGCCCTTTACTTCTTTCACCTGTGCCATTACTGCTCACCTCCCTGCTTATCAAAATCGCCGCCGCCCTGGGTCTGGCTGTTGTAAACTTCCTGATAGATCTTGTTTGTCTTGAGCAGCTCCTCGTGGGTACCCAGGCCGTTGATCTGGCCGTTGTCCAGCACCAGGATGCGGTCTGCATCCTGCACGGAGGAGATGCGCTGTGCAATGATGATCTTGGTGGTACCGGGGATCTCCTCCCGGAAGGCCTTGCGGATCTTGGCATCGGTGGCGGTATCCACGGCGCTGGTGCTGTCGTCCAGGATCAGCACCTTGGGCTTGCGCAGCAGCGCGCGGGCAATGGTCAGGCGCTGCTTCTGGCCGCCGGACACGTTGGAGCCGCCCTGCTCGATCCAGGTATTGTACTTGTCGGGGAAGCGCTCGATGAACTCATCGGCGCAGGCCAGCTTGGCCACCCGGATGCACTCTTCCTCGCTGGCGTTCTCATCGCCCCAGCGCAGATTGTCGAGGATGGTGCCGCTGAACAGCACGTTCTTCTGCAGCACCATGGAGACCTCCCGGCGGAGGACATCCAGGCTGTAATCCTTAACGTCCACGCCGCCCACCTTGACAGAGCCGGTCTCGGCATCATACAGGCGGGGGATCAGCTGCACCAGGCTGGATTTTGCACTGCCGGTGCCGCCGATGATGCCCAGCGTCTCGCCCGGCCGGATACTGAAGGTGACATCGTTCAGGACAGGCTGGCCGGAGCCGTGCTTATACTTAAAGGTGACGTGCTCGAACTCGATGCCGCCATCCCTGACCTGCTGCACCGGTGCCTTGGGGGCGGGCAGGTCGGTGGTCTCATCCAGCACTTCCACGATACGGCGGGCAGAAGCGGCGGACATGGCGATCATCACAAAGGCCATGCTCAGCATCATCAGGGCCATCAGGATGTTCATAATGTAACCGAACAGGGCGTTCAGCTGGCCGGTGGTGATCGCACCGTTCAGGACGTAATGTGCACCGAACCAGCTCAGGGCGATGTTGCAGCCGTACACAGAGACCAGCATGGCGGGATTGTTGAAGCTTAGGCGGCTCTCGGCGTGAACGAACTGCTTGTACAGGCTCTCGCAGGCCTTGGTGTACTTCTCGTTCTCAAAGTGCTCCCGGACAAAGCTCTTGACCACGCGGATGGCCGAGACATTCTCCTGCACGGAGGCGTTCAGGTTATCGTAGTTCTTGAACACCTTATCAAAGATGCCGAAGGTGGGGACCATAATGCCTGCCAGCACTGCCACCAGGAACACGATCGCCACCAGGAACACCATGGTCAGCGAGCGGCTGACCATGGAGGCCATGATCAGCGCGAAAACCAGATGGACGGGGGCACGCACGCACATGCGCTCGATCATCTGGAACGCGTTCTGCAGGTTGGTCACGTCGGTGGTCATACGGGTGACCAGACCAGCCGTGGAGTACTTGTCGATGTTGGAGAACGAGAAATGCTGGATGTTCTCATACATCGCATCGCGCAGGTTGCCTGCAAAGCCGGTGGATGCCGTGGCAGCAAACCTGCCGGCCAGCACGCCCAGCAGCAGGGCAATGGCCGCCACCAGGAAGGTGAGCAGGCCGTACTTGACAACGGCGTTCATATCGCCCTTTTCAATACCCTGGTCAATGATAAAGGCCATGATGGTGGGCAGCAGCACATCCATGATGGCTTCCAGAGCAGAGAAGATCGGTGTCAGGATCGCGGCGCGCTTGTACTCGCCCAGATGTGACACAAGTTTTTTGATCATCTGTTGTAATCCTCCTGAAGTTTATTTGCAGGGGTCATTCCAGCCCCTTGCGCAGCTTGTTCAATAACCGCAGAAGCTCTGCGTTTTCCTCTTCCGTCAGCAATCCGGCCACAAACTCATCGGTCTGGTGCAGGGAGAGCATCGTCTTTTCGTGGACGCGGCCTCCCTCTTCCGTCAGGATCAGCCGCTTGAGTCGGGCATCCTGCGGCACGCTCTGGCGCTCGATGTAGCCCTTGCGCTCCATCAGCTGCAAGATGTTCGTCACAGTCGAGCGTGTGATGGAGAACTCCCGTTCGATATCGCGCTGGTACACGGGCTCGTTCTTGTGCCAGTAGAGGTAGCTCATGATCCAGTCGTGCATGGGGGTCACGTTGTCCACGCTGTTCTCCCGGTGGAACTGGTTGATTTTGCGGAAGATCAGGTTGTTCACCCGGCGCACCTGTGCCGGGATGACCTGCGGTGGCTCCCATGGGGGGTTGCAGCAGGGCTGTTTGTTTCTTTCATCGTGCATAATGGTTTCCCTTTTGAATTGTTTGTAGCAGGATTGTTTTCTTTAGAACTGTTTGATGCCGTACAATATCATAACGCACGATTCGATCATTGTCAATAGGAGACGCAAAATAAAATACAGAAGCGCCCCACCGAACGGCAGGGCGCTTCCACTGGGCGCTGATTTTGCTTCTGCTGGCTCAACAGCCCTTGCTTTCTGACCAGAATATGCTTTAATAAAAGCAACTACGGGCGCTGCGCCCCCGAATACTGCAAGGAGAATCCCATGGAACAACGGAACACCCGCCTGCGGAACGCGGGCTTCGTCACCTTCTTTTTCAGCGGCATCTGCACCATTTCCAGCGGTGTGGTGGTCAGCCTGCTGCAGGAAGAATACGGCTTTGCCTACGGCATGACCGGCACCCTGCTCAGCCTGCTGAGCATCGGCAACCTGCTGGCGGGCCTGCTGGCCGGTGCGCTGGTGGGAAAAATGGGCATGAAGCCAAGCGTCCTGCTGCTGACCATCGGCTATGCGGTGGGCTACGGCCTGATGGGCCTGACCGGCCTGCCCATTCTGCTGGCGCTGGCCTTCTTCATTGTGGGCATTGCCAAGGGCAGTGTCCTGAACACCTGCACCATCCTTGTCAGCGGCAACTCCGCCGACCGCACCCGGGGCATGAACACCATGCACGCCTGCTACGCCTGCGGTGCCCTGCTCTGTCCCTTTCTGGTCTCTGCCGCGGCCAGGGTCAGCACCACGCTGGCCGTGCTGGCGCTGGCAGCGCTGGGTCTGGTGCTCTGGCTGGTATACCTGTTCACCCCCATGGCAGGCCGTACCAAGGCCAAAGAAGCTGTCACCGATTGGAGCTTTTTGCGCTCCTCCCGCTTCTGGCTGCTCACCGGCCTGCTGTTCTGCCAGAACGCCGCCGAGCAGAGCGTTGTGGGCTGGATGGTCACCTACTTCAAGGACAGCGGCATCATTGCAGGCACGCTGGCGGCCTATACCGTCACCGTGATGTGGGGTGCCACCCTGATCGGCCGCCTGCTCATCGCCTTTGTGTTCCCGCTCCGGCAGCCCCGCAAGGCCATGGTGTTTATGGCGGTTTTCTGCACTGCCTTCTACTTTGCCATGATGCAGACCCACAGCCAGCTGCCTGCCATCCTGCTGCTGTTCGCCTTTGCCTTCTCCATGGCCGGTATGAACCCCACCGCCGTGGCCAGCGCCGGTAAAATGACCACCGTGACCAGCATGGGCATCATGCTGCCGGTGGCATCCAGCGGCGCGATCCTGATGCCCTGGGTCATCGGCAAGGTGGCTGAAAGCGCCGGTCTTGCTGTTGGTATGGCAACCAATATCGTGCCCTGCGTAGGGCTGATCATCTTTGCAATTCTGGTGTCCAGAATGCGTGAGGAATAAACCTGCTTGGCTCCCCTGCCAGGGGAGCTGTCGCCGCAGGCGACTGAGCGGTTCATCCCCTCGCCTTTGCGCTGAACTCACACCCACAGTAATCCTGACGGTAAAGCCCGTACTCCTCCGAAAGCTGGAGGGAGCGCAGGTAGCCGTTCTGCTTTTTGAAATCCGAGGGCAGGTGCCTGATGCCGAATTCGGCTTCAAGCTCCTGCCCGATTTGATTGATGCGGGCAGCATCCTTGTGGGGACTGATGGAGAGCGTGGTGGTGAACCAATCAAAGCCGTGCTCCTTTGCGTACTGAGCAGCCCGGCGCATCCGCAAACGGTAGCAGACGGTGCACCGCCCGCCCCGCTCCGGCTCGTTTTCCAGCCCCTGCACAGCCGTGTAGAACTCCTGCGGGTCGTAGCGGTCCTCGATGACCGTGACCCCCAGCGGGTGCGCCTGCGCCACGAACTTTTTCAGCTCCTCGCCCCGGCGGTAGTATTCTTCGGCAGGCCAGGTGTTGGGGTTATAGTAAAGCACCGTGATCTCAAAATACCGGCACAGCTTTTCCAGCACGGCGCTGGAACAGGGCCCGCAGCAGGCATGGAGCAGCAGCTTTGGCCGCTGCGGCCCCAGCGTTTTCAACACTTCGTCCATCTGCTGTGCAAAATTCAACTGTTTTGACATCGGTTTCATCCTTTGTTATACTTGCTTTGATTCAAATAGCTCCCTCCTGCTGCCTCGCCAAAAGAGCCGCAGCTGCCGGAAGGGGCATCCCGGTCATATTATATCACATTTTATCTAATAGGAGAACTGCGATGACAAACGAGAAGATCGCCCGTATCAACGAGCTGGCAAAAAAGAGCAAGACCACCGGCCTGACCGATGCCGAAAAGGCAGAGCAGCAGGCCCTGCGGCAGGAGTATGTTGCGGACGTAAAGGCCAGCCTGCGCGCCCAGCTGAACAACACCTCGATCAAAGAGCCGGATGGCACTGTGCACAAGCTGGGGAAGAAGAACTAAAGCAGCATCACGAAGAGGAGCGCCTGGCGGATAATTGAGAGAAAAGTATTTCTTCCCTCTTTTTTTGTTCCGCGTTTCGTGCTATACTATAGTTGTATTGTTGCGGACATTTCCGCGGGCGGTACAGATTCCCAAGGTGGCGTATCCCGGGCAAGGTGCACGGAAAAGGCTGTCTTTTGAAAAAAGGATAAAGAGGTCATTTATTATGCTTACTGCAATTACGGGTATCAACTGGGGCGATGAGGGCAAGGGCCGCATGGTCGACCTGATCAGCCAGGAGTACGACATCGTTGCACGGTATCAGGGCGGCAACAACGCAGGCCATACCGTTAAAAACGAGCGCGGCAAGTTCGTGCTGAACCTGCTGCCCTCCGGCATCCTGCGCCCCAACGTTGTCTGCGTGATGGGCAACGGTATGGTCATCGACCCGCACCATCTGGACGGCGAGATCAACAATCTGCGGGAGCAGGGCATTTCCATCACCCCCGATAACCTGAAGATCTCCGACCGGGCCACCATCACCATGCCCTACCATGTCGATCAGGACGGTCTGGAAGAGGCACGTCTGTCCAAGACCGGCGCACAGTTCGGCTCCACCAAGCGCGGCATCGCCTACACTTACGGTGACAAGTACATGAAGAAGACCCTGCGCATGGGCGACCTGCTCCACCTGGACGACAGCGTGAAGAAGCGCCTGGTGACCATGGTGGATTCCAAGAACCTGGTGATGGAGGGCAGCTACCACTCCGCCCCCATCAGCGTGGACGAGATGTGGGCATGGCTGGAGAAGTATGCCGCCATCTTCAAGGACTACATCTGCGATGTGGGCCAGTATCTGGCTGACGCCGATGCCGCCGGCAAGAAGGTGCTGTTCGAGGCCCAGCTGGGCGCTCTGCGCGACATCGACTTCGGCATCTACCCCTACACCACCTCCTCCAACGTCATCGGCGCTTACGCCCCCATCGGCGCAGGCATCCCGGGCCATAAGCTGACCAACAGCATCGGCGTGATGAAGGCTTACTCCTCCTGCGTGGGCGATGGCCCCTTTGTCACTGAGCTGGCCATGACCGAGGAAGAGAAGCACGCCCTGCGTGAGGCTGGACACGAGTACGGTGCAGCCACCGGCCGTCCCCGCCGCGTCGGCCCCATCGACCTGGTGGCAAGCCACTACGGCGTGTTCTGCCAGGGCTGCGATGAGGTTGCCCTGACCCTGCTGGACGTGCTGGACTACATGGAGAAGATCCCCATGGTCACCGGCTACAAGCTGACCGATGGCACCATCACCAAGCGCTTCCCCATGGGCGAGGCTCTGGACACCGCACAGCCCGTGGTGGAGTATCTGCCCGGCTGGCACTGCGATATCACTGCCGCCCGCAAGTGGGAGGATCTGCCCCAGGAAGCCCGCGATTACGTTGAGTATCTGGAAAAGGCTATTGGCTGCAAGATCACCTACATCTCCGTGGGTGCCGAGCGTGAGGCCTACATCCACCACAACGTCTGATCCGCGCCACAGAACCCGCCGCATTGAAAAGGAAACGTGACTATGTTTGATATCATCACGGACAGCGCCTGTGACCTGACCCCTGAGACGGCCGCAACGCTGAATATTGAGATCATCCCCTTCTATGTCTCGCTGGACGGTGAGCACTACCGCAAGGAAGGCAAGGAGATCGCCGTGCGCGATTTCTACCAGTTCATGGTAGATAACCCCGCGGCCTACCCCAAGACCAGCCTGCCTTCTCTGGAGGATTTTGAGACCGCCTTCCGGGCCCATGCCGAGGCGGGCCGCCCGGTGCTCTGCATCTGCTTTACCAGCAAGATGAGCGGCTGCGTGGGCAGTGCCCGCAACGCCCGGGAGCTGGTGCTGGAGGATTTTCCCGATGCTAAGATCGAGGTCATTGACAGCACCGCCGCCACCGTGACCGAATCCATCGTGGTGGAAAACGCGGTGGCCATGCGGGATGCAGGCTGTACGCTGGACGAAGCCGTGACCTGGCTGGAAGCGGAAAAGATCACCAACCAGATCTTCTTTACGGTGGGTAACCTGGACTACCTCATCAAGGGCGGGCGCATCGGCAAAGTCACGGGCCGTGCCGCCAACATTCTGGGCATCAAACCCATGATCCTGTTCAAGGAGGGCGAGATCTTCTCCGCTGGTGTGGCCCGTGGCCGCCAGAAGAGCTTTGAGAAGGCCCTCGACCTGCTGATGGCCTATCTGGCCGAACACAACGGCACACCCGACGACTACTGCATCACGGTGGGTTACGGCTACGATGCCGACGAGGGCAAGCGGCTCTGGATGCAGACCCGCGCCGCCCTGCGCGCCAAGTACCCCACCTGCGAGTGCAATGTGGTCCTGCTGCAGATCGGCTGCACCATTGCCGTGCACACCGGCCCCTATGCGTTGGGCATGGGCGTGATGCGGCGGTGGAAAAAACAGTAACTCCCTCAGTCGCCTCCGGCGACAGCTCCCTCTAGGAGGGAGCCTTACGGCAGCGAAAAGCCTCCCTCTCAGAGGGAGGTGGCATTGCGTCAGCAATGACGGAGGGAGTTCCCACATAGTAAAAAAGAAGCCCCGACGAATGTCGGGGCTTCTTTTTGTTTTTCAGCCTTGATTTTTACGATGCACGATCACAGAAGACGGTGACACGGGTCTTGCCGCCGTAGGTGCAGGTGTACAGCACCAGGGCGTAGCCGCTGTGTTCCACTTCCTCCACACTGTGGGGGTCAAGCACTTCGACCTTGTTCACGACGTACTCATTCACGATGCCGTCCATATCGGTGAAGGTAACGCTGTCCCCCGCTGTGAGGGAGGTCAGCTTGCCGAAATGGCTCTCGTAGTTGTGCGCCGCAATGACCAGATCATCGGTGCGGGAAGAGCCGAACTGGCGGCAGGGGGCGATCTTCAGGCGGGGGTAGCTCCACTCGCTCATCACCGGCAGGTCAATGCCGATGGCGGGAATGGAGATCTCACCCACATATTCGTTGCCGTCGACCTCCACCACCGGGAGTTCGGGGTCCAAGGGGCCGCTCTCTGCCTCCGGTTCCGGGGTCTCCACCTTCTGCTGAAGGTCGGCCACCACGGTCTGAGCTTCGGCACCGGCGTGGGCATCCTCGTAGCGGTTGTAGGCGTACAGGCCGCCCGCCGCCAGCAGGAGCACCACACCCAGCACGATGCAGACAAGCCCGGGGGATACTTTACGCATTCTTTTCACGTTTCTTGCTGCGCTCCATCAGGTAGGCTCCCACGGCCACCAGCACCAGACCGCTTGCCGTCAGAACAGGGATGGGCCAGTTCAGCTGACCGGTCTGGATCAGTTTGGGGCCTTCGGCCGGGCGGGCATCCGCCACCACGCTGGCCGGGGCGGTGGGCTCCGGTGCACTAGGGGTGGTGGTTTCAGTCACGGTCGGGCGGGCATCTGCCGGGGCCGGGTTCTCCGGCGTGGAAGGGGTGGGCGGGGTGACGGGATCAGGGTCATACGGATCCGGGTAGTACGGGGTCTCGATGGCCTTGTAGCTGTTGTTGAAGGTGATGCTGCTCACCTTTTCATCCATCAGGTCGGCCTGTGTGTGCACGGCCATCCGGGCCACCAGCTTGTCGTTGTCCCACACCACGGAAACGCGCAGATAGTACACGGTTTCATCGTAGGTGCCGCGGGTGTTGACACCGGCGCGCTGGCGCACGGTGTAAACGTAATAGCCGGGCTTGGTGTAGTTGATGGGGCCAAAGCTGCCGGTCTCGCCGTCGGTGATCTCCAGAGTGGTCACCTCGGGCAGGGGCGCATTGTCCACAGCCTCAAGTTCCACAGTCAGTGTTTCCTTTGGGAGAGGTGTTTCCCCCGTGGACTGAATGGAAACCGGAAGCTCCTGCAGCTGTGTATGCTGGTCAGCCGCGGTGGCCGCAAATGCCGCCGGCTGACACAGGCAGAACCCCAACGCAAGCGTCAGGAGTGCTGCCGCGATTTTACGGAACCTCATTTCATCCTCTCCTTTATGAATCCGACGCGGACGGGATCATCCACGCCAGAAGAATGGTGCGTGCATCGGTAAACTCCGTTGAACAAGTGGACAGCGCCAGCACCTGAGCATCATCGCCCGCCGCTTTCATGGCGGCCAGCGTTTCGGTGTTCAGGTTCAGGGCGTTCTCCTGCGCAAAGGTGTACAACCCCTGCAGGTCGCTGTCCCAGCGCTGGGGCTGGAAGATCGCGCTCTCAGACGAAGGGACCAGCAGACATGCAAAGGTTTTAAGATCATAGGTGCGGTCGGGCAGGATCAGCTCACCGGTGGTGTTCTCTGCAAAGAACTCTGCGTCCTTGTAGAGATCCAGATCACCGAACATCTTGCTCTCTTCCATGTGGTGACCATACAGCAGAGAGTAGGGGTCGGTGAAGTTCTTGTCGCAGTTCACATCCAAAAAGATGCTGCCTGCCAGCGAGAAATCACCGTAGACATCGGTGTTCACATAGGTAAAGTTGTCCTCGCCCTGTACCACAGGGTAGTCGATGGCGGTGTTGTCCAGTGTGACCCACGCGCAGACATCCGGGTTGATGCCCAGCAGCTCCTCAAAGCTTGCGCCGTTATCCGCGCCCGCCTTGGGCTTGAACTGCAAAAGCTCTGCCTGAACATTGTCTGCGGCGGCATACACCTGCGAGTTGTCCCACAGGGCATAGGCTGAATACGCCCCGGCGACCACCAGGAACAGCACGACCACCGCGCTCACCAGAAAGTCGGCTGCCCTCAACGCTTTTCTCTGCCAGTTGATACAGCCCACCTCCGGTTAAGCATTCTAATTGATTGGTTTTCGGATGGATACGCCCTCTCAGGCGCTGCGCGCCAGCTCTCCCAGAGGGAGAGCCTACGCATCTACACGGTCAGCTGCTGCAATCGGTCGGGCCACTTTTGCCTCTCCCCTTGGGAGAGGTGGCAGTGCGGAGCACTGACGGAGAGGGCGTGGACGCGAGCAATTACTCCTCGTCGCGGCGGCGCTTGTTCAGCATCAGGGCCACACCACCAATGGCAACGATGGCCAGCAGTGCAATGTAAGGAGCGTTGTCGAGGATAACGCCCATGTCGGGCTCAGCATTGTTGGTATTATGGAAAGCAGTGGTCACATTAGCAGGGTTCTCTTTGTTAATCTGACCAGACACAGTATTATTGTTGCTAAAGGAAACAGCATTCTGATCTGCGTCCTTAACGGTAACGACATACTTAACGCTCTGACCAGAGGTATTAGTAGTATTCAGAACAACATCACTGCCACTTACTTCAGAACCATCTTCGAAAACTTCATACTTGATGCCTGCGGGCAGGTTAGAAAGTTCCAGAGAACCGTTATGACGCAGAGAAACAGTATAGGGCTTATCCAGCTCCAGATAGGTATTTGCAGTCAGCGGAGTAGTCCCGGTACCTGCGAGTTTAATAGAAACATTGTCGCCAAGAGTACCAACCTGCGGTCCTCTGTACATTTTATTAGTAATAGTAGCAGTAGTAGTATCCTTGGTAAACTTAATCGTAAAGGTAAAATCCTTCTTTAGATCAGCAAGTGCACCATGGACAGTCTTGCTCAGGGTCAGGCTCTTAGAATCATAGCTATTCTTGAAAGCATCCTTTGCTTCAACCTTCTTGTTATCACGATACAGTGCAACATAGTAGCCATAGCTATTGGCAATGGGCTGCTTCTGCTCATCCAGCTGATTTACAACTGTGATTTTCATAGTCAGCGTACTATCTACAGGAGTAACGCCCGGATATGCGGGAGTGCTTTCAGTAATGGTGTAAGAATATTCACCAACCTTGTCCTTATTGTTACCCAGAACCGTAGCCAACTGCACAGTAGTAGTTGCAGTATAATCCTTATTCGGACCCACAAAAGGTTCACCCTGTGTTGCAGTAAACACAGCATTAGAAGCTGCACCATTAATCGCTGTAGTCTCTCCCTGCTTTACAACCGTAAAGCTAAAAGTCATACTATCAGGAGCAGTACCCTTTACAACATGCAGCGTCTTGGTCAAAACAAGATCGTCATCGCTCTCTGTAAACATCTTCGCATCAGTTTCGCTACCATCTTTTTTGACACTAATCGTGTCAGGTGTCGTCGCAAACGCTGCGGTTGCGCCGACGGTGAGCATCATGGCGGCAGCCAGAACGCCCGCGAAGAATTTCTTCAGTTTCATTGTTATTCCTCCCTAGTAAGAAATAGTTCGTACTCCTGTGCCGCGGCCCAAACTCCGCAGTTCACAGGCAGGATGCCGGCAGCTTCTTCCGGCCTCCGTGGTATTACAAACTGCGTCGCCGCAGTAGTGTAATTACTTTTGCTTGCACATCCTCCAGCGGAATCGGGCCAAAGTCCCGGCTGTCCTCGGATTGTGTGCGGTAATCGCCCAGCACAAAAAAGCAGCCCTCCGGCACCGTGTAGGGGTACTCCAGCGCGTCTTTTGCGTAGGTGGGGTAGAGGATCTCGCCGCTCTGCACCGCGCCGTTCACCACAAGGGTGCCGCTGTCGTCCAGAGCCACAAGGTCGCCCTCGCGCCCAAGGATGCGGCCCACCCGGAGCTTGCCGCCCTGGGTGTAGACCACAACGTCGTTTTTTGCGTAGGTTTTCTGCAGGCGGTAGCAGATGAGCAGGTCGCCATCCTTTACCGCGGGGAACATGCTGCTGCCTTTGGCCTGCGTGAGCAGGAACACCTGCGTGAACAGCACCCACGCGCACAGCAGGATCACCACAACGCGGCCCAGCAGGCTGATAAAATCCTGCCGGTTCTCAGCGTCCAGCCTGCGGCGGCGCACCGCCCGTGCCCCCAGCTTCAGGGCTTCATTGTCCAGCGGGTGCATCGGAATGCGCCTCCTTTTGGGGGTCAGAGCTGTCAGATTCCGGATTAAACCTCTCAGTCTCGCTTCGCTCGCCAGCTCCCCTAGTAGGGGAGCCCTTGGCAAAACTGTCAACTTTGGTGGGAGCCAAGTTCACGTCCTCGGGTTCACCGGTGCCGGATGCTTCCGGCTGCACCGCACCTGTCTTGCCTCCCCTATCAGGGGAGGTGGCAAAGCCGTCAGGCTTTGACGGAGAGGTTTCCAGCAGCACATTGTACCTTGTGCGCTCGGCGCGGATGGCGGCTTCGTACAGGGCGTAAAGCTCTTCCAGCTTCTTCCACATTGCCGCTTCGTCCACGCCGCCCAGCAGGTTCTTGCGGAATTTCACCGTCCGGAACCACTGGATGATCGCTTCCTGCTCCGGGCTGATACAGCTTTCCTCTGCACCGGCCAGCCGCTGGGGCGCTTTCTTCTTCGCCATGCGGTCAGCCCCCTTTAGTCATCTTCCTTACGGCGCTTACGCAGCATCAACAGGGCAACGCCGCCAGCTACCACAGCAAGGATGACAATGTAAGGCAGGGTGTCGAGGAGGACACCAAGGTCAGGTTGCAGGGTGCAATTATTGGTAAAGGCAATCGTCTTAGCGTCCGTACCAATCGTCACACTTGCTTCTCGCCTATTCTCAGGTGTTCCGGAATCAACCACATAGCTGGTCTCGTACTTTTCGCCTGAATAATTATCCTCTACAACCTTGTATTGGCCGCTCGGTAGATTCTTGAAGATAATCGAAGCTCCGTCTTTCAGCGTAAACTGACCATTACCTTTCCATTCAACCTTTGCACGATCTGCTTCACTAATCTCAATATTGGTATCAGTGATATTTGCCGCTGTGCCATCAGCTTTGGTAATTGTAAAGGTAAAGGCTTTGTTGGTGTCGCCAAGTTTGCCGGTAACGGTTTTGGAGACGGTCAGGTTTGCAGAAGCAGGCACATACTTTGCGTAGAAAGTTGTATCTTCTTTAATGGTATCTTCATCAAAATCAAACTTGCTACCTTCCGTGCAGTCCTGATTTGTATACCAACCATCAAAGGTGTAAACTGTACCATCTGGGGTTGTTTTAGTTTTCGGGCAGGTTGCTTCAGTCTGACCTTCACCAATAACATCCGGGCGGGCAATCGCTTTCAGCGAAATCGAAGTACTCCCTTCTGGGACAGTAAATGCTCCGCCATAATCACGCACTAGAGCAAAGGTATCTTTACCCACATCCTGAACCATAAACTTGACGTTGATGTGCGTTGTATCATGGAGCACTATCAAACCATCCAGATGGTACGTCATTTTTTTATCACTGACCGACGAAATCGGAGATTTATATATGCCCTTCGTGTATGTGGGTTTATAGTTCTCTTCACCCGTCCAGTCTCCATCCTCGCCGTTTTTGCCAGTATTGGCTCCACCCGCAGCAACGACCTCGTACCATTCAATTGTGTACGTGCCTACAGTATTCGCTTTCGTTGGATCCTTCTCAATTTCCTTTTGGATTTCTTTCGGGAGTGATTCGTAATAGTAGTCCTTGTATTTGCCATCCTGTTTAATCGGAATCACAGGAAACTGTCCAGAATCAACTATAATTTCAGTTCCCAACTTCGTAGCAATAACGGCCGTGTCATAAATTGAGGTACGTTTATTGTATTTACTCGGAGCATCTACATTTGAAATCGTACCAACGGCCATGCCGTTCCACGCTTTATTTTCAGCTTTATTACCATAGTAATCACCCGAATAGCCCAAAACCTGCGTGTAAACATAAAGATTGTAAGAAGATGTCGTTGTAGTGTTCACAACCTCAATATCATCCAGTGTATCACCACTAGTTAGCTTATCCTTAGCTTTACCATAGCGATGCTTAATCTGCACATGGCCTGCCGTGGTAAGCTTTAGCTTCACGGTTTTATAGTTATCGCCCCGTCCCTCAACTGAACCAACAAACTCAGCTGTACCTTTTGTAACTATCCATTTATGATAATAACTACTCTTTCCGTTATTGGAATGCAGTGTAATCGTTGCGCCAACCGGAACTTTTGCATCACCCTGAATGCTGCTGATCGTAGCAATACCATCATTCACATTCGGGTACTCAACGCCATCAATCTCAATGCTGACAATCTCAATGCCGTCATCATCGAACTCTTCACTTCCCTGATCCGGATATTCCAGTGCAAGCACAAAGGGGCTGAAGCCGGAGGTCTCGAAGGCCAGGGTGCCATTGGTATAAGTAAGGACATCCAGAATCTCCACATTGCCATCAGAGGTCTCGTGGAACACCTTCAGCGTGTCGGCAGTTGCACCTTCCATTTCCGGCAGGGCATTCAGACCGGAAACGGTAACGGTAGCAACATCACCCTTGGCAGGCTGCACCGTTTCGCCCTTGGCGTTCTTGGGGGAGATCTTCAGGCCCAGAATGGGCATCATTTCCCCAAAGCTGTCCTCGTGGCTCTCATAGAAGCTCTCCATATCATCATCACCCATGTGGATGACGCTGAGGCTATGGGCGGCAGAGGGCAGATTCTTCACCTCTACCGGCAGGGTTGTGGTCTTCAGTTCGCCGTCCTCGTCCTCGTAGGAAGCAGCGGCCTTGGCAGTCAGATCCACAGGCACGGGGTTCTTGTCCACCAGATCCTCGTGATCCACGTCCTCTTCCTCATCGGAGCCCACGGTACCGTCCTTCCATGCGGCGTAGACGTTCACGGTGGTGGTCTTGTCGTCCAGAATGTTGCTGGTGGGGTCGGTGAGGTTCAAGCGCACCCGGTTGCCAAACTCGTCCAGCGTGTACCAGTAGTCAAACTGCCGCAGTTCGCCCTTGGGGTCCCGGTTGGAGGAGGGGTTCTCGATGTAGCTGCTGTAGTCCGCGATGGTCTCTGCCCGGGGCACAGCCTGAATGAAGTACAGGTTCCACAGAACCTCACCGTTCCGGGCCAGATACTCGCTCTCCGTCATATTGTTGATCTGTGCCTGAGCGGTAATGTCCTGCAGGTCGTTGGCGTTCAGCTCCTTCAGCCAGAAGCGGTAGACCACCATGTCCTGCAGCTTTTTGATCTCGTCGCCGGAAACGACCACTTTGTCATCAGGCTTTTCCACCACGTCGTCCTCGCCGGACCACTGGGTCTCGGTGCTGGAGCTGGGGTCGGTGCTGGTGCCGTAGTCAATAACGGTACCCCACTCTGTTTCCTTAACGTTGGGGCCGCCGTCGAGGTTGTCCGCGCCACCCTCACCGTCGTCCACAGCGGGGAAATCGCCTTCGTCTACGGCAGGGCCCCCCCCGTCAAGACCGGCAGCTTCATTCCCGTCGGGATAGGCAGCTTCATTCCCATCAGGATAGGCAGCTTCGTCCCCGCCAAAACCGGCAGCTTCTTCGCTACCGGAATCGACAACTTCCTTGTAGTCGGTTGCAAACACCGGCACAAGGCAGGTGCAGATGACCGCAAGCGCCAGACAAAGCGCAAAAACACGCTTCACCAGCCTATCTTTTTTTCCGTGATGATTTTTCCGCACAGTGGAGCCCTCCCTGCATCATAGTATTTTTGGCAAAACCGAAGAAAAAGATATCCAACTTTTGTCGTTCTTTCTTTCCCCTGGCAGGTTATTTTTACCAGACAAACCCATTATCGTAATTATAGCATGTATATCCAGTATTTTCAATAGTGAAATTTTATTTTCCCTTCCCCTTTTCAGACTAAATATTCTGCGATATACAGCAAGTTATGAACCGCCGTAATATATTGCGGGGAGTAGCGCAGCCTAACTTATCCGCACCGCCCGCCGCATTGATATATCGCGCAGTTTTGTGTTGTATCTTCGCAGTTTCACTCTCTATAATACATGAAACGCAGATTCCTTTCACTTTTTTCGGAATTTTTTGAAAAAAGTTTTCGGGGGAGAGGAATAACCCCACCGTCATCCCTTCGGGATGCCACCGCCCCTAATAGGGGCGGCCTTGGC
>ERZ779842.1730-NODE-1730-length-16996-cov-3.223541_pt1 | contig 16996 bp, 18 predicted proteins | sample MGYA00511095_ERZ779842 | MGnify/ENA primary metagenome ERZ779842 (study PRJEB29588, sample SAMEA2154036) | human gut metagenome | biome: human gut; feature: human-associated habitat; material: faeces | place: Denmark | collected 2008/2010 ... | reverse complement strand
CATGAACGCATCCGCTGTTGACATCAAGTACAATATTATATCCATTGTTCTGGTACTGATGAATCACAACCGGTACCCCTTTCTATCCTTATTTTTCAAATTTTTCCTCATACGTCAAATGACAGCGGCTTTAAAGCCGCTGCCTGCTTGTCATACTTATTCACTACACTTACAAATATCTCTTATTTGCTGTGTTCGCAAGTCTGATTTCCTACTGTACAAGAAGTCTTGCATGCTGACTGACAGGATGTCTGGCATTCTCCGCATCCGCCCTTCTTTACTGTATTGTTCAGAGTCTGTGTATTCAATGTTTTAATGTGTTTCATTGTAATATCCTCCTTCTTTGCTCATTATGTGATACAGTATAGCACATTTTCCAGCTTACCGTCAACGCAAAAATCCAATCTAAAACTAATGACAGGAGGTATTTTCCCTAGAATTTGCTGCCTCCGCCACCGTGAGTTCTTCCTGATGAAGAAGTATGTGTACTGCTGCCGCCGGAAGAGCTCTTCTTTTCTTTCGCCGTTTTCGAAGTCGTTTCATAAAGGAACATATCTCTGCTTTCTGTAATATCCAGACTATCGTCTTTTACATAGCTGCCTGCCGCTGACTGGAAACGCACTGTTTTAAGCTGTGCCTTCATCCTGCCGACAATGATAAGTGACAGAACAACTCCTACCCCAAGGGAGATCAAAATCCAGATTGGGGATAATGGCTCCTTTGGAAGACTTTTCCTGTCATACGGCTTTCCGTTTCTTGCCTGTGTAATGAATTCGTCACACAACTCTGAAAAAGTCTGAAATGCCGAAAAATAATTTTCATCCTTCAGATCACTCGTCATTTCTTTTGAAATGTATTTGATCCCTGCATCGGTAAAAGCTGTGATTCCGTAACCACAGGTTGAAATATAACAGTCATTCTCTTCTCCCAGACTAATGAGAAGAAGGATTCCATCCTTATCCTGTCCATATCCGAAGTTTCCGTAATCATAAATATCATCGGCGTATTCTTGCACCGTTTTTTTATCCAGCGTATTTGTTGTCACAACGACAACATCCATTTTCTGTCGGATACTCAGTTCATCAAGTATGTCATTTAATTTTGCTTCCTCACTATCCGTCATAAGTCCCGCCATGTCCTGCACACGACAATAATCATTTGCAAATCCTTCTGCATCTTCGGCTGAAACCGAAAACGTCATCCCCAGGCAAAGGGCCAGAACAAGCAGAAGTGATATTATTTTCTTTTTCATTCCGTCACCCCCTAAAACAGTCCGAGAAAGTGCAGAAGTGTTGCTGCACCGTAGGTTACTGCCGTGAACGTGGTCGCCAGCATCAGTGTCCAACGAGTTGCTGCCGCCTTATCTACCGGCAGGTCGCCGACGAATTTTCCGGTCTGTCCGTTCATTGCAAATGTATATTTGTTACCATTCCATGTGGTATTTAAAAGCCACACCGGATATAAAGCATACTTGGCTTTTCCGCCATGGAACTGTACACTGGTATTTTCAGCTACTACAGTATCGTAACCAATGACTGTTTCGGCAAATGCCTGCTCCGTAGATTTTTTCACACGCTCATTCGCCCGGTCAATGCTTTCTTCTGCAGTCACATCATACTTATCTGCCAGGTAACCGGCAAGATAAGCCGTCTGGAAATCCACTGCCTCCCTACAGTTAAACGGTTCGATGGATTCCATCAGATCATCCGCCATTTTTGTAGAGCCATCTACCGGAACGTATTCAAATCCAACACTTCCGCCTCTGTGCACCATATAATAACTGGTCTGGGTATAATTGTAATCACTGTCACTCCAAGTACGGATCTTGGTTGCCTTATAACGGACCTTAGCGTCTACATCGGTATCAAATAGCCAGAACGGTACATAGACTCCTTTGATCTCGTCAATATGGTTCTGATCCTTAAAAATCTTCGGCAGAAGACGTTTTCCTGTAAGATGCTTCATGAGCCCTTCTTTTGCTGCTTTTTTATCCAGTTTAAACGGAATGACCAGATCCGGTTTCAGGGAGCCGGAGAATTGTCCCATCATAACGATTGGATTATCACAGAATGGGCAGGATGTTGCCGCTGTATTTGCGTCACCTACAATTTCTCCTCCACAGGATTTACACACATAAGTACGCAGACCATCCGTTTCTCCTTCTCCCCATTCACCGCCTGCTGCGGTTTCCCATTCCATGCTGTCTGTTTCTTCGTCCTGCAGTTCGGCATCATATCCCTTCAATGCGTCCATTTCGAACTCTGTGTCGCAATACGGACACTTCATCTTCTGGATCGTACTGTCAAAGGCTATCGCACCGCCACAGCAAGGACATTTATATTCCTGCAAGCCTGCCATAAAAATCCTCCTCTCTTAATGCGCCTGTCGATCAAATTCCGCAAGTGCTTCGTCCGCTCTCCGGATCCACTCTGTACGGTCGCCATAGATTGCACATTTGTTTGCATAATTCATCCTCCTTTCAGCCAATACCGGATTTCCGGACATTTTCTTTTCTTGTTTATGATTCTCCTGTTGCTTTTACGACCCATTTGGCATTGTCTACCTGGAAGCTATAACCACAGAAGGAACAACAATTGTGTTCATCCGGTATGAAATTGGCTCCACAAGATGGGCAATCTTTTTCCTTGAAAAATGCTCCGTCCGTCTTCCTTCTTTCTGGATATCTCGCCCTCTGCAAAACGAGTGTCGTTTTTGTTTTCTTTGTATACGGTTTTCCACTCTCAGGCAGGTAGGTTTCACTTCCATATGCCGTAGCGGTGATTTCTGTTGTTTTGTCTGTATTTACAACATTTTTAAGTATGATCGATCCGATTCCATAATCCATCAGATCCGGCTTGTTTACATCCTTATAAAGTGCATCATTGATGCAGGATCTCAGATAATTTTCCGAGTATCTGACGATCTCCTTCGGCAGCTTTTCCTGTTTCTCTTCCTTGGATTGAAAAATTTTCGCAATTCCCAGAAGTATAAGCAGTGTAGCAATTACACCTATGGTAAGAGAAATATCCGTGTCTTTGATCAGGTAAAGGCACAAGGTCAGACACAGGAACATGATGCCCGAGTAAGCAAGCAATAATAGTCCGTATTGCATGTTCGCACCCATTTTCTCATAAATTTCGAATACCTCTGTCTGCCAGTCGTAGAATTCACTTTGTATCACACCGCCACAATATGGACAGATGACTTGCTGACTGCTCAGTTCCACCTCAGCTCCACAGGATGGACAGATGATCGTCCCTTTATCGGAATAAAATTCCTTGTTCTTACCCTGACGGTCAGAATGACGGATATGCCTTGACTGAAGAATCCGAAGGTAACTGTTTTTCCGATAGATCTGATGCACTGTCTTACCAGATTGAGGAGAAATAAGACGTTCCAAAGAACTACATTGCAGGATAGACTCCCTCCACTCCCGTCCGTCATCATTCCATCTTTTGAAATTATTTTTTGGAAGTGGTACAACGTCCGTCACCTGGATATCTCGGCAAAGCTTACGCTTTCCCAGCAGTTCCACCTGATGAACCATCTTTCTGCGAAATGTAAGATCCATTCTCTTTGGAAGATAACCCTTATCTGCTTTTCCAAGTGGAAGTAAGACATTTTCAAAGGAATCCTTGATGTCCTTCTGAAGCCTTGCCCCTTGCAACGGTGTTTCACGCTTTGCAAGAATTCTTTTCATTTTTGCTTTTTTCAAATTCTTTGGCATAAACTGTTCAAAGTCTATGTCAATGATTTTCTCAGCAATAGCAAACGCACAGATTATGGTAGCTGCAAACGCAAACAGCATCGCCTCTGACAATCCCATATTTATCCCTCCTCATCTATCATTCTATCTGGTTGATCTATTGTTCCTTCTCTTTGCTCTTACCAAATATTTCATAGATCAGGAATATGGAGATAATGATTCCCGCCGGGATCATCATAACGGAGGTAATGTTATCACCTATATCGCCTGTGTAAAGCTTGTATTCTCCATTCAAAGCCCGGTAAGCCTTCTCTGTCACTTCATCCCCCCGGGATATATCTCTGGAAAATACATCTTTTCCTGTATAAGTTTTTCCATCCACTTCAAAGGACAGAATTGCGTGATACTTTACATCTTCATCGCCATTTTCATCGGTCTTAACACTTATCTGATAATCTTTTACAACGGCGGTTACCTGACGAACATCGGAAGATAGTTTATATTCTATACTGGAAAAAATATGAGTAACTCCATATACAACGAGCCCAATCGAACCAATCAGTAAGAATACACATATCACCTTATTTTGTGCTTTATCTGAAAGTACCTTCACGCACCCCCCTCCTTCCAATACTTACAGTCTTCTCCCCTCTTTTTCTTCCCGGTGATACTTGATAAGATCTTTACTTAATCCAATGAAACCAATGAGACCTAGCGGAATCATTGCAGCAAATGCAAGGAAGTAAATCGGAGTTGGTCCCGGTTCCAATTTGTATTTTCCTTTAGAGTTCCGGTAAACAGTGATCAGTACAGTATCCCCTTTCCTGATTTCTTTATAGTAAGTATCAAAATCATCATATGTCGTTCCATCGATTTCATAAGTAAACCTTACTTTATATTTTTCTTTTCGGTCTCCCTTATCATCTTTTTCTTTCGTTTGTTCACAACTGTAAACGGTTGCATGAAGCGTTCGAACATCCGTGGAATTCTTAAACTCACTGCTTTCATGCTTCGTATATATCATGCCGCCGATTCCTGCGATAATAATGAAGATACTTAAAATCAAAGCACCGATTGTGGTCTTATGTTCCTCTTTTTCTGATGGGAGTCTAAACATAGAATTCCCTCCTCTCCCGCGAATTACTGTCTGTCGTTCTCGTCAAAGATGTCGCCACATTCTGGGCAGAATTTCGGTGGGTGTGTCGGGTCTTCCGGTTCCCATCCACATTTATCACAACGGTAAAGCGGTGCGCCTTCCGGTTTCTTTGCTCCACAGTTCTGGCAGAATTTTCCTTTATTCACTGAACCGCAAGAACAGGTCCATCCTTCTTCCTCTACCGGTTTTGGTGATCCGCATTCCGGACAGAACTTACCGGTTGCTGTGGCTCCGCATTTACATTTCCATGCACCCGGTGCCGTCTGTGGTTCCGGTTTCTTGCTTCCGCATTCCGGACAGAACTTGCCGGTAACAAAGTTTCCGCAGCTGCACTTCCATCCGTCTGCCTGCGGTGCCGGCTGCTGAACGGCCTGTTGTGCAGCCTGCTGCGCCGCCATTTGCTGTGCCTGTTGCTCCTGCTGTTGCTGACCCATTGCAAATAAATTCTGTGCGTTCATACCGCCGCCCTGATTCATTGCCATGCCCATGCCCATGAAGCCTGTCATTGCACCGGCCTGATTACCGGCTGCAGTCTTCATTGCATCAGCGTGTGCTCCGACTAGCGTTGCTGCTGCCATTGTAGGATCGCGCATGATTGCTGTACGCTGAGCCTGTTTTATAAGTTCTGCATCTTCATCCGGAAGTGTCACAGATCCAAGGGCAATACTTACAACCTTCAGTCCGCGAAGTGCGCCCCATTTTTCTGAGAGTGCCGTATTCATCGCATTTTCAAGATCTGTATTATGTGTCACGATCTGATTCGGACGAAGCTCCAGTTCAGACAAATGTCCGAATGCCGGCTGAAGAGCAGAGATAAACTCTGTCTTAAGAGTAGCATCCAGTTCCTCTCTGGAATATTCCTGCTCCACATTTCCGCAAACATTAGAGTAGAACAAAAGCGGATCGGCAATCTTGTAAGAATAGACACCTGAACAGCGGATCGATACGTCGATATCAAGTCCGATCTTGGAATCCACAACACGGAACGGAACCGGATTCGGCGTTCCGAAGCGATTTTCCAGAATCTCCTTGGTATTAAAATAATAGATTCTCTGATCCTTTCCGGTATCTCCTCCGTAAGTAAAACGTTTTCCTACAGTTTTAAAGGTTTCTTTGATACTCTCTCCAAGGCTGCCTGCAAAAATAGACGGTTCGGAAGAAGTATCATAAGTAAATTCTCCCGGTTCTGCACAGACTTCTACGATCTTGCCCTGTTCTACGATGATCATACACTGTCCGTCTGCTACAGCAATTCCAGAGCCGTTCGAGATAATATTGTCATTTCCTTTGGTGTTCGCTGAACGTCCGGTGACACGTTTTTGTCCTTTTGTAACGAGTACCTCCTTTGGCATCGATTCACAGTAGAAAAATTCCTTCCATTGATCTGCAAAAGTACCTCCAAGAGCACCCATACCTGCTTTAATAAGTCCCATAATATTTTCTCCTTTCCTTTTTGAAATGATCTTCCTCTATGTTATCCGGTTACACCGGAAGAACACGGTTTAATATGCAGCATTCCATGTGTCTGTAAAAACATCATAAATATAAATGAGATTATCACAAACGCCGTAAAGCTGTTCCTGCACAAACTGTTCTCCATTATCAGTTCCTAATACAAAAAGCATACAGCTGCCTCCGTTTATGATCTCTGATTCTCCTGTATACATAAGCTTCATTCCATTTTCCAGTCCCTGTCTGACCTCTCCATACTCCAGCAGGATCTCTGTTGCGATTTCAACCGAACGTTCATCCGGTGTTTCCTCATAGACTGAGAAATCATATACTCCGGCAAGTTCCGCCAGATGGCCGTCCATTAATGAAATCGACGGATGGAAATCTATGGCATCGCCACCATCTGTCACCGAAACCAGTACATTGGAATAGATCTCACTGAAATTACAACGTAGCACAAGCGCCTCTCCCGGTTTTCCTTCAAATAACGGATGACTCTTATCATCTGCATATTCACCATTTTCCGTGATATCAGAAGGATAGACGGTCACTCTGCCTTTTTCATTTGGCGGAACGATGGCATACAGTTCTTGCCCCTCTGCCATGTAACAGGCTGCTTCTGACAAAAACGGATACTCTTTTGTTAAATGATGAAATTCCAGGTAAAATGAAAGATCTGTCATTGTAAATTCACTGTCCACATACCCGAAAAGTGCAACTCCTGCACCACAGCCGTTTTGATTGATCTGCTTTCTGAGAAATGCCAGTTCTGTATCTTCCGTCTCAACGATTTCTGTCTTCCCCGGCTCTTCTTTTTCCTTCTCTTTTTCTTCCTTCTTCTCTTCTTTTTTATCATCCTGCACTTTCACAAGACCGCTTTTATTCTCGCCTTCCACAGGCTTTTGCGGACTGCTCTTATGAGGCAGTCTGCATCCGCATAATAAGCCGGCCTGCAGGATTATCAAACAAAACAGTAATGATATTTTCTTCATATTACATTTCTCCTTGTAAAGACTGAACCTTTTTTCTTTCTCCAAAACGGCAAGAATCATTGTAGTCCAGATAACCATCAGGCTGTCGTTACCGGTCTTAGGAGATTTCATTTTATCGTCCGGAGCCTTCTTCTGTACCGGAGCTACTGCTTTCTTCGCATTATAACTGTTTGTGAAAACAGCTTTTTTCACCTCTCTTTTCTTCTTTCTGTCAGTCGGATATATACGCAGTTTCTTCTCGGTGGTTCTTCCATTTCCTTACATCGCATAAATCTGATCCATCAGATATTCAGCAGTCATGGATCCATAGAAGAACTGGTCGATAAGACCGTTTTTCTTCGCATCCCGAATGTCTTTTGCCGCCTGTTTTTCTGTATTGGAATCCACGATGAAAGCAATTTTACAGTCAGGACACACCCTCTTTACTTCATCCCGAAGCTTCATTCTTTCACAAAGCTTCCACGGAGTATAGCCCGTCACCTCCATGATAAGAACAAACGGTTTATAAAGCTTACAAAGTTCAACCGTATCTTTTGGAGACTCCGTACGGACTACATCAATCTCATAATCCGATTTTTTGAAGGCAGTCGCTACGGAATCCGCAAACAGAAAATTCTGCATATCAACCACTATTTTTCGCATCGAACCATCCTCCTTTCTTTCAGCGATATATCCGATGTGTCTGCTATATTTCTTTTTTTCTTTAGTCTAACAGAGAAAAATAGCTCTGTCTGTCCTCATAAATGTGGACAAATAAGCATTTTACACAAAAAAATCGCTCTACCTAATAAAAAGCAGAGCAATTTTCACATCTAAATCCTATTTTATTTTCTTCTTATACGTCGAGCTGACTACTCGGTACGACCAGGCGTTTGCTTACCGCCGCAACCATCAGGCGATTGCGGTTTGTGTATCCTGTTTTCTCTAACATCCGGTTGATATAGGTACGAACCGATGATTCTGCCACATGAAGCTTAGCCGCAATCTCGGCATTCGTCTTCCCTTCACACAACAAACGTAAGGTTTCCATTTCCTGATCGGAAAGGTCACAGGAAAGTGCTTTTCCAAGCTGCACAGCCGGCACCTTGTCCGGCCAGAAATTTTTACCTGCAAGTGTCCCTTCGATCACGCTAATAAGATCACCGGAAGGAGAATCCTTATACCAGAAGCTGTCCGCTCCTATTTTCCTTGCACGATCCAGAAATCGTCCTTCTAACATGGAGGTCACCATTACGATCTTGATCCGTGGATAGTATTTTTTGATTGCTTCAGCCGCATCTAATCCATCCGAATCATTTTCTGTACAAATATCCATCACCACCAGGTCAATATGCCCCTCACCACATCTCTGCAATGCTGCATCTGCCCGGGTCAGGGCAGATGCCACTTCACATTCTGTGCTTTTTTCTATGCAAGAGCACAAATACTTACGGGCAAGCATCTGATCTTCAACAATTAGTATTTTTTTCACTTTCATTCCTCCCTAACGTGTTAAATCTTAGGAATTTCTATTACCAGAGCAAACTCCGGAAAACTCTGTACGAGCATCCTTCCGCCTTCCGTTTCAATCCGGTGCCGCAGATTGGTAAGTCCTCCACCTTCCCGGATTTCTCTTTCCGGAGGCTGTCCGTTGTTATAGATCATCACGGTATAGCCGGTTTCATTTTCAAAAACATTTGCCTCCAGTTCTGTCGCTCTCGCATATTGAAGGGCATTATTCAGACATACCTGCATAGCAGCATACATCATCTCTGCTGCTTTTCCCGGTGGTTCCTTTCCTTCTATCTGCACAAGGACACCACTGCTTCTTGCACTGGCAAACAATTTCTCTTTTTCTGATAAATGTTCGACCTCCCGAAAAACAATATTCTTCTCCCATTCCCGCAGAACTGTTTCCACATCGATCCCGCCGAAATCTCCGGAAAGATACTGCTTTATTACAATAATACTGGCTGCAAGATTATCATGCATAGCAGATTTTGCCGTCAAAAGTTCTTTCTCCCGGGCAATCTTCTCCACATTTTCAGATAACCTTTGCAGATGTTCTTCATCCTCGGCAAGCTTCTTATTTTCCACAAAAAGCAGTCCGAGCACATGGCACAATTCCGTAACATCCGCAGCTGTAAGCTGGATATAGGTTTCTCCATATCGATCCGTTACTTCTGTTTTCTCAAACTGCCATATGGTATTATCCGGAAAGCGATAGGTACCCTCCATATTCGAAAGCTGCAGAATTCCTTCCGGGGGGGTCGCAAGTGCCCGCTCAACTTCACCGAGATACTGCATATCACTTTCAAATAAATAATGACTCAGACGATACATCTGCCTGTTGCAAAGAACAATACTTCCTCTGCTGTCAAAAAAGCAGATCGCCGTAGGAAGCTGGTCAAATCCTTCCTTGATACGATTAAACCCAAAGCGCCTCAACCTACGCATTATCCTCTCCTCCTATTGCTGTACGTATCAGCCACAATCCATCCTCCTTGTCGACCGTTACCTCAGAAGAGATAATTGGGGACAAATCAGCCGCACATTCTACAGACAGATTCATTTCCTGATCAGACACGGAAATAAACAGCGAATGCAACTCATTTATCGTCATTTCCGTTACCGTTTTTAGCAGTTCGAACAAACGTACAACCTCTTTTGATGCTATCGGTTTTGTGGTTAAATAGACCGCACCACATTCAATTTTGCAGGAATTCATTGCACGTACCAGTTCATCGATCGTCAGCCTGAGTTCCTGCTGTGGAAGCTTTTCGTATTCCTGAGAAAGAAAATACAGATTCGCACTTCGCTTGATATAAGTACCGAGCAACAGAATCTCTTTCATACACGCCTGCATTACCTCAGGCTTTGCATTCTTACACTGTTCAAGAAGTTCCTTTATCCTCCTCGTCTGGGTTTTGTGTTTTTCTTCCAGTTCATCATAAATACTGTTCTTTTCCGTTAGTTCGTATAGCTCCTTCTGCACAAGATAAGCATCCTTTAATTTCTTTTTGTTATTCTCTCTTTTTCTTTTATTCTCATCAAGCTGCTTGCGAAGCTTGGTAAGGTGCTGCAAGTTATCTCCCCAAATGACAAAACCATCTTTAATCGGTGCCGAAGAGATGCGCATTCCATCCGGATAAACGATACTCTCCCCATCTTTTGGACATACCATATCCTCTCCTGCTGTGCGGGAACGAAGCAAAATCCGCCCATTTTGATCTGCAATGCAGGAGGCAAGCGTTGTCGCCTCATATAACTCGACATACCCTGTGTTTGACTGTATCATACGGCAATGGATACAGCTTTCGTATATTGCAGCATAAAAGAGACAAAACATTACATTCATATCTCCAAAAACATCACGGATGACCTGAAATCCCAAAAGATAAAGTGCTCCATACAAGAGCATCACGCAACTCAAAACAAAAGGCATCATTCTCCGCTTTCCAATACTTGGAAGCCTTGTTTTTTTCAGCAGCTGAAATACTGAAAAAAATACACAGCCTATCGTCCATCCAACACTCACAAAATAAAGCGGACGATGGAAAAAGACTTTGTTATCCGGCACCCCCGGAATTCCGCTCGCAAACGAAAATACTTGCTGGTGGAAATCATTTGTGATAACAGCCAGAAACAATGCTGTCGGAATCAGCGATAACAACCAGCTTTTTCTGGAAAGCTGATAATCTTCGGATTTTCCCAGAAAAATTGCAGTATATGCACCAAGCAGCGGAATAAAAAGAATCGGCAGGTAATAAAGATACCACAAATAACGTGCCACGGTCAGATCTGTAACCACCTCATATTTCAAAGTACGCAAAGTCAACCAGATAAGCATCAGAACATCCATCAAGCGAAGACAGTGCAGCACCGGTTTCTGAATAATCCGCTGATCCAGAGAATACCCCCACAAGACAAATAATAATAAATACAATGCGGCACGCACATAGCTTGGATAGTTTCCTCCTATATCAAACCATGCCAGCAGCCGGCAGGAATATGCTGCTATGATTATCGCAAAAACAAAAAACATCAAATAAAGCTGTCTGGTGTTCCTTTTCACGAGTTCCTCCCTCTTGCCCGGCTCATCACCTCCGGGCATTTTTATCACCTATAGTATAGTATAAGCTTCCTTTTGGCGCAACTGCTTCCCCCGGATTAAAAAAAAGTCTCGCAATCCGCTATACAAGCGGCTTGCGGGACTTTTTTCTCCAAAAGCTGTCAAAAGCAGGAGTATAGCACATGTCCCTTGATACCGTCAACGCAAAAATCACATCTCCGCCCCTTCAGGACACCATACCACCGAGCATTCCGCCTGCCCCACAGAGGATCCAGGCGATCATCATCTGCATTCCACCCTGCACGCTCCGGTAGATCCCTGCTGAAATTGCAAGCAGGAGCAGAAAATAGAACATTCCAAGCATAAATCCCCTCAGGAATTTCCTTGTCTTCCCCATTTTTCCCATGGCAAATCCACCGGCAAATGTGGAAATTATGTAAACCGCAAGGATCCCGATCCGGACTGTTTTCTCGCTTAAGTCAAACTTATACAGTCCAAAGGACAGCCCGAGCAGCATCAGCATCGTAAGAAAGTAAGAAAGCATCAGTGCTTTCACAAGTCTTGTAAAACAGATATTTCCAAACAGCTTTTTTTCCATAAGAACCCCTCCTGTCCTTTTATACTATGAGAGATTCTTATGAAATATTCCTTTACTGTTCCATCTGTCGTCCCAGAAATCCTGCTGCGCAGAGTATCATCTTCTGTTCCAACTCACCGGGTTTTTTCCTGCCGTCCTTTGCCAGGATCACGACAGAACCGATCGCATCTCCGGCGCAGATGATCGGACTTACCACCTGCCATTTCAGTTCTGCATTCTGTCCCGACACGATGACCGTGAACTTCCGATCCATAGAGGATGCCAGAAACTGCTCCCTTCTTGCGATCACTTCCGCAAGCTGTCTTGTGATCAGCTGTTCCTGAAATTCTTTCTTCCCCGGTCCTGCTGCTGCAATCACCTGATCTGTATCTGTGATACACACCAGATATCCAAGCGTCTGCGCCAGACTTTCCGCATATTGGTCTGCAAAATTTCCCATTTCCCCAAGCGGTGAGTATTTTTTGAGAATGATTTCTCCTTCCCGGTCGGTGAAAATTTCAAGTGCATCACCCTCACGGATACGTAGCGTGCGCCTGATTTCCTTCGGAACGACAATTCTGCCAAGATCATCGATCCGGCGGACAATTCCTGTAGCTTTCATATTGATTCTATTCCTCCTGTGTTCCACATATTTTCCATAATTTATTCGATATGGGTAGTATGTGGAAAAACGTAGGATTTTATTACTCCGTATCCCTGAAATCTTTATTTATAATATCTTTCTTCGATCATATCCAGAAAATCCCGGTTTAAATAGTCTTCCATCTTTTTAAATGTTTCTTCGTTGCGGATCAGTCTTCCCGGCTCCTGATATTCTACCCACGCCATTGCACACCATGTAATTCCCCTGAGACACGTGATCGGAATAAAAATGTTCAGACGTTCTTCGATTCCACTCACATCAAATCTGCCATTTACCGCCTGGATATATTTTCTTGTAAAATCAGCCATCTCTTCTTCTGTCAGAATCACATCTGTTTTCCAGAAAGTTGTCGTTGGTGCAAGGAAATGCCCCAGATCCTGAACCGGATCACCATAAAGCGGCTTTTCCCAGTCAACCAGATAATTGTCTTTTCCTGCGCCATTCATCAGGAAATTTCCTGAATTCAGCTCTGTGTTAATACAGCATCTGTATCCACTATAATCCCGGATCTCATTGATCTTCTCCTGTCCCAGCTCCAGAAGACGCCGGATCTGTACTTTTTTCTTTTCTTCTCCCAGATCAGACTCGTAGTATGTCTGCACCATCTGATTACATTCATCCAGAATCGCCTGCAGTGGATTCGATGGCGATATCAGTCCATCCGTTTCTTTTACCGGAACACTGTGGATATCCGCAAGACATTCTGCCGCTTCCATCAGATTCTTCCGATAATCCAGTGCACTCCCTTCCAGAAACTCCATAACCATCACACCATACGGCAGTTCCTTCTTACTTCCATCTACAAAAACCGGCACTGGCGTCCGTCCTGAATCTGCCAGAAGCTCCAATGCATGATATTCGTATTCAATCTGATTTTCCAGATGCATCTGGCTTCCTGTATTGACACGAAGCACCAGTTTCTTTCCGGTCAGTGGGTGTACGAACCAGTAGTTGATATTATATTCGCCCTGTGCCAGTGGCTGATAGGTAATCTGAATTTCCTTCTGCTCTTCTTTCCCGATCCCGATTCCTTCCAGATAATGTTCTGTCTGTACATATTCTTTTAATCCCTGAATTCTTTCCATCTTATTCTCCCAGCCTTCCCCACTTTTTATCTTTTTCACTCATTCTGTATGGCACATCAAGCTCTGGCCATGCAACGTTGATCGTCGGATCGTTCCAGGCAATCCCGCCCTCATCATCCGGATGATAAAAATCCGTACATTTGTAGCAGAATTCTGCCTGGTCGCTCAGCACCAGAAATCCATGCGCAAATCCTTCCGGAATGTAAAACTGCTTTTTATTCTCTTCCGACAGTTCAATTCCATACCATTTTCCATAGGTGGCACTTCCTTTCCGGATATCCACCGCCACATCAAATACGGTTCCCCGGATCACCCGGACTAGCTTTCCCTGCGGATATTTCTTCTGAAAATGAAGTCCTCTCAGCACTGCTTTTCCAGAACCGGACTGATTATCCTGTACAAACTTCATCGTAAGTCCGGCTTCCTCCATATCCTTCTGATTATAAGTTTCCATAAAATATCCACGCTGATCACCATGCACCGACGGTTCGATCACGCAGAGTCCTTCGATTCCACCTGCATTTTTTTCTACCTTTATCTGTCCCATTTTCCTTTTATCCTTTTCTCTCTGCAAGAACTTCCTGCAAATATCTCTCCAGCGCATTCTTCCAGACCGGCAGTGGCTGAAATCCTTCTTCACAGATCCTTTTTCTGTCAAGTCTGCTGTTTAACGGTCTTGCTGCTTTTGAAATTCCGTATTCTGCTGTCGTAACCGGAATCACTTTTACATCTGCATATTCTTTTTCACCAAGCTTCACAGCCTGTGCGAAGATTTCTTTTGCAAAATCATACCAGCTGACGTATTCTCCTTCATTAGTCACATGATAGATTCCATATCGCTTTGTCATCGACAGATTTGCAAGAAATTTTGCAAGATCTGCTGTGTAAGTCGGCGTTCCAATCTGATCACATACCACTCGAAGTTCTTTCCGTCTTTTCCCCTGCTCCAGCATGGTCTTCACGAAATTATTCCCGTTTTTCCCGAATACCCAAGCGATTCGCACAATAAAATACTCTTTCAGTTCTGCTTTCACTGTCTGTTCACCCTGTAATTTCGTTTCACCGTATCGGTTCAGCGGCGAAAACTCCTCACAATCCGGTTCCCACGGTCTGCTCCCCTGTCCACCAAACACATAGTCTGTACTGATATAAACCATTTTAGCATGAATTTTCTGGCAGGCGGATGCAAGATTTGCTGTGCCCTTTCCATTAACTTCCCATACTTTTTCATAGTTTTCCGGCTCTTCTGCCGCATCCACCGCCGTCCACGCCGCACAGTGGATCACAATATCCGGTCTGAGCGTTTTCATTACTGCCTCGACTTCGTTTCTGTCTGTGATATCCATCTTCACATAACGACCTGCTGTTTTTCTCTTTTTGCTGCCGCTTCCCGTCACTTCATATCCCCGGTTTTCCAGTTCACGTACAACATCCTTTCCAAGCTGCCCGGCAGCACCCGTCACCAAAAACTTTAGCATTTTATTTTCATTTCCTTTTCTACGATCGGTCTCCACCACTCCTGATGATTCAGATACCAGTTGATTGTTTTCTTAATTCCTTCTGCAAAAGAAGTTTCCGGAAGCCAGCCAAGCTCTCTGTGGATCTTTGACGGATCGATTGCATATCTTCTGTCATGCCCTTTCCGATCCTCCACATAAGTAATCAGCTCTTCCGGCTTTCCAAGCTCCCTGCAGATCAGCTTCACAATATCAATATTCTTCATCTCGTTATGCCCGCCGACATTGTAAATTTCCCCTTCTTTTCCGTGACGCAGGATTAAATCGATCGCCCGGCAGTGATCCTTTACATAAAGCCAGTCACGGACATTTTTCCCATCACCATAGACCGGAAGCGGCCGGTCATGAAGCGCTTCGACGATCATCAGCGGAATCAGCTTTTCCGGCAGATGATATGGTCCATAGTTGTTGGAACAACGGCTAATTGTAACCGGAAGTCCATACGTTCTGTGATAGGACTGTACCAGAAGATCTGCCGCTGCCTTGGATGCACTGTACGGACTGCTCGTATGGATCGGCGTCTCTTCTGTAAAAAACAGATCCGGCCGTTCAAGCGGAAGATCCCCATACACCTCATCCGTAGAAACCTGATGATAACGCCAGATTCCATATTTCCGGCACGCATCCATCAACACTGCCGTTCCCTTTATATTGGTATCCAGAAAGACTTCCGGATTTTCAATCGACCGGTCCACATGACTTTCCGCTGCAAAGTTAACTACTATATCCGGGTGTTCTTCCTCAAACAGCCGGTATACAGTCACCCGATCCGTCACAGATGCTTTCACAAAACGGAACGCTGGATTTTTCATTGCTACTTCCAGGGTTGACATATGCCCTGCATAAGTCAGTGCATCCAGACAGATGATTTGATCCTCCGAATGCTTTTCCATCATATAATAAATAAAGTTGCTGCCAATAAATCCGGCGCCGCCGGTAACAATGATTTTCATAAACTCTCTCCCCTGTCTAAAATAGATTCTCTCTGAACTTTCCTTCTGCTACGTCATGCAAATATTGTCCATACTGATTCTGTCTGTATTTTTCACAGACTTCCAGCAGTGCGTTTCTGGAAATCCAGCCATTCATATAGGCAATTTCTTCCAGACATCCAATTTTCCGGTGCTGATGAGTCTCTACCGTCTTCACAAAATTGGTCGCATCTGTCAGACTCTCATGGGTGCCCGCATCCAGCCAGGTAAAGCCCTGACCCAGAAGCTCTACCCGAAGTCTTCCCTGTTCCAGATAGATCCGGTTAAGATCCGTGATCTCCAGCTCCCCGCGTCTGCTTGGTTTTAACTGTCCTGCATAATCGCTCACCCGGTTATCATAAAAATACAGACCTGTCACACAGTAATTACTTTTCGGATATTCGGGTTTTTCCTCAATGGAAACCGCCTTGCCCTTTTCATCAAATTCCACGATACCAAACCGTTCCGGATCATCCACATAATATCCAAATATGGTTGCACCGTCTCCTCTCTCCGCTGCTTTTACCGCTTCTAAAAGACGTTTCTTAAGCCCATGCCCGGCAAACAGATTATCCCCCAGGATCATTGCCGCCGCATCATTGCCAATAAATTCTTTTCCTATTATGAACGCCTGCGCAAGACCTTCCGGTCTTTCCTGCACCGCATAGGTTAATTCGATGCCGAACTGATGCCCGTCCCCGAAAAGTTCTTCAAATCTCGGTGTATCCTGTGGTGTACTGATAATCAGGATCTCCCGAATTCCTGCACTCATAAGAACTGACAACGGATAGTAGATCATCGGCTTGTCATACACAGGTAAAAGCT
>ERZ779842.1728-NODE-1728-length-17006-cov-4.339095_pt1 | contig 17006 bp, 12 predicted proteins | sample MGYA00511095_ERZ779842 | MGnify/ENA primary metagenome ERZ779842 (study PRJEB29588, sample SAMEA2154036) | human gut metagenome | biome: human gut; feature: human-associated habitat; material: faeces | place: Denmark | collected 2008/2010 ... | reverse complement strand
ATTTAAGATACTAACGACTTTTTAGTCGGCCCCAATAAAGATACTGCCTACTTTTTTATTTAATTCATTTCCATACAGAAATGAATCAAACTTTTGATGTTGCTTAGAATTTGACGGTGACTTCTGCAATTTTGTTTCCATAAGTCCAGTCTGGTCCTTCCAGAATCAGGCGTATAGCTTCCTTATCTAATGATTTGCAAAGACTTTCTTTGACTCTGATAAAGTAAGGACGCCCTTCCTTGTTTACGCGGAAAGTCAATACAACCTTTCCTTTGACTTTAGCGCAAGCTTCGTCTGTGGGATGAATCAAGTTCTTTTTGAGATACTTTTTATACTGTTTCATTCCCATCACGGGCTTCGGAGCAACAGAACTCTGCGAATTGCCAGAGCCTTTTAATGTATCAGATTCTTTTGATGTATCGGAGTTTTGCAAGATACCCGGAGCCTTTTTCAAGTCTTCTATTGAAACGGTGGAGACGGCTCCTGTTACAGTCCTTTTTTTCTGTGTGCCATATCCTACTACCACGACTTCATCCAGTGTTTGTCTGTCACTTTCATTCATAGCTATGAGCATTGTCTGACTGGTGTCTACTTGCATATCAATGCGATTATAACCGATATAATTGATGGTTAAATCTTCATTACCTTTCATTTTGATCAATGAGAATTCTCCGTTGAGGTCTGTTATGGTTCCGATATTGGTTCCTTTATAACAGATATTAGCTCCAACGAGTGGTTCTCCATTTTCATCTGTTACCTTTCCTCTGATGATGTTGTTGGCTTGGGCAGTCAATTTAGTAATTTTCATCTTTTTTCTGTCAGACTCGGAGACTGAAGTATCTGTAGCCATCGCTACAGTCACCTCTTCCGAAACTTCAGCTGGAGTAATCACTTCTTCCATGACCGGAGCTGGTGTAGGAACGGTCGTAGATGCTTTGGCAGGTATTGTTGCGGGAGTTGCTGCGGCAGGAATCTCTTGGGATTTAGAAGCTTCTTTGGTCTTGGCCACTATATCTTTTCCGACTATTTCCTTTTCGGTAGGGATGTGGCTGGAATCTGGGGTCATCTTTTGTATGGATACGGAAGAAACTTGCTCTAATACATTATCTTCTATACTCTGTTTCAGTAACAGAAAATAGCTGCTGATTCCGATTCCTATCATCAGACAGGCAGCGATGCTCCAGGTGATGGCATACTTATTTCTTTTCTTGGCCGAATGAGCGTTTACCCTCATCCGCAATTGACGAATCTGCTGTTCGTGATCCCCTTCTACTTGGTGGTACCCATCCATAGCATCGGCCAGAAAAGGATCTTTCATCGACTCTTTTTCCAGTCGATGCGCCTCTTTTCCTTTGCGGAGTCCTCGTATGTAGTCCAATAGTTTCATAGGGTTTGTTTCTTGATACAAATTTTTAAGTTTCGCTTTCCGTTCTGGATATAGCTTTTCACGTTATTGAGCGTAAATCCGGTTTGTTCCACAATATCCGCATACGACATTTCTTCTAAGAAGAAACGTGTAATGCTGGTCCGTTGTTCTTCGGGCAGCTTTTCCAGACAATGATGCAATGCCTTTAGCTGATCTTCCGAACTTTCCTCTTCACTTAATAGATGCAGAAATTCGTCGGATTCCATAATATTAATGGTGTAATCTAACGGAATTTCTTTGTTTTCCTTTCGTAACAGTTGCAGACAGTGATTCTTCGCTACCCGGTAGAGCCACGGCCTGAACACTTTTATTTCATAGTTACTAATCTTAGGCAGCAAGTCCTCGAACATCTGCATGACTGCTTCTTGCGCCCGGTCCTCATCTTGCAGATATTTCAGGCACAGTCCGTACGTTAACGGGATATAACGGTTGTATAATTCACCGAAATATTCCGAATCCCCGGACTTCATGTAGTGCGTCAGTAGTTCCTCGTCCGTTAACTTTGATATGTTTCTTTTGAAAAACAGAACTTTTTTTGCTGTCAAAGATAGACATAGCAATTAGAAATAGCAACGTGTAGAAGAAAAATAAAAAAAACTTCGATTGGTTTATGGAATCCGTGTGGAATCTGCATCTCTATAGTAAAAGCGAATTAGTTGTAACATTTTAAAAAGATAAAGTTATGAAGACAAACCAATTCAGAGCAATGATGCTCGCAATGATGTTAGTGATTACCACATTGGGTACGGTATGGGCACAACCTTTGATTGTAAAGGGAACGGTGACAGATGGATCGGACGGTTCTCCGTTGGTAGGGTGCTCGGTGACTGTAAAAGGAACCTCTCGCGGGGCTATTACAAACCTGCAAGGGCGGTATAGTATTGAGGCAAAAAAGGGAGAAACGCTTGTTTTTAGTTATATTGGTTTTGAAAAAGCAGAAAGGGTCGTGCGTTCGGAAAAGATCAATGTAAGCCTTAAAGTAAGTTCGTCGGAAATACTGGAAGAATGTGTTGTTGTTGGATACGGCACTCAACGGAAGATGACAGTCACCGGAGCTGTCTCGACCGTAGATCTGGCAAGCCTCAGACAACCGGCTGTATATATGGACGCGGTAAATACGGAAGAATATCAATCAATCCATGAAAATAGTTTCAAGCAAGTGGGCGAGTTTCCGCTTTCTACTTTTTCCATTGATGTGGATGCTGCTTCTTACAGTAATATGCGCCGTTTTATCAACAGTGGTACATTACCCGTTGCCGATGCTGTCCGTACAGAAGAATTAGTGAATTATTTCTCTTACGATTATGTAACGCCGACCGGAACTGATCCGGTGAAGATAACCATGGAAGCAGGTGTTTGCCCTTGGAATACGGCTCACCGTCTGGTACGTATCGGACTGAAAGCGAAAGAAATACCGACTGACAACCTGCCGGAATCCAATCTGGTGTTTCTGATTGATGTTTCCGGCTCGATGTGGGGACCTACCCGTTTGGACTTGGTAAAGTCGTCTCTGAAGTTATTGGTGAACAACTTGCGTGATAAGGATAAGGTAGCGATTGTAGTGTATGCAGGCAATGCCAGTGTGAAACTGGAATCGACTCCGGGCAGTGACAAACAGAAAATACGGGATGCGATAGACGAGCTTACATCCGGTGGCTCTACCGCTGGTGGTGCAGGTATCCAACTGGCTTATAAGGTGGCTAAGCAAAACTTCCTTCCTAAAGGAAACAATCGTATTATTCTTTGTTCCGACGGCGATTTCAATGTGGGTGTTTCTTCTGTGGAAGGCTTGGAGCAACTGATAGAAAGAGAACGTAAAAGCGGAGTATTTCTGAGTGTGTTGGGCTATGGAATGGGTAACTACAAAGATAACAAAGGACAGGCTTTGGCTGAAAAAGGAAATGGAAATCATGCCTATATAGACAACTTGCAGGAAGCCAATCGCGTTTTGGTGGGTGAGTTTGGAGCTACACTTCATACGGTAGCCAAGGACGTGAAACTGCAAGTCGAATTTAATCCTGCTCAGGTACAGGCATATCGTCTGGTTGGTTATGAGAGTCGTTTGCTGAAAGATGAAGATTTTAATAATGACGCCAAGGATGCCGGTGAACTGGGAGCCGGACATACGGTAACCGCTTTCTATGAAGTGATTCCCGTAGGCGTGAAGAATGACTATGTAGGAAAGGTGGATGATCTGAAATATCAAAAGAAACAAAAAGAAACGGTGAAACCAACCGGTTCCAATGAATTGCTGACCGTAAAATTACGCTATAAAGCTCCGGATAAAGACGTCAGCAAAAAGATGGAGCTTCCCTTCGTGGATAACAAAGGAAATAATGTTTCTTCCGATTTCCGCTTTGCCTCTGCCGTAGCTATGTTCGGTCAGTTGCTCCGGAACTCTGATTTCAAAGGGGATGCAAGCTATGATAAGGTGATTGAACTAGCCAAACAAGGACTGAATAATGATGATAAAGGATACAGAAGAGAATTTGTCCGTCTGGTTGAGACTGCTAAAGGGATAACACCTAAGGATTAAAGCCTACATGAGTCGATTGATAGAACACTGGTAAAAACAGATGTAATCATCGAATCGATAACTATTTCGTTTAATTAATTTGAGTTCGTTCCAAAATCAGTATGAAATAAGAATGAATATTGCAATGCGGATGAAAGGAAGTGGTAATAAAAAGAAAAACCGCAAATAGTCATGGACTGTTTGCGGTTTACTTCTGCACGGGAGGAGAGGCTCGAACTCCCGACACCCGGTTTTGGAGACCGGTGCTCTACCAACTGAGCTACTCCCGTGTTTGCGGCTGCAAAGGTAGTATAAACTTCCGAACCTGCAAATGTTAGGGTAAATAAATTTCCAATTATTTTAATTTTTCCCATTCATCGGGCTTAAAACCTACCAGAACGAAGCTGTCGGTCACTACTAACGGACGTTTCACCAATTTACCGTTAGTTGCCAATAAGGTGATTTGCTCTTCTTCGGTCATAGTTGGCAGCTTCTCACTCAGTTTCAGCTCTTTATATACCAAACCACTAGTGTTGAAGAATTTCTTTATCGGTAGTCCGCTTCGCGGAATCCATGCTTTCAACTCCTCCACCGTAGGGTTATCTTCCACAATAAGCCGGTTAGTGTACTCAATGTTATTTTCTGTTAGCCATTTCTTGGCTTTTTGGCATGTGCTGCATGCCGGATATTGCAAAAATAAAGGTGTCATACTATATGTTGTTTATTGATTCATACTTAAAAACTCAAACCTCAGAACTTAATACTTAAACAAGCATCTGCAAATCTTGATACATAATCCGATAGGCAGCCGCTTTTTTGTCTAAGGCAAGAGGGTATGCCCGTGAGGAAGAAGGCATCCTGTAGAGTCTCATCGCTCGTCCTTCGAATACGAATTCTGCATAATCGCCTACTTTGGGTTCGCCTACTTCCAATTGTTCACGGAGTGTGTCCGTCGCTTTTTGTCCGGTGGTGACGATGGCCCTGCATTCGGGCAGTTGGCGGAGTAATGCTGCAATATCCGTCGGCTGTACTACTTCGAGGAACTTGTCCGAAGCATTATCCTGCAAACGCCGGATAGAGGAGGCGGTATCGAACAGGGCGATTCCTTTTTCGTTTAGAAAATCAACGATCTGTTCCCGGCAGAATGCTTTCCGGCTCTCATTCAGAAAGTGTTCTTTGTCTCCGAAAAATAAAAGTCCGACAATGCGCCACATATCATTATTCAGGTTCGGATAGTAAAAATCCATCGACCACCGTTTCCTTTGTGGCGGAAAGCTTCCCAGCATCAGCAGCTTTGCTTTCGGGGGAAGAAAAGGTTCCAGCGGATGTTTTTCGATTTCAATTTCCATGCTTCTGTAATTTCTTACAAAAATAACGAATCTATTCTTTTCATTCAAAATAGTTACAGAAAAAAACAGTTTTAAAAAATTTTGGCTATTTTTGCACGGTAATGACAAAACAACATATTGGAATACTTTTGAAAACAAGAATACTTATAAGTTGCTGTTTTATAGGCTTGTTATTTTTCTTTGAAGAAGGTTGTTATGCTTCGCAGTCAGAACCGAAAGAAAATGTGAGAGTCTCTTCTGTTAATTTTACGGTGAGGGGACGGGTTATTGATGTGTATGGTGAACCGTTGATCGGAGCGACAATCAGAGAGAAAGGCGGAGCGAATGGAACAGTGACAGATGTTGAGGGGAATTTCTTTTTATCCGTTCCGGATAGTGCTATACTGCAAATTTCTTTCGTGGGTTACGAGTCTCAGGAAGTCGGCGTACAGGGCAGGTCGATGCTTGAAATATGTCTGAAGGAAAGCATTCAACTGCTTGATCATGTGATTGTTACCGCTTTGGGGCTTGAAAAAAAAGAATCTTCTCTGGCCTATGCTGTGCAGAAGGTGAGGGGAGGAGAATTGAATCGCGTGAAAGAAGTGAATATGATCACTGCTTTGGCGGGGAAGGCAGCCGGTGTGCAGGTCAGCAAGAACTCTTCCGGTATGGGCGGGTCGGCGAAAGTCAGTATTCGTGGGGTGCGCTCGGTAGCCGGAGACAATCAGCCTTTGTATGTGATAGATGGAGTTCCTATGTCGAACTCCACTTCGGAACAGGCTTATTCGGCTATTGGCGGTACGGCAAATGCCGGAAACAGGGACGGAGGCGACGGTATCTCCAATCTGAATCCGGAAGATGTGGAAAGTATCAGCATCCTGAAAGGAGCTCCAGCCGCAGCCTTGTATGGTAGTCAGGCAGCCAACGGAGTTATTCTTATTACGACCAAAAAAGGAAACTCCGTAGGGCGGAGAGATATTCATTTCTCTACCGGATTGACTTTTGAGAAGGCTTTCTGTCTGCCCAAAATGCAGAATAACTATGGGGTAAGTGATGTGACAGACAGTTGGGGGGAGAAAGAAAACCTCATGGCTTATGATAATCTGAATAACTTTTTCCGTACCGGACTGACGTCGATCACTTCCGTATCCGTCAACTCCGGAAACGATAGACTGCAAACTTACTTCTCCTATGCCAATACGACCGGGCGTGGTATTCTGAATGAAAACAAACTCTCCAAGCACAATATCAATCTGAGGGAGACCGCTGTACTCTTCAATAGCCTGCTGAAACTGGATGGTAATGTGAACGTCATGAGGCAGACGGTGAAGAATAAACCTGTATCGGGAGGTTTCTATATGAATCCGTTGGTAGGGCTTTACCGCTTTCCTCGTGGCGAAGACTTGTCATATTATAAAGATAACTATGAACACTATGATGAGGAAAGAAAACTGAATACACAAAACTGGCATACTTTTACCGAGGACTTCGAGCAGAACCCGTATTGGATACAAAACCGTATACAGAGTAAGGAAGCGCGTACGCGATTGATCCTCTCTCTTTCCGCCAATTTGAAAGTGACCGGTTGGCTGACGCTTCAAGCTCGTGGCAATATGGATTATTCAGCGGATAAACTACGTCAGAAATTCTATGCCTCTACCGCTACGGCACTGTGTGGAATGAACGGGCGTTATATTGAAATGGATTATCAGGAAACGCTGATGTATGGAGACGTGATGGCGATGGCTAAGAAGAAACTGAATGATTTTACATTGGATATAGCTATTGGCGGCAGTATCAATGATAAGGTTGTTAACTCCACTCGTATTGATTCGAAGAATGCTTCTCTAAAATTTGCCAATGTGTTCAACCTTGCCAATATCGTGATGAGCAGTTCTGCCAGTATTGACCAGAAAATAGATGCTCACTACCAACTGCAATCTGTCTTTGCAACAGCACAGGCTGGTTATAAAGAAGGAATCTTTCTAGATCTGACCGCACGTAACGACTGGTCATCTACACTAGCTTATACAAAATACGAAAAGAAGGGATTCTTTTATCCTTCCGTCGGAGTTTCTTTCCTCCCCGATAAATGGGTGAAGATGCCCGAATGGGTTTCGTTCTCAAAGTTGCGCGGAGCTTATAGCATTGTAGGCAACGGGGTACCTCCCTTCATTACTTATCCCGTATCGTATGTGACTGCCGGCGGAGGAATGCTGGCAAGTGATGCCGCTCCTTTTGCGGAGATGAAACCGGAAATGACACATTCTGTCGAACTGGGTATGGAATGGAAATTCTTGCAGCACCGATTGGGATTGAACCTGACTTATTATCGTACCAACACTTATGAACAGTTTTTCAAACTCCCGGCGCTTGCTGGAGATAAATACGCCTATCGATATGTAAATGCCGGAGACATTCAGAATCAGGGATGGGAGATCACGCTGGATGCCACTCCGGTACTGACTTCTGACTTTACATGGAAGACTTCCATGAACTTTTCTGCCAATAAGAATAAGATCGTAGAACTTCATGAAGAGTTGAAGGAGTTTGCTTACGGACCTACTAGCTTCTCTTCCAGTTATGCGATGAAACTGGTGAAAGGTGGCTCGATCGGCGACATTTACGGTAAAGCCTTTATACGTGATGAAGAAGGTCATATTCTGTATGGAACGGAGGGAGATTATAAAGGACTTCCGTTGGTAGAGGGTGACGGGAATACCGTAAAAGTGGGAAATGCCAATCCTGTTTTTATGTTGGGATGGGATCATTCTTTCTCTTACAAAGGTTTTAGCCTTTACTTCCTGCTCGATTGGCGATATGGAGGTGAAATCCTTTCGCAGACTCAGGCGGAGATGGACCTTTATGGAGTTTCGAAGGTTACGGCACAAGCCCGTGATAAAGGATATGTCTCGTTGGAAGGCCGGCAGATAAGCGATGTAAAGGGATTCTATAAGAATGTGGTCGGCGGACGTGCCGGAGTGACCGAATACTATATGTATGATGCGACCAACCTCCGTCTGCGGGAAGTCTCACTGAGTTATAGCTTCCCCCGAAAATGGATACAGAAAACGAACGTACTGAAGGACCTGCAGCTTTCCTTTGTAGCCCGTAACCTTTGTTTCTTGTACAAGAAAGCCCCTTTCGATCCTGATCTGGTACTTTCTACGGGAAATGACAATCAGGGAATTGAAGTGTTTGGCATGCCTACCACCCGCAGTCTGGGCTTTACGTTGAAATGTGAATTTTAAGAGCAGGAGGGAAGATGATGAAAGGACATATTTATATATACTTGTTGGGTATTCTGCTGCTCTCCGTCAGCTGTACAGGGAAGTTCCGTGAATTTAATACCGATCAGTCGGGTATTACGGATGAGGATTTGGTGATTGATGATAATGGCTTCGGCATCCGTCTGGGAATTATCCAGCAAGGTATTTACTTTAACTACGATTTCGGTAAAGGCAAGAACTGGCCTTTCCAATTGATACAGAATCTGAACGCGGATATGTTCTCCGGCTATATGCACGATGCCAAACCGCTGAACGGAGGTACGCATAACTCGGACTATAATATGCAGGATGGCTGGAACAGTGCCATGTGGACACATATGTATTCGTATATTTTTCCACAAATCTATCAGTCGGAGAATGCCACCTGTGATACAGAACCTGCTTTATTCGGTATCACCAAAGTGCTGAAAGTAGAAGTTATGCATCGGGTGACGGACTATTACGGCCCTATTATTTATAAGAACTTTGCGAATGCCCGAAATCAATATCGCCCTGATACGCAGAAGGAAGTTTACTATGAGTTCTTTAATGAACTAGATTCGGCTGTTGTCTCTCTTGCCGGTTACATAGAAAAGAAGCCTGAATCCAACGGATTCTCCCGTTTTGATCTGTTGCTGGACGGTCAGTATTCTTCTTGGGTCAAGTTTGCCAATTCTTTGCGTCTGCGTCTGGCAATGCGTATTTCGGCAGTTGATCCGGATAAGGCATATACCGAGTTTCGGAAAGGATTGGAGAACGAATTTGGTGTTTTTGAAGCCGAAGATGAGCGGGTAGCGGTCTCGACGCAATCCGGATTTACCAATCCGTTGGGAGAACTCAACCGTGTATGGAACGAAACTTATATGAGTGCTGCAATGGAATCTATTCTCACAGGCTATGATGATCCCCGGCTGAAAGTATACTTTGAAGTCTGTACCGACAAGGCTTATGCAGGGGAGTATCGTGGAATCCGTCAGGGAACTTGTTTTGCACACAATCATTATGCAGGATTATCTAAATTGGCTGTCGATCAGAGTACGGACGCTCCTTTAATGAGCTCTGCCGAAATCTGGTTTCTCCGTGCCGAAGCGGCTTTGCGTGGCTGGACTCCGGAAGATGAAGAAGAATGTTATCTGAATGGTATAAAAGCATCCTTGCACCAGCACGGGATTTATCAGATGGACGACTATCTGAACAGCGAACGAACAGCCGCTGACTTTACTGATACGTATGATGCTGAAAATAACATTCCTGCCCGTTGCCGGGTTTCTCCTAAATGGAATCCGGCAGATGATAAAGAAGTGAAACTGGAGAAGATCATTACACAGAAATGGATTGCTATGTTTCCGGAAGGCTGTGAGGCATGGGCTGAACAACGTCGTACGGGATATCCGCGTCTGTTTCCGGTACGCTTTAACCATAGCAGAAACGGGTGTATCGATACGGAGACGATGATACGCCGTCTCAACTTCCCCGGTACCCTGCAGACAGAAGATAAAGAACAATACTCAGCTCTTGTTGAGGCCTTGAACGGACCGGATCATGGAGGTACCCGACTTTGGTGGGATACAGGAAATAATCGTCTGGATTAAAATAGTAGTGTCAGAATGTGAATATATGTATAGGTTTAACTATTTTTGCACCTTCATTTAAACACATTTGTCATGAAAAAGATCATTTCTGCTCTTTTCCTGTGTATGCTGCTTTCTGCCGTACCGGAATTACAGGCACAAAACATTCAGTTACATTATGATTTCGGACGTTCCCTGTATGATAAAGACTTGAAAGGGCGTCCATTGTTAACCTCTACAGTGGAGAAGTTCCATCCCGATAACTGGGGAAGTACTTATTTCTTTATTGATATGGACTATACTTCCGAAGGTGTCGCTGCCGCATACTGGGAGATAGCCCGCGAACTGAAATTCTGGAAGGGTCCTTTCTCTGCCCATCTCGAATACAATGGCGGATTAGCAAAAGGATTCTCCTACAATAACGCTTATCTGGCAGGGGCCACCTATACCTATAATAACGCTTCTTTTTCAAGAGGCTTCACCTTGACAGCTATGTACAAGTATATTCAGAAACATCGCTCTCCGAATAACTTCCAGTTGACAGGAACCTGGTACATGAACTTTTGCAAGAACCTGCTCACCTTCTCCGGCTTTGCCGACTGGTGGCGAGAAGAAACGAACTATGGAAAAACAATCTTCCTGTCCGAACCTCAATTCTGGGTAAACCTGAACCGTATAAAAGGAGTAAATAAAAACTTTAACCTGAGTGTTGGCTCCGAAGTGGAACTGAGCAATAACTTCGGTGGTCGTGACGGCTTCTATGTGATTCCGACACTGGCTCTGAAGTGGACGTTAAACTAAACTTTAAGATACGAAATCCCGAAACGGATATACATAAATTATTGAATAAAATATCGAATGAAAACAGATTTGATCTATGGCGTAGAAGACCGCCCTCCATTTAAAGATGCCCTGTTTGCTGCCTTGCAACATCTGCTGGCCATCTTTGTAGCCATCATAACACCTCCTCTTATCATTGCAGGTGCGTTGAAACTGGATGTTGAAAAAACAAGCTTTCTGGTATCTATGTCCCTTTTTGCTTCGGGTGTATCCACGTTTATACAATGCCGTCGAATTGGTCCGATAGGGGCCAGGTTACTTTGTATTCAAGGCACTAGTTTCTCTTTTATCGGGCCCATTATAGCTACCGGATTGGTAGGCGGACTTCCCCTTATATTCGGTTCCTGTATAGCTGCCGCTCCCATCGAAATGGTTGTCAGCCGTACTTTCAAGTATCTTCGCAATATTATTACTCCGCTGGTGTCCGGTATTGTCGTGCTGCTCATCGGATTGAGTCTGATTAAAGTCGGTATTGTTTCTTGTGGCGGCGGATATAGTGCAATGGATGACGGCTCCTTCGGCTCGTGGGAAAATCTCTCTATTGCAGCACTCGTCTTGCTGAGCGTCTTATTCTTCAATCGATGCAAAAACAAATACCTGCGCATGAGTTCCATTGTTTTCGGTCTCTGTCTGGGCTATGGATTGGCTTTCGCTTTGGGCAAAGTGAATATGAGTGCGCTCAATGTTGAGATGCTGATGAGTTTCAACATCCCTCAGCCCTTTAAATATGGTGTTGACTTTAATATCTCTTCGTTTATCGCCATCGGTCTGGTCTATCTGATTACCGCCATTGAAGCTACGGGGGATGTGACAGCCAACTCCATGATTTCCGGACTTCCGATTGAAGGGGATTCATACCTGAAACGTGTTTCCGGCGGTGTGATGGCAGATGGATTCAACTCTCTCCTGGCAGGCGTTTTCAACTCCTTCCCGAACTCCATCTTCGCACAGAATAACGGTATCATTCAATTGACCGGAGTTGCCAGTCGCTATGTAGGCTATTATATTGCTGGCATGCTTGTCCTGCTCGGATTATTCCCCATTGTAGGAGCCGTCTTTTCCCTGATGCCCGATCCGGTATTGGGTGGTGCTACCTTATTGATGTTCGGTACCGTAGCAGCCGCAGGTATCCGTATCGTCTCTTCGCAGGAAATAGGACGCAAAGAAACCCTGGTATTGGCAGTCAGCCTCTCTTTAGGTCTGGGTGTAGAATTGATGCCGGATGTTTTAAAACAAGCTCCAGAAGCGATTCGGAGTATATTCTCCTCAGGAATCACCACTGGAGGTTTGACTGCAATTATTGCTAATATAGTAATACGGGTGAAGAACTAGGTATTAGGTATTAATACCTAAATTACTCATTTTATCCGTGATACGGAAGGGGAAATCGGGGTATTCGTAAAGGCTGAAACGAGGTTCGGTTTCTCCTTTTGTATAGCTCCAGATGGATGCGTAGTCTTCCGGATCTTCCCCCATTTTGCCAAGTTGGCGCAGATAGGCAGCCAATGATTTGTTCTCTACGATATAGATCTGTCCCATCTGGTCAATAATAGGACTGTGATGACGGGTACTGTCATGCTCGAAACGCAGAATACGTTTTCCTTCTTCTGTCAATCCGACTAGCTGGAAAGTCATGCTCTTGCCGATGGCGGGTAAATTCAATACACTACGGTCTGTAGCAAGGAAAGGCAGATGATGTTTTCTCATAAAGCGCCTTATCTGTCTGGCAACATCCTCTTTTTCTTCCGCATCCACTTTGGTTTCCAGCAGCTTATACAACTCTTCCGCCTGTTCAGGATTCATCTGACCGTAAATCTTTTCCTCCTGTTGTTCCTGCATCGAACGGCTGTTCGGTGCAAACACTGCATAATTTTCATTGAATCCCTTCACAGAGAAAGTATAATAACATACCACTCCCAACGAATTAAGCACTTGGCGAAGCCGTGTCGTATGTCCCCTTCTCGAAGCAGCCACCGTATATACCAACTGATTCGTAATGATCCATCCGGCAGAAAGAATTTTCCGGATCGCCTCTTTGGCTTCAGGAGTCACCTCTAGCGGTGTCTGAAAATGCGTCTGAATGATAAACTGCTTCACACCAATAGCCGAAGCCTTCTCCTTAAACTCACGTAAAATATCGACCAGTTCATCATTGATACGCATCGGCAAATAAGCCAGCAAGCGAGAACCTAACCTTACCCGTTGCAGTTCCGCATACTTTTCTCCTTCCGGACGTTCGAGATTCGCCCTTTGTTTACGTACTGCCATGCGGTAGACAGCCTCCAATATATTCCGGAGCGTCTTATTCTGACTCATCAACGCATCTCCGCCAGTGATAAGAATATCCCTCAACTGCGTATCTTTCTCGAAATACGTCATCAACCGTCGCAGCTTACTGTCCCAAGCTTCCTTCGGACGTAACGTTTCAAATTCAAAGTTTAACCGCTCGCTCTGGAAATCATACATACGCTGGCAAGACGCACAAAGACCTCCGCAAGCCCGTCCCATCGTATCAGGAATAAGGATCGCCACTTCCGGATAACGCCGGTGAATATTATGTCCGTCAGGCAAAAGCCATCCTGCCGCGTTAGGTTTCCCTTCCTCTACAATATCCTCCTTCTCCCATGCACGAATATTGCCATACGTTTCCACCAACCGCGGTGAATAAAGAATATAACTCCGGATCGCATCATCATTGTACCCATATCCCGTAATATTCAGCAACGACAGATAATAAGGGGTAGCAAAGAACGGCATCCCCTTTTTGCGAGCCCTATTCAGCAAATACATCGTCTCCGACGAAAGCGAATTCCCCAAAAAACGATTCAGCTCTGCCGGACTCTTTACCGCCATCGACAAATGGAAACGGAAATCATTCCACCACTTGCTCACCAATTCATACTTCTCCTCATAACTCATCCCCTCCTCAAAATGGAACCGTACCGAAGGCTTCGACTTCCGGTTCTCTATCTTCTGAATCAGCAAATGCAACATCCGCTCCTTGTTCTCATCGCGTTCTTCACGCACCTCTTCATCCAGCCCCGTAGCCCACCGGTCATTCCGGCTCTTGATACGTTGCGGCGACGGCAAAGGAACAGTCTCCCCCTGCAAGCGTTTAAACAACTGGAACAATTCAATAAACAAATCCGTCGGCATCTCTATATTCTCCAACCTTTCCGTCAGAAACTGATATAGCAACCGAATCGTCTGTACTGACATATCCTGTCCCGTAGACAGTTCATGGACATCCTGTCCATCATAATGGAGTAAGAGTCGAATTTGCTCCCTCGCCTCCTTCGCCGTCTCGTTCACTACCTCACAAGCATCCAGATACATCAGCAACCCGGCCTTAAAATCCTCCACCGTAGGACTCTTTACAGCCATCTTCACCAACTCCGGCATCTCCTGATTATAGATTTGTTTCAACTGCGAAAAAGTAAGTATAAGCATTTTCTTTTGTTTCATAAGCATCCTATCTTTTTATCGACTAGCAAATTATTGACTAGTGTAGTAAATTATCGACTAATAAATTAACGACCAGCAGCCCCAACACCTCCAACGCCCCGCAGGTCCCCCCCCGGCCTCGTCTGCCCGGCGTCAAGCGAAGGTCTTATTCACGGCGTCAAGAAGGGCAGACTGTTTGAGCGTAGCGAGTTTCTGCCCTTTAGCCGGGAATGAGACCTGAGTAGCCGGGCAGACGCAGCCTTGATTTTTTCTTTTTGGTACTTTTTCTTTTGCATCAAGGCAAAAGAGAAAAGTACATAAAGATAATAAAAAAAGCGAAGCCCCAAAAGCCCCGCTTTTCCAATCGTGTATTTCTTTACGATTTATTTTTTCTTTCTAACATTTCGAGCGACTTATTTTTTCGTCTCCGTGTCATCCTCTTTCCGTTTCGGTTCCTTCTTGGCCAGAAGAACGATATTATACACATAATCCGTCATCCATTGTTCCGAATATCCCAGACGTTCCTTGTATTGACGTACGGTAGCAGCTGTCTTGTGTACATCATCCGCCTTCCATACCTGCTTGGTGCAAACATCGTGAACCGTCTTCTGCGTCATCCCGTATAAAGCCTTCTTGAAGATAGACGGCATACGGAATTTCCATTGCATCAGGTTACCCATTAGCATCATCAAATCATTCGAGAAGCCCTGATACATAAACAGATAAGACTGAATATCATTTTGTGTGCGGCAGTTACGTTTGACAGAAGCATCTATCTCTTTGAAGAAACTCTCGTTCAATCCGTAGTCCTGCATCAACATTTTGCGTGAAGCCGATTTCTCTGCCAGTCCCAGTTTGCCGCCTTGCGTCGGTATTTTGAACAAACGTTTGAAGTTTGCTACATCCGGCAAGAAACGGATATTAGTGATACCTAAGTTGGTAGCGATGACTGACTGGAAATAAACCCTTGTCAGTGATATAAAATCTTCTACGTTGCCGACTTTTGTTTCATCGGATTTTTTTTTAAATAAACCAAATAAGCTCATTGTCCTATATCTAATTTTATGATTTACAAATTACAGATAGAGTCTGCGGAAAGATACTATCAAACAAGTCGTCCGCTAAATTGCCGCAAAGGTAGTAAAAACTGTTGGTTTTCACCAACATTCCAAGTCCTTTTCGATCTCCGGCATAGTCTCTTTCTTGAAAACGGGACTTTGGATGCCTGCTTTCTTTTGGGCGCGATAGTCGGAGAGCAGCCGTACTGCGTACTTCCCGAGAAAAAGAATGGCAATCAGGTTGCAGATAGCCATCAGCGCCATCGTGATATCTGCCAGGCTCCATACCATATCAAGAGTCGCAACAGAGCCAAAGAGTACCATGCCGCCTACCAATATCCGGTAGGAGTGCAGTACCCATTTCTTTTCGGTGATGAAGCGAATGTTTGCCTCTCCATAATAATAATTCCCCAGAATACTGCTGAATGCGAAGAAGAACAGTGCTACGGCAACAAATACCCCTCCGGATGCGCCGATCTCATTGGTCAGCGCCTGCTGAGTTAGTTGAACACCGTTGGCAGAACCGTCCAGCGGAGCACCGCTAAAAAGAATGATAAACGCCGTGCAAGTACAAATCAGTAGTGTATCGGTGAATACAGCCAGCGTTTGTATCAGCCCCTGCTTCACAGGATGAGTGACGTTTGCCGTTGCCGCCGCGTTCGGTGCCGATCCCATACCCGCCTCATTGCTGAAAAGTCCCCGCTTGATGCCTTGCATCAGTGCCATTCCGACTCCTCCTCCCAATGCCTGTTCCCAGCCGAAAGCGTGGCTTACGATCAGTGAGATGACTCCCGGCAACTGAGTAATATTGAGTAATACGATGACCAATGCCAGTCCTACGTATCCCAATGCCATAATCGGTACGATAATACTGCTTACCCGGGCAATGCGGCGAATTCCTCCGAAGATGATGAGAAGAGTCAGTGCGGTAAGTATCCCTCCCAACACCGTATGGTCGAAACCAAAAGCATGTTCGGCAGCGGCACAGATTGTATTGCTTTGTACCGAGTTAAAGGCAAAACCGAACGTAATACTGATAAGTACGGCGAAGAGCATCCCCATCCAAGGCTGTTTCAATCCCTTCTTCATATAATAGGCAGGGCCTCCGACGAAAGAATCCTTTCCGCGTATTTTATACAGCTGCGCCAGTGTAGATTCGATGAATGCGCTTGAAGCTCCCAGCAGGGCAATGACCCACATCCAGAAAACGGCTCCTGGTCCGCCAATCGTGATCGCACCGGCTACACCGGCAATATTTCCCGTTCCAACGGTTCCGGCAAGTGCGGTACATACCGCCTGAAACGGAGTGATTGATCCATCCGCGGCTTCTGATTTATCAAAAATCCGTCCTAAAGTATTTTTGATAGAGTAAGGAAACTTTCGAATCTGAATGAATCCTGTTCGAAAACTGAGATAAAGTCCAACACCAATGATACAGACCATTGCTGGAATACCCCAGATAAAGTTGTTAACAGCGCTGTTAACGGCTTCTATTGTTTTTAGCATTAGTACAGTCCCCCTTTAGCTTACTAAAGTAAAGATTATACCATTGTTT
>ERZ779842.1706-NODE-1706-length-17158-cov-8.254926_pt1 | contig 17158 bp, 8 predicted proteins | sample MGYA00511095_ERZ779842 | MGnify/ENA primary metagenome ERZ779842 (study PRJEB29588, sample SAMEA2154036) | human gut metagenome | biome: human gut; feature: human-associated habitat; material: faeces | place: Denmark | collected 2008/2010 ... | reverse complement strand
AGTAACTATGTGGCTTTCAGCCACTTTCACGGCTGATCCGTGAATAATCTAGGTTAAGTGATTTCATTGAGCAACAACTATCGTCTGAAAGTAAAATCAGATTTTCCAATCCGAGTTTATTTGCGACAAAGCTGCTATGTGTTGATGCTATAATTTGTTTCCCAAATACAGTCTTTTCAATAACTCCCATCAATTCGCTTAATCTAGAAAAAGACAAATGACTTTCAGGCTCTTCAATCAAAATAATGCTTGCTTTTTCTGCCTGTTTATGGCTTAAAGCTAATTGTGTTTTTATAATACACTGTGCTCCTTTTCCAGCATGAGCAAAAGGAATTCCATCCACTTGCGTAACTAAACTCGACTCCCAAGAGTTCTGAACCCCTTGATCAGCACTCAATGATAATTTTCCGTCCATAATGGTTGATGCGGCACTAATTTTCTCATTGATTGACTGAATTGCTTCATTTTGCGCAAACTCATCTATCATATTCCTATGAGCCTGTGTTATTGCTGTTATATCCTCTGGTTCAAGAAAGTCTTTTACTACCCTGGAAATATATACATCAGACCCATTTTGGTATCTGTAATTTGATGAATCGATCATTACAGATTTTATTGGTATAAATCTTGGAATTTTCTCATCTCTGCTAAAAGAAAACCATCTCGCTTCATAAAATTCAATGGGTAAACTCGTAAGTTTTTCTGTTTTTATCAAGCTTTCATATTCTGCATTAAATTTGTCAGAAAAACTTATTAAGAATCTGATGCCTTCTATACCATCACGGCTTTCTGAATTACCGTTTCCTTCATATTCAGGCAATGTTCCACTTTTAAAGTATAGCTCAATCATTATTTCCGGCGGTGCAATCAGATGTCCATTCTCTACAGATTTGAGATATTCCTCAACTGCCTCTCTGTTAAATAAATATGTTGATATCTGATTTCTAATATTCCGGCCAGCATACATACCTGTTAAAACTACATGAATGGCTTCAAGAATAGTAGACTTTCCAGATTCATTATCACCAACCAATAGATTGATATTTTCATTAAATTTAATTTCAAATGGATTTTTGAACTTCTTAAAATTTTGAATGATTACCTTCTCAATAGCCATTTGCAGCCTCCTATCTTCGATTTTACTCCACGCCTAACGCCTTAAACACCGCATCCTCCGCACTCTGATACGGAATCAGCTGAAATGCACTCATCAGATCAGCCGGAACACTTGCGAAATCAACAAATGAGGTACTCGGAATCAGTACCTTCTTTGCACCGCTATCCAGGCACACTTGAAGCGTGTTTGCAAGTTCATCCACCTTTATCATCGTGCCGCTGATTGTAATATCGCCCAAAATTGCCAGATTGCTGACCACTGGCTTTCCCAGTGCAATGGAGCAAAGGGCAACCAACGTAGAAAGTGCCAGCTTCTCGGTCATGCCGATACCCTGCAAATCCTGATAATTGATAACGTAATCCCTGGTCGATGTGCTGATAGAGCCGCTGATCCGGTTGCCATTTGCTTTCAAATAATTAAATGCCGTATTCACTGCTTCCTTGCACTTAGAATCACTGCCTAAGCCTGTCCGTTCAATCTTGCCATTTCCCGGAAGCATCTGACTTTCCAGGCGGAACACGCCAATCATGCCGCTTTTTCCTCTGGATACAGTATAAACCTGTCCCGGATTGCACATTCCGTCCGGGATCAGCTTACCGCCGCCCTGTTCCGGTACAGAAACATAATGCTCTGACATATCTTCCAAATCAATGTAAGAGAAGTTTACATCGTAAAACTCCATACCACCCAGCTTTTTCAGCTGTTCTTTGACACGGCGGCGCATTTCCAGTGCAATCTGAATGACTTCTTCCAGTTCTTCTTTTGTAAACTCACCATTCGGATACATCAGCTTCAGATAACCGTCTACCATGCGGCGGACTGCAATCGTATCACGTTGATTGAGATTCCTTCCCAGGCGGAAATAGTGGTCAAGTGCGTCACCGTACTGTTCCTTACGAAGTTCCCGGATAAACTCTGCCAGATAATCACTGATAAAACCGTAATCATCAGTAAAATGTTCTGGCCTGAACTTCGGAATCTCCCAACCTGGAAGATAACAGTGCATACGATCAAGAAATGCCGTATCTGTTCCCATTTCCGGCGGGAAAGGTGCAAATAAACTAGATGTTTTCAACAGCACATCCACGCTCTGATTAATGTTTCCTACAAAAACCATGGAAGCAGTGGCAGCCTTTTCTTCTTTGCCACGTGCAAAAGAACCGGATGCCATGTAGTCCTTCATAATCTGGATGCCATCTTTATCCTTGAACTTGATACCCGCCACTTCATCAAAAGCAATGCAATCCCACAAACCGACCAGTCCGACTGTTTTGCGTCCCATATTGTAAAAGAGATTTGCAACTGTTGTCTGTCCACCGGAAATCAAAATACTGTTGGGAGAAATCTCTTTGAAGAGATGTGACTTACCAGTACTTCTCGGTCCCAGTTCACAAAGGTTAAAATTGTTCTCGACCAATGGAATCATACGGGTCAGGAGTAGCCATTTCTCACGGTATGTAAATTCATCCGGCTCCATGCCGATAGACCGAAGAAGAATATCCAGCCATTCATCCTTGGTAAAAGCTCTTCGCCCCTGCTTCAGCTCGTCAATATCAATATGTGGCATCTGGATCGGTGTCAGCTTCCGGATACTAATTGGAGAAATATCTTTTTGCTTTTTCTGTTTGGAACGAAGCGGCTTCCCGTCAATGTCCTCAATACCAAAGTTATTGTCGCCTTCAACCTCATAATCCAGCTGAACAATACACCAGATACCGCCACATAGCAGACGATCAAATTTTTCCGGGTATTCATCGGCAATCGGTACATTGCTAACTCCCAGATTGGAAAACTCTGCAAAAAAGCAGTCCTTTTTCATATCCAGTCGTGCAGTCACCATATCAATGATTGTGTGACTGCCTTTCTTTCGCAACTGAGACAGAATCTTCTGCGATTCATCTGGGCGTACAAAGTTGTCAGCAAGAATCCGTTTTACATTCTGTACGCCTTTTTCAATGACCGTTTCATCATCTGAGCTGCAATACTGCCCCAACAGGAACTCCAGGACATAAACTGGAACATTTGCACCTTCCTTGATCTTCTTTGTCAGATCTTTCCGAACAATCTTACCGTCAAAGTTCTGACGGAGCTTGTTCTTTATTTCTTCACGGGTACTTGCACCCTCTGTAAATTGCTCCATCTTTCTATCCTCCTGCGGTATTAACTAAAGAAATCGAACTCATCCACAGCAAAGGCGATGTCAATCAGGAACGACTCACGCTGCGGCATCTGCAATCCCTGTTCGTCTGCAATTACCAAATAGTAAGTAGCAGTATTACTGTATTTCAGAGACTTCAGATTAAACTGGCAGCGGAAAGTTCTTTCTGCACCGTTGTCGCTGGTCTTATCTGCAATAATCTTCTGAACATCACTGATCTGCTTGCCGTTTTCGTCCGTAAAGTAAACCTGATAAGTAGCCGCTTCACGGTTTGCACTGACCGCATCCTTCTGATAGAAGTTCAGTGAGAAAATCATATTGCTGATTTTACGGTTTGCGGACAGCAGATTGACTGTTACAGGCTTGGTATCATATTTCTGTTTATTACGCTTGTATTCCATAGAATCATTGCGGAGATAATGGTACTCGATCACCGGAACAACCATTTCCTGCAAGCTGATACCACCGTGCACAAAGTTCATGCCACCACCATTCATCTTGATACGGATACTTTCTCTCGGCGCGAATCCATCAAATTCTGTATTGCCGTCCAGAAATTTCACTGGCAGCAGATAATTCGGCTGTACGCCTTTCTTCATGATTGCATAGCGCCTGCCATATTCTACACAGCGTCTCGCGCTTTCCATTTTTAGATCACTGGTATTTTTCTTGTCCGCATCATAAAATTCATTTTTCCCCACTTTGTCATCTTCACTCAGCGGGCTATATGTATAAAGAAATCCATGATCGGCTGTGATCAGAATATTCGTGCCACCAAATTCATTTACAATAATACGCACAAGATTCTTCAATTCCGAAATTGCCTTATTACAGGCTGCAAAAACGGCAGTATCAGAAGTATGACTGGCTTCATCGATCGTATCGTGATAAATATAGACCACATCCATACCCTTTACCAGCGCACTTCGTTCCGCACGTTTCATTGCGATAATATCATTGTATTTCAATGCTACACTTGCCGGATTTTCTGCCTTCAGGACTTTATCTCGACAACCACTTGCTGTAGACTGGCCATCCGCCAGAACTGTCAAAATATCATTCCGAACCTCTGCCGTCAGTTCTTTATGCGGTAGTAACGCTGCCATGCCAAATTTTGTGATAGAAGGGAAGATGCTCTGCATACTGCTGATGAAAACCTTGCTCTGTGTTTCCCTCTGGAGCTGATCCGCCATAGCTGCCGCTACTTCATACCGCATGGCATCTGAAATAATTACGAACACTCTTGTATCCGATGTCTTAATGCGGGAACGATAAAAATCTTCCTGCTGCGGGACTTCCCAAACCTTACCATAGGCCGCCAGTTCATCCGCACACACATCCGACCAGTTATTACCCAACTCACCTAAGAACCAATGCGTATAGAGTCCTTCCACTTTGTCGACAACGTGCTTGAACAAATCATCCAGCAGAATATTGGAAGTCTCCAGGCTCTTTTGAAAGCTCAGATGGAACAATCGGTAATAGGTATCCATCTGATAGTAGCTTTCCGTATACTCTTTCCAGATATCTTTTGCTTCTGCAGTATGGAATCCAGCAGAGTGTTCCTTAAAGAAGCTCTGCATATTCGCCACCTGCAGGATACCATCATAGAAATTCTCAAACGGCTCATACCATGCACAAGTTCTCCTCTTTTCAACGGTGGAAGTTATTGTATCCACATCAATGATATGGTCGCTGATCTCTGTCATCAGCTTTGTCAAAATCACTTCGTTGATGCACGGAAAACACTCGGTTCCTGCCAGATCGTCCACCGTCAGCTTTTCAAACCGCTGATGCAGATGGGCCTCATCTTCAACATACCGTGCCACATCATATAACTGCTGAATATCCTCATTGTGAAGCCATTCAGAAATAAAATCATAGCAATACGCCTGATGCGGCATGGAAATAAAGCTGTCCAGTCCGGCAAGATACTCCTGCCGCATGGTACGGGTAGCTGCAGTCAGTAGCAAATGAATTGCCAATCGTCCAAGATCTGGGTCTTCCTCCACAAATCCGCATCCCTGGCGAACCATCGCCCAAAATGCATCGTCTGCATGATATTTTACAAAATCCTGATAAATTACATTATTATTCAAATCCAGGCCAGCCCGAAACACGCTGCGGAGAATCATATTCGGCTGTGCGGCTTTCAACCCGCAGATTGCTGCCATAACAGCCATGTGCAGCTGCGCCGGAGTTGCCGGAACTTTATTCTGTGTGCTGACCTTCAAGCGACGTTCTTTCGCATTGAAATAAGCACGATAATTCTTTACCTGCTTCCGCATAGCTGGATTCGATATCAGCCCCATCTCATCCATCCAGATGGAAATCAGATCCGCCCGGAACTCCTCACTGTAAAGTTCCACATCCAGAAGCCAGTTATCATCCAGGCGATTATATGATAAAGGACTGTAAACCAGATAGTTTGTAGTCAGATCGTCTACCGAAAGCAGTTTCTTCACAGAAAACGCATTATTGCCAGTCAGAGCAATCACCTTTGCATTTTCCAAAACCACTTCGTCCAGCTTATCCTCAAATTCCTTATCTTCATCGTACCAGAAGATGATACGACGCTGATAAAACTCCGGCAGAGGTGCAGCAAATCTGCGGTTTAAGTCCTGTATTACTTTGTCTGTATCCATGCTGCTCCTCCTACCTTATAATTGTCCATTTAGCTTTTTTCGTTGTTCCATTCTGTACCAGTCTGCCGTTTTTCTGTAAGGAAGCGAACATACGAGAGACCGTTCTTTTGGATACACCCATTTCTTCTGCATAATATGCCTGAGTTGCAGATGGTTTTTTCTCTATAATCTGCAGCAGTTTTTCCAACTGTTTCTGTTCCTTATTAAGCAGTGCTTCACTTCCATTAATGCCATTTTCGTTGCTATTAACGCCATTTCCGGCACTGCCAACATCATTTTTGGCGTCGTTGGCGTCGTTTTTGGCATCGTTGGCGTCGTTTTTGGCGTCGTTTGTATCAATCTGACCTCGATAAATATTGATACGCAAATCAACTTCGCCACCAATGAACTCCGGCTCCCGCAGTCCGGCAGCTTTTACTTTATCAATAATTCTCGGAATACCGCTTCCCCAATGCTCAATCAGATTCATGTAAGCAAACGCATGAGCAAGAGCTTCATTTCTGATTTTGGAGTAGCCCTCTTTCATACGCTCCATCGTTTGTCCCATCGGCAGCTTTCCTGGAGAAGTGATTTCCAACCGGTTGTCATATACCGCAACCTGTATCGTCCCATGATCCAGATAACTGCGGTGCACCATCGCATTAATAATCAACTCACGAATAGCATCCGGCGGAATCTCATAAATATCCTGCCGATAAATCCCCACAATAGTAGCACCCAAATGAATATTTCTCAGAACAAACTGAAATGCTTCCTCTATCTGCTCCCAAAGCGGTCCGGTATATTCTCTGCGGTCAACAAATACCGCTTTCGTTGTACCTTTAAATACGCCACATTGCGTTGCAACATGAAGCCCACCATTGCCGGTCAAAATAGCAAAGGCATTGGACGGATAATCTTTTCCATCGCGCTCGATCAGAACTCCCCAGGAACGCAACTGCTGTCTCCCAACATCTTTGATGGATGCTTTCTGCTCCTCATTGTGGGCATTCTTGACTGCCTGCTCCTTCATTGCTTTACAAAGAGCATCAATATCTTCAGCCGTGATATTCAGCCCCGTACACAAAGCCTGATCGTAATAGCGGTTACTACCCTCAAACAGCAGCTCCTTTACCATATACTCGTCGGCCTGACGGGTAGTTCCGGCAACTCGGACATATACACCGCCATCTCTGCCAAGCGCTTTGATATAATATGGGCGCTGCCTGCCCTCAGAAACCTCTACCACAATAACAGTCTTACCCTCAACCGTCTGTAAAGTAATATCCGGGATGATTGCCGGTTCACAGCTGTCTGATACAGCATTGGCAATGGCATCCATTTTTTTGAATACATCTTCATTGTCAAAGCCGACAACTTCTCTGGTTTTATCCGCAATTCCGAAAATGATCTTTCCTCCAGTTCCATTCGCGAAGGCAACCACAGACTTCATATATTTGATGCTTTTCTCCGGCAAGTTCTCTTTGAACTCCACATTTTTCGATTCTCCTGCAAGAATTTCTTCTATGGTCATCATAACACCTCGCTCTCCATTTGCTATACAATGCATAGCCTTTAGAATATTATATTATCCTTATTTCTTTTTCCTCTGCTATCTGTATAAGCCTTTGATACTCTGATGAATTTTTGTCTACTGAATTTCCACAAATAATTACAATAGGATTTATGAATGGAATACAATCACCTTTTTTTTCACCGTCTGTATCCACTTTTTCTCTCTCATAAATTAATCTCCACTCTTCTTCAAAACTATAGATCAGTTTTTCCTTCGTAGTACATGTCAGCCGATATTTCGATTCAGTTTCATCGTTAAATTCAAGTAAATCCTTATGATTTAGACAAATATCTTTATATTTATCTCTATTATCTACATACCTTACCGGCATAATACTCATTCCTTCAGAATGTTTAATTGTTTTCAAAATATTATAGGAACTATAAACTAAACAAATTCCACTGAAATTATTCGCGTATTGCGCCCACATCTTGCTATTATTGTATCTTTCTGTAAAACAAGCAATCATCCACATATTTCGCATTTCATTTATTTTTTTTGCGAATTTGGGATTCTCCATAATATCATTGACTTTAATAAGATCTTTGACAACTTTTTCTGCATTTAAAATTGGATGATTTTTTCTTACAATATATTTACTAATCTCTTCAAAATCAAATGCAGGAGTACAATCGCTTTTATCAGGATACGATGACGGCCATCTCATAAAAATAGTTTCATTTTCCAAACTATTAAGCTCGTCTGAATTTAAAGATCTATATCTATAAAGAGGTCTGAAATCCCCTCCTGCATCGGGGATACGCTTATATAATTCCATTATCGCGTCCACACATGCCTTTGTATCTTTATGTATATAATTTTCAACATTAGCTTTTATACGCAATTCAAATTGCTTACGTGTCATATTTCCTCTCTATTCTCCTTACTTTATCTTAGCCAAAACATCCTGGAAAATTGCATAATTCTTCTTCACGCCATCGTCCAGATCGATCGAAATCATCTGATCGGCAAGGTGATGAATCTTTTCCTCGTAAGTTCTGATTTCGATATCCTGTGCTTGTAAGGTAGTCAACTTTTTATTCAGCTTCACACGCTCGCCGGTGGAAGCATTGGCAATCCGCTGTTCCAGATCGGCAATGGCAGTGCGATATCGAGCCTGTTGTTCATACACATAATCAGTACGGATACGAGCAATTGTGTCCGGCTGATAGCGGTGCATATAGATCAGAGCTTTAAATCCATTCTTTTTACCGCTGTCAAACAGCCAATAAATCGGGCATTTCTGATATGTCTTACAATGATCCGAATAGAAATCATTCAGGAAATAATTCCGAATCACATCTTTCGGCTGACCTTTACCGCCAAGTGCATCAGCAATAAATTTCAGGTTTTCATCCAAAGTGTCTATACCGTAAACAATTCTAACAAATTCTACAAACCGACCAACGATGTCATCTGCAAAATATTCATCGTTACAAATCGGAATAATATTGTCATAATCCACTTTATAGCAAAATAAAGCTTTTTTATTTTCATTTTTTAAATAACAAAACTTTTCCGAAAGTTCACTATTTTTAAAATTTCCCAGTTCAGCAAATGTATATTGACCAAGATCACCGATGGTTCCATTATATGAACCAAATTTCTCATTCCAATCTCCACCTGCATATATAAGTCCATCTTCGTAAATAGAATAACGCCCAAACATACAACCAACTGCGTAGGAAATAAAGGAGCGAATATCTCTGTCACGGTCAGCCCTGCGAACAGTGACTTCTTTATTCTCAACCTCCGGTGTCAGCTCATCCCGCAAACCATAAGTGTCAATGAAGATACAGTTTAGTTCTTTCTCATTGACTTTCAGCTGATTAAACCGGTTGTCGCATTCAACTTGCCACTGGTCAAAGGCTTCAGCAATAGTCGGAACTTTTCGGAGCAGTGGATGATGATGGAAGTCCCAGGATGTTTCAAAAGCATCCCAGTCCAGTTTGGATAATTGAATACACGCTTTTGACAGTTTTTGTATAATATTTGAATCTGGTGAATTTAACACAGGAAGCTTTTCAAAATCACCAGCTTGTAACGATATTGACGGATTCAAAATATTCAATATTCTTTGTGTAACTTTGGAGTTAAACAATCCCAACAAAAATAAATTTTTTTCGTAAGACTCTGGAAACAGCATCGGTCCTTTGTTGCTATCAAATAATGTGCCCGCTGGCGAAAATCTGAAAGTATTTCGGTTGCTTGCCAGACCATTCCACGTAATTCCCTCTTTAAAAAAAACATCTTGTGCACCCAAAAAATAGAAACATCCTGTTTTTTTCGCATTTGCTACAATGTCTTTTCCCCCATTAGCAAACCACACAACAAGCTCTCTATTTCCATACCAGCACCGAGCGCTTCCACCTTTATTGTATGGATACCACTTTACTATAGATGTTACTGATTCTTCATAATTATGAATGTCAAATTTTATATCATAAATAGAAATTTCCCACCAGTTTTTTATAAATCTTTCATTGTTTCCAGTAATAGCTCCAACTCTTGGTGTAGCTACATTTTTAAGTGGAGTTCCCTTTTCAAATGCATCTAATTCACTTTGAGTAACCCAATATGCTATCGGACTGCCTGGAATATTCATAAATCGACTTTGCTTAGAATTAAACGAATTTCTATTTTTAAAAAATGCTTTAGCTTTTTCGGTTTCTCCAGAATATTCTACAAGTCTTATGTATTTTCCTACATAATTGTTAATATATCGAGCCCCCATAACAAAAGATACCGTTTGAACGACTTCACCACTTATTTCGTCAAAAGCTCTTGCTCCAAGATGAGCCATATTTATAAACATCATATTAAATGCACTACGCATTTTTTCATATCTTGATAAGAACATCCATGTATGTTGCGTTATCATAGAACAAAGTCCTATCTTGTTCACCATCTTTGAGCATTTATCAATAAACACCGCATACAAATCTGATTTACTGTCAGCAAATTTTTTCTTAACAAAAGACTGGAGTTTTGCATTCATCCCTCCAGTGCTCATATACGGCGGATTTGTCACAACTGCATCATATTTCTGTGCCAGTGTTTCCGCCACCTGCACCAACGGCAGTAATTCTCCCAATGCCGTCTCACGGGACATATTTATATCTTCCGTAATCTCTGAAAAACGATCATACAATGCCGACCAATTCTGCGATGTTACCGTCAGAATAGAACCATATTCCTTTGCATCATACAGCTCGCTAATGATGGTATCCATAGCCGCTGTGAGTCTCATATCCCCATTACAGAAATAATCTACTACAAATTTATCTATATGGTTACTTTCCACAATGGCATATACATGCGGTTGTGGAATCTTAGGATTTCCATCCTCGTCTTTTCTTTTTAAAAAACGTTTATCATATTCAGCCGCTTTCATCATTACTGAAAAATAAGCCAACTGCGCCGCACGATCATCAATATCCAGACCGTAAAGATTGTTCTCCACAATACTTGCCACTGCCTCACGGGTGGTATAGCCATAGGATTCATAAATCTTCATCAGCACATCAAACATATATGCAAGAATATGACCGGAACCGGAGCAAGGGTCAATAACTTTCAGCTGATCCGGTATCAGTGCGGCGTATTCTTTGCGAATCTCAGCAAGCTGCTCCTGTACTTCCGGCTCCTGCTCTGCTTCTTCCAGATAGTAGTGCCATTTGGTATCCTCTGGATCACGGTTTCCTGCAGCATAGGCAGCCTGTTCTTCCTCTGTCGGTAAAAGCTGATCTTTGACATCCGGGTGTCCCTCCAGCCATAAACGGCCAAGGCTGTTCTCTACCATGTAGCGGACAATCCAGTCCGGTGTGAAAAGCTGGGTTGCCGCGGGGATGTTCTCTTTCGTGATTTTCACATTCTTTTTCAGTGCTGCAAAAACGTCATCCTTTTTTTCGCTATTATAATACTGATACAACCAGCCGATGATCTGGACAGCATCTTTCCAGTCATCCTCCGGTATCAACTCGATCATCTGCTGAATCACACTGCCTTCACGAAGCAGATTGTCCGGCAGCAAAAGCTCTGTATAATCTGCAATTTTCTGAAACATTCTCGGCAGAATCTTATTCAGAGCGTTACACTGCACGATCAACAGATATTTATACAGTTCTTCGGTCTTTTCGGCCTCTTTCAGCTCATAGACCTTTTCCATATTGAGTCCATCTAAATCCAGATGAATGGCTTCGGTTATAATCTGCGGCTTAAAGTTGTTTTCCTCGTCCGTAAACACACGCACATGGGAAGGAAGATAGCCGTTGACTTCCATGAATCGCAGAGCAGAGAAACGGTTGAACCAAGTGTATGCAACCTCTTCCATGACCTGCTTATATCCTTTATCGTTGATCTCGGCAATACAAGCCCTTCGCTGTTTCTTTTCGTCAGCAGTGAGGACTTTACCGCCGATGCTGTCTGCATTGACATCCTCAATATTGTCCTCTGTAATACCGTATTCCACACCTTTCAGGGAAACACGGGCGATCAGCTCTTTTCTTGCCCAGACAGCAAATTTTTTTATAGCATTTTTATCCATTTATGTTCTCCCATTCCTGGCTTATCTTTTTTATACTTAGGCATATTCATTTAATGAGTTATATTTTGCTGATTTTCCTTTATTTGAATATTTTTACTAATTTCTACTTCCTAATTCCTCTGATTTAATATATTGACATATAACTGGAGCCGTTTCAAACGCAATATTATATCTATACTCTCTGAAATTTCCTTTCTGCATTTCTGTTTCAATTTCAATATATTTTTTCTTGAATTCTTCAGTATTTGAAAAGCCCATTATTTTAGCTACTTCTTGTAAATGTTCTTTTGATTTTAAGCGAACCACAAACTGGTTAAAAGGACTATTTCCATATTCTAATTTACCATATACATATGTCAGTGGGAACCAAAACCAACTGCTTGTATAATTTTCAACAAAAATAGCAGCATTATAGCAAAAAATATCAGCAAATACAAATTCATTTTTATTGCATATTTCTACATTAATATTGTTAATCCAATAATTTGCTGTTCCTGAATAATATTGTTGATTATCCTTCTGTGATACTGCTCTATCGAGATTAGTATTATTATCATAAAATGCATCAAAGCTTTGATCTTGACTATATCCATATTTGCCCACAAAATATGTTTTTGACAGGGTATAAGATAATGCATTATAATCTTTATTTTTCAAATAATACGCTACCACATAAATGAATAATTCATGTAGCAAAGTTCTCATAACTTCGCCTTCATATCCATTTTTATTTTTTACTCCTACACATATCTCTTCCAGAACAGATGCTATAATTTTATATGATTCCGGAATATAAATGGAATACTTTAACAAATATAAAAATTCATCCCTATACAATCTCGTGTCATCATATAAGCTTATGTACTCCTCTGCTGATATATTATCACCAAATTCATCCTTAGTAAAATCCACTATTTTTTCTTTTATAGCTAATAAAAAATTCTTAAATTCATCTTTTTTTACACTATCGGATTTTTGTTGCTTTAATCCTTCATATCCAGAACGTGTTTTTGTCGGTATGGTTGACCTTTCGTCTAACCATGATGGTTTCTTGCCCAATTCTGGTTTCTCTACAATTTCTATTCCATATAATCGTTTTACTAATCTTCGATATTCTAAATCATATTTTTCTTCCTGCGTCAAATCAAAATGGAGCATAGTTTTTAAATACTGCGGTTTGGGAATTTCTCCTTTTATTCCTCGTTCGAAAATTACTGGTAGGAATTTTTCCTGTTTAACTTTATTGTAAATTTCAGGTGAAATGATTTGCGTTTCCGTTCCTACCCCACCATCTCTTCCATTAGCTTTTTTCTCATAAACTGGATCAAGCAATATTAATACATTTGTTATCGTTGGATCTGTTGCACTTTGCTCCATGAATGCATATGTATCATTTCCTTCCTTTAATGACCACTGATCTAAAATGACTTCAATGCCATCATTCATTAAATCTGTCGCAAAAGAAAGAACTTTTATTTTATAATCTTCTGATCCCCATGCATAAGAAATAAAAACTTTTGGATGTTCTATTCTATTCCTCATAACTTCTCCTTTAGTTCAGCTTGATTTCGTCGCAATTCTTCAGCAACTGCTTCAGCTGAGAACGAATCTTCTCTACATAATCATCAATATCCGCCTCTGACTGTAATGTCTTTGCCTGGAATACAACCTGACGGTTATAGGCACGAACCACTTTTTTCTTTGCGGTCGCAGCTTCTTTTCCTGACTGTGTCGGCTGTACCTGTGGCTTCGGTGCGGGCGGTGTCAGAACAGACTCGATATTGCTGACCGTATCATCCTTATACTGGCACATCGGTAGGAACATGGCATCCAGAAGGGCAAGGCTCTTTAACTCTGCGATTTTCTCCTTGCACTGGCTGAAATACCGGTCTGATTTTTCAATCAGATGGGATGCCTTGGAATCGCCGTTTGCGACAGTGTGGGTTGCTTCCATACACTGACGAACCGTTTCCAGAACCTCGGCACGTTTTTCTTCCAGCATCTTATCATGGGCAGTACGAACGGTATCCATCAACGGATTGAGTTCACGAATCCGGTTATAGTTGAATTTGCTTCCGGTCTGAACCATGATAATCAGGCGAATCGTATTCAGTGCCTTATGTGCTTCCTCATTTTCCGCAATACGGTCAAGGTCATCGTGCAGAGATTTTTCAAACTGAACTGCCTGATCAAATACTGTTACCTGGGTCTTGAAGAAATTTTCAATACCGCTGCTCATGGCTTCCTTATTATCAAAGAGCTCATCCTCTTTTTTCAGCACTCGATCAATCAGGGCAATATTGTCTTTCTTCTGAGAAAGTACATCGTCCATCAGATGAACAGCTTCCTGCACTAATACACGATCTGGATATTTATGTCCGTCATAACGGGTATCCAACGATGCATAGTAGTTACGCTGCTCCATAAACTTCTCGGTTATAAAACGAACTAAACCATCTTCATCATCCGGCACATCCATGATGTCAAAATACTCACGGAGCATTGCTTTTACGTCACGCATCATCGTAGCAGAAATGGTTTTTCGCTTGCTGATGGAAGTTTTCCCGATCTCGCTTTTTTTGCGGAGCATATCCGGCAGTTTCGGGTCATCCGGTTGAATGGTATTACCTGCATACTTGATCGTTACTTTCTGGGAATAAATCAGCTGTGCCGCAACCGCAGCAATATCGATCTCTTTCCAGCCATACGGAATCGCACTATATTTGCCCTGAATATCTGCCATAGAAGTCGGCAGTTTTTTTGCATCCTGCATCTCCAGATACTCTTCCATAGCAGATGCAGCATCCCGGTTCGGCTCCATGCCCGGAAGTGCTGTTACCGCACCTGTCAGAACCGCAATAATATCTGCGTCACTGCCTGCATTATCTGTAATCAGGTCGAGCTTGCTATATACATGAGCAACCAGATATTCAAGAGACTGGTCAATCTTGCTCTTGGCATTTCCGGCTTTGATTTCCAAATGCTCACCGTCTACATAGAACTGCGCCCCTTCAATGGCATTTTGCAATTCGGTCATGGCACTCAGCTCATATTTTCCAGCTTCGTCCTGCTGGTCGCTGATAATTTTCTGCACACTCTTTGGAAGCTGACTTACATTTCTCTGCTTTACATACTTGCGAATCTTCATGGCAGATTCCAGTGATTCATAGTATGGCGTATCAGCCAGAACCACGATTGCTTCATTACCTTTGGATTCTGCCATCAGACGGTAATCTGTTTTTTCAATGGCATCAGTGGCAACAGTCAGAAAACGCAAACGCATACCGCCTGTTGCCACACCGACCGTAATGCCATCCACCATCTGATCAAATGCAAAGTCATATTTTCCATAACGGAACTTCTTGGTTGTAAAAATATCGCCGTAAATCATCTGGGCGATACGCTCCACGATAGAAGCGGTATCCACATTGGTGTCTCTGATTTCACGCTGAATATCCTGCTCTTCATCAGTCAGGAAGTTATAAGTGTCGCCGGTCCTGCCAATATAGTTCTGGCTCATCAGACGGTCGAGACATCCGCGGACAGCTTCACGCATGATAATCTTATCGACACGAATATCATCTGCCATGAGAATCACGATATTATCCAGATTAGAAGGGATATCATCAATATAGCGAACCAGATACAGAAGTTTCAGCACATCCACATCCTGCTGTTCGATCCCATCGCCGTTATCGGCCGCCTTCTGGCAACGTTCGATCACTCGGCGGATCGAACCGTCCAGAAAAGTATGTACAGTATCATAGAAACGGAAGAATGGAACAATCGCATACTCGTCCCGCTTCTGAATTTCCTGTGCAGCTTCCTGGAAACCAGACAGCATGGAACGCTCACCACCGGACAGATGTTTGCCAGAATTTCCATGTTTGCGAATTTCGGCAAATACTTTCTGCATGATAATGAACTGATATGGAATAAACGGGAAATTTTCCGCAAATTCTAATGGTCCTGTAAAACCTTTCTTTATATCAACGATATCTGTTCTAAAGCTGAACAAATTGCGAAGTACAGAATCGTTTTCTTCATATACTTTTTCCAACATTTTTTCGGACTCTGGTTTCTTTTTCAGAATACGCTTCTGGATAACTTCATCCACGGAGGAAGAAGACAAGCTCAATCTTGTTTTAAAACGAGCCTGGATTCGTGAGAACTCATCTGCACGGACTTTGATGATTTCGTCAATGGCTTCCTGCCCGGTGCAGATCACCCAAATCTTACCTTCACACTCACTTCCGATTTTTTCAATCAGAGACTGGAGGTTCAAAAGCATATCGGTATCTGTACCAACATACTGACCAACCTCGTCGATCATAAATAATAGACGGAAGTTCGCAGGTTTTGTATTCACATAAGCTTTCATATCTTCCACAAGCTGTGCAATCGAAATTTCAGTTGCCGTCTTATCATTGAACCATGCTTTAGCATCGTCCTCGCTCATATCCAGAACTTCCATCAATGTCGGAATGATGAACTTACCATTGAAAGCAAAGGCACGACGTATTTCCAGCCAGGACTTGCCTTTCTTTTCTTCAAAAACTCTACGGAACTCCTCGGTCTTTCCCTGCTGATCAATATAACGCTCCATCATGGCAACTTTCAGGTTCTCACCGTAAAATCCCAGATGGTTGTAGAACATTTTGGCAAATACACGAAGAACAGCCGTCTTGTCCTTATTGCTGAATCCCTCAATATCAATATTGAACAAAATTGTCTCCGTCGGTCCCTTTGTGGCACGGTCGATCAGCATAAAGGTTGCCGGATCATCCTCAAACTTTTTACGGAAACGCTCTACACTGCGGATGCCTTTTACCTCTTTGTTCTCCAGAAGGTAGGAAAGCATTTTCAGGAAGTGAGATTTACCACTTCCAAAGAATCCGGAAATCCAAACGCCCATATCAGCGGTAGGCTGGTCAAAGGCATCTCCATAATAGTTGAAGAAAGTAATGAAGTGTTTCTTCAATTCTCTGGTGATGACATATTCATTTAATTCCTGATCAATCACATCATCGGCAGCCTGGTCGACTTTAATAACACCATTGATTTTGCGGTTAATGTCATCCACAAACATATCTCGAATCATCATGGCTTTATCCCCCTTAATCTATGACATTGAATG
>ERZ779842.1703-NODE-1703-length-17192-cov-7.935053_pt1 | contig 17192 bp, 18 predicted proteins | sample MGYA00511095_ERZ779842 | MGnify/ENA primary metagenome ERZ779842 (study PRJEB29588, sample SAMEA2154036) | human gut metagenome | biome: human gut; feature: human-associated habitat; material: faeces | place: Denmark | collected 2008/2010 ... | reverse complement strand
TTCAGCGCACCCATAGCAGGGGAGACCCCGCCCTTTGAGCCGGAGCTTGCCCCCGCCGCCCCGGCGGTGCAGCAGCCCACCCCGGCTCAGCAGCCGGTGTACGCGGCGGATGTGCCCATCCCCAAACCGGTGTGCACCGTGGCCAAAGAGCCGCAGCTGTTCCCCCAGTGGCAGGCGGTGCTGGAGCTGATTGCGGAAAACGACCCCATGCTGAACTCTTACCTGCGCGGAACCCAGGCTTATTACGATGGCCGCCGCGTGCTGATCGAGTGCAGTGATGATTTTCGCGATTTTATGCGCCGCAGCAAAGAAACCAGCAAAAACATCAAACAATATATCTACCAGGTCACCCACATCAAATGCGGCATCGGCCCGTATGAAAAAACCGCTGCAGCTGTATCCAACGCCCCCGCAGCCGATGTGGAAGAGACCCTGCGCCAGATGAAAGACCTTGGCGTGGATGTAGTGGTAGAAGATAAATAATGTTGCTGTCAACCGCAGTGTTGCGGTGTGCCGCCCGGCGGCAGCGCCGGGTGATAACAATATGGATAATAAGGAGAATTACCTATGAAAGCAAGACTTCCCAAAGGCTATGGCCGCCCCGACCCGCAGGCAATGATGCGTCAGGTCCAGAAAATGCAGGATGAGATCCGCGCAAAGCAGGACGAGCTGGAAGCCCGTGAATACACCGGCACAGCCAGCGGCGAGATGGTTACCGTTACCATGACCGGTAAGCACGAAGTGACCGCCATCAAGATCAAGCCCGAAGCCGTAGACCCGGATGATCTGGAAATGCTGGAAGACCTGATCGCTGCAGCTGTCAACAGCGCGGTTGCCGCAGTGGATAAGGATTCTGACGAAGAAATGGCTAAAATGACCGGCGGCATGAATATCCCCGGCCTGGGCTGATCGGGGGACGCTGCATGCAGAACGCCGAACCCCTTGAAAACCTTGCGGACCAGTTTGCCCGGTTCCCCGGCATTGGCCGCAAGGGTGCCGTGCGCATGGCCTATGAGGTAATGTCCATGAGCAATGAGCAGGCCATGGAGCTGGCCAAGGCGATTGAAAACGCCAAGGTCAAGCTGCACCGCTGCCGCCTTTGCCAGGATTATACCGCCAACGAGGTGTGCAGCATCTGCGCTTCCCCCAAACGGGACCGCTCCGTGATCTGCGTGGTGGAATCCCCGCGGGATGTAAAAGCCATTGAGCGCACCCATGAGTTCAACGGCCTGTACCATGTGCTGCATGGCCTGATTTCCCCCATGGACGGCATCGGCGCGGATCAGCTTTGCGTAAAGGAGCTGCTGGCCCGCCTGGACGGCACCGTAAAGGAAGTCATCATGGCCACCAGCCCTACGGTGGAAGGCGAGGCGACCGCCATGTACCTGGCCAAGCTCATCAAGCCCCTGGGCATCAAAACCACCCGCCTTGCCTATGGCTTGCCGGTTGGTTCCAGCCTGGAATACGCTGATGAAACCACTTTGTACCGCGCTATGGAAGGCCGCGGCGAAATGTGACGCCCGATTTGGCTTGACAAAACGATTTTACTGCGTTATACTGTATACCCCTTAGCGGAATGGACTTGCGTGCTGCAGGGGAAAACGGCTTTGAAAGGAGGTGCGCTTGATGGCACAGGAAAAGCCCGGCAAAAAGGTGATTGCCCAAAACCGTGAAGCGCGCCACGAGTATTTTGTCATCGAAGCGCTGGAAACCGGCGTTGAACTGGTCGGCACCGAGGTCAAAAGCCTGCGTGCCGGCGGGGTCAACCTGAAGGATTCCTGGGCAGATATTGATGATGGTGAGATCATCCTGAAAGGCATGCACATCAGCCCATATGAGCAGGGGAATATCTTTAATAAAGATCCCCGCCGCCCCCGCCGCCTGCTGGCGCATAAAAGCGAGATTCGCCATTTGCAGCAGCAGATCAAACTGCAGGGGTACACACTGGTGCCGCTCCAACTGTATTTCAAGCAGGGGCGTGTAAAAGTGGAACTGGGCCTGTGCAAAGGCAAAAAGCTGTACGATAAGCGTGCTGATGCCGCCGCACGGGACGCCAAGCGCGATATTGACCGCGCAATCAAAACAAGAAGATAATTTTTTCGCGCACACACTTTTGTTTTCCCACGCTGTGTGGTTCTGCCGCATAGCGCTTATATGGGGCTGTAATGGTTTCGACGGGGAGAGAGAGGCGTGAGCAGCGGGCCGTGGCGGTGCACCACGATAAAAGTGCCAAACAAAATTAACTGACAACGATTATACTGTTGCCGTCGCTGCCTAATTAGGCACGACCGTCCTGCCTGTTTTAGTACCGCACAGGGTCAGGGCGTCGATTAGGTACTGAACGTGCACGGGCCTAAGCTTTGCCGCCTGTCATGAATTTATGAAGCTACCAATGTGTCAAGCGTGTGCACTCGCTCGCACTGCGGGAATTTTAATAAATGCACTGCGCCCGGAGATACTCTAACCGCTTTCTTTTCGGACACGGGTTCGACTCCCGTCAGCTCCACTAAAATAAAAGCACCCGCCGTACCCCGGCGGGTGCTTTTTGTTTTGCTGCTCCGTGAGCTGCTGAGGAGTCGAACAGGGCGGCAGTACCGCAGTACCAGCCCGATGGCCGATGCGGAACGAGGATGCCGTGCGTTCGTCATCCTCGGTGGAATCACTCTCATTATACCCGTGGTTTGCCCGGTGTTTGAATGCCCTGCGAACAGCCCGCCTGCCCCTCATACAGGGCAGGCATAAAAAACACGGTGCGTGTGCATCGTGGTTTCAATAATTTGTTGGCGCGGCCATTACGGCACAATTTCCACGCTGGGCAAAACGTCCGTGTAAAAGCACAGCCGGTACTGGCGCGGGCAGATGTAATTCACCTTGAACTGTTCCGGGCTGGTCACTGCGGTCAGCATGGCCAGCATCAAAACAAGTAGCTTCTTCATTGTATCCTCCTAAAAATGGGCATGAAAAAACCACGGTGCGCGTGCATCGTGGTTCAATGAATGAACAAGATTAAATACGACCCTGCTCTTTTAATTTTGCAACTTCCTCAGGTGTCAATTTCCGAAATTTGACAGGCTCTTTTGCCCATGCTTCCTGGCGCTCCTGCCAGGCAAGCTCGCCTTCCGTCATATGTTTGCTATCTTTCATATGTTTGCTATCTTTCATGGCAAAGTCACCTCCAACACAACTTCTTTTTCTTTTAATAATAATACTCTATACAAGGTGTCTTTGTCAAATAAAAGTTCTCGTTGCTCCTTGAATTTGCTCAACGGTTCAACATATCCAGCCAGAGAACCCGACCTCGCACAAATTGTAATACGAAAGTCTTTTTTCAAAGAGCCGCTTTTCACTACGGATGTGCTGTAAAATTGTCCGGGGCAAACAATATCTCCGACATGCATCCCGTCGAAAGGATTGAATTCCATTGCCCGATAACACAAAACATCATGCTCCAAGGGACTGCGTTTTAATGCATCAGAGATTCGCTCAGCGTACATGCGCAGATGGGCATCTTCTTCGGAATCGCCGCGCAGCATTCGGTTGATGCGTTCAAAAAAACGGTTCGGTCTCTGATCTCCGGGGTTATATGTATATTTTTGTATAGCGTCTTGTTCGACCGCAGAGAGCTTATCAATCCACGGCTGGGCCTCTTTACGGAGAACATCGACCACCTGATTTTCAGGGAGCGGATTAAAGTTTGAGATTTTTGGTAAGGCATTCTTCACGGCATACGCCGCCCTTTTCTGTGCGTTGATGCGTTCCTTGTTGGCCGCATAATTCACCCGCCGCATCTTGTTGATGTCTCCGCCTGCATCCCGGTACTGTTTCAGGTACTTGTCCGGGTCATACCCGGCCACGGTGGTGTTGTGGTCAAACCGGATGGCGAACTCGCAGTCACAGTTGGCGTGGATGTGTTCGGCGTGGCCGCCTTTCAGCACCTTGCTGCTGGCTTTCTGCCAGCCGTTGCTTGCCAGTGTGATGCAGAACGGGCAGGTATCCCCATGGGGCACCCAGGCCCACTCCGCCCCGTCACGGACGGCGTTTTTCAGGGTGGTATCGGCCCCGGCACGCTTGACAAGGCGACTGACGCCGTTGGGCAGGTTGGCGGGGTTCTGGTTCTTGGTGGCGTTCACCATGCGGGCCACCTCGCCGTAGTCTGCCGGTGCGGCAGGTTCGGCGGCGGGCACCCCGGCATTGGCCGCTTCGGCCAGTGCATCATACATCTGGCAGGCCAGCTCGGCGCTGCCCTCGCCGTACTTTGTTACCAGCGCGGCGGCGTAAGCAATCAGCGCATCGGCATCCCCGGTGCCGTGGGTGTCGATGTACTGCCGCATCAGCTGCCCGGCTTTCTGGTTCAGGCGGGACAACCGGGTGATGTATTCATTCCACGTTTTCGCCGTTATCTGCATTGTCTACCTCAACAAGCAACTGCTGCCCGCGCACCCGCTGTTCCTGCGCCCGCTGCATCTGGGTGATCTCGTACCGGGTGTACAGCCTGCCGCCATAGGGAATATTGCGGGCATCCAGCTTGGCCAGGCGTTCGTCTGTGTAGTTGCGGACAGATACGCCGGGGTAGAACGGGTAAAAGTTGTGGCGGCAGTTCCAGCCGCACAGGCCCGGCCCGGTGCCGTAACCGGTGGCGGCTTCAAAATCCTCGTACCGCTCACCGTCCTGCACCACAGCGCCGCCGCGGTGGTAGACCCTGCCCTGCCACACCGCATGGGTGGGGCGGGCACCCTCGTGGGCGGTCACCTCCACAAACTCGCAGTCCATCTCTTCCATGCGGGCCAGTTGCAATATGCGGTCAAAAGCAGGCATAAAAATACCACGGTGCAGAATTTGCATGCGCTGAATACTCTGGGCGGTGATCTCCCTGTATCTCAGGCTGTTTCTTTCGGCGTAGCATTGTTTTTCTCAGATTGCAAGGCACCTGCCACCGCAGCCGTCCGTTTCCCGTTCCGCCGTTTACAAAAATATTTTTGAAATAGGGCTTGCTTTTTCCATCTTATCCTGCTATAATAATCAAGCGCTGTTAAGGCAGAGGCACAAGTGAATATGGGAGCTTTCCCGAGTGGCCAATGGGGACAGACTGTAAATCTGCTGCTTAATGCTTCGGTGGTTCGAATCCACCAGCTCCCACCAAAAAGCTGTGGCAAAAATGTGTCACAGCTTTTTTTGTTATATCGCTAAAAAATGACGAGCTCATCAGCCCCCCCTTTTTTTTAAACGTTTTTTACAGTGTTGTCCAACACATAAAGAGGAAAACCACAAATGTGCACTCAAGAATTAAAAATTGGCACAATTCCGGCTGTACTGTACGGCAAACCGGCCCCCAACATCTGGTTGTTCGTGCATGGCCAGGGCGGTAATAAAACGGAAGCCGCAGCATTTGCGGCGCTTGCCGCCCCAACCGGCTGGCAGGTGCTGGGCATTGACCTGCCGGAACATGGAGACCGCACGGGGGAAACTGACTTTACTCCCTGGCAGGTGGTGCCGGAGCTGCAAACGGTGCTGGCCTATCTGCAGCAGCACTGGCAGGGGGTTCGGCTGCGGGCCAACAGCATCGGGGCCTATTTTTCCATGTTGGCTTTTGCCGGGGCAACGATTGAAAAAGCGCTGTTTGTTTCGCCGATTGTGGATATGGAGCGGCTGATCTGTGATATGATGCAGTGGGCAAAAGTAACGCCGGAGCAGCTTTGCGAAAAGGTGAGATCACCACAGAATTTGGGCAGACCCTTTCGTGGCGGTACCTATGTTGGGTGCGCCAACACCCGCTGGATGGCTGGCAGATCCCCACAGCAATCCTGTACGCCGGGCAGGACACCATGACAAGCCGGGACACGGTGACGACGTTCGCCCAAAAACACCATGCGGAACTGACGGTATACGAACCGGGCGAGCATTGGTTCCACACCCCGGCTCAGCTAGATGCCATGCAAACCTGGGAGCGGGCACACCGGTAAGAGCCGCTCAAGGCTTGAACCATGAGAAAGAGAGAGGAAAGACCATGGCCATTACAATGTTGGCGGGGTACCTGGTTATTATCAACGCGGCGGCGCTGCTGATGATGGCGGAGGACAAACGCCGAGCCAAGCGGCACCAGTGGCGCGTGCCGGAAGCCGCACTGTTTGGCGCAGCCTTGCTGGGCGGCAGCGCCGGGGCATGGGCGGGCATGTATCTGTTCCACCACAAAACCAAGCACTGGTATTTTGTGGTGGGTATGCCGCTGATTCTGGCCGCACAGCTGGCCGCTGGGGTGTGGCTGGCAGGGAACAGCGGCCTGGTTTGAACAATCGGAACGCTCTGCCGAAGCAATAACGGTGCCGCAGCACCGGGACCCCGGCAGAGCATTTGACTTTTTGGGTTAGCCATGATAAACTAATGGTGCCTGATCAAAACAAACAAGGCGTTCCCCAGAAAAAAATTGCGACGGTTCGGCAACGCACCGCCGTTTTTATGAATCAAATGTTAGTCAAATCTAACATTTGTTGACCAAGGAAGTGCAAAAAAGCTCAATGTCAAAACAAACTGATAACAAGCAATTCTGGCAGCGGTGGGCCAGCTGCTATGGCCCGCTGATGCAAAGCAGCGAGCCGCTGTATGCTGCCATTGCGCAGCAGATGCAGCCGCACCTGACGCCGGAAATGAACGTGCTGGAACTTGCCTGCGGGTCCGGCCAGCTCAGCTTCCGGCTTTCCCGCCTGGTGCGGGACTGGGAGGCTACGGATTTTTCGCCCAAAATGATCGCCCAGGCAAAGCTGAAACCCCGCGGGGCGGGGCTGCACTTTTCGGTGCAGGATGCCACCAGCCTGCCCTATGCGGACGAAACCTTTGATGCGGTGCTGATCGCCAACGCCCTGCACATTATGCCCCGGCCGGAAAAGGCTCTGGCAGAAATTTACCGGGTGCTCAAGCCCGGCGGCCAGCTGTTTGCCCCAACCTTTGTGCATGGCGAGGTACCCCGCACCCGGCTGCGCATGCTTGCCATGCGGTGCGCGGGGCTGCAAATCTATAACAGCTGGATGGTGCCGCAATACCTGGCATTTTTGCAGGCGGGCGGCTTTGCCGTGCAGGAACATGCCCTGCTGGGGGATACCCTGGCCCCGCTGTGCTATGCCCGCGCTGTGCCGGACAAAACGCGCGTGACACAGCGCTGAAGCAATCCACCCCAGAACAGAACGATATAATGAAAGGCTGATACCATGATCAACAAAAAACTGCTTTCATTTGACCCCGCCGCCATGCGGTATGTGTGGCGGTGCGTGCTCTGCCAATGGCTCAGCCTGCTGTGCAATGTGGCCTTTGTGTGGGCGCTGGCTGGGATTGTGGGCGGCGCGCTGGGGGCCGGGCTGGTTGCTGGCGCATGGCCCGCGGCGTTTGCTGTCTGCATGATCAGCATTCCACTGCGCATCGTCTGCACCACGCGGGCTTCCGCGATGAGCGATAAAGCTTCCGCGGGCGTCAAGCGCACACTGCGGGCTAAAATCTACCAGAAAATGCTGGCCCTTGGCACCAACTACAGCGAGACGGTGGCAACCTCCGAAGCCGTTATGCTGGCGTCCGAGGGGGTGGAACAGATCGATTATGAATTTGTAGAGTGTGGTAAGGTGCAGGTCTGGCGTGGTCGGGTGAGCACGCCCTACAGAATGGGGGAGACTAAGGTGAATACCAAAATCCCAAGCCCAACCCCCGGCGGCCCGGAGGCTGGCCGCCCTACAGCTTGCCTTCACACGAATATCTCCCCAAAACCAAAAGCCCGGTACAAGCCAAAAAACTTGTACCGGACTTTTATCTTATATTATTGGTATTATATGATTAAAGTTTCTTCGGTTCCTTCTTTTCAAAGAAGGAATAAAACAACCCCCGTAAAACCAATCAGATGCGCTCCAAAATGGCGTCACCCATGGCGGTGCAGCCAACCTTGGTGCAGCCGTCGGCCATCATGTCGGCGGTGCGCAGGCCGGCATCCAGCACGGCGTTTACGGCGCTTTCAATGGCGTCAGCCTCAGCGGCCATGCCAAAGCTGTAGCGCAGCATCATGGCGGCGGAAAGGATGCAGGCAATCGGGTTGACCACATCCTGCCCGGCAATGTCCGGGGCAGAACCATGGATGGGCTCGTACAGACCGCAGGTGGTGGCACCCAGGGAAGAGGACGGCACCATGCCAATGCTGCCGGTGATCTCGCTGGCTTCGTCGCTCAGAATATCGCCAAACATGTTCTCGGTCACAATCACGTCAAACTGGCTGGGGTTCTTGCAGATCTGCATGGCGCAGTTGTCCACAAACATCTCGCTGTACTCCACTTCGGGGTACTCGGCCTGCAGGCGATGCATCACAGCGCGCCACAGGCGGCTGGTATCCAGCACGTTGGCTTTATCCACACAGGTCAGCTTTTTGCGGCGCTTCATGGCAGTTTCAAAGCCAATGCGGCCAATGCGCTCGATCTCGTGCTCCGAGTAGGGCATGCTGTCAATCGCAACTTTTTCGCCGTTCTGCTCAATGGTTTTGTGCTCGCCAAAATACACGCCGCCAATCAGCTCACGCACCACAATAAAGTCGATGCCTTTGTCCACGATCTCTTTCTTCAGCGGGGAAGCATCCGCCAGCTGGGGCCAGATCCTGGCCGGGCGGTTGTTGGCGTACAGGCCCATACCGGCGCGCAGGCGCAGCAGGCCTTTTTCCGGGCGCTTGTCACCGGCCATGCCCTCCCACTTGGGGCCGCCGACGGCACCAAGCAGTACGGAATCCGAGGCCAGGCACTTGTCCAGCTCGCTCTGGGGCAGGGGATCGCCAAACTTGTCAATGGCTTCGCCGCCCATGTAAGCGCGGGTGTAAGTAAAGGTGTGGCCAAACTTTTCAGCAACTTTGTCCAGCACGCGCACTGCCTGGGTCACGATCTCCGGGCTGGAGCAGTCGCCATAAATCAGGGCAATGTTTTTCTGCATCTTACTTTCCCTCCTGGATGCTCTTCATCAGGCCGCCGGCCTTGATGATCTTCTGGATAAACGGCGGGAACGGCGCAGCCTGGAAGGTCTGGCCGGTGGTTTCATCAGTGATCACGCCGGTGTCAAAGTTGATGGCAACCACATCGCCCTCGTTGATGGCCTCGCTGGCGGCGGGGCATTCCAGAATGGGCAGGCCGATGTTGATGGCGTTGCGGTAGAAGATACGGGCAAAGCTCTTGGCAATCACGCAGTCAATGCCGGCGGCCTTGATGGCAACGGGGGCATGCTCGCGGGAAGAACCACAGCCGAAGTTTTCGCCGCCAACCATAATGTCACCGGCCTTTACGCGGGTCACAAAGGTCTTGTCAATGTCCTCCATGCAGTGGGCGGCCAGCTCGGCGGGGCTCTGCGTGTTCAGATAACGGGCGGGAATGATCACATCGGTGTCAATGTTGTCACCGTACTTAAAAACAGGTCCTTTTGCGTTCATGCTTCTACCTCCCTGGGGTCAGTGATGTGGCCGGTCAATGCGCTGGCGGCGGCGGTGGCGGGGCTTGCCAGATAAATTTCAGAAGTAACGTGCCCCATGCGGCCGACAAAGTTGCGGTTGGTGGTGGAAACGCAGCGCTCGTACTCGGCCAGAATACCCATGTAGCCGCCCAGGCAGGGGCCGCAGGTGGGGGTGGAAACAATGCAGCCGGCATCAATAAACGCTTCGGTGTAGCCGCGCAGGATGCACTCTTTGTAAACAGCCATCGTGGCGGGAATGATGATGCCGCGCACACCCTTGGCAATGTGCTTGCCTTTCAGCACGTTGTAAGCGGCTTCCATATCCTCAATGCGGCCGTTGGTGCAGGAACCGATCACTACTTGGTCAATCTTGATGTCGGCACCCTCCTTGGCAAGGTGGGTGTTCTCCGGCAGGTGGGGGTAGCTGACGGTAGGCTCCAGGGTATCCAAATCGATCACCACGGTGCGCTCATATTCGGCATCGGGGTCGGCTTCGTATTTGGTCCAGGGACGCTGGCTGCGGCCCTTCAGGTATGCTTCGCAGGCTTCGTCCACCGGGAAGATGCCGTTTTTGGCACCGGCTTCAATGGCCATGTTGCAGATGCACAGGCGGTCCTCCATGGTCAGGCTCTTAACGCCCTCGCCCACAAATTCCAGGCTCTTGTACAGCGCGCCGGAAACGCCGATCTCGCCGATCAGGTGCAGGATCACGTCCTTGCCGCACACAGGGGCGTGGATGGCACCTTTCAGCTCAACCTTGATGGCGGCAGGCACCTTGAACCATGCCATGCCGGTTGCCATACCGGCGGCCATATCGGTGGAGCCAACGCCGGTGGAAAACGCGCCCACCGCACCGTACGTGCAGGTGTGGCTGTCGGCACCGATGATGCAGTCACCGGCGGTCACAATGCCCTTTTCAGGCAGCAGGGCATGTTCAACACCCATCTGGCCGACATCATAAAAGTTGAGGATATCGTATTTGTTGGCAAACTCACGGCACTGCTTGGACTGCTGGGCACTCTTGATATCCTTGTTGGGCACAAAGTGGTCCAGCACAATGTTCACGCGGGTTTTATCAAACACCGAGTTGAACCCGGCTTTCTCGAACTCATTGATGGCAACCGGGGTGGTAATATCGTTGCCAAGCACAATGTCCAACTTGGCATTGATGAGCTGCCCGGCCGTTACCGAAGCTTCGCCGCAATGCGCAGCGAGGATCTTCTGTGTCATGGTCATTCCCATAGATTTCTGCTCCTTTTGCTCTGACGTATATCTTACAAATTAAAGAATAAGTAATAATGAATAAAGAATAATGGTGGTGGACCGCGGCGCACAAGCACCGCTCAAAAAATGGGGCAAACGATAACCCGGAGGCAGGCACAGCGGGACGTGTCGCACATCATATCCAAACCGTGCCGCAGGCACACCATCATTTTTAATTATTCTCTATTCTTTTTTATTTGCAACCTTACTGGTTATTGATTGCACTGACCAGCGCGCGGATACCGGCAACGATGATGTCGGTGTGGGTGCCGCAGCCCCAGGTCTCCTTGCCGGATGCCCATTTCAGGCCCACATAGCAGCAGGCGCGGGAGTCGGTATCGTTGTCCAGTGCGTGCTCGCTGTAATGCACCAGGGTGAAGTGCATGCCGGTGGTCTGCTCGATGGCGTTGGCCACAGCATCCAGACGGCCGTTGCCGACAGCATCGCAGGTAACGGGGTCGTTGCTGCCGTTAGCCACGGTAATATGGGCGGTAATGGTGGAATCCGGGTTCTGGGTAAAGTGTGCTTCCGGAACATTCAGCGGGGTCTTGTTGTTCAGGTAAGCGCGCTCGAACACATACAGCACTTCCTGGACGCTCAGCTCTTTGTGCTCGTGGTCGGATACATCCTTTACGCGGTAGCCAAGGTCTTCACGCATGCGCGGCGGGGGATTGTAGCCGTAATTCTGCTGCAGCAGGAAGCCGATGCCGCCCTTGCCGCTCTGGCTGTTGATGCGGATGACGTCGGCATCGTAAGTGCGGCCAATGTCATGCGGGTCAATGGGAATGTACGGGCAGGTCCACTCGTGCAGGTTATGCTCCTTGCGCCAGGTCATGCCCTTGGCAATGGCGTCCTGGTGGCTGCCGCTGAACGCAGCAAACACCAGGGAACCGGCATATGGGCTGCGCTCGTACACATGCATGCGGGTCACGCGTTCGTACGTTTCGCAGATGGCCGGCATGTTGCTGAAGTCGAGGTGCGGGTCCACGCCGTGGCTGTACATATTCATGGCCAGGGTGATGGCATCCACGTTGCCGGTGCGCTCGCCGTTGCCGAACAGGCAGCATTCAATGCGCTGGGCACCGGCCAGAACAGCCAGCTCGGCATCTGCCACGCCGCAGCCGCGGTCGTTGTGGGGGTGGGTGGACAGGATCACGCTGTCGCGGTACTTGAGGTGCTTGGAGCACCATTCGATCTGGTTGGCGTAAATGTGCGGCATGCTCATTTCCACCGTGACCGGCAGATTGATGATCATCGGGCGGTCCGGGGTGGGCTGCATCACATCCAATACGGCGTTGCAAACCTCAACGGCGTATTCCGGCTCGGTGCCGGTAAAGCTTTCGGGGCTGTATTCAAACAGGAAGTTGCCCTCGTATTCTTCGCTCAGCTTTTTAACCAGCTTTGCGCCGTCAACAGCGATTTGCTTGATCTCTTCCTTGCTCTTTTTGAACACCTGCTCGCGCTGGGCAACGCTGGTGGAGTTATAAAAGTGGATGATGGCGCGCGGCGCACCCTTAACGGCCTCAAATGTTTTACGGATGATATGGTCACGGCACTGGGTCAGCACCTGAACGGTGACGTCGTTCGGGATGCGGTTGCCATCGATCAAGGCGCGCAGGAAGTCGTACTCGGTCTCGGACGCTGCCGGGAAGCCGACCTCAATCTCCTTAAAGCCGATCCTGATGAGCATATCATAAAATTCAAGCTTTTCTTCCAGATTCATGGGAACGATCAAGCTCTGGTTGCCATCGCGCAGGTCTACGCTGCACCAGGCGGGAGCCTTTTCGATATGGTCTTTCTGGGGCCATTCATAGACATGGCCGGGCTCAACCGGCGGGGGATAATAACCTACATGATACTTTGTTGCGTCCATCATTTTTTATTGCCTCCATCAAAGTTTGTCTGCCCCTGAAAACCGGACAAAATAAAAATCCCGTCTCTCAAAGGCGTTTTTACCTTTGAGAGACGGGATGTAAATTTTACAAATACCCGCGGTACCACTCTCATTGCCGCCAGGGGGCGGCCGCTCTGCACGATCGGCTGTTTTATAGAAAGCAAACAGTGAATCGCTCCTGCAAGATAACGGTCAGGTTCCGGCTGCACCTAACGCAAAGCGCTCAGCGCAGCTGCTCAGGGGCCAGTGACGCAAAACCTTCCGCACCGCCTTGCACCAACCGGCGGCTCTCTGAAGCTGAAAGGAGATTGCTTTTTCCCCATCATTGCATTTGTGAATTGATAACAATATGGATTCTAGCAGGTTTCACATTCTGTGTCAAGATGGATTTTTGGGGTTTGAACAAAATGACGAGAATGGGGAAAACTTTTTGGGAAAAAGAGAAAAAGAAAAGTTAAAAGTTAGGAGTTGAAGGAGGCTGTTTGAATGAATAAAGAATAAATAATAAAGAATAATGGTGGGGGACCGCGGCGCGGTGCGCCGCTCAGAAAATATGGGGTTTGAGGCTATTGGAAATGTGAGATGGAGGATGAAACAACCGGTAGGGCGTGGTCATCTGACCACGCCGAAACTTTGGGATATTTGAGAATCTGGAATCTATAATATGCCCTGCCCCACAGTAGGGGACGATGCTCGCATCGTCCCGCGGGTACCTTGAACCAAACTGTACCTTACCCATCATAAAAACAAAAACGCAGCACACGCTCTCCCCAAATCCCGTGTGCTGCGAAAAAACATATTCTATTTACTGCCGCGCCGTGCTTAGATGGGTGGCCACCCACTTGATCAGCATATCCAGTGCCACCATGTTGCGGCCGCCTTCGGGCACGATCAAATCGGCTTTGCGTTTGCTGGGCTCCACAAACTGCTCGTGCATCGGCTTAACGGTGGTCAGGTACTGGTTCACCACGCTGTCCAGCGTGCGGCCGCGCTCCTTAACATCGCGTACAATGCGGCGCAGAATGCGCACATCGGCATCGGTATCCACAAACACTTTCATATCCATCATATCGCACAGCTCCTGGCTGGCAAAAATCAGGATGCCTTCCACAATGATGACCGGGGCCGGGTGTACCGTAATGGTCTTATCGCTGCGGTTGTGGATCGTGTAATCATATACCGGAACCTTCACGCTTTCGCCGCGGCGCAAAGCCTGCAGGTGCTGCACCAGCAGCTCGGTATCAAAGGAATCCGGGTGGTCATAGTTCAGCTTGCAGCGCTCTTCATACGGCAGCTCGTCATGCCGCTTATAGTAGCTGTCGTGGTTGAGCACGCTCACTTCATCCGCGCCAAAATGGTCCCGCAGGCGCTCCGTCAGGGTGGTTTTGCCGCTTCCGGTGCCGCCGGCAATGCCAATGATTATGCTTTTCATGCTTTCCTGCCTCGTTGTTCTTTATACTTCAAAACTGATTTCACGCCCGTGCGGATGGTAAGCACGGTACTTGACCCCCGCCATGTTGAACAGCCGCCGCGAAGCAATGCTGGCGTTGGTATCATGGTATTTATCCGAAAGATAGATGATTTCCCGGATGCCGCTCTGAATGATGGCCTTGGCGCACTCGTTGCAGGGGAACAGCGTCACATACACCCGCGAACCGCGCAGATCGCTGTGGGCACTGTTCAAAATGGCGTTCAGCTCCGCATGGCAGACGTACATGTATTTGGTTTCCAGCTCGTCACCTTCGCGGTCCCAGGGCATATCGTCATCATTGCAGCCGATGGGCATGCCGTTGTAGCCAAGGGAAAGGATCTTGTTTTCCGGGCTGACAATGCAGGCCCCTACCTGGCTGGAATCATCCTTGGAGCGCATGGCGGACAAAATAGCAATACCCATAAAGTATTCGTCCCAGCTGATGTAATCCTTGCGTTTCATGCTGTATACACAACCTTCCGGCAGGCATGGATCCCATGCCCTTATTTTTTGCTTCTATTATACCGTTGCGCGGGCTGTGGTGCAACCCCTAATCCGCATGGTTGTGCTGTGCGTGCAGGTATTTGCAGCGGGTGGCTTCGCCGCCGCGCAGGTGGCGCTGGGCTTTGTTATACAGCAGCACGGCGCGTACCTCCTGCCAAAGGCCGGGGGCCAGGTGCTGCAGGCGGCACTGGTCCTTCCACACGGTACTTTTGCTCACGCCGAACACCTGCGCTGCCGCCCGCACGGTAGCGCCGCTTTGCACCAGATACCGCCCAATCTGCACGGCGCGCTCTTCGGGGTCACCTTTCATAGAACATGCCCTCCCAACCGTTTTTTCAACGGTATGCGGCGCGCCGTCGGTTTATGCGGGCAGTGCTGGCGGGCCGGGCACCGGCATGGTACAATACGTTCAGAACAAATATTTTTTTCAAATGCTGAAACACTTTGCCCTCCCGGTTCGTTATCCCAGTGTAAGGCCTTGCAAAAACAAACAAACAAAGGAGAATGCCCCATGTGCAGCATCAAAATTATTATCGTGGATAAAAACTGGAGATAAAACCGGGCCGCGCCCCACGGCCTGACCCAAAGGAGAACCCATGCTGGAAGAACTGTTTTGCGCCCACCGTGCGGAGCTGACCGCCTATTGCCGCGGGCTGTGCCGCAGTGATGCGGCCGCGCAGGATATGGTGCAGGAAGTGTTCCTGCGCGCATGGCAGAATATTGGTACATTGCAGGACCTTGGCCCCAGCCAGCGCCGGGCCTGGCTGTACCGCACGGCGCGCAACTTGTTTGTGGATGCCATGCGCCGTACCGCGCGGGAAGCCGCCGCCCTGCCGGAGCTGGAGCCAGAACCGGAAACGCCGGATCCGGATTTTGCCGAAGCGGAAGCCCGCCGCCTGTTGGAATTGTTGACCCCGGCGGAGCAGGAGCTATTCCGCAAGCGCTACCTGGAAGGCTACACCGCAGCTGAACTGGGAAAAATGTACGGTTTGCCGCCTGCCACCGTGCGCACCCGGCTGGCCAAGGCCCGCCGATACTTAAGCCAATTATTGATGGAGGAATAAACGATGCCGAATAAACTACTGATTAAAGCAAACTTTTGCGACCTGCGTAACGTGAAAGAAGAAACCCTTGCCGCCTATGATGTCATTGAAGTGCGGGCCAATGTGGTGGTGCTGAACGACCGCGCAAAAGAGCTGATTGCTCGTTATCCCGTTACCTTAAAATGTGACCTGGCAACGGACAACCCGAATATTGCTCTGCGCAGTGTGAACGGCGTGGCGGAGGTCACCCCCTGCGATGTACCCGAAGCAGACACAGTGCTGACGGTGAACGGCGAACTGAAAATTGCTTCCGGCTCGGCCGAAGTGCTGGCGCGGTATCTGCAGATTACGGTAAACGGGCAGGTATACTGCCCGCGCAGCCTGAGCGGAAAGCTGGGCAATGTGGCAGTGAACGGGCAGATCATCACCTGGCCGGACGGTGCAGTGCAACTGAAAAACACCGCCGTGCTGGACAGCACTTTTGCCCTGCGGGCCAAACCGGCCCTGTACTGGGCGGCCCGCTGTGTTGTGATGCTGGACCCCGCGCTGGATGTTGCTGCCCTGGCAAAGCAGGGCGTGCGGTTCGATACGCCCAGGGCAATTTTGGCCCAAAGCCTTGCCACACAGGCCGCCCCGCTGTTTGAGGATGATACCGACCTGGAAATTGTGCCGGACGGAACAGCCTACCTCAAGGATGATGCCGAACTGACCGCCGCGCTGATCCGCCGCAAGGGCAACAAACTGTATGTGGATGGCAGGCTGACCCTGACGGCGGAAAGCGCCGCCCTGCTGCCCCAGCTGGAATACTGCAAAGTGACCGGCACCGCCCTGGTGCCCGCCGCACAGGAGAAAGCATTTTCCGCCAGCTGTGTGCAGGCAGAGAAAGTTCAGACAGTGCGTGGCAGACTGTTGCAGGGCCAGGGCAGGGTACAGGTGGACTATTGGATGCTGGAGGCCCCGGACGGCCTTTGCGTAAAAGAGTGCGGCATGGTGGCGCTGACCCCGGAACTGGAACCGGAACTGATTGCCGCAAAGCTGATGCTGTTGGAATGCGGCATGGTACAGTGCACCGCCGCACAAAAAGGTGCTGTGCAGCTGGTAGCCAAAGATGTGGGCGTTATCTCCGACGACAGCGGCAAGCCCACTGAGGACACGAATACTCACAAGGTAAGGGCAGACCGATATGTGATGTGAGGGAGCTGAACAATAAAAAACAATGAATAAAGAATAATGCTTGTGTGACGCCCACCGCGTCACATTTGAATCAGGCCAGTCACTCCAGCAAAAAGCGTTCCGGCCAGAGCAACCCGCCTATTTTATTTGTGCCGCCCGCAGCGGCGCATGGACATGATTCTTTATTTTCTATTCACTACTGTTTATCACGGGTAAGCACTTTTTTATACGCAAGTAATAACTTTGTTATATCCGGGGGTTTTCAGAACCGGGAAGATGCGGTATACTGGGCACAGAATACAAAACGCGCGTGCTCTGGGGTGTATCTTAAGGCAGCACCGCATAATTCCCGCCTTACGGCTTAAGCACCGCTCCGGCGGCTGCGGCACGG
>ERZ779842.1702-NODE-1702-length-17195-cov-3.853792_pt1 | contig 17195 bp, 16 predicted proteins | sample MGYA00511095_ERZ779842 | MGnify/ENA primary metagenome ERZ779842 (study PRJEB29588, sample SAMEA2154036) | human gut metagenome | biome: human gut; feature: human-associated habitat; material: faeces | place: Denmark | collected 2008/2010 ... | reverse complement strand
GAAATTAGAACGATGAAGAAGATTATCAAAAACGGCATTGTTGTGACGATGAACGAGGCAGGTGATGTCTGGGATCATGGTTATGTGATGTTTGAAGATACAAAGATTCTGGCAGCAGGACCGGAGGAAGAGCTTGAGAAGGCGCTTCAGGCGCTTACTGCACAGGGGATTTTAAAGGCTGGCGAGACCTTCGAGGAGATCGACGCAAAGCGCGCCATCGTGATCCCAGGCCTCGTAAACACCCACTGCCACCTCGGCATGATCCCGTTCCGCGGCCTCGGGGACGATTGTAAGGATCGCCTGCGGGTGTTCCTACTTCCGATGGAGAATCAGGCCATGGACGCGGAGATGGCCAGGCTTTCCACGCGATACGCCATAGGCGAGCTGCTGCTCTCCGGTGTGACGACAATGCTTGATATGTACTATTTCGAGGAAGTTGTGGCGAAGGTCATGGACGAGATGGGGATCCGCGGAATCGCCGGTGAGACGGTGATGGAAAAGGATTCCTGCGACAGTAAGAACGCGGATGAGGCCATCGAGCGTGGAATTGCACTGATCGAGGCGTACAAAGATCACCCGCGCGTTTCCGGAGCGATCACGCCCCACGGAACGACGACCTGCAGCCCGGAGACTTTAAAACGGGCATATGAGGAGGACGTGAAGGCGGGAACCGTATTTACGCTCCATGTGGCGGAGATGGACTACGAGATGACCCAGTTAAGGGAACAGTATAACATGACGCCCATCGAGTTTATGGAGCATATCGGAGTCCTCGGACCGAATACGCTGGCGGCCCACAGCATCCGCACGACGGAACATGACGTGGAGATCCTCGCGAAGCACGGAGCGTCCGTGGCCCACTGTATCGCCTCCAACACGAAGGCCGCAAAGGGCGTGGCTCCGGTGTCCCTGATGCATAAGCACGGCATGTCCGTCGGCTTCGGTACCGACGGTCCGGCGAGCGGAAATACGCTGGATCTGTTCATCCAGATGCGGATGTGCGAGAACTTCCACAAAAATGAGCTCCACGATCGCAGCGCGTTCCCGGCAAAGGAGGTCGTTTCCATGGCGACGATTGAGGGAGCAAGAGCGTTAGGACTCGGCGATATCACTGGTTCCATCGAGCCAGGAAAACAGGCGGATCTCGTCCTCGTAGAGACCGACTCCCCAAATATGTTCCCGGTATACGACCCGTATTCGGCTCTTGTGTATAGCGCGATTGCATCGAATGTGAGAGATGTTTATGTTGCGGGTGAGTGCCTCGTAAAAGAAAAGAAGCTTGTCCGTGAGGACTTCGCGAAGATCAGGAATGACCTTCGGGAGAAGATGGAGCGGACAGCGTTTAAGGATATGAAGAATCTGGTGTAGAAGATAGAAAAACGGGGCTGTCGCACTAACGTGCGGCAGCTCATTTCATATTCCCAACACAAAACGCCGAGCTTCGAAAAGCCCGACGTTCAGTGACCGGAGTACCTTGACAATTCATATACGATTATTGCTGGTTTGCGTCATCTGCCCGCTGTGCGATTTCCGCTTCATTAAAAAGATTCAGCTGGCCCGGAAAATCAACAGGAGATTTTTCACTGGAAGAATCGAATAACTTCTTACGAAGAAATGCGATTTCATCTTTCAAGTTATCACGTTCCTGAATAAGTGCTTCTTCCCGTTTGTTGGTAGCATCGACAGTTGCCTGAAGCGTTTTTATCATCTGTTTCAGATCGGTGATCATATCTTTCAGCTCACGTAGCTGGAGATCTTTGGAACTGTCTGCCACGGTTTTCCCCTCCTGTTTTTGATACCTTTATTATACCAAAAAGAGCAGGAAAAGCCCAGTAAAACAACGTTTCCAACAGACCTGAAAGTGCCGAAAATACAAGGAAAAGCAGCACTTTTATGTGCACTTTTTTAGTCTTGAATCAGGTGGTTTTTATTGCTTTTGGCTGTTCGATATCAATGCCAGACATCAGCCAGTCAAACTCCCTCCATGTGAGATTCCGCACTTCAGATTTATTCCTTGCCATCGGTAAGAACCCTGGGATGCCGTCAACTTTTTATAGATCAGGACAATCCTCCGGTTCTATAGCAATCCGGACCACATCCTGTTTACGGGATGTAAGATCCAGAGTACTGACTTTTTTAATCGGATCTGGTATCTGGCAGGCCTGTTTTCGCAACCTGGTAACTGCATTATAGAAACTGCTGGGAGCAATTCCGTGTTCTGCACACCAGTCCGCATCTGTCATACCACTTTGCCTGCAGGCTGTCACCATTTCCATCCAGTCATCCAGGGAACGTTTTGAAGCACGTTTACAACTCATAATAAATCCTCCAAGTAGAGTGAATTTTTACTTTCTACCATAAAAATGGAGTAAAAATCTACTTACAATCATTATGAGGTATTTGGAAGACGATAGCTAGTTACCCAGAATTTAAGCGCTTACGAAGCAGGTTTTACAATCAGTGTCATAACAGCACCAATGACGAGCAGTACGATTGCCATGGTATAAGGTACATCGTAGGTATTGACTGCGCCGTAGATGGCAGAAACCATCATCGGAACAACGATACCGGCAATACTTCCGATTACATTTAACGTACTGTACATAACAGCGTAAGCTTTCTTATCGAAGAAGTCACCGACAATGATCGGGAACAGGGATGAATAGAAACCGTTAAATAAACCAATCAGCGCTGCGGCTGCCAGGAAAAACAGTTCATTGGTTCCGATCATCATCATGACAAAACTGCCACACATGATAAGCAGAGTACCAGCCATCTGGGTTTTCTTTTTAACTGGAAGCAGGTCACTTCCGGCTGTCAGAAGCCGTCCAAACGTACCGGTCAGACTGTACATGGAAATGATATATGCGGCACGGTCTTCAGCGACACCCTTCTGGATAACGTATACCATGCCAAAGGTTGTGAAGGTAAACAGCATGAATCTCTGAATAATGGTAATAGCAGAAAGCGTTAAAAACTGAAAGGATCCATAAGACTTTTTAAATCCGTTCTGCTTACTGCCCGATTCTTTAACAGCTGCTTGCGCAGTATGCGCTGTTTCCGGAAGCGGATGTTTCTCTACCCATGCACGGCTGTCCGGAACTTCTCCGATATCAGCAGGATCCTGCTTGATAAAGAAAATAGACAATACCAGGGCAATGACGTTGATACAGAGGAAAGCAGTCCATGCAGCCTGCGGATCTATGGTGATCATTTTGTTTACTACGAATGGGAAAATGGTTCCGCCGACCATGCTGGAGGTTCTGACTACAGAGATCGGGAAAGATTTTCGTCTGGTGAACCAGTTATTCATTAAAGCCGGGCAGCATAACAAACCGGCACCGGCACCGATACCGCAGCCAACGAAGGTCAGCGTATACAGAAAACCAACTGGCTGAAGAATGATCTGATACAGATATGCAAGTATGGAGACACTGATGCCTGTGATCAGGCATTTTTTGGCTCCGACCTTATTGAAGAACGGGGATAATCCCATCAGGCCGAGAGCCTGTCCCAGCTGGAACATGCTGGTAGAACTTCCGATAATGCTTTGTTCCCATCCATTCATGACAACCAGTCTGGTTGTCAGTACCGGGTTACCATATCCTGCAAGACCAACTGTTCCCATGTAAATGAAAAAACAAAAGATCATCAGAATGTGTCCGGCATAAATCTTTGTTGATTTTTTATCCATACATAAACCCCTTTCACACATTACTTTTAGATTTATCATGAATAAAAAACGCATATAACTAACCATTTGTATCTTATCTCATTTTCGGGTTTTAAGCAAATTGCAAACGCTTATATGCAGGATAAGAAAAATGAATGTCTGGTTATGCTTATGCCTGCGATAAGCAAAACGAATTTGACGATAAGGACAGGGACGGTTACACTGATAGTAATAAATGAATAAAAATCCATATAATTAACCATCTTACCGTTATTTATTTAACGGAATTCAACGAAAGAAAGAGGGATTTTTATGAGTGCCAGTAAGTTATTTGATGTAACGGGAAAACATGTCATTGTAACAGGAGGAACAAGAGGAATCGGAAAAGGCATTGCCCAGGGATTTCTGGAGAATGGCTGTAAAGTGGTTCTGATCGGCAGCAATAAAGCGCGCCTGGAAGAGACCGTGAAAGGCTTTCAGGATCAGGGATATGATGCACACGCTGTAACTGCAGACCTGGCAGAGTTGGAAGAGATGGATCGCGCATTTGCAGAGTCCATGGAAATCCTGGATGGTGTTCTGGATGTGTTTGTTCCGTGTGCTGGTGTACAGTACCGGTCCACACCGGAAGATTTCCCGATTGACAAATTTATCTGGATCCAGAAAGTGAATGTATTGCATTGCTACCGTATGGCACAGCTTTCGATTCAGGTTATGCTGAAGCAGAAAGACCGTGGAAGAGGAAAGATCATTCTGATCGGCAGCCTTGGTTCCTTTACTGCCGGCCACAACATTTCCGCATATGCATGCTCCAAAGGCGCAGTAGCCATGATGACAAAGGCGCTGGCGGAAAGCGTTGCAGGACGAGGCATTAACGTAAATATGCTGGCTCCTGGATATATTAAGACTGAGATCTGGCAGACTATGGATGAAGACAGAAAAGCGCATCTGGCAGATCGTATCCCAATGGGACGGATTGGTGACCTCGATGATATGGTAGGACCTGCATTATTCCTTGCATCGAAAGCTTCGGATTTCGTCAATGGCGAACTCCTTGTAGCTGATGGCGGACAGAATGCAATCCATTAGAGATTAAGAATGGAGCCTGAAAGAAGAGGGCGGGAAGCGAACATAAAGCTTCCTGCCCTCTTTGTTGTGCGCCGAGTGCGCATCATCCTCGCGGAGCGTTTTTGTTTCATAGGACACAATTTCCTATGAAACAAAAAACCAGGGCCATCCACAAAGCGGATGACCCTGAGTAGGAGGGCATTTCTCTATTAAGCTTTCAGCTTTTTGATTTCGGCAGTCAGTGCAGGAAGAACTTCGAACAGATTTCCTACGATGCCATAATTTGCGACTTCGAAGATCGGAGCATCTTCATCTCGGTTGATTGCCACAATATAGTCAGAACCGCTCATGCCGGCCAGATGCTGGATGGCGCCGGAGATGCCGCATGCGATATAGAGCTTTGGAGCTACCGTTTTGCCGGTCTGGCCAACCTGGTGTGCATAGGGGATCCAGCCTGCGTCAACTGCCGCGCGGGATGCGCCTACGGTTCCGCCGAGTACGTCAGCCAGTTCTTTTAAAACCTGGAATCCCTCCGGTCCGCCAACGCCGCGGCCACCGGAAACAATGATATCAGCACCTTCCAGGTCTACAATTTCAGCAGCGGCCTCTTCAATAGTACGAATCAGCCGGGTGCGAATCAGTTCCGGGGCCACATGATATTCCTCACGGATGATTTCCGGAGCAGCAGACTCATTGAATGCCGCTTTTTTGAATACACCAGGGCGGATTGTTCCAATCTGGGGCCTTCCGTCCGGACAGACGATCGTGGCCATCAGGTTTCCGCCAAAAGCAGGACGGGTCCACTCCATGATCTTGGTTTCTTCATTTACGGCAAGACTGGTACAATCCGCAGTAAGACCGCTCTTTAAACGGCAGCTGAGGCGAGGTCCCAGATCACGTCCGTAGCTGGTCGCACCGATGAGAAGTGTAGTTGGGCCGAATTTTTTGATCAGATATTCCATCGCGTTGGTGTAAGCGTCGGTATTGTAATGTGCATACTCATCACCATTTACAACAAGGATTTTCTGTGCTCCATAAGCAGCAGCAGATTTTTCTGCTTCGGCTGTATTCTGTCCAATCACAACAGCAACCACTTCGCCGCCCTGTTTTGCGGCGAGGTCCCTTCCTGGATTTAACAGTTCCAGACCAACATTCCGCGCGGAACCATCTTCTTTTGTTTCAACAAATACCCAAAGGTCTTTGGTTAATGCTTCCATAGTCGTTCCTCCTTCAGATTAGATAATGTGTTCGTCCATGAGAATATCTGCCAGCCGGATGCCGCAGTCCTGTGGGGATTCTTCTTTGATCCACTGGATATTGGAATCATGGACAGGAACGAAGGTTGATTTTACGTGAGTAGGAGAGCCTTTCAGTCCGCAGCGGGTCAGGTCGATGTCAGACAATTCTACCGTTGTGATGTTATCAATCCGGGCGCGGTTCGCTGCCATCTTGCGGCGGACGGTAGGGTAGCGGACATCAAAGTTCGGCTGGGTAAAGGTAAGGACAGCCGGAAGGGAAACACCAATGATTTCTTTGTTTTCCGGTCCCTGCTGGATAACTTCCAGGCCAGATTCGCAGCATTTGACTTCCAGAGCGTAGGTCACCTGCGGATAGCCCAGGTGCTCTGCGATTTCCGGACCAACCTGTGCGGTATCTCCATCAATGGCCTGCTTTCCGCAGAAGATGGCATCGAATTTGATATTTTCTGCTTTTTCAATGTATTTGATTGCTTCGGAGATGATATAACTGGTAGCCAGGGTATCGGAACCGCCAAAGGCACGGTCAGTGACCAGGTAGGCTTTATCCGCTGCAATGGCAAGACATTCTTTTAAAGCGCTTTTAGCCTGTTCCGGGCCCATGGAAAGTACATAAATGGTGGTGTCGGGATTTTCATCCTTCAAACGTGCCGCATTTTCCAGCGCATAGGTGTCATATGGGTTTACTATGCTTGGTACACCCTGACGAATCAGGGTTTTCTTTACAGGATCGATCTTGATTTCTGTGGTATCCGGTACCTGTTTGGCGCAAACGAGAATATTCATAGGACGCTCCTTTCCAAATTGTTAAAATCCCTATCTGCGGACTGCCTCCGGATCTTTTCCGGCAATGGCCTTCGCGATGTTCTTTCTCTGAATTTCATTGGTGCCGCCGAAAATCGGGAAGATGGTGGCATCTCTCATCAGTTTCTCAACCGGGTATTCCTTCATGTAACCATAGCCGCCAAAAATCTTCACTGCGTCAATGGCGTTCTGGAAAGCGACATCGGATACAAACATTTTCAGTCCGGCTGTCAGGCTGCGGTCATCAATTCCGGCTGCCAGCAGATCGAAAGTATTATAGACATAAGCACGGGCAGCATTGATACGTGTCTGCATTTCCGCAATCTTAAATCCAACGCCCTGATGGTCGATGATACGTTTCCCAAACTGTCTGCGGACTTTTGCGTACTCGATTGCTTCATCCAGAGCAGCCTGTGCAAGTCCTAAGTAGATTGCGCTTCCGCCGGGACGTCCCCACATCTGGATGTGATTCAGGCTGCGTCCGAAACCACCGCCGACCTCACCGATCACGTGGTCATCCGGGACATGGACATCTTCGAGAACCAGCTCGCCGGTAGGAGAGAGCTTCATGCCCATTTTATTTTCATGCTTGCCGATTTTTACACCACGCTCTTTTTCTACGAAGAAGAAGGTAACGCCCTCACGCGGGCCTTTGGATTTGTCAGTCCATGCAGCAATACAGAAATGATCTGCCATTTCCGCAGCATTGGTAATGAAACATTTGGTTCCGTTCAGGATCCATTCATCTCCTTTTTTGACTGCAGTGGTGCGCATGGCTTTGGAGTCGGATCCTGCGTTGGCTTCTGTCAGGGCAAAACATCCAATCGTTTCACCGGAGATATGTTTATCTGCCCACATCTGTTTTTCTGACTCGGACATATGGGTTGCTTCAATGTAACCGAAATGGGAACCGCCGGAGTTGAAACTGAATGTGAAGCCTGCTTCCACGCGGGCCATTTCCTCATGAACAATGGCAATGGTCTTTAAATCCATTCCGAGTCCGCCGTACTTTTCCGGCACGCTCATTGCATAATAACCGGCATCGGCCATTTTTTTATGAACATCCAGAGGATACGTTCCAAGTCCGCCGTCTGCCTGTTCCAGTTCCTGAATTTTCGACAGCGGAAGTTCTTTTGCAAGGATGTCTCTGGCACCTTCTGCGAGTTCACGCTGTTCGTCGGTTGCAAGGTAATAACTAACTCTCTTTTTCTCCATAATGATCTCCTTTCGTTTGTATCTGCTGAGTTAAGCATAAATTTAACAGAGGGCAATCGTCAAATAATTAATAATTACGTGCCACATAAGCAAATTGAATGCAGCATGCAGTGAGGGAGCAGCTCTGGTGAAAATGTTTAGAAATTTATGGGAAATGAAAGGAGAAAGCCTTGGATATATGCAAAACGACCAAAAATTGTTTGAAAACGCAGAGCGTTATAATCATTTTTTATGAGGTGGATAATCAGAACGAATTTTACAAACAAGGATTATTTTGATAAAAATTAATCAGGCTGATACGGCAAATATGAAAAAAGGAGAGCTGTTTTATGGAGAAAATGTTAGAAGGATTTAAAGTTGTGGATTGTACTCTGGCAGCTGCGGGACCTGCATGTACCAAGACTCTGGTGGATTATGGCGCAGAAGATGTTCTGATTGAACCGCTGGAGGGAAGCACGAGCCGCAGCAACGCGCCGCATACATTCAACTATAAATGCGGCGGAAAAAAATCGGTACCGGTAAACTTAAAGACTCCGGAGGGAATTGAATTTATGTATAAGCTTCTCGCGGAGGCAGATGTATTTGTATCAAACTACCGGAAAAAGGCACTCGAAAAGCTGGGACTCGGATATGAAAAACTGAGTGAGTTAAACCCACGCCTTATTTATGCGACCATTACCGGATATGGAAACCGCGGACCGAAAAAAGCTGATCCTGGTTTTGATACCACCTGTTTCTGGGCCAATGGCGGCATGATGGCAGACATCTCCCAGAAGGGCGAAGCTATCATCAACGCACCGATCGCAATCGGAGATGTGTCTGCAGGACAGGGACTGGCAGTTGGCATCTGCGCGGCTTTGTTCCGGCGGGAAAAAACAGGAAAAGGTTCTTATATCACCACATCCCTGTTAGGCCAGGCAGCATGGCTGAACTTTGACGCAATCATTGAGAGCCAGTACGGCCAGGAATTCCCAAAATCAAGAAAATCACCGATGAGAGCCGTTCTGAATACTTATCAGTGCGGAGATGGAAAGTGGATTACCTTAAACGCGCAGCATCACTGGGAAACCAGCTGGCCCTGCATCTGTAATTTCATTGGCCGTCCGGAACTGATTGGGAAGTATCCGGATAAAGAATCTACAATGTATGAGCACTCCGCAGAGGTTGTAAAGGCTCTGGATGAAGGATTCAGCAAATTCACCAGAGATGAGGTGATTGAAGCGTTGACTGCATGCGGTACAATCGCGGCAGCTCCGGTCCTCAATTCCATTGATCTTTTATCTGATCAGCAGGTACTGGATAATGAGATGCTGGTTGAGTCCAGTGATACGACACAGGATGGAAAGAAGGTTATGATTCCGGTTACTCCGCTTCGTTTTGGTGATGAGCATCCGGCAGAATATAAGCCGGGTCCTGGATTAGGAGAAAATACGGTAGAGGTTCTGAAGTCACTCGGATATGAAGATGATGTGATTCAGGACTACATTGCCAGAGGCATTTTTACAGCTCAGTAAGGAGAATGCTATGGAGAAGATGCTGGAAGGAATTCGAGTCGTGGATTGTACTCTGGCTGCGGCAGGACCGGCCTGCACGAAAACTCTGGCCGACTATGGGGCAGAAACCATTCTGGTGGAACCGGTTGGAGGTACCTCCATACGTTACGACGCGCCACATGCCTTCCATTTCAAAGCGGGAGGCAAAAAATCCGTGCCGGTAAACTTAAAAACACCAGAAGGCATCGAGTTTATGTACAGGCTGATTGCACGGGCGGATGTATTCGTATCAAATTACCGGAAACAGGCGCTGGAGCGGCTTGGAATGGGGTATGAAAAAATGAGTGCGATTAATCCGCGGTTAATCTACGCAACCTTGAACGGGTATGGAAACCGCGGCCCCAAAAGAGCGGATCCCGGATTTGATGTGACCTGTTTCTGGGCCAATGGCGGAATTATGGCAGATATTTCCCAGAAGGGAGAACCCATTATGAGCATGCCGATTGCGATTGGTGATGTTTCAACGGGACAGGGACTTGCGGCCGGGGTCTGTGCAGCTTTGTATCATCGGGAAAAAACAGGAAAAGGTACCTGCATCACGACTTCGCTTCTGGGACAGGCTTTGTGGCTGAATTTTCATGCGATTATTGAAAGCCAGTATGGAGAAGAATTTCCAAAATCCAGGAAATCTCCTCCAGACCCGGCTGAGAACACCTATCAGTGCAAAGATAAAAAGTGGATCGTGCTGAACATTCCGTAATCAGAAAGGATTTGGATACGTGCTGTCCCAGATTTCTTTGGAAAGTTCAATAAAATGATTCATGATTTTTGGAACGTAACGGTTGGCAGCATAGGCTACTACGGTCTGAATACTGTCGTTTTCGCTGGTATCGATAAAACTGTAATCGCCGGGAGCCATGTTGTCATCCAAGAAACTCTGAAGGAAAATTGCGTTAGATAATCCGATTTCCGCCAGAGTAGCCAGTGCTGAGTAACTTCGACTCCAGTGATTGACCGTAGCTTCTGCATGGACTTTATGCAGGATGTTGTAGAAAAGAGCATAAGATTCGGTAGTGGATTCCGGAAGCGCCAGTGGCTCCTGAACTAATATTTCCGGGGAAATATACGGAATCTGACAGGAAGGCTTATAAAAAAAGTGCTGTTTCAGCGAACTTTTGCTTCCCAGCATGAATACCAGGCGGTCCTGAAAAATGGCTTCATACTGATAATCCGGTCCAAGATGCTTCTGGGAGGAAATATGAAAAATGCCAAGGTCAATTCGGCCATTCAGAATAAATTTTTTCAGCTCCACAGAGGGAAACTCCATGATATTCAGTTTTACCTGCGGATATTTATCGTGAAAGGCTGTGATCAGACGCTTGAAATATCGGGAATTGGACATCTGGGGAACTCCAATGGTTAAGGAACCACAGTCTGTATTGTGCATTTCCTGAAGTTCCTGTTTCATGTTTTCTTCTTCCTGCAGAATCTTTCGGGCGTAACGCGCAAAACAGCGTCCGTCATTGGTGAGGTAAATCCCGTTTTTATCCGTGATGAACAGTTCAATTCCAAGTTCTTTGCGGACATGCTTAATCCGCTGGCTTAAAGCCGGCTGAGAAATATAAAGTTTTTCTGCGGCGCGTGTAATGCTTTTTTCTTCCGCAATGGTAAGGATGTATTTGTAATCATCGGTATTCATGATGCTGCACCTCGCTTTTGTATGGATGAAATACAATGCTATGTTATCAGACAAAATATAAAAATACAAGAAAAAATAGAGATTGGAGGATGCGTGATGGGCGAATTGAAAGAAATGATTCCGAAAACTCCGGATATGTTTGATTCGATTATTGGCAAAGGCTGCGGACACAGATATATGGAATATACCTGGCGGGATGTGGCGCTGTATGCGGTGGCAGTTGGCGCTACCAGAGACGACCTGCCATATATTTACGAAAAAGCGGAAGGTGGCCTGAAGGCGCTGCCAACCTTTGCAGTGTTGCCATACATCAACACGATCATGATGAAACCGCCGACCAAAGAACCTTACGGACCAAATGAGATTCTGCTTAATTTTATTCATGCAGGGCTGGGTGGAGAGAAGCATAACCGTCTGCACATGGCTATGGAACTGATCTTTCACAAACCGGTGGATGCCATGAAGGGCACATTTATCACAGAGGACAAGGTAGAGGCGGTTTATGACTGGGGTGACAAAGGTGTCGTAGGGATCATGTCACAGGAAGTTATGGATATTGCAGGCAATCCGGTCTGCACCTTAAAAGGAACTCACTGGCATAAGGCGTTTGGCAATTTCGGCGGCGAAAAATACGTTTCCCCAAAAGCAGAAATTCCAGATCGGGATCCAGATTATGACACCACAGAATATCTGGCAGAAAATCAGGCAATTTTATACCGCCTGACCGGAGATACTTACCAGGTACATATTGATCCGGAAGTCGGCAAAAAACGCGGGTATGAGAAGCCGTTTATGCAGGGACTTGGTACCCTGGGATTTGCAACCCGCATGGCAATCCAGCAGATTATTCCATATCAGCCGGAACGGGTGACCCGGATCTATGCCCAGATGAGAAAAGTGTGTATTCCCGGACAGCCGGTGCGCCTGATGACTTGGAACGTAGGAGAGGGAAAGGTGCATTTTAAACTCGTCAACGCAGAAAACGGCGATCTGCTGCTTGGTAATGGAGTGTTTGAGTATAAAATCTGAGCAGAATTTGACAGAAAAGTATCGAAATAAGGTTCAGATATTGCAGAATGTGATATAATGGTTCTCATATTCTGTGAAAGCTGAATTTCTTTCAGAAGAAAAGGAGATTTGGTATGGAATATACAGAGCATTTTAACGGGCTTGATTTCGAATTAAAAGACCATATTGCCTACATTACCTTTAACAATCCGAAAACGCTGAACGCCCTCAGCTATGATGTGTTTATGGCATTAAATGAAACCTTCGACAAAATGAAGATGGATGATAATGTGTGGGGCGTGATCCTGACGGGAGCCGGACGCAGCTTTGTGGCCGGTGCGGATCTGTCGGATAAGCGCATGCAGAGTGCTGATTTTGCGGGCCCAACCATTTTAAGGGATGTCCGGCGCAATATCATTCATGACTGTTTAAAACGCATTCTGCGGTTTGAACGGCCAACCATTGCCGCAATCAATGGTTACTGCCTGGGAGGTGGTGCTGAACTGGCCACCTGCTGCGATTTCCGGATTGCCAGCAGCAAAGCCAAAATCGGTTACCCGGAAGTAAAACTGGGCGGCATTCCGGCATATCTTGGCGTAACCCAGGCCATGAAAGTAATGCCTCCGGCATCTGCCAAAGAGATGTTGATGACAGGAAAACATTATCTGGCCGCGGAAGCAAAGGAACTTGGATTTGTCAGCCGGGTTGTGGAACCGGAAGAACTGATGAATACCGCGGAAGAACTGATGAAACAGATTACGGCAAATGCGCCGCTGGCTGTAAAGTACTGCAAAATTGCGGCAGACCGTTGTGAAGAGATCAACTCCCTGGATGTTGCATCCGAACTGGAAAGCCTGATTGCGGCAGTGCTTGCATGTACAGAGGACAACAAAGAAGGAAAGGCTGCATTTCATGAGAAACGACAGCCGATATGGAAAAGCAGATAAAACAGACAGAGAAAGGGGAGTCACGATGAATCAGCATATTCCAGCATTACATTACCTTCCGGGAGACAAGTATCGTCCGCTTCACCCGGTCCAGACCGTTACCGCAGTAAAATATGTTCAGATTGCTCCGGGACAGGATGTGCATCTGGAAGGTCTTATTTTTGACCGGGACAGAAATATGCTTTGTACCAACATTTACGACAGAAAAATTTATAAGATTGACAAGGATACAAAAGAAGTCAGCATTCTGTATGCGTTTGATGATTATCCACGCTTCTGCCCGACAGCAGTAAAAATCCATAAAGACGGCAGGCTGTTTATCGCGGGTGTTGATTTAAAATCCGATCCTCTGGGGGAATATGGAGGAATTCTGGTCGTCAATCCGGATGGAAGCAATCCGCATCAGATTATCGATCACTGGAATATTGATGATCTGGTTTTCGATAACGATGGTGGTTTCTATTTTACCAATTACATTGGTAATCCACAGAATCCGTGTGGTACCATCGAATATGTATCACAGGATCTGAAAACGATCACTACAGTGGTTCCACATCTGGCATCACCGAATGGACTGGCTTTATCACCGGACGGAACCGTTCTGTGGATCACGGAAACCGCAGCGGGCGTTCTTCACCGGATTGATCTGAAGAATCAGAATCACAACACAACACCGTATAAATTCGAAGGATTCTATGGACCGGATTCCTGTTCCGTGGATGAGGATGGAAATCTTTATGTAGCCATGTCGAGGCAGGGACGCATCATGGTATTCAATCCGAACGGTTTCCTGATCGGTCAGGTAGTTACACCTGGATCAGAAGAAGGAATCTCACTGGGAACAACCCATGCCATGGTACATCCGGATACAAATATGCTGTATTTTACGGCACATGATGTTCATTTTGATGCTGGAGCCAATATTTTCTGTGCAGGTTCTTATGCAAAGGGACATAGCAAAGCATACCAGTTCCTGTGATAAGGGACAGTGGATTTTGGATGAAGCGTCATAACTAAGGGGGATAGTTTTATGACGGATAGTACAATCGTATTGCTGATCATAGCAGCAGTGTTAATTTTATATGCGACAGAAGCCTTACCGCTGATCGTAACATCCATTTTGGCCGTGGCTGCGCTGATTTTTACAGGAATGCTGACCCCGAATCAGGCTTTTGCCGGTTTTTCGAATGTGGCAACGCTTCTGGCTGCGGCAGCAATGGCACTTGGTGCATCCCTTGCAGAAACCGGTGCGACAGAAATGCTGAGTCAGAAAATCTCTGTTATGACAGGTTTAAACAAGCGTGGTTTTTATACCATGCTGTGCGCGTTGTCTGCGATATTATCTGCATGCCTGTCTTCTCTTGGCATCATTGTTATTATGATGACGGTGGTGGACAGTGTCATCGTAAAGAGTGATCACAAATTCAGCAGAAAAGAAGCCTACATGCCGATTGCGGTAGGTGCTTCCATCGGCGGTGCCATTTCCCTGTCCGGATCAAGCAGTGTGCTGACTGCCTGCGCGGCCTACAACCAGTATATCGGGTATGACGCGATTGGTTATTTTACTCCGGCAGTACTGGCCATTCCTGCATGCATTGGAGGAATCCTGTTCTATGCGACCATAGGAACAAAGCTCAGCGAAAGATGGTTTGATTTTGAAGAAACTCCGATCACGGTGAAAGCTTCGGCAGATTCCGTAAAAGAAGAGGGAAAAACCAGGAGAGATATGTACATCAGCATGATTGTTTTTGTACTGTGTGCCTGCTGCTGGGCTTTTACCAAGATCAATCTGGCACTGACGGGAATGCTGGGAGTCTGTGTACTGACCGTGCTGAAGGTGATTAAGATCGATGAGATTTTGCGGAAAATCAACTGGTCTACCCTTATCATTCTGGCCTGCACACTGGCCTTGGCAACCAGCGTACATGAAAGTGGAGCTGATACAGTCATCGTTGATTTTATCCTGTTGCATTGCGGTTATCTGGGAGAGGTACCGCTTGGGATGTTTGCAGTAGTGTTGCTTCTCACAATTGTTTTAACGAACATCATGTCGAACACTGCCACTGCGGCAATTGTCACTCCGATTGCGATCATGCTGGCTGAGAGGGTTGGAGGCAATGCAATGCTGTGGAGTATTGCCATCGGTGTGGGAGCAAATTGTGCCGTGATCACGCCTATCGGCTGTGCAAATATGACGATTTTACTTCCGGTCGGCTATCGTTTCAAAGACTTTGTAAAAGTGGGAGGATGCATTTGTCTGATATCCATGGCTTTGATTACAGTAACCTATATCGTGATTGCGTAGATTCAGAAAATACATAAGCAGAACAGAGGAGGGGTCAGATGGTCATTTACATCAATAAATATAACCTGAAACCAGGATGCCTGGATCAGATGATAAAAGAACTGAAAGAATGTGGAGCGGGCGATATTTTCCGTGCGCAGCCTGGATGCGTCATGTTTTCTTACTCGGTTGATGTGGAAGAGCCGGATGTTTTGTATCTTACCGATGTGTGGGAGGATGAAGCAGCATTTCAGGGGCATTTGAAATGTCCGGGAATTCCGCTCTGGCATGAAGTGCGTGACAAATATGTCATTGGAAAAGATTCCAGAAGATACGATGCATAAACACATGGTCTGAAATTTAAGAAAGGGGATTCCATATGGATTATGATTTCACAGGAAAAGTGGTAGCAGTGACAGGAGCAAGCGGCAAGAGCATGGGCGTGACGATTGCAAGGATGTTTCTGGAGAGAGGCGCGAAGGTTTCTATCTGCAGCCGGTCAGAAGAGCGGATTATGGAAGCTAAAGAGCGCATCAGTGCAGGCATTGAGGATGCAGAGAACCGGGTATTTGCGATGGCGGCAGATCTTTCCAGTGCAGAAAAATGCATCCAGTTTATCGAGTCAACGGTAGAGCATTTTGGCCGGATTGATGTTCTGATTAACAACGCGGCAGTTCAGTATAAGGAAAGCGCGCTGGATACTACGATTGAAAGCTGGGACGCAACCATGAATGCCAATGCAAGAGGATATTTCTTCTGCATGCAGACCGCAGCAAAGGACATGATCCGCAGAAAAGAACCGGGAAGCATCATCAATATTGGTTCCGGACACAGCCAGATGGCAATTGAAAACCGGATTACCTATGCGGCTGCAAAAGCTGCAGTTGACCAGATGACCAAGAGCGCAGCCCGGGAGTGGGGCCCGTATGGCATTCGTGTCAACGTTGTTGCAGCAGGAAGTTTCCCGACTGCCATGAGCCGTCAGGTCCTCGCGGAGAATGATTTCCTGAGTCCGCAGCTTCCGCTCCGCAGAAGAGGAAAACTGGAAGAAATTGGATATGCATGTCTGTTTATGGCGTCCGAACAGTCTTCCTATATTACAGGAACCAGGCTTCCTGTAGATGGCGGATACGTGCTTGCAATCACCTGATCCAGCAGGAGAAAGAGAACATAACATAAGACATCAGCGGATACGGAGGACGAGAAATGGAAAGAGTTGGATTTATTGGGCTTGGAAATATGGGTTATCCAATGGCTGAGAATATGCTGGCAACATTTGGCAATCTGACCGTATATAACCGAAGCCAGAAAAAAGCGGAAATCCTGCAAATGAAAGGTGCAAAGATTGCGCATTCCCCCATGGAAGTTGCAGATAGTTCGCATGTGATCATTCTGTCATTGCCGGGGCCGGCAGAAGTGGAAGAAATTGTGGCAGGACCAGCCGGGATTCTTTCCTCTGGAAGAACAGGCATAAAAATCATCGATACCAGTACCATATCACCGATCACCAGTGAAAAAATGTACAGGCTCTGCAAAGAGCAGGGAATTTATTATGTGGACTGTCCGGTAAGCGGCGGCCCGGCAGGGGCTGCGGATTCCTCGCTGTCTGTGATGATTGGCGCAACTGAAGAAAAAATTACAGAACAGGGACTGGAGCCATTTCTCAGAGTCATCGGAAATACTTTTCACTATATATGGAAAATCGGCGGCGGTTCCTCGGTTAAGATCATCAATAATTACATTGCGTT
>ERZ779842.1697-NODE-1697-length-17259-cov-4.071495_pt1 | contig 17259 bp, 17 predicted proteins | sample MGYA00511095_ERZ779842 | MGnify/ENA primary metagenome ERZ779842 (study PRJEB29588, sample SAMEA2154036) | human gut metagenome | biome: human gut; feature: human-associated habitat; material: faeces | place: Denmark | collected 2008/2010 ... | reverse complement strand
ACAGAACCCGTAAAGATAGGTATAACGGTCCGTATCCATAGCAAATACCGTCCATTTCCGGGTATCCTCATTCTCACCTGCGATATACGTTACGATATACACCGGGTATGTTAAGTTCTCGGTATATTCCTCATTTTCTTCTGCAGATAACAGTTCATAGGTATCCGTATCACTTAAGGCAAAAGCGCAGGCTATCAGATAATCTTCCAGATCCTGGACCTCCGGAACTAACCGGGTCGGCTCTACCGTATTTACCACAAGGATCTGGCCATCCTGCGTGAAATCCTCATAGCGGTATGTTCCATCTTCATTATTTTCCGTGCGAAGGTTTTGCATGTTGGTAAAGGGCAGCGCTCCTCCCATCAAAACAGGAATGCGTTCACTCGGGATCAGATCGTCGCAGTATCAGGATCATAGTTCGGATTGACCGGCTTTTCATCCTCGCCGTAAAACTGAACCTGAAAACCTCTGTCCAGTTCTTCCACCGTATATTTTCCCAGATCGATCTTAGCGCTTTCGCCCTCAGCCAGTGCTGTTTTCAGACGGTTTTCTCCCCAGTCTTTCCCATCCGTTTCTCTAATACGGATGTCTTCTCCCGTTAAACTCGATTATGGGTCTGCCGTCCACTTCTGAAAACTCTCCGCGGCCGCCAAGGCCATTACATCCGCGATAGATATAATAGCCGCCGCTGCTGTCAAAATACAGCTTTGTGGTTCCGGCAATGCTCCAGGTACCATCAAGGAAAGCCATATCTGTGACCGGCTCCAAGCCGTCCGGTAAAGCGGAGCCGAAGGATCTTGTATCAACCAAACTGCTGCAGGCTGCCAGATACAAACACAGGAGCAAGGCCGGAACAGGAAGCAAATATATTTTCTTTTTTAAGGCCATCTCTTTCTGCTGGTCATTCACTTCTTTCATAGTATTCATTTGTATATCCCCAGTACATAGCTCCCGGTTCCGCTAAGGTGATCGGATAAAACACATCGTCAAACTGCTCAGAAACGGCAAAGTACTGATCATCGCCCCGCTCATTTACCTGGAGGATTCCTGAATCCACTTCAGCCGGATCCCCGTCACCATCCGGGCGCTCTGAAAGGCTCCAACTGCCATCCTTTTCGATCTCGATCACACTGGCCGCATCTGCCTCTCCATCTAAAAACCAGACCCCGGCCAATTCCTCACAGTCACTTTCACTTACATCTCTCCCCAGAGGTTTCTTGGTAAACACACCGAAGGAGTCGATATGAAGTGCCCCATCCTCATCCCGCCAGACATGATGAGCCCAACCATCATGTTCATTGTAGAAATAGTCTGCTTCATACTCCGGCACAAGCTGGATATAACCGCTGGCCATCAGGTTGTCATCCTCGTCGTACCATTCAAAGCGGTCTTCCCCACTGCCGTTTAAACCCACAATCAGTTCGCTGTCATCTTCGCCGATCCAGGTACCCCAGTACATGTCATAAACTGCCGTGATATCCGGATCCTTCACCATTCCTTCAAAAGACTCCGGAGCACTGTTTTCAGTCTCTTCGTAGTCTTCCTGGTCATCGCTGCTGCCTTCGCTTTCAGCCCCTCCACCGCAGGCAGCAAGGCCCAGACACACTGCCAGTGTGATTACGGGAAATAACTTACTTTTCCATTTTTTCATCCTGCATTCCTCCCTTTTCGCAAAGCTGCGTTAGTGTTCCTGTTCTGCCATGGACAATATTTCATCGTGGCTCAGCTCCACATCTCCGAAGCGGACAAAGATACCGTTGGTCACAGCACTACTCCACACGTTCTTATCCGCAAGCGAAAGAAAACGGATCTTATCCAGATAAGGCTTCATGTCCAGCAAAAGCCGGCTTCCCGATACAAAATCGACCTGCAAAATATAATCGGGCAGCGTTGTAACATCCTTTAGATATCTCCGTTTCAAGAGTACCCTCCTTTCTGCCGTGTCATAAAGATATTAAAAAATCCACCGTACTGATATTGTACGGTGGATCCTATGGGATAACCATTAACTAAAGGTTAGGTTCTTTTATTCTGCTGCCTCCCATTCAACTTGTACCTGCACTGCTCATAGATTGTTCTTATCACTTTTTCCATATTCAGCGGCTTGGCCAGATGCGCATTCATCCCCGCTTTATAGCACTGATCCTGATCTTCCTGGAAGGCATTCGCAGTCATGGCAATAATTGGGATTGTTTTCGCATCTGCGCGCGATGCTGCCCGGATGGTTTTTGCCGCAGTCAGCCCGTCCATCACAGGCATCATGATGTCCATAAGAATGACATCAAAATAATTGCAGGGGTTTTCCTGAAAGGCTTTCACTGCCTGCAGGCCATTTTTTACGACCGTGATCTTTGCTCCTTCATCTGACAAAAGCGTTTCTGCGATCTCTGCGTTCAATTCGTTATCTTCTGCAAGCAGTAAATTCAGGTTTTCTATGGTTGCTTCTGTTTTTTGTTCCTTTACACGGATTGGCGCCGAGGCAATTTTGAAAGGGATCCGTATGATAAAGCTTGAGCCTACGCCTTCTTCGCTCTTGATCTCAATACTTCCACCCATTTTATCGATCAAACCCTTGACGATCGCCATTCCGAGTCCAACGCCCTGGTACATGCTTCTTGCATCATCCTTTTCCTGGGAAAAAGGCTCGAAGATATGCTCCAGGAATTCCTCCCCCATGCCGATCCCTGTATCGGTAATCGTGCATTCATAGATTGTGATCCCATCGACCGCTTCCGTATAACCCGACACGGTAGTGATCGTTCCGCCAGGCCGGTTATACTTGATACAGTTGCCATAGATATTAAAAAATATCTGCCGCAAATGTACCGGACTTCCATAAAGAAATGGATACAGAGGTCCCTGTTTATTTGGCCGGAATTGCATCTGAATTCCTCTGTCCATGGCCCGCTGCTCCATGATGACTATGATTTCATTCATCAATTCGGTAAAATTTAGAATTTCCTTTGTCAGCGGGATACTGCCTTTCTCAATCTTGCTCATCTGAAGCACTTCATTAATGAGAGACAATAAATAGTCCGCGGCTATCTGCATTTTCTTATGGTTTTCTTTTACCAGTTCTATATCGTCAAAATGATTCTCATTGATTTTCAGTAACCCTGTAATGCCGTTAAGCGGAGTCCGCATATCGTGAGACATTCTGGAAAGAAAAGCGGATTTGCTTTGATTTGCTTTCTTTTCACTTTCCAGTGCAATGGATTTGATCATAAAATCGTTTTTGTCCAGCATCAGATTCCAATGCTCAATGGTTCCGTCTGGTTTGCGAACCTTCTGTCCCCGATCTTCAATGTACTTATAGGTTCCGTCTTTGCAGCGGATTCGGTAGATCGTGGCGTAATGATCGGAGCGGCTATACTGATCCAGCGCGTCAGCAAGACCTCTCGTAATATCTTCATGGTGAACGAGTCCGAGAATGCTGCCCTGGCCTGCTTTTATCAGTTCCTCCGGCGTGTCGTAACCAAGCATGTTTGCAAACTGTTCCGATACATATTTAAAGGAATACGTAGGATCATCGTTGCTGATTTTTACACCGCCTGGTATAGAAATGGAAAACCAGTCCAATTCATTGCGAAGCTCCTGTGTCAGCTTTTCAATAATAGCCGTGTGCTTTTTTTCTTCCTCCAGGAGCTTAATATACTCCTGGTTTGATTTTTCCAATGCCCGTTCTTTTTCCTCCAGGCGGTAATGCTCTGTGCGGTCAAGTACATAGTTGACTGCTATGACATCACCGGTTTCCGCATCTCTGTACAGTGCCATGTGATTTTCTGCAAGCATGGGTTCAAAGGTTGCGGTACGGGTCCAGTAACGAAATGATATATGACGCTCTCCGTTTTCAAAACGCTTCAAAAGCCGTTCTCTGTCGAATTCCTTCAAAAAGTCGGAAAGACCCTCCTTCGGTATCGTTAATGCCCAGGCATCCACCAGACTCTGCAGACTGGAATCTTCCGGCAGGCCTAATTGCTCATTCAGGTTATATTGCCTGCCATCAATGACCTGGTACATGACGCCAGGCACATAGTTTTTGGTAAGGTTAATGACGCAGTACCCATCTGCGATCGCAAATACGGTCTCTTCTAAAAAACGGTTATTGATCATGCTTTTGTTCATACTAGTTTCTCTCCGAATCAGTGGATTTTTCGATGCCCGTTTTTATAGAAGGATCCGAATCACGAGCCATACAATTCCGATCAGCAGCAGAACTGCCGCAAACGCGGTAGAAAGTCCGAACAGAACTGCCCCCAGTGTGAGTGACAGGAGAAAACCGGCCAGACTTAACAGGGCACCCAGTAGTGTTCCGCAAACACGCAGGGCCAGACCGACACATTTAAAAATCAGCACTAAAAATACTACAGCAAACAGTATCGACATAATCGCAATCTCACCTCCTGTACGTTTTTGCTATAAAATCCCTTGAATTATATCTGTTTTTTCCAGAAATGTAAATGTTCAGTTTAATTATTGCGCAAAACAGAGGTTTTGCGCAATATTATGAACCGCACTTCGAATGTTTGTTCTGTTTTTTGAGCGTTTTTCAGTCTTATTCGCAAATTGTATTTATAATTTGTAAATTTATCTGACATTATTTCTATGCTTTCACGCCTGCTATTCTACGCTTTTTGACCTGATATCGCATGATACATTGCTATGTATAGCATATCTATGTATAGAATAGTATATCATTTAAAATCAGGAATTTCACTTCCGTTTGACGGAGTATTTGCCCTGTGTTATACTGTTTTCAGGAGGATGACGACATGAAAGAAGAAAAGACTACAAAAGAAAGCAAACAGGTGAACTTCCGCATTGATCCGGATTCCGCGGAAGCATTCCGCCAGTTCTGCACCTCTCATGGAATGAACCAGGCGCAGGGCTTTGATCATCTGATGCAGATCCTGGAGCTGAACAATGCCAAAGCTGCTACTCCTGGCCGTATCGTAGAAATAGAAAATTTTGAACGGCTTCTGAAAGAAATTTTATCGGCATATATCAACAGCATTGAGCTGAGCAGCAATGCTGAGCTGCGCGTGCAGGAACACTTCCAGTCTGATTTAAAACGGAAGGATCAGACGATTGATGAACTGAGAGAAAAAATAAAACTCATGGAGACGGAAAAGAAGGATTCGGATACTGCCATGACTGCCCTGCGTGAGGAACAAAAGCATCTGCAGGAACAGGCTCAGTATGCCACGGGCCAGATGGAGGCTGCAAAAAAGGCCGCCTCAGACCGTGAAGAAATGAACCGCATTCTGCAACTGCAAAATCAGGAGCTTCAGCAGAAACTGGTCCGGTATGATGCCCTAAAAGAATCAGAGGAACAGGCACAGAAAGAAGCTGCTGCGCTTCAGCTGAAAATCCGGGAGCTTCAGCAGACTCTGGAGCATGAGACCGGACAGAAAAAAAATCTGGAGCAGATTGCCACGCAGGCGCAGCAGCAGGTCCGCGAAATGGAAAACCAGAGACTGGAGGACCGGATGCTGCTTGCAGATCTGAAACGGCAGCTTTCCGATAAGGATTCCGACACCCAGGCTATGTTAAAGCAGGTGCGGATGCAGGCGGAGCTGGAGCAGGAACGGGCCGTGATCGCAAAAGAACGGGAAATGCAGGAGGAGCTGAGGAAAGCGGACCGTGAAACCGTGCGGCTTCAGGCGGAGCTGGAACAGCTGCAGCTGAAGCTTTCCCTGGAAAGCACCCCGGAACAGCATACAAAGCAAATTCCGAAAACGCCAGACACAAATATCACGGAAGATGCTGCTGCCAGAAATATCAGAAGGGAGTAATGCGTCATGACAGAATTGCCGTACCATGAACAGCGTGACCGGAAAAATGAGGCTAAGCTGCAGGAGCTGCTTTCCGCTCTCCCACCCTTCTGCGCAGATTTTTTCCGCGGAATTGAGCCGTCCACATCTTCTATGACAAGGCTCTCTTACGCCTATGACATCAGCATGTTTTTTGATTTTTTAACCAGCAGACACACCACCGGTTTCCCCTCAATATGCACAGAAGCTAAACCAGAAATCCGCTCTTTCGGATTATCTGCCAAAGACTTCACCATGGAACAGTTCCGCCAGATCTCCGTCACTGATCTGGAACGTTATCTGGAATACCTGAAGTACCGTCCAGATGACCCGGACCATCGAAACACCAACAAAGAGCAGGGAATCAAGCGGAAGTTTTTCTCGCTGAAGAGTTTCTTTGGCTATTTCCAGCGTACTGGTCAGATTACGGTCAATCCTACCTTATCCATGCAGGTGCCAAAGATCCGGGAGAAAGAGATTGTCCGGCTTAACCAGAAGGAAATCAAAGAACTGCTAAAAGAAGCAGAAAGCGGTGCCGGATTATCTCCCAGGCAGAAGCAGTTTCATCAGAAAACAAAGGTGCGGGACTGTGCCCTCCTTGCGCTGATGCTGGGAACCGGTATCCGTGTATCGGAATGCGTGGGCTTAAATTTGTCGGATGTAGATATAAAAGAACAGGGAATTCATATCCACCGGAAAGGCGGAAAAGAAGCAACCGTCTATTTTAGTGATGAGGTTGCGCAGTATTTAGAACGTTATCTGGAAGAACGCAGAACTCTATGCTCAATTGAGACAGGGACAGGCACACAGGATGAACCGGCGCTTTTCCTTTCTCTTCGCAAGAAACGCCTGACTGTGCGCAGCGTGGAATATCTGGTGAAGAAATATGCGTCTGTGGCAACACCGAAGAAAAAGATTACACCGCATAAGCTGCGGAGCAGCTACGGCTCCGCCCTTTATGCGAAAACAAATGATATTTATCTGGTTGCCGATATTCTCGGACACAATGATGTGAACATTACCAGAAAGTTTTACGCCGCCATCGAAGAGGAACGGCGCAAAAGCGTAAAGAACATTGATATCGTGTAGCCTGAAACCAACGCCGCATTACGCAAACAGCACCACAGAAACCTGATCCCCTCTTCGCACTTCGGAAGTTCCGGCCGGAATCTCAATCAGGCAGTTGCAACCGCTTAAATTGCTGATGATACCCGACGCATTGGAGCCATTTGCCGCACAGACATGCCCATCCCGGTAAAAAGCACGCACATAACGGACCACCGGGCATTTTTTGAAATAGTCATGGTCGATGACTGCATTCAGTCTTGTGATCTGCAGATCATAACGCCCGGACATTTTCGCAAGAACCGGTCGAGCCATCAGTTCCAGGTTTACTGCCGCGCCATAAGGATTGCCGGAAAGGCAGATCATCACCTTATCCTGGTACAGGGCACCAATCGTAGGCATGCCGGGTTTGACTTCCACTCCCCAGAACAGCCTTTTACAGCCAAGGATTTTCAGGACATCGTGAAGGATGTCCTTTTTTCCAACCGAGACACCGCCCGTGGTTATGATCAGATCGGCCTGTCCGGCCATCGACCGGATTTTTTCTGCCACTTGCTCCGCATCATCATCCTGCGCGCCGGAAAACAGTACCTTCATGCCCCATTGGCGCAGTCTTGTTACCACGGCATAAAGATTGGAGTCATAGATTTTTCCCGGAAGAAGCGGGGAACCCGGCGGCACGATCTCATCTCCGGTGGTAATCACAAGAACTGTCGGGATGCGGTATACCGGTACGCTGCATCGTCCCAGACTTGCAAGAATTCCGGTTTCTATGGCACCTAGGACGGTGCCTTCCGCAAGAATCCGGTCTCCGGCACGGTAGTCCTCTCCCTGGAAACAGTAATTTTTCCAGGCCTGTACCGGCTTATAAATTTCCACCACGTCTTCGCCATAATTGGTGTATTCCTGCATCACCACACAGTCTGCCCCATCCGGAATTGGAGCTCCGGTCATGATCCGGACTGCGGTCCCTGGTGTTACGGCTTTATCACACCAGTGCCCGGCAGTTACTTCATCAATCACCCGGAGAAATGCCGGATTCTCGCTGGATACTCCGGCAATATCCCCGCTGCGGACTGCATAGCCATCCAGAGGCGAACGCGGAAACGGAGGCTGATCCAGTGTTGCTGAAATATTCTCCGAAAGAACTCTTCCTGCTGCATCCCAAAGAGGGATTTCTTCCGTATCCGTAATTTTTCCGGCCTCCGAGAGAAGCAGTTTTTCAGCCTGTTCTAATAAGATTCGTTCCATTTCCTCATTCCCCTTTGCTTGTCTTTTCTCAGCATGTATCTTAGCTGTCATTTCCCCTTCACCTGGTTACGGTCAATGATAAAAATCCGTATAAACGCGCATCCGGTCTGGTCTTGCGGCACAGATCATGGTCAGACGGTATTTCTTTGCCAGTTCTACGGAATCCATCATGGGAATGGCTTTTGCCGCCACCACCGGAATCCCCGCTATAATGATTTTCATAGTCATATCAAACGGCATTCTTCCGCTGGTGTACAGAATACAATATTCCAGCGAAAGCCCGTTTTTCAGCGCATAGCCCACGGCTTTGTCGATGGCATTGTGCCGTCCGATGTCCTCACAGGAAAACAGAAGCTGCTCTCCCAGGGCCAGAAAACAGCTGTGGGCGCCCCAGGTTTTTTCGTGAAGGGGCATACCTTCCGCAATCCGGTCTGCCAGGGAAAAAATCCATTCCGGCTTCCAGTCAATGGGTGTCAGCGGATGCGGTGTTTTCGTATACTGGTCCGGGAACCCGGATGGAAGCGGCACTGATATACGGACCATGGCTTTCTGCCCGTTCTCCCTCAATTCCACAGACTCCACATCCTCCAGGGAATGAATCAGCCCCTCCGTTTTCAGATGACCAAGAATGACCTCTGTCAGATACTCGGGTATGCAGGAAAACAACGGCAATCATCTCCTGGGCATGGATGCCAAGTGCCTCCGCGTCTTCCGTATTCACTTCGATAAAGGATTCACCTGCAATCCGATTGCTTCCGTCTGCAGCGTCCCTCACATGGATGCTCACAGATCATGGCGCAGGCAGTCGGCAGCGGATTGTCCCGGCGGATATGCTTTAATTTTTGCTCGAAATGTTTCCAAAAGACGGCCAATCCTGACATCGTTGCTTTTGGAATCAGCAAGAAAAATCTTACTCATGTTATTCTATACCTTCATTCTCCTGGTTGGTTTTTTCTAATCTGCTTTCCTGAGATAGGCAAGCCAGTATACGCCGCCTACGCACACGCCGCCAAGAACATTGCCAATGGTGACCGGCAGGAGGTTTGCGAATAGAAAATTACCCAGATTTATCACATCAGGATTCAGCCCGGCTGCAAGTGCCGCGTCCAGATATTCCGGTACGGTCCTTGCCATAAGGCCAGCTCCGATATAATACATATTTGCCACACTGTGCTCAAACCCGCAGAGCACAAAGATCATGATGGGAAAAAACAGGCCGATAACCTTTCCGGCCGCGTCTTTCGCCGCGAATGAGATCCAGACTGCGATGCAGACCAGAAAATTACAGAAAACTCCCCGGATGAGCGCGTCTGAAAAGCTCATCGTGCATTTTCCGGCCGCTGTGGAAATCACAGATACCGCCATGCCATTTCCAAACAGGCGGAGCTGATGCGAATATACGGCTCCGGCAGCCACAAGAAGCCCGCCGGCAAAATTTCCAAGATAGACAACGATCCAGTTTCTGAGAACCCCGGGAAGCGTTACTTCTCCGGAAAGAAGCGGAACCGTCAAAAGACAGTTTCCGGTAAATAACTCACTTCCGGCGAGAAGTACCATGGTGAGGCCTCCCGGAAAGATGCAGGCACCCAGAAGCTTTCCGATAGCAGCAGGCTGTACGCCCACGGCTGCCGTGGTTGCTGCAACTCCGCCAAGCGCAATGAATACCCCAGCCATCACGGCCAGCAGAAACATCTTCGGAATGGCAGTGTTGACCTTACTTTTTCCAATCGAAACATAATTTTCGGCAATTTGAGCCGGTGAAAACAGATTCATACATTATCCCCCTATATTCTTGTTTTCATGGCCATTTCCGCCATTATAAGTCAGGTGTCTGATTGTTGCAACGAGCGTTATTTTTTTGACAGTGCTGTTATTTTTTTGTTTATCAATTGATAAATTTTTATTTATTATGTATTTTGATAGAACTCGCATTATCATAATAATTTCAAATGAGAAACGTAAAAAATTAACTTTTTTAGGCAGATTGTACACAATATGCACGGTTTTTGAAAATTATCAATAGATAATAATTATGTATATTTTATTATTCATAGAAATAATTCATGGATTGTTAGAGCTCTCATCTTGCTTTTGAAGCTTCCAATCTCCCGGAGGAACGGCGCGAGAGCGTGAAGCACATTGATATTGCGTAGCTCCCCCTTGTGATGTAGCAGCTTCACAGCACGTCCTGATTTGCCGGAAGTTGACAAATCCTCAGGATTTTGGTATATTCTTCATGTAATACTTTTGTAACATTTTAGCAAAGAACTGCATTTATACATGGAGAAATATACATGAAACGACGAATCTCTGAAATACTATCCGCTTCCACTGGTGTACTGAAACAGGTGGCAGCGCTTACTGCAGCTGTCTTCGTGTTTGCAGCGGCTTTTGCTGCTCCGTCCTTTGCTGCCTCTTCCTATGATAATCTGGCAGTGGCCAATGTCAAAAATGAGCCTTTGAATATGCGGACCAGCCCTTCTACCGATGCAGATATCATCGGAAAATGCTACCGTGGCTCCGGAGGAACGGTTCTTGACCGGAAAAACGGCTGGACAAGGATCCGCTCTGGCGGGCTTGAGGGCTGGCTGAAGGATGATTATCTTCTGTTCGGCAGGGACATTGAGCCTCTTGCAAAGGAGCTTGGACTTTTGAGAGCCAAAGTCACTGCGGTTACATTAAATGTGCGTAAAACCCCTTCCACGGATGCCGTAATCGTAAAACAGGCAGCTCAGGGGGAATCGTTTCCGCTCCTGGAATCCTCAAACGGCTGGATCAAGGTTCAGCTTCAGGCTGACGCAAGCGGCTATATCTCAGCGGAATACGCGAAAATCATACCAGTTCCGGGAGCTGCGGTCGATGCAAAAAAAGAAGCGGCTGCTCTTCATTCCGGAGCAGAGGCACAGGCAAAACCTGCTTATGTGATTTCCGCAACAGATGATGAGGTCTATCTGCTTGCAGCCTGCACAGCCATGGAAACCGGAAATGGCTCCTATGATGCCCAGCTTGCCGTTGCAAGCTGTATCATCAACCGCGTAAAGTCAAAACACTGGGGAAAGTCCATTTCCAGTGTCATCTACGCAGACGGTCAGTTTCCTGGCGCATCTTCCGGTCTGCTGGACAGCTTTCTGGCTCAGGGGCCTTCCAAAACTGCGCTGAAGGCCTCAAAGGACGCACTGTGCGGTTCCAATAATATCGGAGATTACCTTTATTTTAATTCTACCAAACGGATTTCACCGGAAGATTATTCCTCGTATAAGATTGTCGGCGGAAACTGTTTTTACAAAAAATAGCGGCCGCGCCAATGGCGCCTCCGCTATTTTTTCATTTATTTTTAAAAGGATACGTCCTTTTCCTTCTGCTTCCATTCCCGAAATTCCGTTTGGATTTCTGAAAGAAGTTCAGGCCGTTCCAGAATATCCACACAGGTATTCGGTGCCGCATGCATCATCAGCGCAATGTCAATGTCCTGAAAGCAGCCCTTTTCTTTCATGATGATCTTTCCGCCGATCGTCTCCTCTGCAGGCGTTCCGTAAATGACGATCTTATACGGCTCTTCACCGCATACATCACGAAGTGCCAGAGCGGCTCCGATCACCGACGGTCCCTGCATGTGGTGTCCGCAGGCATGTCCGATATCTTTTATAGCATCATATTCTGCCAGAAAACCAAAGGACGGACCACCGCTGCCCTGCTCGTATACAGCCCGGAAGGCTGCGGAAGTCCTGCAATTCCACATTCTACCTCAAATCCTTTTGCTTTCAGATATTCGGTTAAAAGCCTGCTGGACTGAATCTCTTCCATTCCAGGCTCTGCGAAATCATAAATCTGGTCAGACATGGAAACCAGCTCTGAAAGATGTGATTCTAAGGCCTGCGAAATCAATTGTTTCTTCATAAGTCATCTGCTCCTGTTCCATCAAAATTCCTGTTCAAGCTGTTTTAACAGTTTTTTCAATCCTGCCATGAAAACAAGCTACTCCATCGTCACATTAAAAGGCAAGCAGGCCATTGCACCCATGGAAAGACTGATCACACTGTTTCATCAGTTTTCTTAGGGCTTTTGTTCCACCTTCGCTTATGCGTGCCGGCTCAGGAGCGGGCGGCCGCATAAGCTTCTTCAAAGAGGGTTTCCTGTGCGTTCAGGCTGGAATCGCCGTCCGGCTCTATTTTGTAGCTGCCGTCCGGCTGCTGTACCCTGGCCTTAACATTATCGCTCATCATCGTTAAAAACATTTCACGGATCCGGCATTTTAAACCGTTGTCATATACCGGTACAGCCACCTCAACCCGTCGCAGCGTATTCCTTGTCATAAAATCTGCAGAGGAAATATAGATGCTGTCGCGCTCCGGCGTTCCGAATATATAGATTCTGGAATGCTCCAGATAACGTCCTACAATACTGCGTATCTGTATGTTTTCCGTTTTTCCCGGAACTCCGGATTTCAGGCAGCAGATTCCTCTTACGACCATTTCAATCTTTACACCTGCTTTTGAGGCTTCTACCAGCTTGTCAATGATGCGTTTATCGGTAAGAGAATTGATCTTAATACCGATGTACGCCGGTTTTCCGGCCAAAGCGGTCTGAATCTCCTTGTCGATCATAGAAAGAACAGGCTCCTGAAGGCATTTCGGGGCAACCAGTAATTTTTCTGATTTTTCCACCGTGTCACCGATCAGGATGGACTGAAATACACGCAGCGCGTCCTCTCCGATCTCCGTATTTGCGGTGATCAAAGAAAGGTCTGTGTACATGCGGGATGTTTTTTCATTGTAATTTCCTGTACCAACCTGCGTGATATACTGGATATTACTTCCGTCTTTTCTGGTTATAAGGCACAGCTTAGAATGAACCTTCAGACCATCAATACCATATACGACATGGCAGCCCGCGTCTTCCAGGCGGCGGCTCCACTCAATGTTGTTCGCTTCATCAAAGCGCGCCTTTAATTCCACCAGCACGTCTACCTGTTTGCCGTTTTCAGCTGCTTCTACCAGTGCCTCCACAACTTTGGAATTCTTTGCCAGACGGTATAAGGTCATTCGGATAGAAACTACCTTGGGGTCATTGGCTGCTTCTGACAGCATATTTAAAAACGGCCGGATGCTTTCATATGGATAGGAAAGCAGAACGTCATGATCCAGAATCTGCGGAATGACCGGGCTTCCGGAATCCAGCTGGAAGGTAGACTGAGGAAGCCGTTTCGGAAATACAAGGTCCGGATTTTTACGGAGTACATCTTCCAGCGCAAACAGGAAAGACAGATCCAATGGGGCTTTCGAATAAAAAACCTGATCCTTGGTCAGTTCCAGATAATTGCAGACGGTATCCACCATCTTCGGGGCTATATCTCTTGTCAGTTCCAGACGTACCGGCGCCAGCTTTTTTCTTAATTTAACAACCTGGGCCATCTGATCCCGGTAATTCAGATCCTCATCATAAACCTTGTTCACATCAATATCCGCATTTCTGGTAACTCTCAGCACCGATTTTCCAGTACTTTATAACCGGAAAAGGCAGCCGGGAGGAAATGCAGGATCAGCTCTTCCAACAGCATGTAGGTAGATTCCAGTCCGGGAACCGGGATCAACCGTGGGATCATCTCACTGCTGCACGGAATAATTCCAATCTTTTCTTTTCCGCTTTTGGTACCAAGAATTGCAAGTGCATAGATTTCCTGTCCTTTTAAAAACGGAAACGGCTGTTTACGACCAACGATCATGAGAGAAAGCAACGGAAGTACTTCCCTGCGGAAATAATCTTCCAGATATTTTCCATCTGCCTTGCTCAGATCCCTGAATGAGACCAGGTGCACGCCTTCTTTGGCCACCAGCTCCATTACATGGGTGTATATCGTATCCTTTCTGTCGTTTAAGACGTTGACCCGCTTTAAAATGGCATCAATCTGTTCCTGTGGTGTCATATTCGTCTTATTTTCCCGGTTGTCGCCAGGCAGTAATTTCATATCTTCCAGGGATCCGACACGGACCATAAAAAACTCATCCAGATTGGACTGATATATCGAAAGAAAGGACATGCGTTCACAAAGCGGAACCTTCTCATTTTCTGCCTCTTCGAGCACGCGTTCGTTGAATTTCAGCCAGGATAATTCGCGGTTGACGTAAATGCCGGTATGTTTATCTTCTACAGTGTTTGCTTTTGCAGCCATGTTAATGCCTCCTGTTGTTACGGAATGCCTCCCGTGTTTTTCTATGTAACAATAAATTTTTCCAATCAGTTTCCAAAGCAAATCCCTATCTCCTTTGCCTGCGCGATCATTTCATGCTCTGGCGGTACCGTTTTCAGTTTTCCGCTTACTTCCTCCAGCGGGACTGCAACAAGCTTACCATCCCGTAAAGCTACCATAAATCCATACTGCTCTTCCAGGATCAGCTGTGCAGCAAAGGAACCAAGCCGTGATGCCAGAACCCGGTCATAGGCATTGGGACTTCCACCTCTCTGTGTATGTCCCGGTATGGTAATGCGAACCTCCTGTCCGGTTTCAGCGGCCAGCTGATCTGCGATTTCATATGCAATGGAGGGACAAGTATTTTTGGATTTTTTCTTTTTGTATTCGCTCCTGGTCAGGGCGGCATCTTCTTTGGAGATTGCGCCTTCCGCCACGGCCAGAATGGAAAAATGCTTTCCGTTCTCAGTGCGCTGTTTCAGCGCATCAGCTACCTTGTGGATATCATAGGGCAATTCCGGCAAAAGAATGACATCGGCTCCTCCGGCAATTCCGGCATGAAGGGTAAGCCATCCGGTTTTATGTCCCATCACTTCCACAATAAAGATCCGGCTGTGGGAAGCTGCCGTCGTATGGATGCAGTCAATGGCATGTGTTGCGATATCCAGGGCACTGTGAAAACCAAACGTCATGTCAGTTCCCCAGATATCATTATCGATGGTTTTGGGAAGGGTAACCACGTTGAGGCCTTCCTGCTTTAACAGATTGGCAGTCTTGTGCGTTCCGTTTCCGCCAAGGATCACAAGACAGTCCAGCTTCCATTTGCGGTAATGATTCTTCATGGCCTTGACCTTATCCAGACCCTGCTCATCCGGAACCTGCATCTGCTTAAAGGGTTGTCTTGAGGTTCCGAGAATGGTTCCGCCAATCGTCAGGATCCCGGAAAAATCGGAAGGCTTCATATTTTTTCTGTTTCCATAGATCAGGCCCTTATAGCCATCTAAAATTCCATAAATCTCAATCTCGGCTTCTTTTTCATACAGCGCCTTGGCAACTCCGCGCATAGCCGCATTTAAGCTCTGGCAGTCGCCGCCGCTAGTCAGGATTCCGATTTTCTTCATCTTACTTCGCTCCAGTTTCTATAGGTTTTTTCGTAAATTTTGAGGATCTGCTCTTCTGATAAATTCTGCACCGGATTCTCTGCCTGTACCAGGACCGCAATAGCATCTTTTCCGATGACCTGGGTGTTCAAAAGCTCTTTTTCGTAATCCTTCAGCGCTCGGGAAGTCATAGCCAGATCGCAGGAGCCCTCTAAGGCAGCATTTAGACCGGAGGTGGAATCGGTTGTCTCAAGCAGAATCTGCACGTGTTTATTATATTTCTGATAATCCTCTGCAAGTGATTCCAGAATCGGAGCTGCTGAGGAAGATCCGTTTATCCGGATGATTCCGGATGACTGGTCTGAAAGAAAGGTATTTGTTTTTCCGGCAGGGACACAAAATTGTTCTACGATCTGCTGCCCTGCCGTCTTGATATAGGCAAGAAAATCTGTCTCGGCCTCACTCAGATCACCGGTGTAAGCCAGTAAATACTCCCTGCACAGCGGGTAGGTTCCGTTTTTGATCGTGTCTGCTGACGGCTGGATTCCATCCACGGAAAGAATCTTCGTTTTTTTTGTATCCTTTACAGAACTGAATGCTGCATAACCAATTGCGCCTTTGGAAGCTGAAATCTGGTTTATCATATTTTCCGTGGAATCCGCTTCTGTATCAGAAGCATTTTCCTGCAGATGGATCAGATTTTCAAATTCCGCTTTTGTTCCGGAACCGTCTTCCCTGGAAATGGCGGTAATAGCTCCGAGACCGGACAGATCCGGCAGTTCATTCTGATGCCGGCATCCGCTCAGAAGCAGAGTAATTCCGGCTATTGCCAGAAGCGATGCGATGCTGCCTGTCCGTCTCATTCTGCTGTGCCTCCCGTTTTCGATTGATCCTGCTCAGCATTGTTCTGATACAATTTCTGGAAGGAAATGTTATCCATGGCTTCTTCAGAAATGCTGACACAGTTGTCTGCAATACGGTCAATATTGTAGAGCATATTAGAATACTGCATGGTCAGATCGGAAGAACAGGTATTTTTCTTGATACGTGCCATATGAGCCTTGTTATTCTGTTTCTGAAGCTTACGGATTTTGTTTTTATCCTTTGATACCTTTGCTACAATATCCTTATCTCCATTTTCCAGAGCCTGCATGGCAGTCACAAACAGATTTTTTAGTGTTCCGATCCCTGTCTCCAGCTCATGCAGGGCCTCTGCGGAAAAAACGCCGCCATGCTCCTGGGAAAATTCAGCCACTGTACCGATTTCCTCGCAGCGGTCAGCGATACGGTCAATGTTGTTGTTGATGTAAAGCAGACCTGCGGCCTGTTCTGACTGCTGTTCGGTCAGGGTACCGCTGGCAAACATTTTTACAATATAACTGCCAATCTGTTCCTGAAGCTTCTTCACCGCAAAATGCATCTCTTTAAAATTCTGATACGCTGCCAGTGGTTCTTTTCCCACAAATGCAAGCTTCATGCTATCCATCATCTGCCTGGTAAAATCAGAGACACGCTGGATCTCCTCAGAAACCAGATAAAGAGCCGCTGCAGGCTGCGTCAGAACCCGGTTTTCCAGGAATTGCGGTTCAAAGGTCTGGCGCTCCTGCTGATCCTGCCCGCGCACCAGACAGGTAACGATCTTTACCATAACCGGGATTAACGGAAGCCATATCAGGGTGCAGACAATATTGAACGTCGTATGTGCATTTGCGATCTGCCTGGAAATCACATCCAGCTCCGGCCCTTTTGGAGAAATAAAACGTACAAAAGCTGCCAGTAGCGGAATCAGAAATAAAAATACTATACTTCCCGTAATGTTTATATTACCCTTAGACATGTCATT
>ERZ779842.1692-NODE-1692-length-17295-cov-26.725406_pt1 | contig 17295 bp, 13 predicted proteins | sample MGYA00511095_ERZ779842 | MGnify/ENA primary metagenome ERZ779842 (study PRJEB29588, sample SAMEA2154036) | human gut metagenome | biome: human gut; feature: human-associated habitat; material: faeces | place: Denmark | collected 2008/2010 ... | reverse complement strand
TCGACTTCGTGCCGTATGTGTCCGGCTGGAAGGGCAAAGGACTGGACACCAAGGTGTCCCTGAAGCAGGCGCTGAAAGCCTTGGGCTTTGCAGGCGGTTCTAAACGGGAATCCGAGCTGAACCAGTGGATCAACGCCGAGAAAGAGCAGCTTGCCGCCGTGATGGAGCGGCACGGCATCGAGTGGGAACAGAAAGGCACCCACGAAGAGCACCTGTCTGTGCTGGACTTCAAAAAGCAAGAGCGTAGTAAAGAGGTAGCGGCTCTGGAAGCTGCCAAGCAGGAGTGTCAGACCGACCTGACCGAGATGCAGGAACAGCTGGAAACAGCGCAGACAGCCGTAGAAGCCGCTGAACAGCGGGTACAGAAAGCAGAGCTGACCTACCAGAAGCAGAGCCAGAAGCTGAACAAGTTGGCTCCCATCATGGAAGGTTTGGAAAACCTGTCAGCGCAGTACTCCCAGCGGCCAGAAGAATGGGTGCCAGAAGCAGCCACATTTGAGACCGCCAAGAGCTATCGGGAGAAGAAGGCCATGCCGCTGATCCAGAAGTTGGTAAAGGTACTCTTTGCCCTCCATCGGAAGTACTGGGAGGTCAAGGATGAGCGGGATAAGTATCTGCACTTCTATCAGGACGAGAAGAAAGCTACCCATCATCTAAGCCAGCGGCTGAAAGAGGTGGAGGCTGAAAACTCTCAGCTCTATACGATGAAACGTGATTTTGGTCGAGTATGGAATTATTTCGGTGCCGAAAAGATGCAGCAGGTCATTGGGCTTATGAGGGAGCAGGAGCAGACCACAGATAGGAGCCAGAAGAAGAACAGGCAGAACAACGTAGAACTGTAAGCATAGCAGATCCCCGCCAGCGGATGTTGGCGGGGGTCTGTACATATAAGTGATAATTCGACTCTGAAAAAAGCAATAGCAATATTTATCGGCTTGCAATCACGGAAAAGCTGTGGTACGCTTTACTAGGATAGTATAAAGGGAAAGTATATCCTTTTTGGGAAAAACACCATGGTGTACCAATAGTGGTACATTTACTATGTTAAAATGAAAGAAAACAATGCGGAAATCCGCATTTGATGGAGGAAATAAAAATGGTAGACACCAAAAAAGAGCAGGAACGCGAAGAACTGCACCGTGCAATCTGGGCGATTGCGGATGATCTGCGCGGCGCAGTGGACGGATGGGATTTCAAGAGCTACGTTCTCGGTACGATGTTCTACCGTTATATTTCGGAGAACATTGCCAGCTATATCAATCAGGGCGAAATTGATGCAGGCAACCCGGATTTCCGCTATGAAGATATGTCTGATGCAGAGGCAGAGCAGGCACGGGAAGGACTGGTACAGGAAAAAGGGTTCTTCATCCTGCCCAGTGAGTTGTTCTGCAATGTGCGGGCAAAAGCAGCCAACGATGAAAACCTCAATGAAACTCTGGAAACAGTGTTCCGACACATTGAGGAATCCGCAAAGGGCAGCTCCTCTGAGGGACAGTTTGCAGGGCTGTTTGATGATTACGATGTGAACAGCAACAAGCTGGGTGCGACCGTTGCCAAACGCAATGAAAAGCTCGTTAAACTGCTGAACGGCGTGGCAGATATGAACCTTGGCGATGTGAAAGAGCATGACATTGATGCCTTTGGCGATGCCTATGAATACCTGATGACCATGTACGCCAGCAATGCGGGCAAGTCCGGTGGCGAGTTCTTTACGCCTGCCGATGTTTCGGAGCTGCTGACCCGGCTGGGTACGGTAGGCAAGAAGGAAATCAACAAGGTCTATGACCCTGCCTGCGGTTCCGGTTCGCTGCTGCTGAAGGCAGAAAAGGTGCTGGGACGGGATGCCGTGCGCAACGGCTTCTTTGGGCAGGAAATCAACATCACAACGTACAACCTGTGCCGCATCAATATGTTCCTGCACGACATTGAATTTGACAAATTCGACATTGCCTGTGAGGACACGCTGACCAATCCGCAGCACTGGGACGATGAACCCTTTGAGCTGATCGTATCGAATCCGCCGTACTCCATCAAGTGGGCCGGTGACGAGAATCCGCTGCTCATCAATGACCCTCGCTTTGCTCCGGCTGGTGTGCTGGCTCCGAAGAGCAAAGCGGACTTGGCGTTTATCATGCACTCGCTGGCATGGCTGGCTTCCAACGGTACGGCGGCAATCGTCTGTTTTCCCGGCATCATGTACCGTGGCGGCGCAGAACAGAAAATTCGCAAGTATCTGGTGGACAACAACTTCATTGACTGCATCGTCCAGTTGCCGAGCAACCTGTTCTTTGGTACCAGTATTGCCACCTGCATCATGGTGCTGAAAAAGGGCAAAACGGACAATAAAGTGCTGTTCATTGATGCTTCTTCCGAGTGCGTCAAGGTGACCAATAACAACAAGCTCACGCCGGAGAACATTAACAAAATAGTGGACACCTTTGCACAGCGGGCAGAAGAAGCACACTTCTCCCATCTGGCGGAGTATTCCGAGGTGCAGGAAAATGACTATAACCTGTCGGTTTCTACTTATGTGGAGGCCAAGGACACCCGTGAGAAGATCGACATTGTGAAGCTGAACGCTGAAATTGCGCAAATCGTAGCACGAGAAAACGAACTGCGGGCCGCCATTGACCAGATCGTGGCAGAAATCGAGGGCTGATATGGAAAGCGAAAAGAAAGATTCTGCATTGGTACGTTCTTCTGCGGCGGAATACCTGACCTTTGTTGCCTCTACGGGTGAGGACAAGGACAGCATTGAGATGCGCTACGAGGATGAAAACATCTGGCTGACGCAAAAGATGATGGCGACCCTTTACGATGTGGGGCTTCCGACCATCAATGAGCATATCAAAAAGATTTATGCTGACCATGAGCAGGACGAAGCGGCAACTATTCGGAAATTCCGAATAGTTCAAAATGAGGGTGACCGGCAGGTTACTCGCAGCGTGAACCACTATAATCTGCAAATGATTATTGCGGTTGGCTTCAAGGTGAACAACCAGCGGGCGGTGCGGTTTCGTGTCTGGGCGAACCAGATCGTGGAGCAGTATACTATCAAGGGCTGGGCCATGGATGAAGAGCGTCTGAAAAACGGCGGCACTGTCCTGACCAAAAAATACTTTGAAGAGCAGTTGGAGCGCATCCGGGAGATTCGCATTTCGGAGCGCAACTTCTACCAGAAACTCACTGACATTTACGCTACTTCGCTGGATTATGACCGCAATGCGCTGACCACAAAAGAGTTCTTTGCGAAGGTACAGAACAAGATGCACTATGCCGTGCATCGCCATACGGCGGCAGAACTGATCTATGAGCGTGCCGATGCCGAAAAGCCGCACATGGGGCTTCACACATGGAAGGACGCTCCCAACGGCAAAATTAAAAAGAGCGATGTTTCGGTGGCGAAAAACTACCTGACCGAAGATGAAATGAAGTCCATGGAGCTGATCGTTTCGGCTTACCTCGACCTTGCCGAGAACCGTGCCCGCCGTCATATCCCTATGACCATGGAGGACTGGGCCAAGCGGCTGGATATCTATTTGCAGGCAGATGATCTGGAAGTGCTGAAGGATGCAGGCAAAATCTCGGCGCAGCTTGCAAAGATGCACGCCGAAACGGAGTTTGAAAAGTACCGTGTGGTGCAGGATCGGCTGTACCAGAGCGATTTTGACAGGTATTTGGAAGAAAGTGCAGAATGAGGGGAGCGTGGTAATATGGATGAGAAAGAAAAACTCAAAGAACTGATTGATAATTCAAAGAAGCCAACGGTAAGCGAGTGGGTTTATGAGGTAGAGGCTTTTTTAGAGGAAATCAATGAGCCGGATACAGAGGCATGGACATTGATAGACAGAATTAAACAGCAGGGAGACCATTTTAATAGGTGTGAAAACCTTACTGCTTTACTTCGCCAATTATATAAACGAAAGTATGAAAAAGTAGCGGCAAAACTACCTAAAAAGACTAATCAAATATTCGTGGCGATGATGTTCTCTGACGAAATGAGCGATTTCTATGACCAAGCATATAAGCCAATTTCCGAAGATTTGGGCTATACAGCAATGCGAATTGATAGAAAAGACTATACAGGTCTAATCATCGAAGAAATTGAGGCAGATATAAAAGATTCGATTGCAGTAATTGCTGATTTGACTGGAAATCGTGGTGGTGTATATTATGAGGCTGGAATTGCAAGAGGATTGCAGCTTTGCAATCATCCACTTAAACTGATTTTGACTTGTAAGAAAGATTTCTTTGAAAGTGAAGGCGTTCATTTTGACCTGCGTGGGGATAATATCTTGATTTACCAAAATATAAATGAATTGAAAGAAAAACTGAGAAAAAGACTAGAAACTGTACTTGTTTGACAGTGAGGAAGCCAAAATGCCAAAATTAGATAAACTGATTCGGGAACTTTGTTCGGATGGTGTAAAAGTATTTCGCTTGGAAGAAATAGCGCATTACGCAAAGACCAGAATAGATTGCAAAACTATAAATGAAGATAACTATGTTGGTGTGGAAAATCTTCTTCAGAATAAAGCCGGAAAAACGAAAGCAACATCAGTTCCAACAACGGGAATGGTGATTGCATATCAGAAAAATGATATTTTGATTGGTAATATCCGGCCATATCTCCGTAAAGTTTGGCTTGCAGACTGTGAGGGCGGCACAAATGGAGATGTGTTGACCGTTCAAATTGAAGATACAGAAAAAGTAATTCCGCAGTTTTTGTATTATGTGTTGTCATCTGAGAAGTTCTTTTTATATGACATCCAGAACTCAAAAGGTGCCAAAATGCCAAGAGGAAGCAAAGATGCGGTAATGAAGTTTGAGGTTCCACTTCCGCATCTCGACGTTCAACGTGAAATTGTCCGTATGTTGGATAGCTATACTGAAAGTGTTGTAGAATTGCAGAGGCAACTTACAGCAGAGCTTACAGCTAGAAAAACACAATACGCTTATTATAGAGATAAGCTGCTACAGTATAAAATGCCAACCAAGGAATATGAGGTTGGTGAGATTTGTGAAGTGTCAGCGGGTGGAGATGTGCCCAAAGAACATTTTTCAAAAGAAAAATCAGAACAGTATAAAGTTCCGGTTATTAGTAACGGATGCGGTATAAATGCGTTTTATGGCTATACAGATGCTGCAAGAGTAGACAAACCTGCGGTAACAGTGGCGGCGAGAGGAACAATTGGTTATGCGGAATATAGGGATTATCCATATTTCCCAATCATCAGGCTCATAACCTTAATACCTAGAGATGATAAACAACTCAATGCGAAGTACTTATATTATAGCCTTGAGGGAAGACATTATAAGGTGCCAACAAGTGGCATACCGCAATTGACAGTTCCTGTTATAAAGAAAGAAAAAGTATCTATTCCACCCCTCGATGTCCAGAGCCGCATTGTAAATGTGCTGGACAACTTTGAGAAAATTTGCTCTGACCTCAACATTGGTTTGCCCGCTGAAATTGAAGCCCGGCAGAAGCAGTACGAGTATTACCGAGATAAGCTCTTGACATTTGCAGAAACTGGCAACACAATTTTGAGCAGAGCAGAGCAGAGCAGAGCAGAGCAGAGCAGAGCAGAGCAGAGCAGAGCAGAGCGCTGATTAAGCTCTTGCAGTATGTGTTTGGCTATGCGGTTGTTTCTCTGCAAGATGTAGTAAAGAACAGCTGCTCTGGCGGAACACCGAAAAAAGGCGTATCAGAATATTACGAGGACGGGAATATTCCTTGGCTGAGGACGCAGGAAGTGGTATTTCGGGATATTTGCAAGACGGAGTGCTTCATTACGGAGAGTGCAGTAAAAAATTCTGCGGCGAAGTGGATTCCAGAGAACTGCGTAATAGTTGCAATTTCGGGCGCGACTGCTGGAAGATGTGCAATCAATAAAATTCCGCTGACAACAAACCAGCATTGTTTGAATCTTGAAGTTGACCCGGAGATGGCGTTGTACAGATATGTGTATTACTGCATCTGTGCAAAGCAGGAAGAACTTCTTGCGAAAAAGGAGGGTGCACGTGGAGATTTGAACTCAACAAGAATTTTAAGTTTGCAAATTGATCTCCCATCGATTGAAAAACAAAAACGGATTGTTTCTATCCTTGATCGCTTTGATGCAATCTGCAATGATTTGACCAGCGGCCTGCCAGCAGAGATTGAAGCAAGACAAAAGCAGTATGAATATTATCGAGATAAATTGTTGACGTTTAAGGAGGTGGCTGCAACGTGAGTGCAGCAAAAAAGGCAGGTGTAATTTATATCCTGACAAATCCCTCTTTTCCCGATTATGTAAAAATTGGCTATGCGACCAATATCGAAAATCGACTGAAACAGTTGAATCGGAGCGAGTGCATCCCATTTGCGTTTCGGGTATATGCTACTTACGATGTTTCAACTCCGCTACAAGATAAAGAACTGCATAGCCTGATTGACCGTTTGAATCCTGATTTGCGTGCTATTGATACGTTCGATGGCAAGACAAGAACAAAAGAGTTTTATGCAATGACAAAAGAGGATGCTTATGCGCTTTTGGAGAGCATTGCAAAATTAAGCGGCACAATGGACAAACTGCAGCGCCTTACCCCGGAAGGCCATGAGATTGCAGACGAAGAAGTTGCGGCTGAAATTCAGGAAGAAGCAAAAGAACGCAAAGCCCCGTTCTCATTTATTAAATGCGGTATTCCGATGGGGGCAGAGATCGTGCTGCAAAATCATCCTGAGGTTGTAGCCGTTGTAAAAGATGATAGGCAAATTGAGTATCAGGGTAAAACCTATTCGCTTTCTGCGTTGGCTCAAAAAATCATGCAGACGACCTATCCGCTACAAGGACCGGTGCATTGGCTTTATCAGGGAAGAAAACTGCGAGATATTCGAGTGGAACGAGAAGAAGCAGGTTTGTATGAGTAAAAGGCGGGTGTGAAAATGTCCTTTTTCAATATCGTTGCGGCTACCAATGAAGATACCGTTGTTGCTGCCTATGAACCCTCCAAGGTGCGCTCTGACAGCTACCAGAGCGAAGCGGAACTGGAAAAAGAGTTTATCCGGCTGTTGTGCGAGCAGGGCTATACCTATCTGCCGCTGCATACCGAGGATGAACTGATTACCAACCTCCGCAGTCAGTTGGAAGAGCTGAACCACTACCAGTTTTCCGATACGGAGTGGCGGCAGTTTTTTAGCGATGTGATTGCCAACCCCAACGAGCATATTCCCGAAAAGACCCGGAAGATTCAGGAAGATAATGTGCAGGTGCTGCACCGGGATGATGGCAGTTCCAAAAATATCACGCTGATCGACAAGAAGAACATCCACAACAACCGCCTGCAGGTCATCAACCAGTATGAGGTGAAGCAGGCGGACGGTGCGCGGCATGATAATCGCTACGATGTGACGATTCTGGTCAACGGCTTTCCGCTGGTTCATGTGGAACTGAAGCGGCGCGGGGTGGCCATCCGGGAGGCGTTCAACCAGATCAACCGCTATCAGCGGGATTCGTTCTGGGCGGGCTGCGGCTTATATGAGTATGTGCAGATTTTTGTGATCTCCAACGGCACAAATACCAAGTACTACTCCAACAGCACCCGCTATAATGCCATCAAGGACGCCAAACACGGCAAGACGAAAAAGGAAAAGACCAGCAACAGCTTTGAATTTACCTCCTACTGGGCCGATGCGAATAACCGTGTGCTGACGGATCTGATCGACTTTACCCGGACATTCTTTGCAAAGCACACGATCCTGAGCGTGCTGACCCGGTATTGCATCTTTACCTCAGAAAAGATGCTGATGGTGATGCGCCCGTATCAGATCACGGCAACCGAGAGGATATTGAACCGTATCGAGATCGCCAACAACTACAAAAAGTATGGCACCATCGAGGGCGGCGGCTACATCTGGCACACCACTGGCTCCGGCAAGACGCTGACCTCCTTCAAAACGGCACGGCTGGCATCGCAGTTGCCCTACATCGATAAGGTGCTGTTTGTGGTAGACCGCAAGGACTTGGACTACCAGACCATGAAGGAATATGACCGCTTCGAGAAGGGCGCGGCAAACTCCAACACCAGCACCACGATTCTGAAACGCCAGTTGGAAAACCCGGAAGCACATATCATCATTACCACCATCCAGAAGCTGGCGACCTTTATCAAGAAAAATCCGGGGCATGAGGTCTACCAGAAGCACGTTGTGATTATCTTTGACGAGTGCCACCGCAGCCAGTTCGGTGATATGCACAAGGCCATTGTCCACAATTTCAAAAAGTACCACCTGTTCGGCTTTACTGGAACGCCGATTTTTGCAGTCAACGCAGGAACTTCTACTGACCCACGTTATTTTACCACGGCGCAGACGTTCGGCGACCAACTGCACACCTACACCATCGTGGATGCCATCAACGACAAGAATGTGCTGCCGTTCCGTGTGGACTACATCAAGACGATGGACGCAGAGCCGGACATGGACGATAAACAGGTTTGGGACATTGACCGGGAAAAGGCATTCATGGCTCCTAAGCGTATTTCTCTGGTGACAAAGTACATCCTTGACCACTTCGACCAGAAAACCTATCGGGGAGACAAATCGTATGAGTTTAATCTGCTGACGAATGTGGCAGAGGTGGCCTCTGCCCAGCGTGGTGCGGTGGATGAAATCAAGCAAAAACAGCGCGTCAGCGGTTTTAATTCGATTTTCTGCGTGGCATCTGTGCCGATGGCAAAGCTGTATTATCAGGAGTTTAAAAAGCAGATGGCGGCAGATCCAACCAAGCGGCTACGCATTGCTACCATTTACAGCTATGGAGCCAATGAAGCCGAAACAGACGGGATTCTGGATGAGGAAAACCCGGAAGATACCTCCAATCTCGACCAGAGCAGCCGGGATTTTCTGGATGCCGCCATTCAGGATTACAACGAGATGTTCCACACGAACTACTCGACGGATGGTGAACGGTTCCAGAATTACTACAAAGATGTATCACTCCGCATGAAGAATAAAGAACTTGACCTGCTGATCGTGGTCAATATGTTTCTGACGGGCTTCGATGCCACGACCCTGAATACCCTTTGGGTGGACAAGAACCTGAAGATGCACGGTCTGATTCAGGCGTTCAGCCGGACGAACCGTATCTTGAACAGCATCAAGACCTTTGGCAATATCGTCTGCTTCCGCAATCTGCAAAAGCGGGTGGATGCGGCAATTTCGCTGTTTGGAGATAAAAATGCGGGCGGCATCGTTCTGCTGCGCAAATATGCGGACTACTACCACGGTTATATGGATGAGCAGGGAAAATACCATCAGGGCTATACGGACATGATCGATGACCTGACGCAGAAGTTCCCACTGACAGAGCCGCAAATCATCGGGGAGCAGAACCAGAAAGACTTTATCGTGCTGTTTGGCGCACTGCTGCGGATGCGGAACCTGCTGTCCTCCTTTGATGATTTCAAAGGCAACGAGATGATCTCGGAACGGGATTTACAGGACTATTTGGGCCGCTATCAGGATTTGCGGGATGAATGGCGAAACAAGAAGCGTGATGAAACGAAAGAGGACATCACCGATGACGTGGTGTTTGAGGTGGAGCTGATTCGGCAGGTCGAGATCAACATTGACTACATCCTGATGCTGGTCAAAAAGTACCATGACACCCATTGCGATGACAAAGAGGTGCTCATCACGATTCGCAAGGCGATTGATGCCAGCCCGGAACTGCGCAGCAAAAAGCAACTGATTGAAACCTTTATTGCAGGGGTCAACGATGTGGATGACGTGATGGCAGAGTGGAACGCCTTTGTGTCCGAACAGCGGGAGAAAGAGCTTGCAAAGATCATCCAAGAGGAAAAGCTGAAGGAGCCGGAGACACGCAAATATCTGGCCAATGCGTTCCGTGACGGTGAGATTAAGACTGTGGGCACTGACATTGACAAGTTGATGCCGCCTGTTTCCCGCTTTGGCGGCGGTGGCCGTGCGCAGAAGAAGCAGGGTGTAATCGATAAGCTGAAGGGCTTCTTTGATAAGTTCTTTGGGATTGGCGGAAACTCATTTGAGGAGGGAAAACATGACTAAAACAGAAAATGCATTAGTAGCATGTGAAAAAGTTCTGAATGGCATAGAGGATAATACTATAACAGTAACATCAGCGTTGCTATTATGTTTGAAAATTGCGAGATTGCTAAATGATACAGATGCGATAATGTGGCTTCAATATGAATATGGCGGATATCCTAGAAATAAAAATGGCTACATTCAAAAAGAGGCGTGGCAAATAGCATGGGGAAAAGGAAGGGGATATATTGAGGATGGAAAGGAGCTTGTCTTTTCAGAAATAGCCTCGGAACTTGAAGAAAAAATTGCTGCACAGCGTAGCGCTGTGAATAATTTCACAACACAAGGAGCGTCTGTTTCGGGAGAATGGGCAGCGGTGGCGATGAACAAATTAACAACGACGGTATCAAGTTCAACAGGAGTGCTGGTTAGACAAATAGCATCGTCAGAAAAGCAGTTAACTATTCTAAAATCAAAGTATTATGATTACGCACTTGAAAAACAGATTGAGATTTCATTTGGAAATGTGGCAACAACTGTTTTTTCTGAATATCGCACAAGAGTAGAAAATGAATTTTCTAAGATGTCAAAGGAGAATCTTCTTAAACTTCAAGCAATCGAAGATAAAATCAATTCGGAAAATCCAGAATTGTATTCACAGGCCCTTACAACGTGCAGAAGGCTCTTTGAAGGAACTGCAAAAGAACTATTTGAGAAATATTTTCCTGAATACGGAGAGAAAAAATATAAAACCAAATCGGGAAAAGAAATTGACGTTAGTGGAGAACACTATAAAAATAAACTTTCAGCAGTTATTGAAAAGCTAGAAGATAAGTCACCGTCTAAGAGCATGGTCGGAAGTAATGTGATTTATCTGCTGGATTGGATAGATAATCTAACAGAGTTACAATGTAAGGGCGTTCATCATGAGGTGACAAGACGAGATGCAACCCGGTGCATTATCCAAACCTATATTTGTCTAGGAGACATCCTGAGTCTTCAGGACGAATGATGAGCAGTTCTTGATTTTGAAGAGAGTATGGACTATAATATTCATAGAAATCCCGCTGGTTGTGTGATACTATCCTGATACTAAAAAATCAGCAAGCCGCATCTACCACGGCAATCTCATGGAAAAGTGAACATCCAAAAACAGACAAACTAAACAAATTTGCTTAGTAAAGAAATAAACCTACCGAGCTCGAGTAATAAAAATTTGCCTTCCGATTTTTTGAATCCATCAAAAATAGAACGGAATAACGTATAAAAAACAGCCCTGCTTTCGAGATTTTTCGCTTGAAGGCGGGGCTTTTTCGCATCCAAAGCAACAGAAAAAGTAACACCCTGGGCAGAATCAAACCAGTATCACGGTTTCTTTTCCTCCGGGGAGGCCAGAGCTTCCAGCCGGCCCGCGACGTTGCTTGTTCGGTCTGGGTATAGGTGGTCATAGGTGCCAGGTGTGGTCGAAACCTTTTCATGCCCAAGGCGCTGGTGTACCAGAAAAGCATCCGTGAACATGGCTGAAAGGGATGACCACAAAAATATAAACCTTTTATGAAATCCTCTTGACAAAGTGGGAAGGGGTAGTATAATAAAAATGAACATTGTTCATATTGAGGGTGACTACATGAATACGATCGTGACCTCCAAGGAAGAGATCTTAAAAAACAGCCGTGAGCTTATCCGGGAAAAGGGCTGGGCGGCAGTCAGCATCCGTTCTGTCGCCTCGGCATGCGGGGTCTCGGTCGGCTCGATCTACAACTATTATGACTCCAAGGCTGAGCTTATCAGCGCCACGGTCGAGAGCGTCTGGTGCGAAATTTTCCACCGCCCGCAGGACAAGGCCGTATTTCAGGACGTGCAGACCTGTGTCAAATGGATGTACGAGCGCATGGCCTACGGCTATGAGCAGTATCCCGGATTCTTCACACTGCACTCTCTCGGCTTTATGCAGGAGGACAAGGCCGATGGCAAACGGCACATGCAGCAAATCTGGCACCATATCTTAAACGGTCTGTGTACGGTGCTGCAACAGGATACCAAAATCCGTCCGGGCGCTTTTAATGAGCAATTCACCGTTGAAAAATTTGCCGATGTGCTGTTTTCGCTTATGCTGTCTGCCTTGCTGCGGCAGGACTACGACCCCGCCGCTGTGCTGGAGATCGTGCGCAGAACCTTATATTGACCGCATTTTCTTCCCACACTGCTGTGGGAATTTTATAACGTCCAAATTGAACACTGTTCACTCAAAGGAGACGCTCATAGGAAAGCTCATCGCAGTATCCTGCTGCGGCTTGCCTGCCTTGTGTGGAGCACTGCCAGCTTCAACATCCTGTGCTTTGGATGCAGCTATGCCAGGCAAGCCCCTGATGACCGTAAAAACTAAGACGACCCTGCAAAAAATGCAGTGTTACAATAAATTTGATGTATCGACAAGGAGCGATCAACTATGCAAGCAATCGTAGAAACTGTTTTTGATGCGGTGTATCTGGTATCCGTCATCACCATCGGTATCCTGATAATCCGTGGCTGCAAGGGCAGCCACCAGTTCAAGCTGTTCGGTCTGATGGCTGTCGTTCTGGGTACCGGCGACTCGTTCCATCTGATTCCCCGTGCTCTGGCTCTATGCACCACGGGTCTTGAAAACTTTACCGTTCCCCTGGGTCTGGGTAAGTGGATCACCTCTGTGACAATGACAGTCTTTTATGTGCTGCTGTACTATGTCTGGCGTGAGCGCTACCGGGTCAAGGGCAACAATGGCCTGACTGCCGCCGTCTACGGTCTGGCTGCTGTGCGTGTTATCCTGTGCATGATGCCGCAGAACCAGTGGCTGAGCGACGGATCCCCGCTGTCCTGGGGCATTTACCGTAATATTCCTTTTGCACTGATGGGCCTGCTGATTATCGTGCTATTCTACCGCAGCGCCAAGGAGCATAACGACTCGGCTTTCCGCTGGATGTGGCTGACCATCGTGCTGAGCTTCGGTTTCTACATTCCCGTTGTTCTTTGGGCCAATGCCATCCCCATGATCGGGATGCTGATGATCCCCAAGACCTGCGCCTATGTGTGGACCGTTCTCATCGGCTATTCTGCTATGAAGAAGGAATGTAAGTGATTTGTACACCGTACCCATAAAAAGCAGGGCTGTCACTTATAGCAATTCAACTTTTTAATGCAACAGCAACAACGTTGAATTGCATATCGCAAATATGCTGTTTGAATGTTGCGCTAATTTCTTGACTTGCGATAAAAGACAGCTGCATCCTGAACGTCCAAGAATAGGCTTACCAACAAACTTTCAGCGCTCTGCCTTTTGGCAGGGCGCTTTTATATTGCAAAACTTCGTACTTTCTGTTATAATCAAATCAACAACTGATGAGCAAACGAAAGGTTGTATAGAAAGAAGGCGGGACAGATGTATTTCCAATACGGCGAAGCGGAAACGGCGTATCTGAGCGCAAGAGACGAGCGGATGGCGGCGGTCATCGCACAGGTGGGACACATCGAGAGGGAAGTGGATACCGACCTCTTTTCGGCGGTGGTACACCACATCGTCGGCCAGCAGATCTCCACGAAAGCGCAGGCGACCATCTGGAAGCGGATGCGGGACGAGCTCGGCGTGGTGGATGCAGCTGCCGTCCTCGGAGCCGGGGTTGAGAAGCTGCAGAGCTTCGGTATGACCTTCCGAAAGGCTGAATACATTACGGACTTTGCCCGGAAAATCGAGAGCGGAGAATTTGACCTCGAGGGTATCCGGCAGAGGCCGGACGATGAGGCCATCCGGGAGCTGAGCAGCCTGAAAGGCGTCGGTGTCTGGACGGCAGAGATGATATTGCTCTTCTGTATGCAGCGGCCCGACGTGTTCAGCTACGACGACCTTGCCATCCAGCGTGGGCTGCGGATGGTGTACCACCACCGAAAAATCGACCGGAAACTGTTCGAAAAGTACCGCCGCCGGTTCAGTCCCTATTGCAGCGTGGCCAGCCTCTACCTCTGGGCGGCAGCAGGCGGCGCGGTGCCGGGCCTCAAGGACTACGCGCCGGCCCAAAAGCCGAAAAGGAAGGGATGAACCGTCATGACCTATACGATGCATTACGATTCGCCGCTGGGAAAGATACTGCTGGCAGCAGACGAAGAAGGGATGACCGGAGTATGGTTCGAGGCACAGAAGTATTTTGCGGCGAAGCTTCCTCCAGAGCATGAAGAGGGGACAACACCGGTGCTGGGAGACGCTTGCCGCTGGCTGGACGTCTATTTTTCAGGCCGGGAGCCGGACTTTACTCCGAAACTCCATCTTATCGGCTCCGATTTCCGACAGGCGGTGTGGGCACTGCTGCTGCAGATCCCCTACGGACAGACCACGACCTACGGCGCACTGGCAAAACAGCTGGCGGAGATAAACGGAGGAAAGCGCGTCTCCGCGCAGGCTGTGGGCGGCGCGGTGGGGCATAACCCTGTTTCCATCATCGTACCCTGCCATCGGGTGGTGGGCAGCAACGGCAGCCTGACCGGCTACGCGGGCGGCATCGACAAGAAGATACGCTTGCTGACGCTGGAAAACGCAGAGGCGGCAAATCTTTACCGATAACAAAAAGCAGGCCATCCCGGCGGGATGACCTGCTTTTGCTATATGTATAAGTTTACTTGTTCTGGATGTACTCGTCGATGGCCTTGGCGGCAGCCTTGCCTGCGCCCATGGCCTTGATGACGGTGGCGGCACCGGTGACGGCGTCACCGCCGGCGTACACGCCCTCGCGGCTGGTCTTGCCCTCGTCGCCCTCGGTGACAATGCAGCCGTGCTTGTTGGTCTCGAGGCCCGGCGTGGTGGAGCGGATGAGGGGGTTGGGGCTGGTACCCAGGCTCATGATGACGGTGTCCACGTCCATCGTGAACTCGCTGCCCTTCTTCTCGATGGGGCGGCGGCGGCCGGAAGCATCCGGTTCGCCCAGCTCCATCTCGATGCAGGTGATGGCCTTGACGAAGCCGTCCTCATCGGACAGAATTTCCACGGGGTTGCAGAGGGTTTTGAAGATAATGCCCTCTTCCTCGGCGTGCTCGACCTCTTCCTTACGGGCAGGCAGCTCAGCCATGCCGCGGCGGTAGACGATGTAGACCGTCTCAGCGCCCAGACGCAGGGCGCTGCGGGCAGCGTCCATTGCCACGTTGCCGCCGCCGACGACGGCGACCTTCTTGCCGGTGCGGATGGGGGTCTTGCTGGTGGGCAGATAAGCCTTCATCAGGTTGGAGCGGGTGAGAAACTCGTTGGCGGAGTAGACGCCCTTCAGGCTCTCGCCCGGGATGCCCATGAAGCGGGGCAGGCCGGCACCGGAACCCACGAAGACGGCCTCATATCCGTACTCACCCATCAGCTCGTCGATGGTGAGCACCTTGCCGATGACCATGTTGCACTCGAAATCGACGCCCATCTTCTTGAGGCCGTCGATCTCCTGCTGGACGATGGCCTTGGGCAGACGGAACTCGGGGATGCCGTACATCAGCACGCCGCCTGCGACGTGCAGGGCCTCGTAGACCGTGACCTTATAGCCCAGCTTGGCGAGGTCGCCTGCGGCGGTCAGACCGGCAGGTCCTGCACCGATGATGGCGACCTTGTGGCCGTTGGATTCAGGCACGACGGGGGCAGTGTGGACATTCTCACGGTGCCAGTCGGCCACGAAGCGCTCCAGACGGCCAATGCCGACGGGCTCGTTCTTGATGCCGCGGGTACACTTGCCCTCGCACTGGCTCTCCTGCGGGCAGACGCGGCCGCAGACGGCGGGCAGGGAAGAGGAACGATTGATGACCTGATAGGCGGCTTCGAAGTCACCCTCGGCCACATGGCCGATGAACTCGGGGATGCTGATGCCGACGGGGCAGCCGGTCTGGCAGGGCTTGTTCTTGCAGTGGACGCAGCGCTTGGCCTCGTTCACTGCCATCTCGGCGGTGTAGCCCAGAGCCACTTCCTCAAAATTCTTGTTGCGGACGTTGGGGTCCTGGGTGGGCATGGGACACTTTTTGGGGTCCATATTGAAAGCCATTTTACATTCCCTCCTGAGTCTTGAACAGATTGCAGGCCTTTTCCCGGGCCTTGGCCTCAAAGGGGCGGTACATGGTGCCGCGGGCCATTGCCTCGTCGAAATCCACGAGGTCGCCGTCGAAGTCGGGACCATCCACGCAGGCGAATTTGGTCTCGCCGCCCACGGTCAGGCGGCAGCCGCCGCACATGCCGGTGCCGTCGATCATGATGGGGTTCATGGAGACGATGCTCTTGAGGCCGTGCTTCTGGCAGGTCTTGACCACGAACTTCATCATGATGAGCGGACCGATGGTGATGACCAGGTCGTACTGGTTGCCGGCAGCCACCAGCTCGTCGAGGGCAGCGGTGACGACGCCCTTGGTGCCGTAGCTGCCATCGTCGGTCATGACCCGCAGCTCGTCGCTGCAGGCCTTGAACTCGTCCTCGAGGATGAGCAGGTCCTTGCTGCGGAAGCCGACCACGCTGTGGACAACGCAGCCCTGCTCGTGGAGTTCACGGGCGATGGGCAGCGCAATGGCGCAGCCCACGCCGCCGCCGACGACGCAGACCTTCTTCAGGCCTTCCACCTCGGTGGCGCGGCCCAGCGGGCCGACGAAGTCGTGGACGCTCTGACCTGCTTCGAGGCTGTTCAGCTCCATGGTGGTGCCGCCGACGATCTGGAAGATGATGTCCACGGTACCCTTCTCGCGGTCATAGCCTGCGACGGTGAGGGGGATGCGCTCGCTGTCTTCAAACGGGCGCACAATGATAAACTGGCCGGGCTTTGCCTTTTTGGCAATGAGCGGGGCTTCAATGACCATCTTTGTAACGGTGGGGTTCAGCGCCACCTTTTCCGTGATCTTGTACATTGCGTTTGCTCCTTATTCCTATATTCTCCCCTGCATGAAAACACGCCTGTTCCTCGGTGCAGCAGCCCGAAGCGGCAGGCGCGAAAGTTCAGCAACGATTTGACAATCTTAATTATAACGATATTAAGAAAGGAAAGCAATTAAATTTTCTTCGCGTCAGCTGCGGCAAACTTGAATGGCGGCGCAGCTTTGTACGCAGTGGTGAGACGGAAATGTCCCTTTTTTCAAAAAATGCAAATTTGTAGTTGACAAGAGGCGAAAGCTGCGGTATAATAGTCGACGTCGCCGGGAACGCCCGGCGCGCCACAATGGATATGCGGCCGTAGCTCATCTGGTAGAGCGCCACCTTGCCAAGGTGGAGGTAG
>ERZ779842.1690-NODE-1690-length-17304-cov-3.598180_pt1 | contig 17304 bp, 13 predicted proteins | sample MGYA00511095_ERZ779842 | MGnify/ENA primary metagenome ERZ779842 (study PRJEB29588, sample SAMEA2154036) | human gut metagenome | biome: human gut; feature: human-associated habitat; material: faeces | place: Denmark | collected 2008/2010 ... | reverse complement strand
CGACTATCCGCAAACGGCTGTCAGCCACATCGTCCGAACACGGCACTTATATTTTACGCAGCGGGATACCACCCCGGCCTGCTTCGGAACTTTCGCGAACATGATTTAAATTGGTATTTTACTTTTGCCCATCCCAACAGTATGTGCACAGGCATTCTTTTGGAAGTCCGATGGATTTTACCAGATCGTCCAGGCGGTGGAACTTGAGGGTGGTGAAGTTTAAGCGTTTGCGGATTTCTTCGACCATTTCCTGGTAATTCTGGCTGTCCGGGTTGGCGTAGTCGGCGAGGGTTTCTTCGGATACGTTGTCTCCTTCCCGGTCGCGGATGATGCGGCGGGTGATTAAGTCCAGCTCGGAGTTGGAACGGGAGAAGTTTAAGTAATTGCAGCCGAAGAGCAATGGCGGGCAGGCCGGGCGGATGTGTACTTCTTTGGCTCCGCTCTGGTAGAGAAATTCGGTGGTTTCGCCCAGCTGGGTTCCGCGGACGATGGAATCGTCGATCAGGAGCAGGCTCTTGTCTTTGATGAGGGCTCCCACCGGGATCAGCTTCATCTTCGCGATCAGGTTTCTCTGACTCTGATTCTGTGGCATGAAAGAGCGCGGCCAGGTCGGAGTATATTTAATGAAGGGTCTCGCGAACGGAATGCCGGATTCGTTGGCGTAGCCGATGGCATGAGCAATGCCGGAGTCCGGAACACCGGCTACGATATCTGGATGGATTGTGTCGGTTCCTGTGCTGGCAGCGTTTTGCTCAGCAGGAATGGCAGTCTCAGGAGTCTGGCTGCCGGAAACGGCCGCATTTGCATGTCCCGGGCAGTGGCTGCACCCATGACAGCCCAGATCCCGGTCTGCCAGGATCTGTCCGCAGCGGTAGCGCATTTCTTCTACATTGATTCCTTCATAGCTGGAAGTCGGGTAGCCGTAGTATACCCATAAGAAGGAACAAATCTTCATTTCTTTTCTCGGTTCGGAAAGCTGGGTTACGCCGTCGGCGGTCACCCGCACAATTTCACCAGGCCCTAATTCGTAGCAGTCGTGATAACCGAGATTGATGTAAGCAAAACTCTCAAAGGAAACACAGCAGGCATCGTCCTTCTGCCCCACAGTCAGCGGAGTGCGGCCATAGCGGTCTCTGGAAGCGTAGATGCCTTCCGGCGTCAGCAGGAGAATGGTCATGGAACCCTGAATCATTTCCTGAGCGTATAAAAGGCCATCTGTCAGAGTCTGTTTCTGGTTGATGATGGCAGCAGTCAGTTCGGTGGCGTTGATGCGGCCACCGCTCATTTCCATGAAATGGATGTGCCCATTTTTGAAGGCGTGCTGGATCAGTTCCTCTTCATTGTTAATCTTACCAACGGTGACAATGGCGTAGCTTCCCAGATGTGAGTGAATCAGGAGCGGCTGCGGTTCGTTATCGGAAATGGAGCCGATAACGGCATTTCCTGCAAGTTCTTCCACATCCCGTTCAAATTTTGTCCGGAACGGGGAATTCTCTATATTATGAATACTTCTCTGAAATCCATGTTCTCCATAGACAGCCATGCCGCCGCGGCGGGTTCCAAGATGGGAATGATAGTCTGTGCCGAAAAACAGATCCATCACACAGTCGTGTTTTGATACTACTCCGAAAAAGCCTCCCATAATTGCTAAACTCCTTCCAATCTGTATGTAATAGTATAGAAAACGCAAAATCCAGAATCAGTGTATCATATATCACTATATTTATACAACTGGCATTATATATAAAAATTACTAATATATATTGCGGGAATTTATTTGACGGTCCCAGATCAGAGATTTACAATAAAGGAAAAGCACAAAACAAAATCAAGATATTGATTGACAATTCAGATACTTTCTCCTATAATTAAAACCACGTTAACGAATTAGCACTTTACCACAAGAAAGTATTGGAGACGGAATTATGAACATGAACAACCAGTTACTGCATACCCCGGAGGGTGTGCGTGATATTTATGCGGAGGAATGTGCCAGAAAGCTTGCTGTAGAGCAGAAGATTCAGCATGTGTTCAGCCTTTACGGATATCAGAGCATTGAGACTCCGGTATTTGAGTTTTTTGATATTTTCAAGAAAGAGCGCGGAAGCGTGGGAAGCCAGGGCATGTACAAGTTTTTTGACCGGGATAACAACACGCTGGTTCTGCGGCCGGATATGACGCCGCCCATTGCCCGATGTGTGGCAAAGTATTATATGGATGAAACCAAACCCTTACGTCTCTGCTATCTTGGACCAACCTTCATTAACGGTACCAGCTATCAGGGGCGCTTAAAGGAGTCCACCCAGACCGGTGCCGAGCTTATTGGAGATGATACCGCGGATGCTGACGCGGAGATGATTGCCATGGTCATTGACGCATTAAAGGAAACGGGCCTGAAAGAGTTTCAGGTTGAGCTGGGGCAGGTGGAGTTTTACCGTGGCCTTGTGGAAGAGTCCGGTATGAATGAAGAAACCCAGGAGCAGCTGCGAATCCTGATTGAAAATAAGAATTATTTCGGTGTGGAAGAACTTTTGTCAGAGCAGCCCATGGGCGAAGATTTGAAAAAACTGTTTTTGAAGCTTCCTGAGCTGTTCGGAGACATTGACCAGATCCGACTGGCAAAGTCCATGACTACCAATGAGCGGGCTCTGGGCGCAATTCATCGCCTGGAAGAGGTACAGGAGATTTTAGACAGCTATGGACTTGGTGATTATGTTTCTTATGATCTTGGCATGCTGAGCAAATATTCCTATTATACCGGCATTATTTTCAAGGCCTACACCTATGGAACTGGTGAGTACATTGTAGCAGGCGGACGCTATGACAAACTGCTGGAGCAGTTTGGAAAGAAAGCAGCCGCGGTCGGCTTTGCCATTATGGCAGACCAGCTTCTTCTGGCTCTTTCCAGACAGAAGATACGTATTGATGTAAAAATGAACGACACCATCATCCTGTATGATCCGGCAGCGAGAGACAGGGCTATCCGCCTGGTATGCCAGTTCCGCAATGCAGGAATCCCGGCGCAGCTGACGCCGAGGGCCGAGTCGGAGAGCATGGATGCTTACCTGGATTACGCGAGACGCTTCCAGCTGCACCGGCTGATCAGTCTTCCGGAAGATGGCAGCATTGCTGTTGTTTATGATACAGAGACGGGCGTTTCTGTCCGTCAGGCATATACCGAAACGGTTCGGGATTATATTCACTAAGGAGGTCGGCCATTATGAGATATCTTACATTTGCGCTGGCCAAGGGACGGCTGGCAAATAAATCCCTGGATCTGTTTGAGAAGATTGGGATTACCTGCGAGGAAATGAAAGACAAAGACACCAGAAAACTCATCTTTACCAATGAGGAGCTTGGTTACCGCTTCTTTCTGGCGAAGGCCAATGATGTGCCAACTTACGTGGAATATGGCGCAGCTGATATTGGCATCGTGGGAAAAGATACGATTCTGGAGGAAGGAAGAAAGCTTTATGAGGTGCTGGATCTGAAACTTGGCAAGTGCCGGATGTGCGTGTGCGGACCGGAATCAGCAAAAGAACTCTTACAGCATCATGAACTGATCCGTGTTGCTACCAAGTATCCGTCCATTGCGAAGGATTACTTCTACAATAAGAAGCATCAGACCGTGGAGATCATCAAGCTGAACGGCTCCATCGAGCTGGCTCCCATCGTGGGACTTTCCGAGGTGATTGTAGATATTGTGGAGACCGGTTCCACGCTGCGGGAAAACGGCCTGACAGTTCTGGAAGAAGTCTGTCCGCTTTCCGCCCGTATGGTGGTCAACCAGGTCAGCATGAAGATGGAGCATGAGCGTATTACCAAGATCATACAGCAGTTAAAATATCTGATTCAGGAGGCATAAAGAACCATGAGAATCATCAAATTAAATGAACAGAGCAGAGCAAATATCCTTGCGGATTTATTAAAACGGGACCCGAATAACTACAGCGCCTATGAAGGTACTGTTCAGGAAATTGTGGACGATGTCCGCGCAAGAGGGGATGAAGCCCTTTTTGAGTATACGAAAAAATTTGACGGTGCAGAGCTGTCTGCAGACAATATTCGCGTGACGCAGGCTGAGATTCAGGAAGCACTCTCCCAGGTGGATCCGAATCTTCTGGCAGTCATGAAAAAATCCATGAAAAATATCCGCGAGTACCATGAGAAACAGAAACAATACAGCTGGTTCGACAGCAAGCCAAACGGCACCATCCTGGGCCAGAAGGTGACCGCGCTCTCAAGCGTCGGCGTTTATGTGCCGGGAGGCAAGGCAGCTTACCCGTCCTCCGTGCTGATGAATATTATCCCGGCGGAGGTAGCCGGAGTGGAGAAGATTGTCATGGTGACACCACCTGGAAAGGATGGCAGGGTAAATCCGGTAACCCTGATCGCGGCACATCTGGCAGGCGCTACGGAGGTTTACAAAGTGGGCGGTGCCCAGGCCATTGCGGCACTGGCATTTGGCACAAAATCGATCCCGAGAGTCAACAAGATTGTAGGACCGGGCAATATTTTTGTAGCTCTGGCCAAAAAAACGGTTTATGGTCATGTCAGCATCGACAGCATTGCCGGACCGAGCGAGATTTTGGTGCTGGCAGATGAGACCGCAAATCCGCGTTATGTGGCAGCCGATCTGTTATCCCAGGCTGAGCATGATGAACTGGCTTCCGCAATTTTAGTTACTACCAGCATGGAACTGGCCGAGAAGGTATCCGCAGAGGCAGACGCATTCGTGCAGAACCTTTCCAGAAAGGCAATCCTGGAGAAATCCCTGGAAAATTATGGTTATATTCTGGTGGCAGATTCCATGGAGGATGCCATTGAGACGGCCAATGCCATTGCTTCCGAACATCTTGAAATCGTGACAAAGAATCCGTTTGAAGTCATGACCAAGATTCAGAATGCCGGAGCCATCTTCATGGGTGAATACAGTTCTGAACCGCTTGGTGACTATTTCGCAGGTCCGAACCATGTGCTTCCGACCAACGGAACCGCAAAGTTCTTCTCTCCTCTGGGTGTAGATGATTTCATCAAGAAATCCAGCATCATCTACTATTCCAGAGAGGCGCTGGAGGCAGTGCACACGGACATTGAGAGCTTCGCGGAGGCAGAGCATCTGACGGCCCATGCAAACTCCATCCGTGTCCGCTTTGAATAATCAGGCGGCGAACGGCACATGACAGCATGAAGAAGAACACAATGACAGGAGGAATGCAGGATGGCACGCTGCGCAACGATTGAACGAAATACAAAAGAAACAAAAATCCGCCTGACTCTGGAACTGGACGGAACCGGAAAGGCTGATATCCATACCGGCATTGGCTTTTTTGACCACATGTTAAACGGCTTTGCGCGGCATGGTTTGTTTGACTTAAAGCTCTATGTGGATGGAGATCTGGAGGTCGATACCCATCACACCATTGAGGACGTCGGCATTGTACTGGGAAAGGCCATCAAGGAGGCGGTTGGAGATAAGAAGGGCATTGTCCGTTACGGCACCATGATTCTTCCTATGGATGAGGCTCTGCTCTTGTGCTCTCTGGATCTTTGCGGACGTCCGTATCTGGTATATGATTTAAATCTGGACCGGGAAAAAGTCGGGGATCTGGAGACTGAGATGATCCGGGAGTTTTTCTACGCGGTATCCTACGGCGCGGAGATGAACCTTCATGTAAAGCAGTTAAGCGGCATCAACAATCATCATATTATCGAGGGCGCTTTTAAGGCTTTTGCCAAGGCATTGGACAATGCCACCCGCTTCGATGCCCGCATCACCGATGTACTGTCCACCAAGGGCGTACTGTAAAGCAGGAGCCACTGAAACGTGTGCAGTACGGGCTACATGAAAAACCGTTATGAAAACAGGATAAAAGGAGAACAATCGCAATGCAGTTATATCCGGCAATCGACATGAAGGGCGGTAAATGTGTCCGCCTGACACAGGGATTATTTGACAACGTAAAAGTTTATTCCGATACTCCGGCTGACATGGCAAAGCTCTGGGTCAGCCAGGGGGCGTCGTTCCTCCATATCGTGGACCTGGACGGCGCGCTGGCCGGGCATTCCGTGAATGAGGATGCCATCCGTGCCATTGTATCCAGCGTTTCCGTACCCATTGAGCTGGGCGGCGGCATTCGCAGCGCAGAGGCTGTAAAGAATATGCTGGATCTCGGCATTACCCGCTGCATCATCGGCACGCGGGCAGTAGAACGTCCGGAATTTATGAAAGAACTGGTGGAGACGTTCGGACCAGACCGTATTGTAGCCGGTGTGGACGCCAAAAACGGTATGGTGGCCGTGGAGGGCTGGGAGAAGGTCAGCAGTCTTTCCGCACTGGATCTCTGCCAGCAGATGAAGAAATTTGGTGTGAAACATATTGTATATACGGACATTTCCAAGGATGGTACCTTAACGGGGCCGAATGTGGAGTACACAAAGCTTCTGACGGAAAAGACCGGTCTGGATGTGATCGCCTCCGGCGGAGTTTCCTGCATGGATGACCTTACCCGCCTGCATGAGAGCGGCATCAGGGGAGCCATCATCGGAAAAGCATTGTATGAGAAAAAAATCAGCCTGCCGGATGCGGTAGTGCGGTTTGAACAGGGAGAATGATTATGGCAGAATGGAAACGATTACTGGCGCAGCTTTGCTGCGATGGAAAACAGGAAGAGGAGATTCTTTCCTATGCGTCAGCCTGCTGCAATGACGGAGCGGATGGCCTGGTATTTGTGGATGGCTCCAGGACCGATGAGGAGCATGAATATAATATCGGCCTGATCCGGAAAATGGCAAGAGCCATTGACATTCCGATCTTCGCGGGCGGCCGGGTAAAACGCCTGGAGGACGTGAAAAAATACCTTTACGCGGGTGCGAAGGGTGTCTTTCTGGATGCTTCCGCTGAGGAAAATGTGGACATGATCAAAGAGGCCGCAGACCGGTTTGGAAGCGAGAAAATCTTTATCCTCCTGCATGACGCGGCGCAGACAAAACGGATTCCGGAATACGCCCAGCTAGGGGCTTCTATGGCTTTTCTTGAAGAAGAAGTGCTTCCGGAGGCAGCAGAAATGATCCGGACCATGGATGAGCAGATGCATTACTATATCATGAGTACGTCCTGTGATGCCGGAAAACTTGCCGGAGAACTGAAAGCAGAGCCGGCGGCTGGTGTGGTTTTTGTAAATGAGAAGCCGGATAATGGCATTTATATGGCGTTTAAACAGGAGCTTGGCGCACTTGGCCTTCCTGTGGATATTTTAAAGAGCAGCATTTCCTGGAGTGATTTTAAGACAAACGAGGACGGACTTGTTCCGGTGATCATTCAGGATTATAAGACCTCTGAAGTTCTGATGCTGGCTTATATGAACGAGCAGGCATTTGCGGATACCCTGCGTACCGGAAAGATGCATTATTACAGCCGCAGCCGCAAGAGCCAGTGGTTAAAGGGAGAAACCTCCGGACATTTCCAGTATGTCAAGTCCCTGCAGCTGGACTGTGACAATGACACCATTCTTGCAAAGGTGCATCAGATCGGGGCAGCCTGCCATACTGGTTCCCGCAGCTGTTTCTTCCAGACTCTGGCTGAAAAAGAGACGAAAGAGACCAATCCGTTAAAGGTATTTGAAGATGTCTTTGCAGTCATTCAGGACCGTAAAATTCACCCGAAGGAAGGCTCCTACACCAACTATCTGTTCGATAAGGGCATTGACAAGATCTTAAAGAAGGTGGGCGAGGAAGCTACTGAGATCGTCATTGCGGCCAAGAACCCGGATCCGGAAGAAATCAAATACGAGATCTCCGATTTTCTGTATCATGTCATGGTCCTGATGGCAGAGCGTGGCGTAACCTGGGAGGACATTACCGAGGAACTGGCGAATCGTTAGTGTATAGACAAATACACAATATTTGCACATAAAAATTGAAACACAAATGAGAAAAATATGTCAGATTTTCAACGTTATTGAGAGTCTGACATATTTTTTTTATCTCAAATATACAAAAATAGGCATATTTTTAACGTAGCGAAATAACATTTTTAATAAAATGTACTTGCGCAAATGAATTTACTGTGTTACACTAACAGACAAGTGTAAGCCGCAAACGTACAAACAAGAAGCGGTTCTGCACCCGGTGCGCACGGGGGAACAGATATTAGCAGCGCAGCCGGAAACAGGACAGCACAGGTTGTTAAAAAAAAGGAGGAAAAATATGAAAAAGAGAAGAATTATGGCACTGATTACCGCAGCAGCCATGGCGATGGGACTGGCCGGATGCGGCGGCGGAAGCGCAGCAACCGCAACAACTGCAGCACCAGCGGAAACTGAGAAAACCACAGAGGCCGCTGTGACCGAGGCAGCAGAAGCTGCAAAATCCGAGGGTTCTGACAACTGGAAGGTAGCCATCTTAACCGGTACCGTATCCCAGGGTGAGGAGGAGTTCCGTGCGGCAGAACGTGCGCTGGAGACCTACGGACCGGAGCACATCGTGACCGCAACTTATCCGGACAACTTCATGTCTGAGATGGAGACCACCGTATCCCAGATCGTATCCTTCGCATCTGATCCAGATGTAAAAGCCATCGTGATGTGTCAGGCAGTTCCTGGCGCAAAGGCAGGTTTTGACAAGGTTCGTGAGATGGGCCGTGACGACATTCTTCTGATTGCGGGTACTCCGCAGGAGGATCCGGCAGTTATCTCCGCGGCATCTGATCTCGTACTGTACGCAGATGAGGCTGCACAGGGCGATACCATCATGGAGAAATGCGCAGAGTGGGGCATCGATGTATTCGTACATTATTCTTTTCCGCGTCACATGGCTATGGAGCTGATCGTAGCACGTCATGAGCTTCTTAAGAAGAACGCAGAAGCACTTGGCATCGAGATGGTAGACGTTACCGCTCCAGACCCGACCGCAGAGGCAGGTCTTTCCGCTTCCCAGCAGTTCATCCTGGAAGATGTTCCGCAGCAGCTGAAGAAATACGAAGGCAAGAAAGTAGCATTCTTTACCACCAACTGTGGTATGCAGCCGTCTCTTCAGACCGCATGCCTGGATGAGCCGAACGCTTACTATCCGCAGCCGTGCTGCCCGAGCCCGTATCACGCATTCCCGGCTACCCTGGGTCTGGAGCTTGCCATCGGCGGCGATGACACTGAGGCACTGGAGCAGATCGCAGCAAAGCTGAAAGAGCATGACGCAGTAGACAGATTCTCCACCTGGGCATCCCCGGTAGCTATGACCATCATTGAGGTTGGCGTAGATTACGCAAAGGGCTACATTACCGGTGAGATCGCAGACCGGAACGATGCAGAAACTCTGAAGGAGATGTTCAACTCCAAGGTTGAAGGTGCCAAAATCAATAACTACAAGAACGCGGATGGCGAGGAATTTGATAACTATTACACAATCCTCCTTGCTCCGGTTGATTTTAACGACTACTTAAAGTAAAAGACTGAAATCTGCAGACAGGCACACCCTATTGATTTCGGGTGTGCCTGTTTCTATCTTAGAGAAAGGGGCTTTTCATGAACACAGACTATGTTCTTGAGATGAAAAACATTAGTAAGCAGTACGGGGAAAACGCGGTACTTCAGAGCGTTTCCCTTTCTGTGAAAAAAGGTGAGATCCATGCGCTCCTTGGAGAGAACGGTGCGGGTAAATCGACGCTGATGAACGTGCTGTTCGGCATGCCGGTCATCCACAACACCGGCGGATTTGAGGGAAGCGTATATTTGAATGGAGAGGAGACGCGCATCCTTTCCCCACATGATGCCATGGAAAAGGGCATCGGCATGGTGCATCAGGAGTTCATGTTGCTCCCGGGCTTTACCATCACGGAGAATATCAAGCTGAACCGTGAGATCTGCCGTCCCAACCCGGTCAGCCGTGTGCTGGGCAAAAATCTGGAAAGTCTGGATATGAAAGCCATGCAGACAGATGCGCGCACTGCGCTGGACCATGTGGGTATGTCCATCGACGAAAATACTCTGGTACAGGGACTTCCGGTTGGCTATATGCAGTTTGTGGAGATTGCAAGAGAAATTGATAAGACCGGCGTAAAGCTTCTGGTATTTGATGAGCCGACCGCCGTTTTAACGGAGAGTGAGGCAGCACAGCTTATTTCCGTTATGAAAAAGATCGCGGAGAGCGGCATTGCCATTATCTTCATTACCCATCGTCTGGATGAGGTTATGGCTGCTTCCAACAACATTACCATTCTGCGTGACGGAAAGCTGGTGGCAACCCGCAAGACAAAGAACACCAGTATCCGTGAGATCGCGGAGCTGATGGTGGGCCGCAAGGGCGAGTCCATGGCTGAGGTAGAGCCGCGTCCGGTACCGCAGGGCAAGGTTGCCATGAGCATCAGGGACCTGTATGTCAATATGCCGGGCGAGCGCGTCAATGGCTTATCCCTGGATGTCATTGAGGGTGAGATCCTGGGTATCGGTGGACTGGCCGGTCAGGGAAAACTTGGCATTTCTAACGGCATTATGGGCCTTTATGAGGCAGAGGGTGAGGTTACCCTGTTTGGAGAAAAACTGAATATCATGGATACCCGGGAAGTGCTGAAGGCCGGAGTGGCTATGGTATCAGAGGACCGGAAGGGTGTCGGCCTGCTTCTGGACCGCTCCATTGAGGATAACATCGTCTTCAATTCCATGCAGATCAAGAATGAATACCTGAAAAAGATCGGTCCCTTTACCCTGGTAGACAGTAAGAAGGTCCGTCAGACTGCGGACGAGTATATTAAGAGCCTGGATATCCGGTGCTTTGGACCAACCCAGCATTCCGGTACCTTATCCGGTGGTAATCAGCAGAAGGTCTGCATCGCGAAAGCGCTTTGCACCTCTCCGAAATTCCTCTTTGTATCCGAGCCGACCCGAGGTATCGATATCGGCGCGAAAAAGCTGGTGCTGGAAACCCTGGTGCGCTTAAACCGGGAGCTCGGCATGACGGTTGTTATCATTTCTTCTGAGCTTCAGGAGCTTAAGAGCGTGTCAGACCGTATTGCCATTGTGTCAGAAGGAAAGCTGGTTGATGTTTTGTCACCACAGGCATCGGATGCTGACTACGGTCTGGCCATGTCCGGCATCCGGCCGTCTGAACATCTGGAAAAGGAGGGAACGAACGCATGACGAAACAGAAGATTCAGAAAATGATTGCGGTTCTCTGCATCGCGGCGGCTGCCGTCTGTCTGGTACTTGGCCTGCTCAACGTACCAAAGCAGAATGGGGCAGCGGGCCAGGAAATTCTGCAGCAGCTCCGCATCCAGACACTTTTAAGCGCCACCGGAGACAGTGTGGTGGAGAGTTACGTGGCCATTGCCAAGCAGGAGGCGCAGAAGCAGGCTAAGGAAGCCGGCGGAGGCATGGCAGCCATTCGTGAGGCGGTAGAGAAAGCTGAGGCTGAAACCCGCGCGAAGTACGAGGGCGGCGCAGCGGCAGATACCCTGTCCGTGGATACGGCAGACCTTTCCGCAGCTGTTGCCGTTTACACCGATGCCGTTAAAGCATACGCAGAAGTTGAGGCTGCAGCCCGCAGCGCTTATGAGGAAGCGCACTATGCAGAGGCGGAAGCGGCTCTGGAACAGAAACATGAGGAAATGCTGGCAGCCGGAGAGGAAGTTCCGGAGGATGACGAAGTCGTTGTGGATATGTCCGGTTTTGAGCCAACAGAAGAAATGCTGGCAAAGCAGGAAGAGGCAAAGGCAACCTATGCGAAGGTAGGAGCGGAGTTAAAGAAAATTTACCCGGTCCTGACCGATGAGGCACTGGAAACCCTCGAAGAGACAGTAGAGGGAATCCTTTACCAGTCCGGTGACAGCTTCTCCACCCAGTATGACCGTTATGTGGAGCAGTGCAGCGCAAAAGAAACCACTGCGCAGCGTCTGATCCGCCATGCGGATGACATGATCTACCTGGCATGCGCCCTGATAGTCGTAGCACTTTTGTTATTATTCCATCAGGTTCTGGTGGCAAAGCTTGGTATCCCTAGAGTCATCATCGGCGTGTTCTTTATTCTGCTGTGCTTTATGACTCTGTGGTATGACTTGTCCTTATCCACTCTGTTAAGCAACACCGTAGTCCGTATGGGTATGAACGCCATCATGGTTCTGGCTATGGTGCCGGGCATCCAGTGCGGTATCAGCTTAAACCTGGGCCTTCCGATCGGCCTGGTAGCCGGTCTGATTGGCGGACTGTTAACGATTGAGCTTGGAATCCCAGGCTGGGGCGGATTTTTCTTTGCCATTGTGGCAGGCTCTGTGCTTGCGGCAGTCTGCGGATACTTATACGCTCTGATGTTAAACCGGCTGAAGGGTTCCGAAATGTCCGTTACTACATACGTTGGATTTTCCATCGTCTCCCTGATGTGTATCGCATGGCTTGTGCTTCCGTTCCAGTCTCTGAAGCTGCGCTGGCCGCTTGGAACCGGACTTCGTAATACCATTGGTCTGGATTCCACGAATTTCCGTCACATCTTAAATGATTTCCTGGCATTCCAGATCGGTGAGTTCACCATCCCGACCGGCCTGCTGCTCTTCATGGCAGCCTGCTGCGCGCTGGTATGGCTGTTCTCCAGAAGCAAGACCGGACAGGCGATGCAGGCTGTGGGCAACAACCCGCGCTTTGCGGAATCTGTCGGCATCAACGTAGACCGCATGCGTATTGTAGGAACTGTGCTTTCCACCGTGCTGGGCGCTGTGGGAATTCTGGTATACTCCCAGAGTTACGGTTTCATGCAGCTTTACACCGCACCGCGCCAGATGGGCTTTATCGCCGCATCCGCAATCCTGATCGGCGGCGCATCCACTACCCGTTGTAAGATCAGTCATGTTCTGATCGGTACGTTCTTATTCCAGGGCGTTCTGACACTGGGTATGCCGGTAGCCAATGTACTGGTTCCGGGCTCCACCATTTCAGAGACCCTTCGTATCCTGATTTCCAACGGAATCATTTTATATGCGCTTACAAAGTCAGGAGGTGAGTCTCGTGCGTAATAAATGGGATTTTCGTGAAATTCTGCAGAAAAATGCAGTTACCGTGATGTTCGTCGTACTGTGTCTCATCGGCCTGGTATGCTCCGGACAGACGGTTTCTTATGTAATGTATGAGCTCTTTGGCCGTTTGAGCCGAAACTCCTTCATTGTCCTGGCCCTGATCATTCCGATCATTGCCGGAATGGGAATCAACTTTGCCATCACCATTGGTGCTATGGCAGCCCAGATTGCGGCACTGTGGGTCATTGAGTGGGGCATCAGCGGCCTTGCCGGATTCTTCACAGCCATGGTCATCACCATGCCGATCGCGGCTTTCTTCGGTTTCCTGATCGGTAAACTGATGAACAAGATGAAAGGACAGGAGATGATCGGCGGACTGATCCTCGGATATTTCGCGAACGGACTGTATCAGTTGTTATTCCTGTTCATTTTCGGAAATCTGATTCCGTTAAAGACACCGGGCCTGGTCATCAAGGGTTCCACCGGTGTGGCAAACACCATTGATCTTTCCACTGAGCGCGGCTTCAAATACGCGCTGGACGGTCTGTGGCGCGTGCCTTTTGGTACTGCGGCGCTGATCCTCTGCGGGCTGATTGCCATATGGAGTCTGGTAAAGCTTGCCACAAAGAAGGAAGACAAAAAGAAAGCCTTGACCCGTACCGGCATCTGTGTGGCAGTGACTGTCATTGCGCAGCTTCCGTTTGTGACTGCGGCATTCTCCATGGTCAGTGTGCCGATGGTCACCTTCCTGATCGTGGCACTGTTATGTGTGTTCAATAACGCAATTATGAAGACCCGCATCGGACAGCAGTTCCGTGCAGTCGGACAGAACCGTACCGTGGCCAACGCGGCCGGTATCAATGTGGATCGTGTCCGCGTGATCGCCATCATCATTTCCACTGTGCTGGCCGGCTGGGGACAGCTCATCTTCGTACAGAATATGGGTTCCTTCCAGACCTACGGTGCTCATGAGCAGGTTGGCCTGTATGCAGGAGCGGCAATCCTGGTAGGCGGAGCTTCCATCAAGAAAGCAACCAACGGACAGGCGCTTCTCGGCTGTATCCTGTTCCACCTCTTATTTATCGTGGCACCGTCCGCAGGTAAAAATCTGTTTGGTGACGCGGCCATCGGTGAGTATTTCCGTGTATTCATTTCCTACGGCGTTATTGCGCTGGCCCTGGTTATGTACGCGTGGGGAGATAACAAAAAGAAAAAAGCAAAATAAAAGAATTACAAGGATTGGGCATGGCATCATTGTCTAAATGATGATATAATGAATATCTGACACTACGATTCAGACAGGAGATATTATATCATGGAACAGACAAAAGAAACACATGACCAGTACTATGAAATGGCCCATGCGCCGGTAGGACGTGTGATCTCGAAGCTGGCCGTTCCGACCATCATCAGCATGCTGGTGACATCTATCTACAACATGGCGGATACCTTTTTTGTAAGTCAGCTTGGGACCAGCGCCTCCGGTGCCGTGGGCATTATTTTTTCTGCAATGGCCATCATCCAGGCATTGTCCTTTATGATCGGCATTGGTTCCGGCAACTACATTGCCAGACTGATCGGTGCCGGAAACCGGGAACTGGCGGAGAAGCTTGCCTCCATCGGATTCTTTACCGGCTTCGGTATGGGACTTGTCATTACCGTGCTTGGCACGGCCAATATCCATGCGCTGGTTATGATGCTGGGATCTACCGTGACCATCGCGCCTTACGCGGAAGCCTATGCTTCCTACATTTTACTTGCGGCACCGTTCATGATGACATCCTTTATCATGAACAATATCCTACGTTTCCAGGGGAAAGCACTCTTTGCCATGGTCGGCATTACCACCGGCGGTATTTTAAACATTGTCCTGGATCCGGTTTTTATTTTCGGCATGGATATGGGAACGGCAGGAGCGGCGCTGGCTACCGGGATCTCGCAGTTTGTCAGCTTCTGCATTCTGCTTGCCATGTGCAATCTTCGCAGGGACTGTATATCCATTGACATCCGTAAATTCCGTCCGACGCTTAAGCTTTATGGGCAGATCCTTTACGGCGGTGTGGCATCCTTAGGACGTCAGGGCATTGCCAGCGTAGCAACAATCATCATGAATATCATGGCACAGCCATATGGTGACGCAGCAATTGCAGCCATGTCCATTGTCAACCGTTTTATGATGTTTGTCGGCTCTGCCATGATCGGTTTTGGACAGGGCTTCCAGCCGGTCTGCAGCTATTGCTTCGGAGCTGGCATGTACAGACGTGTGAAAGAGGCCTGCCTGTTCTGCATTAAGGTCAGCACAGCTGTTCTTTTTGTATTTGCCGTGATCGGCCTGATATTTTCCGGCAATATTGTGGCAGTATTCCGCAAGGATGATATGGATGTGATCCGGATCGGTACCCTGGCCCTTCGCCTGCAGCTTTGCACGCTGCCGCTCATGGGTATCACCGTTATGGGCAATATGACACCGCAGTCCATGGGATATGGCACCTGGGCTACAGTGGTCTCCACCGCAAGACAGGGGTGGTTTCTGATCCCACTGCTTCTGATCCTGACACCAGCCATCGGTATTCTTGGTATTCAGATCGCACAGCCGTTAGCTGACATCGGAACCACAATCCTGGCAATCTGGGTTCTGCGTTTGATTTTTAAAGACTTGCTGCTGAAAGAAGAAATGTCTGAATAGAAGAGGGTGTGTAAAATATCAGATATCTGGATCATCAGGCCAGCGCACGGAACGCGAAAAAATGAAAAGTCATTGTAAAACAGAATTTGTAAAACTGTTTTGCAATGGCTTTTTTGCTGTTTTTACATAAATTTTAACTGGATAGAATTTAAACCTCATATTTTACCGCTATACTTCCTGTATACAAAAAGAGAGGGTGATCCAAAACATGAAATGTTACGTGCTTGATACCAATGTTTTAATCCAGACTCCGGCTTCAATGGATGTCTTTGAAGAAAATCAGATTGTTATTCCGCTTGTCGTAGTGGAAGAGTTGGATCGTTTGAAAACAGCAGAAGGTGAAAAGGGCGCAAACGCCAGAAAAGCAATCCGCAGGTTAGAAAATCTTCGTCAGACAGGAGATCTTCTGGAAGGAGTTATGTTAGAAAATGGCGGGAGCCTGCGAATTGAAAAAAACTTTATTGATGTGCAGCTTCCGCCTGAGCTTCCTGATAATATGACAGATAACCGGATTCTGCAAGTATGCTTCGGACTGACCAAAAACCAGGATATTCCGGTCACACTTGTCACAAAGGATATCCTGCTTCGTTTAAAAGCACAGCTGGTTGGACTTTCTGCCCAGGATTTTATGGCAGAACAGGTGGAAGAACATGAAAAGCAGTACCATGGCCGTACCGAGGCCTATGTTCCGGAGGAATTGTTCAAGGACTTTAAAAAGAAGGGAATCCCCTGCGATTATGCATATTCCGGCAACCCAGACGGAACAAAACAGCCTGTAACGTTTTTTGAAAATCAGTTTGTTACGATTCATGCGGATCAGTCCGCTAAAAAAACACATCTGGCGCGTGTCGAGGGGGACAATTTGAAAAAGCTGGATTATCGAAAGATGAAACCCTATGGAATTTCCCCACGCAATACCGGACAGTATTTTTTGCAGGAAGCACTGATGCAGCCTGCTGAGAAAGCACCGCTTGTGATTGTAAAAGGAGCAGCTGGTACCAGTAAGACATTTTATTCGCTTGCCGTCGGACTGGAAAAACTGTTGAATCATCCGACAGGAGAATACCGCAGAATTTTGATCTGCCGGCCGAATGTCCAATTTGACTCCGATATTGGCTTTCTTCCCGGTGATGAGCAGGAAAAAATTTCTCCTCTGATGCGTCCGATCATGGATAATCTGGAACAGTTGATTGATTCAAATGAAGAAGAGCGTTACAAAGATGAGTTGGAGCTTCAGGGAAAAATAGAGGAATTATTTGAGCGAGGGCTCATCCAGACGGAAGCCCTTAATTTTCTTCGGGGCCGCTCCATTGAAAAAACCTATCTGATCATTGATGAAGCGCAAAATGCTACCCCAAACCAGATAAAAGGAATAATCACACGTGCCGGAAAAGGTACAAAGCTGATTCTCCTTGGAGATCCCAATCAGATTGACCGGCCATTTTTAGATGACCGGACAAATGGATTATCTTATGCGTCGGAACATATGAAGGGCAGTCCGCTTTGCTGGCAGATTACCATGAATATGGAAGAATGTGAACGGTCGGAGCTTGCCCTGGATGCATGCAAACGTTTGTAACGCATTTGAAAAGGAAAAAAAGAAGGAAGAAAAATCTACATGAAA
>ERZ779842.1596-NODE-1596-length-18088-cov-3.969722_pt1 | contig 18088 bp, 14 predicted proteins | sample MGYA00511095_ERZ779842 | MGnify/ENA primary metagenome ERZ779842 (study PRJEB29588, sample SAMEA2154036) | human gut metagenome | biome: human gut; feature: human-associated habitat; material: faeces | place: Denmark | collected 2008/2010 ... | reverse complement strand
GGACTGCAAACGTTCTTTTTCTTCCTCTTCTTTCATGCTGCCTTCCGGTTTTCCTTTTGCGGAAGTATTCCTGCCTTTCGGAACTCCTGCCACTTTCAGATACCCCTCTTCTGCCAGTACTTTAAAGTTGGAGAAAAAGCGTTCTTCTTTGATGGAGGATACGATTGCAACTTTCTGATATACGGCAGGCGGATAAAAAATACTTAAAAAACGCCGTACGATCAGATCATAGACCCGGTGTGCTGTCGGTGCAACAGAACTTAAAGCATTCAGTCCCTGCCCCGTCGGAATGATAGCATAATGATCCGTGATCTGCTTATCATTTACATATCTGGTCTTTGCAAGCTCCTTATAATTTCCAAATGCCTGGATATCTTTCAGATAAGGTGCCGCCATCGGATATTTTGACAGACCGTTCAGATTGCGGGATATCTCTTTTGCCACTGCTGTGGAAAGCACCCTTGCATCTGTTCTCGGATAGGTTACAAGCTTCTTTTCATACAGTTCCTGCACAATCCGCAACGTCTCATCCGGACTGATCTTAAATCTTTTGGAACAGTCATTCTGCAATTCTGCCAGATTATATAAAAGCGGTGGATTTTTCTTTTCCTTTTTCTTCTCAATCGATTCGATCCGACAGACCGGACCCTCTTTCTGATCCACACCTTCCAGCAAAAACCGGATCAGTTCTTCTGCTTTTTCTCTTTCCTTAAATCCATTTTCCTTATAGAGATCATATGACTCAAAGTATCGTGAGCCTTTGACTGCTTTCCATTCTCCCTCAAACTGATGCCCCTGTGCATCAATCGTACTGACGACTCTGTAAAATGGAGTCTTTACAAAATCCCGGATTTCTCTTTCTCTCCTGACCACCATTCCCAGCACACATGTCATAACCCGACCGACTGAGATCACCGAATACTTCGTATGGAGATAGTTGGAAATGCTATTTCCATATTTTAATGTCAGCAGCCTCGAAAAGTTGATTCCCATCAGATAATCTTCTTTCGCTCTCAGATAAGCTGAAGCTGCCAGGTTGTCATATTCGGAAAGATCTTTTGCTTCACGGATCCCACGCAGGATTTCTTCTTCCGTCTGCGAATCGATCCAGACTCTTCGCCGTTCCTTTCCCTTTACATGAGCCTCCTGTTCAACCAGCCGGTAAATGTATTCTCCCTCACGTCCTGAGTCGGTACAGACATAAATCCGGTCTACATCCTCTCTCGTCAAAAGCCCGCTGACAATCTGAAACTGCTTTGCAACCTGCGGGATCACCTCATATTTAAAATCATCCGGAATAAACGGCAGTGTATCCAGACTCCATTTTTTCAGTGCCGGATCATACTCCTCAGGATAACTCATTGTCACAAGATGTCCTACACACCACGTAACAATCGCATTCTCCGACTCCATGTATCCGTCCCGGTTCTTTGCATTTAATTTCAAAGCTTTTGCAAACTCTCTTGCAACACTTGGTTTTTCCGCTATGTAGATTGATTTTCCCATAAATATGCCAGTCTTTTCTCTTTCTATTCAATATGGAAACGATAAGCGGTCTTTGTATCGTAAGTTTCCCCTTTTTTGCAGATTGCTTCAGGAAAATTTTTCTGATGGACCGCATCCGGATAATTCTGTGTCTCCAGGCACACTGCATCCCGCTTCTGATAGACTGCCCCATTCCTTCCTGCTTCATTTTCCAGGAAATTGGCTGTATAAACCTGAACTCCCGGACGGTCTGTCCATACTTCCATGACGATACCGCTTTCATCTCCAGTCACTTCTGCTACTTTATCAAATCTGCCCTCGTTTTTCAATACCCAGTTATGGTCGTAACCATTTCCAAGTATCAGTGGTTCATACGCTGCATCAATCTCCGCTCCCAGTTCTTTTGTACTTCTGAAATCCATCGGTGTTCCATCTACAGAACAGACTTCTCCTGTCGGTATGGACTGAGCATCAGCCGGGGTAAAAGCATCAGATAAAAGCTGCATTCTATGATGTAATACAGAGCCGCTTTTATGACCGTTCAGATTGAAATAACTGTGGTTTGTCATATTAATTACCGTATCCTGATCAGGTACAGCTTCATAATGAATCGTCAGCCCATTTTCCTCGTCCAGCGTATAGGTAACTTTCATGTCCAACGCTCCCGGATATCCCTGATCTCCATCCGGGCTGTGCAGAAGAAAGGTTACATGGTCATCCCCGTTTTCGACGACCCTCCACATCCGTTTCTGATAGACATCCGGTCCGCTGTGCAGATTATTTTTCCCGTCATTCTCTGCCAGCTTATAATCAATCCCGTTAATCGTCACACACGCACCACCGATCCGGTTTGCATTTCTTCCGACAATTGCACCGATCGCTGCCGTTCCATTTTCATAACCGGCTGCATCCTCATACCCAAGTACCACTTCTACCGGATTTTTATCTTGATCCAAAACGGTCACATTCACAAGGGTCGCTCCAAAGTCAGAGACCTGCACTTCCATCCCTGCGTCATTTTTCATTTTATAAAGATAAGGTTTACTGCCGTCTTTCGTTATCCCGAATTTCTGAATCTGAAGTTTTTCCATTTTATTCTCTCTTCTCCTATTTTCTTCGTCTGAAAAATCCTAACACTCTTTTTATTACGCCTGTATTTTTCTGTTCACGCATCTCCCTGGTTTCTTCCTTTCTTGCATGAAGTGCCTCCTGCATAAATGTCTCCTGTGCATTGATCTTTCTTCCGCTTTCTGCTTTCTTATGGTAAGTGCCATCTTCTGCCATTTCTCTTGCTTTCACATTATCTGCAAGCATCACTTTTAACTGATGGAGCAGACGTTTTTTGACTGCCTCATCATAAACCGGGCATGCTACCTCAACTCTCTTTTCTGTATTTCTGGTCATCATATCAGCCGAACCAATGTAGATCTTCGTCTTTTCACCTTTTCCAAACACAAATACTCTCGGATGCTCTAAATACCGTCCGACAATACTTGTCACCCTGACATTCTCCGTATGTCCCGGTACCTGCGGTAAGATACAGCAGATTCCCCGCACGATCAGATCTACTTTAACACCCGCACAGGATGCCTCTTCCACTTTTCTGATAAAATCTACATCCGTTACGGAATTCATTTTCATGATGATCCTGCCTGCAGATCCCTTTTCAATCTCTTCATCCATCGTGGCAAGAACTCTTGCTTTTAAACTGACCGGTGAAACGATCAGGTGTCTGTATGCACCATGAAGATTTCCAATGGACATATTTTTGAAAAATTCTGCCGCATCCGTACCAATCTCCTGATTCGCCGTCATCAGGGAATAATCCGTATACATCTTTGCAGTCTTTTCGTTGTAGTTCCCTGTTCCGATCTGGGTAATGTAACGGATTTCATTTTTATTGTTCGGCTCACTCTTACTTCTATAAGTGATCAGGCAGATCTTGGAATGTACCTTATAGCCTTCAAATCCATATAACACCCGGCATCCTGCCTCTTCTAAACGTTCTGACCACTCGATATTATTCTGTTCATCAAATCTCGCACGCAACTCGATCAGTACCGTTACCTCTTTTCCGTTCTCCGCTGCGGCACAAAGATATTCTACCAGCCGTGCCTTCTTTGCCAGACGGTAGATCGTGATCTTGATCGTCAGCACATCCGGATCTGACGCTGCCTCCCGGATCATCTGCAGGAACGGCTCCATGCTCTCATAAGGATAGCTTAAAAGTACATCTTTCTTTTTTACCTGTTCCATCACACTGCCTTCATGGAGCATTGCCGCCGGCTGTGGGGAAAATGGCTCATCCACAAGTGTCCGCTTCATTGACTCAGGCAGTTTATCTGCAATCGCGAAGATAAAATCCAGCTTCATCGGCATCTTTGTCCTGAAAATACATTCCGGCCCGATCTTAAATTTTTCACAGAAATACTTTTCCAGCTCTTTGCTCAGTGGATTAGCTGCCTCCAGACGCACAACCGCCATTTTTTTCCGCTTATGAAGCGTCTCTTTCATAATATGCCTGAAATCCCCATGGTCTGCATAAGCCTCATCATCCGGTGATACATCTGCATTCCGCGTCACACAGATATAATTCTTATCTGAAACCTGATACTGGTTAAATACCAGTTCTGCAAATTCCAGAATGATCTTTTCCATTCTGATATAACGGATATCATATCCTGGAAGATACAGAATATTGGAAATATACTGAGGAACAGGAATAATTCCCAGCATTGCTTTATCTCCCTGCTTTAAATTTGCCACCACATAAATCTCTTTACTCAGAAGATGCGGAAACGGGTGATTTGCGTCTACGATCTGAGGTGAAAGCACCGGCAGAACCTCTTCTTTAAAATACTTTTTTACAAATTTCTTTTCCTGCTGCTCCAGTTCTTTGAAATCCAGCCCACACACACCATAGGGATGAAGCTGCTTTTTAATCTCCGCATAAGTCTTATCCCGTTCCTTATAAAGCGGAGAAACCGCACGATAAATCGCATCAAGCTGTTGCTTTGCTGTCATACCTGAACGCTGATCGATCTTTTTATCATCTGTTGCTGCCAGATCGTACAGACTTCCTACACGGATCATAAAAAACTCATCCAGATTGCTGGTAAAGATTGCAACAAACTTCATCCGCTCCATCAGAGGTACACTTTCATCTCTCGCTTCTTCCAGCACTCTCTGATTAAACCGAAGCCACGATAACTCCCGATTCTGCGTAAAATCCGGTATTTCCTTTTTGCTCATATTCATTCCCCTTTTCCATATATGTGTCCTGATATACGATTATTTTGATACCAGGGGCAAAAGGTCTGACACCACGTGTGCTCGCACACTAGTGGTAGAATGACCTTGTGACCCGCCCCAATATGAGCATAAAAGTGGGGCGTAAGCACCACGATATGCGAATGTTGGGTAGGATTGTGGGAGCACGTAGTGCGTAACAATCCGTAGGTATCATAGTCGAGGGCTTTTGACCCCGACATCTTATTTTTCAAGATATTCCTCCAACGCTTCCAACTGTCTTTCCATATAATGATAACCATGCTCATAAAATGCGTAAAGAGCCTCTCGGTTCCGTTCCAGCCTTGATACCGGCTTCACATGGGGACGGATCACAAAGATCTCTCCCTTCCGCTCCAGCACATCCAGATAATTCATCGTCTTATTATACATAAAACTTCTCCGTAAAATCGTCCGCACCACATTTGGATAAGAACTGTAAGCCTTTCTGTAAAGCTTCTGCATTGCAGGAGAAAGTACTTTTTTCCTGTAACCGGCATTTTTTGTCAGCACAACTACAATCTTCTCATTCCCGATTTCCTTTGCCCTGCGGATCGGTACTGAATCAGCCAGTCCTCCGTCTAAATACGGAACATCCTCAATATTTACGATCGGAGTCAGAAGCGGCATACTGCTCGACGCCCGGCAGATTTTCATCAGTCTGTCCCGATCTTCCTCTTCTGACATATATTCTGCCTTTCCGGTCAGGCAGTTTGTCGTAACCAGTTCACAATTCATCGGTGAACTGAAATATGTATCAAAATCAAACGGGATCAGTTCATTCGGAAACCGGTCAAAGATCAAATCCATATTCATCATGCTCTTTGTACGGATCGTATCCCTGATCCCATAAATATATTTTCCATACTGCTCATCGGGAATCATACAGTCTCTTGTCCTCCCCGGCTGCCTGGATACATAATCCAGTGCATTGCACGCTCCTGCCGATACCCCGATCACATCTGACATATAAATTTCTTTCTCCATAAGGCAATCCAGCACACCTGAGGTAAAGATTCCTCTTGTCGCCCCGCCTTCAAGTACGATTGTAGCTTTTTTTATCGCCATAATTTTCCTCTTTTCCTGAATCTATGTCTTTTTGTCTTCCATAGTTTATTATATCTTTTTCATTCCGAAAGAACAACGGTTTTCTTACGGAAATGCAGCTTGCTTTTTTATCAATCAAGATTCCTTTTCTCCCGTAAATACTTGTGTAAATACTTGCCTTTTTACTTTCACCCATGTTAATATAAGCGTTGATGTTTATTTTAATGTATGACTGATAAGGAGATCATTATGATTAGTGCAAATAACGTAACCCTCCGCGTCGGGAAAAAGGCGCTGTTTGAAGACGTTAATATCAAATTTACAGAAGGAAACTGCTATGGTATGATCGGTGCCAATGGTGCAGGAAAATCTACTTTCCTTAAGATTCTTTCCGGTCAGCTTGAGCCGACTCAGGGAGATGTCGTGATCACTCCGGGAGAGCGTCTTTCTTTCCTGCAGCAGGATCATTTCAAATATGATGAATTTCCGGTTCTTGATACCGTTATCATGGGAAATGCCCGCCTGTACGAGATTATGAAAGAAAAAGAAGAAATCTATGCAAAAGAAGATTTCACTGATGAAGACGGAATCAAAGCCAGTGAACTGGAAGCTGAGTTTGCTACCATGAACGGCTGGGAGGCTGAATCGGATGCTGCCAACCTTCTGAACGGACTCGGAATTGATACCGAACTTCACTACAAATACCTGAAAGAACTGACCGGATCTGAAAAGGTAAAGGTTCTGCTTGCCCAGGCATTATTTGGAAATCCCGACATCCTGCTTCTTGACGAGCCAACGAACCACCTGGATCTCGATGCCATTGCATGGCTGGAAGAATTTCTTATCAATTTTGATAATACCGTCATCATCGTATCTCATGACCGTTATTTTCTGAATAAAGTATGTACACAGATTGCAGATATTGATTACGGTAAGATCCAGCTCTATGCCGGAAACTATGATTTCTGGTATGAATCCAGCCAGCTCCTCATCCGTCAGATGAAAGAAGCTAATAAGAAAAAAGAAGAAAAGATCAAAGAACTTCAGGACTTTATTTCCCGGTTCAGTGCCAATGCTTCCAAATCCAAGCAGGCAACATCCAGGAAACGTGCTCTTGAAAAGATCCAGCTTGATGAGATCAAGCCATCCAGCCGTAAATATCCATACATCGACTTCCGTCCGAACCGTGAAATTGGAAATGAAGTCCTGACCGTAGAAGGACTTTCCAAGACCATCGACGGAGAAAAAATCCTTGATAATATCAGCTTTACTCTTGGACGTGAAGATAAAGTTGCTTTTGTCGGAGGCAATGAATTTGCAAAGTCGATCCTCTTTAAGATCCTGATCGGTGAAATGGAACCGGATGAAGGGACTTACAAATGGGGCGTTACAACCTCTCAGGCTTATTTCCCGAAAGATTTCGGTGGAGAATTTGATAATGATTATAATATCACAGAATGGCTGACTCAGTATTCTGAAGAGAAAGATGTTACTTATGTCCGTGGTTTCCTCGGAAGAATGCTTTTTTCAGGGGAAGATGGAGTGAAAAAGGTTGCTGTCCTTTCCGGTGGCGAAAAAGTTCGCTGCCTCCTCTCCAAAATGATGATCTCAGGTGCAAATGTCCTGCTCCTCGATGAGCCGACCAACCACCTGGACATGGAATCCATCACTGCACTCAATAACGGACTGATCAAGTTCCCGGGAGTCCTGCTCTTCACATCCCGTGACCATCAGATCGTACAGACGACCGCAAACCGCATTATGGAAATCCTGCCCGACGGTTCCTTAATCGACAAGATCACCACTTATGACGAATACCTGGAAAGCGATGAAATGGCGAGAAAACGTACCGTTTACACCGCTGACAGAGAGGGTGACGAAGATTGAACACCGTAGACCTTCATGTGCATTCCAACAAATCCGATGGAAGCTTTACGCCCTCCGAGCTTGTCGATATGGCGATTGCAAAGGGGCTGACCGCTTTTGCCCTGACCGACCACGATACGACTGCCGGTGTTAAGGAGGCCGTCGCATACGGACAGGAAAAAGGCATCGAAGTCATCCCCGGAATCGAATTTTCCACAGAATACTATGGAAAGGACATCCACATCGTCGGTCTTTTTATCGATGAGGATGCTCCCGCTTTTCAGGAGCAGATCGGAAGCTTTGTTCGTGCGCGCGAAGAGCGAAATGAAAAAATGTGCGCCCGCCTCGCTGCAGACGGCATCGATATCAGCTATGAAAAGCTGCTGGAAGCCTTTCCGGACTGCGTCATCACAAGAGGGCATTACTCCAGATATCTGCTCGACCACGGCTATGTCAAAAGCCTGCCGGAAGCGTTCGACCGCTATCTCGGGGACCATACCAAATATTTTGTTCCCCGGGAAAAAATCACGCCCGCCCAGGCGGTTTCCCTAATTCTCGCCGTCAAGGGCATCCCGGTTCTCGCACATCCGACGCTCTATCATATGGGAAAGGATAACCTTTCCTCCCTCGTCCGCCACTTAAAAGAAGCCGGACTGGTCGCGCTGGAAGCGGTTTATTCGACCTATTCCGCCGGGGAGGAGCGTCAGATGCGCCAGCTGGCTGCCCGCTATGGGCTGCTGATTTCCGGCGGCTCCGATTTTCACGGAAAAAGCAAACCCGGACTAGAGCTTGGAACCGGCTATGGCAAGCTTTTTATCCCGGAAGATATTCTGATTGCCCTCAAGAAAAAAAGAAAGGAACTGTTCGATGTCTGAAAAAATACTGTTTACCGACTTAGACGGCACGCTGCTCAATTCCGCGAAAAAAGTTTCGCCCGGTATGCAGCTGCTGCTTTCCAAAATGGTGCTCGCAGGCAACCGTCTGGTACTCACCTCCGGCCGTGCCCTGCCAAGTGTTTTAAAGGTTGCGAAAAATGCCGGTCTGCTCTTTCCCGATACGGTTATCATCGCTGCGAACGGAAACGAGGTCTATGACTGCGACACCAAAACCTTTCTGATGCGTAAAAGTGTCCCAATCGAAATCGCCGAGGATATCATTTCGATGGCGCAGGAAGAAAGCCTGTACCTACATTCCTACAGCGATACCTGCGTTGTTGCCCCCAAAGACGGCGTCGAAGTAAAACACTACTGCTCCCGCACCGGAATGGAATATCAGGTCAGCGACGATCTTTTAAAGACGATCGGACACGCACCCTGCAAGCTTCTGGCGATCGATATGGAAAACCACGGACGTCTGGAAGCGTTTCGCAGCAGAATTCAGGAAAAATACGGCGACAAGATCTCCGCAATTTTTTCCAATCCGATTTATCTTGAAATTTTCGATAAGACCGCCGGGAAGGGAAACGCTGTCCGTTTCGTCTGCGAGCATTTTCAGATTCCGCTTTCCAACAGTGTCGCTGCCGGAGACGCCGAAAACGACATTTCCATGCTGCAGGCTGCCGGAACTGCCGTTGCGATGGCAAACGCTACGCCCGAGGTCAAAGCCTGCGCCGATTTTATCACGCAGCAGGATAACGACCACGATGGACTCTCGGAAGCGATTTTACAGCTGTTTGAGATGTAAAAAGTATCATGAATAAAAAGCTCAGGGAACGTCACCTTTGTGACAAATTCCCTGAGCTTTTTAATTCGCTTTTATCCTTCTACGATCAGGTAGCGCCCATCTCCGACGTCGAAAACCTCTGCTTCGTCCAACACCTGATCCGGGTTCTCCACGTCGATTCCCGCTTCTTCAAAATACTCCATCACCGCAGCTTTGGAATCCACAACAACCGCCATGCAGTCCTCCAGGAAGGCTTCCGCCTCTTCCATTCCCTCTGCTACCGGCTCCGGAAACAGCCTGTCCTGCTGCTTCAAAAAACACTTCAGTACCGCCTCATCATACTCGTAACCCATAGAATCCTCCTTGTTTTTCTTTTTTGTTTTCATTCATTTCCACACTCATCTTCCAGTCCGTCCAGGAACACGGCAAGCGGGACGTCCAGCGCCCTGCAGATCCGCATGATCGTATAAATTCCCGGATTTTTTGTCGACCCGTCCGCGATGTGCGCGATCGTTGTCAGCGGCACACCGGATGCGGCTGAAAGCACATACAGCGACCAGCCTTTTCTCAGACAATACTCTGTCATCCGCCTGCCGAGCCGATTGGGCAGCTGCGCACACCACGATGGCGTACGCCGTTTTTGTTTTGAGTTGTTTTCCGCCATGAAGCTCTCCTTTTCCAGCTGCCGTTTTATTTGTTCAGACAATAGCATGTTCGCAGAGCGTGCATTCTATTGCTTCAACGTCCCAGAATCGGAGTTTGCACCGGCAGCCTATACTTCTATATCCTGCCAAAGCGGTAAAACGTTACAGAAAAAATAAAATTTTTAAATTCCGAATGTTAGCGGATTGTAGAGTAATCCGCTGATATCTTTCACAGCAATTCCAGCAGCTCGCCCGGAGCTGTAATCACCGCGTCCGCATGATGTGCCCGCAGCTCTTCCTCATCCCGAAATCCCCACAGCACGCCAACGGCGAAGTTGCCTGCGGCTCTGCCTGTTTCGATATCCACCCAGCTGTCGCCGACGTAAATCGTTTCCTCCGGCGAAACGTCGAGCCGTTCCATAATCGCATATACGCCGTCCGGCGCGGGCTTTTTGGGGACATTCGTTTTCTGTCCCTGCACAGCATCAAAAAAGCCTTTGCCGAACAGCGTTTCTACCACATCAACCGTGTTGGCATGCGGCTTATTGCTGAACACGGCGATCTTAATCTTCTTCTCTTTCAATGTATCTAAAAGCTCTGGAATGCCGGGATAGGGCTTGACCTCATACAGGCAGTCCTTTGCGAAATATTCCATGTATCGGTCATAAACCTCGTCCAAAAGGCACGGAACCGCCGCAAAGCCATCATCGTCCCGGACGGGGGAGGGCTGCTCTTTTGCCCCTACATAACGCAGCGCCCGCGTAATCTGCATACGCGCGCCGTTTCCTACGAATTTTTTATAACATTCCTGTGGGATCGCCTGCAGTCCAAAATCCTCCAGCGCCCGGTTCGTACAATAGGCGAGGGAAGTCAGCGTATTCGCAAGCGTCCCGTCCAGATCAAAAATCACTGCTTTTTTCATATGCATTTTCTTGGGTAACCTCTACTTCTTTGTTTCAAACTTGCTTCTACATCCATCCGTGGCTTTTCAGCTCCTGGTACAGACGCCCAACCGGCAGTCCTACCACATTGTTATAGTCACCACGAATGCCTTTGACAAACCGCGCGCCCAGTCCCTGAATGCCATAAGCGCCCGCCTTGTCCATCGGCTCTTTACTGTCAATGTATTCGGAAATTTCCACTTCCGTCATCGGATAAAATTCCACCTGCGTGCACTCGAAAAAGGTGACCGTCTCGCTTTGACTGTAAAGCGTTACGCCGGTATAGACTTCATGGCTGCGCCCCTGCAGAGCTGTCAGCATTTCTGCTGCCGCTTCCCTGCTATGCGGCTTTCCGAGGATCTTTCCCTCACAGCATACCACCGTGTCCGCGCCGATCACCAGCAGCTCCGGCTGCCGTTTTCCGTTAAGATTCGGCTCCTGTGTTTCCTCAGAGATTTGCTCCTGATCTGCGTCAGGATTCTGCCCCTGCCCGCCAGAAAGCTGCTCCCAGATATCCACCGCTTTCTGACGGGACAGCTCCTGCACCAGCGCACCTGCCTCCGTCGTTTTTGCATTTTCTTCTTTTGTGCTCGGCATAACGGAAAATTCCAGTCCGATCTGCGAAAGCAGCTCCCGGCGCCGCGGGGATGCGGATGCCAGTACCAGCCGAACGTTTTGCTCTTTTTGCATGTCCTTACTCCATTTCCACATGGGTTTCCGGAATGAATACCCGTGTGTCCCGATATTCTTTTTTGACGCTCATCTCCTGTGCCTCTTTGCAGAACACCTCCTGTGCGCAGTAGGGTTCCTTGCCGCGGCCGTCCGCCTTTTCATAGCTGCCGTCCGGCTTTAAGATATGTGCTTTCTTGTTGTCTCGCAGCTGTCCCTCCAGAATGTGCCAGAGCTTTTCTTTCAAAGCAGGTGCTTCGACCGGGAACAAAATCTCCACTCGGCGCTCCAGATTTCTCGGCATCCAGTCTGCACTGCTACAGTAAAATTCCGGATTGCCATTATTTTCAAAGTAAAATACGCGCGCATGCTCCAGGAAGTTTCCGACGATCGAACGCACGGAAATATTTTCGCTCACTCCCGGAATTCCGACTTTTAAGCAGCAGATACCGCGCACGATCAGCTCAATCCTTACACCCGCGCGGCTCGCCTCATACAGCGCCACGATAATATCCCGATCGCACAGGGAGTTCATCTTTGCAATGATATGTCCCTCACGCCCAGCTTCCGCGTTTTTCTTTTCCCGCTCGATCAGATACAGGAAACGATCTTTTAACCACAACGGTGCAAGGCTCAAACGGTTCCAGGAACGCGGCTCTGAATAACCGGACAACATGTTGAATACCGCCGTCGCATCCTCACCGATCGCTTCGCTTGCCGTCATCATGCCGATATCGGTGTAGAGCTTTGCAGTCGCATCGTTATAGTTTCCGGTTCCCAGATGTACATAACGGCGGATGCCATCCTCCTCTTTTCTGACAACCAGTGTAATCTTGCTGTGGGTCTTCAAGCCGACCAAACCATAGATAACGTGACAGCCCGCTTTTTCCAGCTTTCTCGCCCAGACGATGTTGTTTTCCTCATCGAAACGCGCCTTTAATTCTACCAGAACGGAAACCTGCTTACCGTTCTCCGCAGCCTGCGCGAGCGCTGCGATGATCGGCGAATTTCCGCTGACACGATACAGTGTCTGTTTGATCGCAAGCACATCCGGGTCTTTGCTCGCCTGCCGGATAAAGTCCACGACCGGCACGAAGCTCTGGTACGGATGGTGCATCAGCACGTCGCCTTTTTTGATTACATCGAAAATATTGTCGGTGCCGTCGAACTCCGGCACGGGCGCAGGCGTATATTTCGGCGCACGCAGCCCGTCAAAGCCCTCCAATCCGTATACCTTCATCAAAAAAGTCAGGTCAAGAGGTCCGTCGATTTCAAAAACGTCCTCCTTACGCACGGAAAGCTCACGGCACAGAATCTTTAACAGCCGTCTGTCCGCAGCCGCCTCGATTTCCAAGCGGATTGCCTGTCCCCAGGTTCTCTTTTTGATCTGCTTTTCAATTTCCAGAAGCAGGTCTTCCGCCTCATCCTCATCGATTGCAAGATCGGCATTTCGCGTAATTCGAAACGGATGTGCGCACAGAACGTTATAATTTAAAAACAGCTTGCTGATGTTGCGCTCAATGATCTCTTCCAGAAGCAGCACCGCAACCTCTGTGTCCCCCTCCTTCGCCGCCGGAATCCGCACAACTCTCGGCAAAACAGACGGAACCTGTACGGTTGCGAACTCGATTTCCGTATCCTTTTCTCCCTTTTTGGCAACCAGCGCGCCGATATTCAGCGTCTTGTTGCGGATCAGCGGGAACGGTCTGGAAGAATCCACCGCCATCGGTGTCAGAACCGGATACACATTTTCTTCGAAATATTCATCCACATACTGTGCCTGGCGCTCTGTCAGCTGCTCGTGATGCTCCACAAAATTTAACCCATTTGCCCGAAGCTGCGGCAGAAGCATCCGGTTGTAGGTGGAATACTGCAGCGCCGCAAACTTATGGGTTTCCTCCATCAGCGCGTCCAGCTGCTCTTTTGCAGACATTCCGGCGATGTCCTTTTTGGTATATTCGGCATGGATCATATCCACAAGAGAGCCGATCCGCACCATGAAAAATTCATCCAGATTGGAAGCGGTAATGCTCAAAAATTTCAGTCGTTCAAACAACAGAAGCTGTTTGTCGCGCGCTTCCGATAGCACTCTTTTATTAAATAAAAGCCAGCTCAGCTCCCGGTTTGTATACAATGCGGGATTCTGAAGTTCTTTCTTATCCATATTTTCTGACCCTTTCTTTTTATTCATGACAATAGAATGCTCGCAGAGCGTGCATTCTATTGTTCTTTACTGTGATATTTCCCGCTGCAGTCAAAGCATGTGCAGGCACAGTTTTACAAAATCCGTTTCTGCCGGATCACCGGCTCGATGCTGTAAACCTCCCGGAAAAACTCTGCCCGAGAACCGAACAGACCTCTTTCCAATGTAATATCCTCGTTGGTAGTGATTGTCAAAATCAGCTTGTCGTCCTTGCGCACCGCCTTGATATCCCTGCATTTCTGCTTGTGGCTGCGGTCAAGCGCGTTCGCGATCTGCAAAATCGCAGTCAGCTTGACGATCGTTAAGTATTCCTCCCGGTCGATCCCCTCGCTGTTTTCCATGCTGTAGTCGAATTCCAGGTGATTATAGCGCACGATATTGGCGACGATTTCCCGCTCCCGGTGCGACAGCCCGATGATCTCCGTCGCCATGATGATCGCATAGGAGCACTCTCCGAGATTGACCATGCTGATATATTTGCCGCAGTCGTGCAAAAGCGTTGCGATCCGAAGCAACAGCCGTTCCCGTCTGCCCATGCCATGCACGCGCTTCATGCTGTCAAAAATCGTCAGTGCGATCTGCTCCAGCGTCTCCGCACGGCGCTTGCTGCCCATATAACGCTTGCTGATGCCGCGCGCGCAGGTCACGATATCCTGTTCGAAATCATGCACCTGTGCCAGAAGTTTATATTCTTCCGCATATTCGTATACCATGCCGTCGCATAGCGACACGCCCGGCGCCCAAATCATCTTTGCATCCGTCATCAGCGCGACCTGACGGACAATTGCGGATGAAATTCGAAGCAAAGGCACATTTTCTTCCGGTGTATCAAAATAGCGCACGATTTCCATATCCGTATGATCGTGCAGATAATTCATATAAGATGCCATCGAATCCCGGTCCAGATATCCGCTTCCGGCTACTTTACCGAGTTTTCCCAAAATCAGCGCGGAAATATAGTCATCCACTACGATGATATTTTCGATCACGCGATCCTTTAAATACATCTTGCGGAAGACAGAAAGCTGTGCTTCCAGAAGTTCCTCCAGAAGCGGACCGTTCTCAGAGGGGCGCACATTTAAGCGGCTCATTTTTTCCTGCAGCCGCAAAACGCCAAGGCGCATGTTCTGCGTCGCGGAAAGCTTATCCTTATCAAACAGTGACATCTGAATGCTGCCGCCGCCGATATCCAGAACAAGGGTTCCTTTTTCGATGATTTTTTCGAAGCCGCCGCGGCTGGCGATCGATTTATAATCGAGGAAACGCTGTTCCGAGTTGCTCAGCACATCCAGCTTGACTCCGGTACGCTGCATGATCTGATCCAGAACGATCGCCGTATTTTTTGTTTCCCGGATGGCGCTCGTCGCACAGGCACGGTAGTCATCCACCCGATAGCCTTCCATAATCGAAACAAAATTGCGCAGTACCGCGCACAGTTCGTCCATCACCTCATGGCTCAGCTTTCCGGTCGCAAAGGTACTGCCAAGATCCAGACGGTTCCGAATCCAGTCCACCTCCCGGATGCCGCTGTTTTTGGTGATCGTATAAATTTTCAGAGACTGCTCATAAGAGCCCACGTTGATTGCCGCAAACGTTTTCATATGCCAGAATGATCCTTTCTGCCGCTTTTCCTGCCGTATACAACAGAATGCACGCTTACTGTCCTAACAGATAATCGATAAACTGCTGCGCCGTCCGTCCGGAAAGTCCGCCGTGGGACAGCTCCCACTGGTTCGCCTTTAACAAAAGCTCGTCTTCGCTCATCGCTACACCATAACGGTCTGCCAGCGTCTGAACGATCTGCTGGAACTGCTTTTTGTCCGGAGAGCCGAAATAAATGCTGACGCCGAAGCGCGACACGAGGGAAAGCTTCTCCTGCACGGTATCGTTGACATGCAGCTCTTCATCCCTGTCCTGTTTGTCCTTAAAGGTCTCCCGGATCAGATGCCGTCTGTTGGAGGTTGCATAGATCAGGACGTTTTCCGGCTTCTTTTCCAGACCGCCCTCGATGACCGCCTTCAGATATTTATATTCGATCTCGAATTCTTCAAAACTTAAATCATCCATGTAAATGATGAATTTGTAGTTCCGGTTTTTGATCTGCGCGATTACATCGTTTAAATCCTGGAACTGGTGTTTGTACACCTCGATGATACGCAGCCCGCTGCCGTAATATTCGTTGGCAATCGCCTTGATACAGGAGGACTTTCCGGTTCCAGCGTCACCATAGAGCAGGCAGTTATTCGCCTTTTTGCCGTTGACAAACGCTTCGGTATTGTCCGTCAGCTTCTTTTTCTGGATCTCATAGCCAACCAGGTCGGACAGCTTCACATGCGCGATATTGGTGATCGGCACGATTTCAGCGTGCCCGTCTCTCTTTTCAATCCGGAATGCCTTATGCAGCCCGAACCGTCCTACGCCGTATTCCTGATAAAATTCTGTAAGAGTCTGCTTCATTTCTTCCGGCGTATGGTCCAGACAGAACCGCTGCGCAAGATCGCAGATCCGGTCACGGATACGGGTATTGTATACTTTGCTCTCCTGCGGATTGCCCTCGTAGAAAAGTACGATAGAAAACTCCTCTGCTCCGAGCGCTTTTGCTACCGTTTGCAGATCATAATCATAAAATTCCTTGAAAATCCGGATATCGTGAAGCGCCGCCAGATTCACGCTGCCTTCCACGCTGCCACGGATTTCCGCGCTGCAGCTATAGCTGTTTTCCTTATTTACCAGAAGATTTGCAAGATAGCAGTGCCAGAGATTTCCATAAAAGCCGTATCTGCCCGCCATGTCTAACAGCCGATGCATGCAGTCGTATAAGAGCCCCGCCTTATCCGACAGATTGTAAAAATCGTCTGCATAGTTTTCTGCCAGCCAGACCATGTCTGTCAGCAAATCCCCTTCTTCAAAATCCCGGTAAAGGATCAGCTGTTCTGTTTTCATCTTGTTGTATTCTCCCTTTCCGCTTATCCGGCTGTTTTCAACCGTTTAGTAATTTCCCAGAATCTTCATGTTCGAGGCCTCTTCCCGAAGTCCCCGCAGCGCGTTCTTCACGGCGCTGTCTTCCAGATTTCCCTCAAAATCCAGGAAGAACCGGTATTCCCACGTCCGTCCCTCGATCGGACGGCTCTCGATCTTTGTCAGATTTAAATGATTGTAAATAAAATGCGACAGCATATGGTACAGCGAGCCGCTCTCGTGCGGTACTTCAAAGCAGATGCTGATTTTCTTTGCATTCTTCTTAAAAATCTTCTGGTTCGTCACGATGATGAACCGGGTTGAATTGTTGGAAACGTTGTTGACCGGCTTCTGTAATACCTCCAGCCCGTAAACCTTCCCGGCATACTCACTGGCGATTGCTGCCTGGGTTTTTAAACGATCTTCTGCAACCTTCCGCGCTGCAAACGCATTATTCGGCATGGAAATCTGCTGCCAGGAATGCCCGCCTAAAAAGCGCGAGCTCTGCATCAGCGACTGCGGATGGGAATATACGGTCTGAATGTCGGAAATCTTCGTCCCCGGAACACCCAGCAGGCAATGCTCGATTTTTAAAATCTGCTCACCGACGATATAGTTTTCAAATTCTACCAGAAGATCGTAAATCTCGCTGACGATCCCTGCCGTCGAATTTTCAATTGGAAGAACCGCAAACTCCGCGCTTCCCTCTTCGATCGCGCTCATTGCGTCCCGGAAGCTGTCCACATGGATGCTGTCGATGCGTTCCCCGAAAAAGCGCATCATCGCAGCCTGGGAATATGCGCCCTCTGCGCCCTGAAATACGACTCTCGCCTTTTTGGTATCCAGATTTTCGACCGGGATAAAGGGCAGCCTGCTGGTGCGTCCATGGCTTTCCAGCATCTGGTACTGGAGCTTTCGGCTCATCGCCATGATCTGTTCAAACAGCTCCGTCACACCCTGACTGTTAAAATCATTATGGGTCAGGGAGCGTACCCGCGCCAGCTTTTCTTCCTCTCTGGTTTTGTCAAATACTTTTTTCCCATTTTCGATCTTATATTCTGCTACCTGACTGCAGATTTCCATGCGCTGCTCGTACAGCTGCACCAGCTGGCTGTCAATCCGGTCTATTTCATTCCTGAGCGTAGACAAATCCATGAACGCTTCCTCCATCTGTATTTTTTACTCTTAATCTTAGCACAGTTTGCATGGAATTTGAAGTTTTGCACATACTATTTCCATGAAAAAATTGTGTAAAGATTTTTTAAAATGCGGCACCCTCGGCTGGTGCCTCGAAATCCTTGTATCTGGCGCAGAAGCGCTGCGCC
>ERZ779842.1579-NODE-1579-length-18231-cov-35.298966_pt1 | contig 18231 bp, 18 predicted proteins | sample MGYA00511095_ERZ779842 | MGnify/ENA primary metagenome ERZ779842 (study PRJEB29588, sample SAMEA2154036) | human gut metagenome | biome: human gut; feature: human-associated habitat; material: faeces | place: Denmark | collected 2008/2010 ... | reverse complement strand
GGTTGCATAGTTGCTTGTATCGACCCCGAGCGTATAACGGCTCACTGTTCAGCCGACTCCGCGACGGCTTCATCACTCAGGCCGTGGTCGCGTGCCACAGCACCCAGCAGGCCATTCACAAACTGGTAGTCCTCGCCCGCGCCGTACTTCTTGGTCAGCTCCACAGCCTCATTGATGGCAACGCCGGGCTTGTTCTCGCCGCCGAACAGCATCTCGGCCACAGCCAGACGCAGCACGGTCAGGCTGACGCGGGGCAGACGCTCCATGGTCCAGTTACGCAGATGGGCACGGATCTCGTCATCCACCTCTGCGGAATGATCATAGTAGGCATTCAGCAGCAGACGGCTGAATGCATCCACAGGATGCTCTTCATCGTTCTCGGCATGGTTGGACAGTGCCTCGGCAAGAGGAATGTCACCAAAGGTCTGCGAAAACGCCAGCAAAAAGGCGTTTTCACGGGCTTCTCTACGGGGCAGAATATTTTCCATAATGTTCCTTTCGCAATACAAACCCTCCCCGCCGGGCGTGCCGGGAGGAGGATCGTTTCTGATATGATTTTTTGCTGAATTTGTTACTGCGCTTCGGTAAGGCCTGTAATGACCAGATCCACGCGGCTGACCGTCACATTGGTCATGTTCTGTACAGCAGACTTGACGTTCTCCTGTACCTTTTCAGCCACAGAGGGGATCCGTGCGCCGAACTGCATCATCAGGTGCAGGGTGATGCTGGCTGTGCCGTCCCGCATCTCCACCACCACAGGCGGCTGGATGCTGGCAGATTCCAGCAAGCTTTTCAGCTTTTTGTTCTGCACGCCGCAGGATACCTCGGCAACGCCATCCACTTCCAGTGCGGCGCAGCGGGCGATCTTACCCACGACCTCGGTCGAAATCTGAAGGCTGCCGCCCTGAAGATCCATGTTCTGTAAATCCATTGTGCTGTCCTCCATCCAAAGGCTGCTCCGGCGGCGGTCTCAAATTGTTGGAACCGGTCTGCCGTGCCCGCCTTTTGTGTTCAAACGCGCCCTTGTGCGGTGCATAAAGGCACGCAACATTCATTTTTGATAGAGTTATTATACCATCAATGCGGGGGCAATTTCAATACTTGTTTGGAAAAGAAGATGGAAATCAGCACGGAATGGCATCCCGGCAGCGCATACAGCTTTCTGCCTGCAAGAAAAACTGCACCTGCGCCGCCGGGGTGTCCGCATAAATAGAGTGCGATTACTTTACCTCCACCACCGTGATATTCTGGGCGGTCACACTGCTTTTGTTCATCACTACATCCCGGATCTGCGCCACCTGTGCCGCCGTGAGCGGCTCGCCTGCCGTCATCACGGTCAGGTCTGCCCGCCCTGCTTGTAAAAAGCACAGGCAGTCCGCAAAGCCCTTGGCGCGCACCAGTGTCTCAATCTCATTTTCTGCGTTCAGATCTTCCAGCCCTGCCGCCATTTGTGCGGTGTACTCCTTTTTCTCCTCCGCTGTCAGGGAGGAGGACTTCAGACTCTTTTGCAGGGTGTCCATGGCTTCATCGTGTGCCTTTTCCCGCTTGAGACGGGCCTGTTCAAAAAAGCGGGTGCCGCTGTCGTTTGCAACGCTGACAAGCTGTGCTTCGCCGTAGTTTTTGCTGGCACCGGAGGCCGCTTCTGCTTCTGTGGGCAGCGCATCCGTGATGGTGGTCTCGGCATCTGCTTCCACCGGCTCTGCCGAGACCATGAGGGTGTCGTCCTCTGTCTGCGGGGTGATGTCCGCCCGGGCATACTGCCAGTTTAAGTAGACGGCAATGACCAGTGCCGCCGCCAGTGTCAGGGCGGTGACCCTGCGGGTGTTTCTGGAAAGTGCTCTCATAAAACGCTTCCTCCTTTGGGTTTTCGGTAAAACTATTTCGGTACTTGATCAAAGCAGCGGCTCAGCGCTTGCGCTGTTCCACACAGATGCGGTTCGTGGGCAGATCCAGCAGCGAATGCAGCAGCTCGGTGATGCGGGCTGCAATGCGGACATCTCCCCCGCCCTCACATAGCACGGCGACCCCGCAGACCTGCGGCAGATAGGTTGTCTCGGCAAGCGCAGAGCCATCCTGCAAAAGAACATGGGTCTCCTGCTGCTGCAGCTCCCCGGTCTGGGTGTCCACCGCATAGACGGTCTCCTCTCCGGTGGTCAGGGTGACCATGACCGTGGTGCGCCCCGCTCCCTGCAATTGACTGATAAGCCCTTCCAGCTGCTGCTCCAGCTGGGTCTGATACTGGCTGACGGTGGCTGTTTGGGCGGTGGATGCCGCCGCTTTCTGCGTATCGCCACCAGGTAAAAGTTCCGACAGCAAAAGCAGCAGCATTGCCAGTACACCGACAGCCACCGCCAGCGAAGTGCGGCCCTTGCTGCTTTGCAGAGAGCGAAAAACGGAAAGCAATTCGTTCTTTTTCATGGTGTGCTCTCCTCCGCTGCCGTGGGAGCACCCAGCGTCTGCTGCAAAAAGCTGAGCGCTGCCTGCTTTTGGGCGGCGGTGCAGCCCGCCGGGAAAGCAGCAACAGCCTTTTTTACCACAACCTGCTGCCCGGCTTTTTCCAGTGTGACTGTCACACGAATATCCAGCCCGAACTGTTGACGGCACTGTACGGCGCAATACTCCTCCAGCCGGGCTTTGGTCTGGGTCAAGATCTCCGTTTCCAGTACATCCGACTGTATAGCAGACAGAGCCGCCGGGGCTGTATTGCCCGAAAAAGCGGCCGCGACCCTGCCCTGCAGGTGCGGCAGCTGCGCAAGAAGGACTGCTAAAATATATAGCCCGGCTACGGCTTTTATGCACCGGCCAGCCCAGCCTTGTCCGCCAAAAAGACTGACCAGCTCCGCCCCGATGCACGCCATGCAGAACACTGCCGCAGCCCGCTGAAATGCCTGCATCTAACCACCCCCTGTCAGCATCAGCAGCACGATGCCCACCACAAACAACATGAAAAACAAGGCCGTGACTGCCGCCATGCAGCGCGCGGCTTCAGCAAAGCATTGCAGCAGCTTATGGCAGTGCTCCAGCCCGCCGATCCCGGCAAGCCAGCTGCAGCAGGACAGAAAAAACAGATGCACCAGCAGCCCGAGATACAAGGGCGCAAACTCTGCCCCGATGCTGAGCAATGCGGCAATACCAAGGGTGCTTTTGAGCAGCTGCATCCCGGCCAACACCGCGTCTGCCGCGCTGCTCAGCGCCTGCCCCACGATGGGCACACTGCCGGTCAGCAGCTGCCCCAGACGAGAGGTAGAACGATCCAGCTGCACCGTTACCACGCGCTGGATACTCATCAGGGCAGCGAATGCTTTGCCCGCCCAGCCGATAGCCTGCCGCAGCAGCCGCCCGGTCAGGGTGCAGCCCTCGGACAGGCTTTTGCGGGAGCTGATGCCGCAGGCCATGCTGATGGCAAGGTAGCTGCGCAGCAGCGGCTGCAGCCAGAGAGTGACCGCCTGTGCGATAAAACACAGCACCGTGAGCAGAAAGCCGTTTGCAGCCGCTCCGGCGTTCCACTCCCCGCCAGCCGCCAGTACGCCGCTATATACCGACAAAAAGCCCAGCAGATAGCTTTTCCACCCGGCCATCCGGGTACACAGCGCGGCGGCAAGCTTGTCCAGTTCCTGCCACAATAAAACGCCACAGCCACCGGCAGCAGCCAGTTCCAGCAGTGCTTTGTCGGCAGTGTCCTGCAAGAGAAATGCCAGCCCGGCTGCAAGCGATAAAAAAAGCAGAATAGCGGCATATTGTTGCAGCGCATCCCGCAGCAATTGCACCGGCTCGGCGGCAAACAAACGCAGCAGGGTGCCCAGCGGGTCTGCCGCAAACTGCTCGGCCTGCACAGGTGCTTTTTCGAGATAAGTCTGCCACGGTGCGACTTCTGCAGCCGCAGCTTTCAGAGCAGTTTTGCTGCACAGAATGCTCAGTATTACCACGCAAATGATAAGGCTGCGTTTTTTCATCCCACCAGCCCCCAGATCGTCTGGAATATCTGTTCCAGCAGCGGCCATACTGCCGCCAGTACAAGACACCGCCCCGCCAGCCCGGCGCACCATGCAAGGGCATCCGCTCCGGCTTCCTCGCAGAGAGTACGGACGTAATCTGCCAGCAGCAAAATCCCAGCGCTGCGCAAAAGGCAGGAAAATGCTTGCGCATTGGTGCGCTGCCCCAGCTGCACGAATGCTTGCAGTACCCCGCGCAGCGGCTGTGCCAGACGGAGCAGCAGCCACACCGCAGCACCCAGCGAAAGCAGCAGTGTAAACGCCGGGGAGTACCGCTGCAATAGAATGCCTGCAAAGGCTGCCAGCAACAGCGCCGTCAGTACCGGAACTGCCGCGCTCATAGCGCAAACAGAGAGCGGATGGTAGCAAACAGGGTACTGATCTGCTTGACGAGAATGGAGAGCACCACTACAAGCCCGGCCAGCGTGGTCATCATGGCCTGATCCTCCCGCCCGGAGCGGATGAGCAGCTGATTGAGCACCGCGACTATGATGCCGATGGCCGCAATTTTAAACACAAGCTCGATATCCATCCGTTTCTCCTTTGTCCCATACAGCCTTTACAAAAAGAGCAGCGCCAGCATCATGCCGCCTGCCAGTCCCAGACGGTGCGGCAGACCGGCCTGCCGCTGTGCTGCGCGGCGTGCCTGCTGCAAATAGTCCTCGAACCGCGCCGTATAGTAATCCAGCCGTTCGCATTCCTGTGCGGTCTCTGCACGGCCAAGACCACCGAAACATTCTGTGAAGCAGGCGCGTTCTGTCGAAGAAAGTTGTTCCGGCGCAGGCAGCTGCTGCAATGTACCGCAGGAAACTCGCGGCAAAAGACCTTCGCGGCAAAGCTGCCGGTAAAGGCTTTGCAGGTCTGCCCGGCGGTACTGTATCTCCTGCCGGATGCGCTGCAATAACGCGATGGTGCGCTGCAAGGCGGCAAGATGCAAGGTAGTTTTGGCTTGTACTGCGTCCCCCGCCAGCCAGCCGCACAGCGGGAGCAAAAGCAGACTAAACCCGCGCAGAAGGCTACTCATACGGCACGCACCTCCCGGATGCAGCCCGGCGTCTCCCGCCCGGCAAGGACGACCAGCTGCCGCAGCATCCCGCGTTGCAGCAGGGTCTGCACCTGTGGGCGGCACTGCGCCTGTGCGGCATCCGGCGCATGGATGCTGGCAATAAAGTCCACCCCGCTGAAAAAGCCCTGTTCCAGTGCCATCGTTTCCTCCAGACTGCCCAGCTCGTCCAGCAGGATCACTTGCGGTGCCAGTGTGCGCAGCGCCATCTGGACGGCACGGGCTTTATCCACCCCGCCAATGCGCTCCAACGGCGGCAGGGGCTGCTCCGGCGGGAAAAGCTCACCCCGCTCGTCCACCACTGCCACCAGACGCTGCCGCTCGGCCAGCGTCAGGGCGATGGTGCGTAGCAGGGTGGTCTTGCCGCTGCCGGGCTCTCCCACCACCAGCAGCCCGGTAAAATGCTGCTCCAACAGCTTGTCCAGCGCGGGCGGCAGGCAGATGGCGCAGCTGCGTGCGATCCGCAGGTTGAGCGAGGTGACCTTTTGCAGCGCAATGCTCTGCCCTTCCCGCTGCACGAACTGTCCCGCTACGCCCACACGGTTGCCGGCAGCAGTGGTCAGGTAGCCCTCGGCAAGCTCCCTTTCATGGGTGTGTACCGAGCCGTTGCAAAGGGTGTAGAATATCTCCTCTATCTGCAGCGCATCCAGCCGCATTGCAGCCAATGCCGGTGGACAACCCGGCAAAACTGAAGCAGCGCATTGCCGTCCTTGCACGGTAAACGTGACCGCACAGCCTATACGCAGCCGCAGCTCCTGCACGCGCACCGCCGTTTGTGCAGGCAGCTGTGCCAGCGGTGCTGCCAGCCAAGCGGGAAGGGCTTTGACAGCCCGGTAATACTCGTCCACTTTGGTTTCTCCTTCCACGAAAGCTTTGTGCTAGCATTGTATGCGCTTTGCGCGTTCTTAGAACTGGGAACAATCAAACAAAAAAGCCCCTGCAACAGCGTTGCAGAAGCTTTTGAAATTATTTGTATTTTGACATTCGAAAGGTCACTTTAAGTCGTTTCCTGTTCTGCCGGGGCATCTTGCAGCATGGCAAGGAACTCCTGCTCGGTCAGCACCGGCACGCCCAGCGCCTGCGCCTTGGTCAGCTTGGAGCCCGCCGCCGCACCAGCCACCACATAGGCCGTTTTTTTGGAGACAGAGCCGCTGGCTTTGCCGCCGTTTTTCACGATCAATGCTTCGGCTTCGTTGCGGGAGAGGGTTTCCAGCGTACCGGTGACCACCAGCGTTTTGCCCGCCAGCTTGTCCCCCTTCGGTTCGCCCTTCCACTGCATATTGACCCCGGCATCTGCCAAGCGGTGCACAAGGTCGGTGGTGCCTTCCTTAGCAAAGAATTCCACCACGCTCTGCGCCATCACGCCGCCAAAACCGTCGATCTGGCTGATCTGCTCTGCGGTGGCTTCCCGGATGGCCTGCAGCGTGCCGAAATGTTCTGCCAGCAGCGCGGCTGCCTTATCGCCAATGTTGCGGATGCCAAAGCCGAACAAAAGCTTATCCAGATTGTTCTGCTTGGAAGCCGTAATGGCCTGTAACAAGTTGTCCGCGCTTTTCTCCTTGAATTTGTCCAGTTCCAGCAGCTGTTCCCGGGTCAACGTGTAGATATCCGCTGCGGAATGCACCAGTTCCTTTTCCACCAACTGGGTGGCAACCGCCTCGCCCAGACCCTCGATATCCATAGCATCCCGGGAGGCAAAATGGATGATATTGCGCAGCGCCTGTGCCGGGCACTCCGGGTTCACACAGCGCAGGGCGGCTTCGTCCTCCAGATGCACCACCGGCGCACCGCAGGAGGGGCAGACCGTGGGCATGGTGTAGGGTTCAGCGTCCTCCGCATGATGGGTGACCCCGATGACCTCCGGGATGATATCGCCTGCCTTACGCACCTGAATGGTATCCCCGATGCACAGCCCGAACTGCCGGATGAAGTCCTCGTTGTGGAGAGTGGCGCGGGCTACCGTGGTGCCTGCCAGAAATACCGGGTCAAAGCAGGCGGTGGGGGTAAGCACGCCGGTGCGTCCCACAGCTACCTCGATGCTGCGCAGGGTGGTCTCCTTGACCTCCGGCGGGTACTTGAAGGCGATGGCCCAGCGCGGGAATTTGTTGGTAGAACCCATCAACTCCCGCTGGGCAAAATCGTTCACCTTGATAACCGCACCGTCCATGTCAAAATCCAGCTTGGCACGGTTCTGGCCGATGTTCTCGATCTCGGCAATGGCGTCCTCGATATCGTGCACCACATGGTAGCGCGGCGAGACCGGCAGGCCAAGGCTCTTGAGGTAATCCAGACTTTCGGAGTGCTTGGTCAGGGTCTTGCCACGGATCTGCTGCACGTTGAACACAAAGATGGAAAGTCCCCGGCTGCCGGTGATACGGGCATCCTTCTGCCGCAGAGAACCGGCCGCTGCATTGCGGGGGTTTTTGAAGGGTGCAGCGCCCTGCAATTCCTGCTCGGCACACAGGTGCTGAAAGGCCTCATGGGGCATATACACCTCGCCGCGCACCTCCAGAAACTCCGGTGCATCTTTAAGGGTCTTGGGGATGCTGCGGATGGCACGCACGTTTGCGGTAACATCCTCGCCCACCACGCCGTCACCACGGGTAGAGGCGCGGACAAGCTGCCCATTCTCATACTCCAAGCTGCAGGAAAGACCGTCGATCTTAATTTCCACAACATATTCCGGCTCTACCCCGGCTTCGCGGACGCGGCGGTCAAAGTCCCGCAGCTCATCAAAGGAAAACGCATCCAGCAGGCTTTCCATCTTAACGGCATGGGTCACCTTGGGCAGTTTACTGCTGGCGGTGCCGCCCACCTTTTGGGTGGGCGATGCCGCTGTGACAAGCTGGGGGAACTGCGCTTCCAGTTCCTTCAACTCCCGCGTCAGGGCATCGTATTCAAAATCTTCCAACTCCGGCGCATCCTGATCGTAGTAAAGCCGGTTGTTTTTCTCAATGACTGCGCGCAGTTCTTCCACGCGCTTTTTAGCCTGTTCCAGTTCCAAATATTCCACTCTCCCGCGATATGATTTTATTTTCTGCCTGCTGTGCTCAATGCAATCTACCGAGCGCAGATCGACCCGGGCAGAAAACATTCTGCTTCTATAAACTGTACTTCAGTATACCACATCCATGGATGGTCTGCAAAGTGTAAAATACAAATCGTATTTTTGAGTGCTCTCATGCATTGAAATCGATATCAGTGCAGGGCTTGTGTTGATTTAAAATCACCCATCGAAGATACTAATCGTATATTACTCATATTTTGCAGCGATAATACGTCTTATTTTATAAGTTTTCTTTCCAATCTTTTTAGCAACTCTTCGCATTGCTTTTTCTGCGCTGGCACGAACAAAAACACCCCTCCCCAGCGCGGCAGCTCGTACCGTCCGGGAAAAGGGTGCGTTTTTTCGATTGTTTACAGCCTTACGTTCAGATGACCGGGATCAGCAGCCGCTGTGCCTGCGGTAGGCTGGCAAGCTCTTCCTCCAGCTGGTTCGCCGCAAGGATCTGCGCCGGGGCTACATGGAACCGCCGAGCCACCGCAAACACCTCCTCCCCTGCCTGCGCGTAGTAGATTCGCAAGGCGATCTCGGGGTCGGTGTCGGGCAGCGAGTCACCAAGGGTGATGCTGCCGATGACCGGGCTTGTGGCACAGCCTAAGATCGTGCCCTCTGCCCGGACTGTAATCGTTGCTTCCAGCGTACCGCCCGCACAGGTGCATTGCACGTTCTCAGTGCTGAGCCAGCATTCCGGCACAAGCATAGTTCCCTCCGGCGGTGTGATGGGCAGCGGGATATTGACCTCCAAGGTTTTCTCGTAGCTTTCCAGCTCGCCGAGGGTATTTTCTGCGAGGGCTGTTACCACTGCTTTGGCGGTAAGCACCCAGCCCTCCCCTTTTTGGACGGTCTGCTGCGGACCGTAGTGCACAAAGCAGGCCCGCAGCTGCGCCCCTGCATCCGGCAGCGGGCCGGAGCCTGTGGCGGTGGCGGTATCGTTCAGGGTGCAGAGCAGCTGCTCCGTGACAAGCGGCTGCGGTGTGAGCTCCGTTTCAAACCGGGTGGAAAAAGCATCCACCGCTACTTGCAGCTGATAGCTGCGCCATGCCCGCAGATGCAGCATGACGTTTGCCGTCAGCTGGGCAGCGGCGCTTTCTGCCTGCGACAGGGTAAAACCCACCGGCTCTGCCACGCACAGACAGCGGCAGTCCTCGGTGATGCCTTCTAGATCTATCACCTGCTGGAAGGGCAGCGCCGCCGCCTGACTTTGCAGAGCAGTGTCCCCTTCTGCCCGCCACGCGCACTGCACCCGCAACTCCCCCTTGACCACAGCTTTACCGGCAAGCAGCTTTACCTCTGCCACACAGGCGTTGCCGGTAATGTCCAGTACAGCCGCCGGGGGCTTTGCAAAGACAAGCTCGCCCTCCAAGGTGACCAGCTTATCCAGCACGGCCACGCTGCGCACGCCTTGCAGTGTGCGCAGCTGCTGCTCGATACCGCCATCTGCCAGCGCCGTAATGACCTCGGTCTTGCACTGTGTGTGTACCGTGACCACCAGCCCATAGGCACCTCGCACCTCGATGCGGCGCGGGTCTGCCGCGCGGGTGTTGAGGTACTCTGTCTGCCCTTCCACCACGGCTGTCCATGCGGTAAAAGCCAGCTCCGGCAGTTCCAGCTGCCGGGTGAAGGGCAGCTTTTGCTCGGTCTGGCACAAGCCTTTTTCCGCTTCGCTCTGGTAAAACACCGTGCAGCGCAGATAGCCCTCTAAGGTAAGTCTGCCCGGCTGCAGCTGCCGCTGCAGCACCACCGGGTGGACAAAGCACTTTACCAGCTTACCCACCGGCGGCAAATCGTCCGAAATGCGGATCTCGGTCTCCAGCGGAAGTTCTGCCTTTACGGTACAGCCCGCCCCGCCCTGCGGCAGCGTGTCCCGGAATATCTTCAGTTCCATGTGCAGTGTGCTCCTTTCCCTGTCCGTTTCCGTAAGAGTGTATGCGGCAGCAGACGGCGGTATGCCGACAGCAAAAGACCGGTGTGCAGCAGCTGCCACACACCGGTCTTTTATAGATTCAGTTCTCTTTGCGGATGCCGAACAGCTTGCGCAGAATGCCGCACAGCGCTTTCGGGCTGCGAATGACCACTACCTGCATCTCCACCCCGCCTTTCGCTCATGTTTACCCCATTATAGCGTCTGACAGGCAAAAATGTTCCGGGAATGGTTCAATCCGCGATGGTTTCCACCACCACCAGCGCGCCCTGCCGGGTGCTGATGGTGATGCAGCTTGAGCCTTCAGCGTACTCGTTGCTCACACCCAGCGGATAGCCTGCGGTGAGCACGGCATCTTCCAGCTCATAGAAGGAGCCTTTTTCGTACACACCCTCGGCGCGCCCCTCCATGGGGAAGGCCGAGAAGTAGAAAAACTCCTCCTTGGGATAGCTGCGGCTCTCGCCCGGCAGCACAAAGGTGATGCGGGAGCGCTCGTCCTGCAAGGCGGCGCGGATGCCGCGCTGCTCAAGCCCAAGGCCGGTGCACAGGTTGGCAAGGGTGTGCTCTACCCGCCTGCCGCCCAGTGCACCCAGCAAAAGCACCTCGTCAAAGCCCTTCTGTGCAGCAAGCTTTGCGGCATATTCGGTATCGGTGTCGTCCTTGACGTGGGGAAGAACAACGATATCGTCCGTATCCTGCTGCGGGCAGGGAGCAGAATCAAAGTCGCCTACAATGATATCCGGTTTACAGCCCAGCCGCACACAGTTGCGGTAGCCCGCATCGCAGGCAATGATAAAATCATCGCTGCGCAGCAGGTGCTTAAGCTCAGGCTGCACCGGGCAGGCGGAAAGGATCACACAACGGGACATTTTATTCTTCCTTCCGTTATTACACTTTCGGGCGCTGCCAGTCCTTGACATCCTTTACTTCGTCGTACATGGCGCAGTAGCTGTCGTACCGGGTCTTGGAAAGTTTGCCCTCTGCCAGCGCTGCCCGCACAGCACAGCCTTTTTCGCTGCGGTGGGAACAGCCGGTAAACTGGCACTGACCCAGATAAGGGCCAAATTCTGGGAAGGCGTGCTCCAGATTCTCCTTGGGGATGAACCCGGCACGGTTGGCTTCCAAGCTGGCAAAGCCCGGGGTGTCGGCAATGCGTCCGCCGTAGGCTTCAAAGACGGTCACCTCACGGGTGGTGTGTCGGCCGCGTCCCAGCTTCTGGCTGATGGCGCTGGTCTCGCGGGCAGCGTCCGGCAGCAGTGCATTCAGCAGGGTGGATTTCCCCACGCCGGAGTTGCCGCAAAAGGCGCACAATCTGCCATTGATCCACTGCTTCACTTCGTCCAGCCCGGCACCGCTTTCGTAGTCGATACGGATAAACGGCAGGGTGGATTTTGCGTAGGCGTTTGCCAGAAAATCTGCTTCGGCAAGGTCGCTTTTGGTGCACACCACCACCGGCTGTACGCCCTTATCCACCGCAATGGCAGAAAGCTTATCCAGCACCAAGGTGCTGGGGGTGGGCTGGGTAGTGCTTGCCACAAGAAACAGCACATCCAGATTTGCCACCGGCGGGCGCACAAAAACGTTTTTACGGGGGGCGATCTGTGCAATGACCGCCGCACCGTTTTCGGTCTCCAGCGTTACCTCATCTCCTGCCACAGGGGTGATCTTCTGCTTGCGGAAGATGCCGCGGGGCTTGCACTCCACGATGCCATCCGGCGTTTTTACATAGTAAAAGCCGCCAATGCCTTTTACGATATAACCGTTCATGCATATCCTCCGTCAGCCCAGCAGCGAGGACCACCAGTCCAGAATACCGCCGCCTGTGGAGCTGCTGCTGGAGCTCGGCTCGCTGCTGCTGCCGGTGCTCTCGCCGCCGGTAGAGCCTTCACCAGTAGTGCCGGAAGTACCGTCACTGCCCGGCTGCTCCGGTTCCTGCGCCGGTGCAGCGCCTGCGCTGACCACAACGTTTACGCGGCTGTTCAGCTTCGCGGTGGTACCTGCTGCAGGGTTCTGGCTGAGCACCGTGCCTGCGGGCTGGTCACTGTATTCTTCGCTCTGGCTGCCAAGACCCAGATGGTTCTGCACCAGCAGGGTGCGGGCATCATCCACGCTCATGCCGGTAAGCGAGGGCACCTTGGTAGTGGTAGACACCTGCGGACGGCTGATATAAAGGATGACCGTAGAGCCTGCCGCCACCTGCGTACCGGCGGCAGGGTCGGTGCGGATGACCGCACCGGAGGCCACCGAGGTATCCACAGCCTGCGTGACCAGCACCGAAACGCCCAGTGCCTTGAGCTGCTGCTCTGCATCGGACTGCACATAGTTGGTCAGATCCGGCACGGTGACATACTGAGTGCCCAGACTGACGGTCAGCGTCACGCTCTGACCCTCGCGGACGGTGCGTCCGGACACCGGCGACTGCTTATAGATATAACCGGCGGCGTAGTTGCTGTTGTACTCTTCTTCCCACTCCGGGGAGATCTGGCCGGATGCGATCTGATCCGTGGCCATGGCCTGATCCTTGGTCATGCCGATATAGTCCCCAAGGGTGACATCGGCCTTGTTGTTCATCAGGTTAGAGGAGTCGTTCAGGATCATCCAGCACAGCGCCATGCAGGCCAGTGCAAAGGCAATGGTGATGCCGAACAAGGCCGGCAAAAAGACGGTGCGGCGCTTTTTGCCCGGCTTACCCTTGCCGTTTTTGCGGGGGGCAGGCTGTTCGTTCTGACGGATCGCGCGGTTCTGATTCATGGTACGTTTCACCACCTTTTCGGGTGCTTCTTCTGTAATATACTGATATTCAAACAGCACGGAGGGGTTCTGCACATAGGTATCCAGTGCCTCCAGCATCGCCCGTGCCGAGGGGTAACGGTTCTGGGGGAGCTTCGCCATAGCCTTTTCGGTGATCTCCACCAGCGCATAGGGCACCTCCGGTGCCAGCTCGTGCAGCGAGCGGGGCTCGTCCGAGATCTGCTTGATAGCGACCTCCACCACATCATCGGCGTCAAAGGGCAGATGACCGGAAAGCATCTCGTACATCATGACGCCTACCGAGTAAATGTCGCTGGTGCGGTCGGTCTCGTCGCCTTTGGCCTGTTCCGGGCTGATATAATGCACACTGCCCATCGCCTTGCCGGCCAGCATCTGGTTATCTGCCCGGGAAATGCGGGCGATGCCGAAGTCCATCATGCGCAGCTGGCCATTATCCAGCAGCATAATGTTCTGGGGCTTGATATCCCGGTGCACGATGCCGTTGGCGTGGGCGTGCTCCAGCGCCTTGAGGATCTGGGAGATGAAGTGCACAGTCTCCCGGCTGGAGAGTTTGCCGCCCCGCTCGTTGAGGTACTCCCGCAGGGTCATGCCGTCCACATACTCCATGACAATATATTGCAGATGGTCGTTGACCGAAACATCGTACACCTTGACGATATTAGGGTGGTTCAGCAGGGAGATGGCCTTGGATTCGTTTTTAAAGCGGCGCACAAGATCCGGGTCGTGCATATATTCCTGCCGCAGCACCTTGACGGCCACCACAGTCCCGGCGGGCACGGGGCCGTTCTGTCCCCGCATGACCGCCTTATATACATTTGCCATGCCGCCGGAGCCGATCAGTTCCTGCACCTCGTACAGGCCGTCCAGTCTTTTACCGATCAGGTTATCCATGGCGCACCTCCATCGGCTCCACCCCTACCAGCAGGGCGGTGATGTTGTCCGGGCCGCCGTTTTCGTTGGCGGTGCGGATCAGAACATCCGGCAGATCATAAAAAGACCCGCTGCGCAGCAGCTGCTCCAGCTGCTCTGTGGGCACGGCATTGGTCAGGCCATCCGTGCACAGCAGCAGAACGTCCCCTGCCTGCAGCGCCACGGTGGTGAACTCCGGCTCCAGCCGGTAATCCACACCCAGCGCCCGGGTGATGATGTTTTTCTGCGGGTGATGCTCTGCCTGCTCCTGCGTGATGGTGCCGCAGTCCACCAGCTCCTGCACATAGGAGTGGTCGTGGGTCAGCTGCGCCAGCTTACCGTCCCGGTACAGGTAGGCGCGGGAATCACCCGCGTGGCTCAGATAGGCCTTGCCGCCACGCACCAGAGCGCAGACGGCAGTGGTGCCCATACCGGCCAGAGACTCCTCCCGCAGTGCCTTTTGGAACACATAGCGGTTGGCGCTGAGCAGCGCCTTCTTTAAAAAGGTCTCCTCTTCGCCGGGGATGCACTGGCTGTACTGCTCCTGAAAGCAGCGCTCGATGACGCTGCACGCACACTGCGAGGCTTCCCGCCCGCCGCGTGCGCCGCCCATGCCATCGCACACCAGCGCCCAGGCTGCATCGCCGGGCAGCTCCCCGGCACGGTAGTCATCCTGATTGTCCTGCCGGACGCGTCCTACATCCGTTTTTCCTGCAAGTTTCATAGGTTTCTCCCTCTATTTATGCCTTGCCGTTCATTTCGTCGCGGCGTAGCTGGCCGCAGGCGGCACTGATCTCGCTGCCAAGGCGGCGGCGCACCGTGGCGTTTACGCCAAGGCTTTCAAGCTTTTGCTGGAACCGGCGCACATTGGCTGCATCCGTAGCGGAGTACGGACTGCCGTCCACCGGGTTGATGGGGATCAGATTTACATGAGCACCCATGCCCCGGATCAGGTCTGCCAGCTGCTTTGCGCAGATATCAGAATCATTGACACCGCGCACCATGGAATATTCAAAGCTGACCCGGCGGCCGGTGGTCTCCTGATACCGGCGCACGGTCTGGATCAGCTGCTCCACCGGGTAGGCATCGTTGACCGGCATCATGCTGCTGCGGATCTGGTTGGTGGGTGCGTGCAGCGAGATGGAAAGGGTAAGCTGCAGCTTTTTTTCCGCCAGCTGGTCGATCTTAGGCACAAGGCCGCAGGTGGAAAGGCTGATGTTGCGCATCCCGATATTGACGCCCTCGGGCGAGGTGATGTTCTCCAAAAAGCGCATCACCTCGTCAAAGTTATCCAGCGGCTCGCCGATACCCATGAGCACGATATGCGAGATGCGCTCGCCGATATCCTTCTGGGCAGTGTAGATCTCGGAGCAGATCTCGCCTGCTTCAAGGTTACGCACCCGCCCCGCCTGCGTGGAAGCGCAGAACCGGCAGCCCATGCGGCAGCCCACCTGCGTGGACACGCACACGGTATTGCCATAGTGGTAACGCATGACAACAGTCTCGATGCAGTTGCCGTCTGCCATGCGCAGCAGATACTTCACAGTACCGTCCTTAGCTTCCTGACGGCGTTCGATCTGCGGTGCAGCGATATAAAAGGTTTCTTCCAGCTTTGCCAGCAGGGTCTTGGGCTGGTCGGTCATGGCAGAAAACTCGGTGACCAGTTTCTGGTGCACCCAGTGGAAGATCTGCTTTGCCCGGAAACCCGGCTGTCCCAGCGCTTTCAGTTCAGCAGTCAATTCTGCCAGCGTCAGGGAAGAAATACAGCGTTTTTGTTCCATTCTGTTCTCCTATAAGAGGATACGACCCACAAAGGTCGTGCTTATTGCATTGCGGCGGCTTTTTGCAGCACACACAGGAAAAAACCGTCCATGCCGGTACGGGTGGGCACCGAAAGGCAGCCGTGCTCCCCTGCCGTCATCCCGGCGGGCAGCGATACATCCGGCGCGCAGACCGCAAATTCCGGGTGACGCTGCAAAAAGGCTGCAATTTGCTGCTGATTTTCTGCCGGGTCGATGGTGCAGGTGGAGTAGACCAGCCGCCCGCCCGCCTTGAGCAGCGCCGCAGCGATATCCAGAATTGCTGCCTGTGTGGCAAGCAGCTCTGCCTGCCGGGCAGCTTCCAGCTTTTTATAGCGCAGATCCGGCTTTTTTGCCAGAATGCCCAAGCCGCTGCAAGGCACATCCGTCAGGATGCGGTCTGCCATGGGCAGTGCAGGGTTCGGCTTGGTGGCATCGTTGCACAGGGTGTGCACCCCGGCAAAGCCCATGCGATCCACAGCGGTGCGGATCAGCCCTACACGGTTTTCTGCCGCATCACAGCTGTACAGTTCTCCTGTGCCCTGCATCTGCTCGGCCAGCAGAATGGTCTTGCCGCCGGGGGCAGCGCACAGGTCCAGTACCGTCTCACCGGGGGCTGCACCCACGCAAAGAGCTGCCAGCTGACTGGCCTGCCCCTCCACATGGTAGTAGCCCTGCCGGAACAGCTCGTTGTCTGCCGGGCTGCCCGCAAACCGTGCCAGCACACTGCCGGGCACGATGCCCTGCCGCACCTCTGCTGCGCCCTGCTCTGTAAGCAGCGCACACAGCTGCGCAGCGCTGGCCTTGAGGGGGTTTGCGCGCAGGCTGGTCAAACCTCCATCGGCCTGATAGGTCAGGATGCCCAGTGCCTCGTCCGGGTAGTTTTTGTGGAGGAATTCCGCCACATCCCGCCCGGCAGAGCCAAGCACCATCAGGCGCTGGATCTCGTCTGTAAAGACGGCAGCGTCTAAATCATAGCCGCAGGCCTTGCGCAGCACAGCGTTGACAAGGCCGGAAGCGCTGGATTTTTTAAAGGTGCGGGTCAGCTTGACCGCTTCGTTCACCGCAGCGGAGACAGGCACCTGCATATAGCGCGCCTGTGCCAGAGCGGCGCGCAAGATCTCCCGCACGGGTGCATCCAGCTTTGCTAGACCCTTGGGCAGAAACTGCTCCAGAATATAGTCCAGCGTGCCGCGGTGCTCCAATACGGTGTAGAAGATGGCGCTTGCAAAGCCCTTATCCCGGCCTTCCAGCTTCTGGCGCTTGAGCTCTGCGTCCAGCACCAGATTGGAAAAACCGTCCTGCTCCTGCCGTATCAGTGCGGCAACTGCCGCCGCACGCGGATTTGCCGCCATCAGAGGTTATCCCCCGTTTTCAGGCGCAGACCCGCTGCAAAGGCGGTGCCATCCATGGGCTTTTTGCCCTCCGGCACAACTTCCAGCAACTGGATAGCACCCTCGCCGCAGGCTACGGTCAGGGGCTTTGTGGCCAGCACAGTGCCGGGGGCTTCACCGTTGGCGGCAGCCACGCGGCAGGACATCACCTTAAGTTTTTTGCCGCCGGAAGTGATAAACCACGCACCCGGCCAAGGATTCATGCCGCGCACCCAGTTATGGATATGGGCGGCAGAGTCTGTAAGGTGGAACTCTGCCATCTCCTTGTTCAGCATGGGGGCAAGGGTGGCGTTTTCGTGGTCTTGCGGCACAGCCGTCAGGGTACCTGCGGCGATTTGGGGAATAGTCTCGCACAGAGCTTCGGCGCCCACAGCGGTAACGCGGTCAAACAATTCGCCGCTGGTCTCCTCGGGGTCAATGGCGATTTTTTTACAGTACAGTACATCGCCGGTATCCAGCCCTTCGTCCATCTGCATGATGGAAACGCCGGTCTCGGCGTCACCGTTCAGCACCGACCACTGCACCGGGGCGCTGCCGCGATACTTCGGCAGCAGCGAAACGTGCAGGTTGATGCAGCCATAGCGGGGCATTTCCAACACGGACTTCGGCAGGATGCAGCCATAGGCCACCACCACGATCAGCTCCGGGGCGAGGGCACGGATGTTTTCATCCTCGCTGCCGTCCCGCAGGGTGCGGGGCTGGAACACAGGTGTGCCGTGCGCCAGAGCAACCTCCTTGACCGGCGGCGCGGTGAGCACCTGCTTGCGGCCGACCGGCTTATCCCGCCGGGTGTACACGGCACAGATATCGTGCCCGGCGGCATATAGGGCTTTCAGGCACTCGGCGGCAATATCCGGCGTGCCCATGAACAAAATGCGCATCAGTTGTTTCCTTTCGCTTCGCGGGCAGCCTTTTTGCCTTCCTCGGTATCCTCATAGAAGTACTCGCTGGACTCCATGATGGTGATGCCGTCCAGATGGTCGTTCTCGTGCTGGATGCAGCGGCCCAGCAGACCGTCAGCTTCCAGCTCGAACCATTCGCCGTTGCGGTCCTGCGCACGCACCTTGACGGCAACCGGGCGGGTCACAGCGCCGTTATGTCCTGGGAAGGACAGGCAGCCCTCGTAGGCGGTCTCCTCTTCCTCGGAAACGGCAAGGATCTCAGGGTTGACGAAGTCAATGAACTTGTACTCGTAATCCTCGGGGATCTCCTCCGGGGCATCGGTGGTGTCCCACACCACGAACAGGCGGCGCATCATGCCTACCTGCGGGCCGGCCAGACCCACGCCGTCGGCGGCGATCATGGTCTCGCGCATAT
>ERZ779842.1565-NODE-1565-length-18332-cov-3.120589_pt1 | contig 18332 bp, 15 predicted proteins | sample MGYA00511095_ERZ779842 | MGnify/ENA primary metagenome ERZ779842 (study PRJEB29588, sample SAMEA2154036) | human gut metagenome | biome: human gut; feature: human-associated habitat; material: faeces | place: Denmark | collected 2008/2010 ... | reverse complement strand
GGGACAGTGGCTACTGAATAGTTACATCTTTTCATTTTAATGTTTCTGCCAACCACCAGAAACGGATTCCGGAGGCATGGGGGAAGCAGCCTTTTGCTGGTGCTTTTAGCAAATACGAAATCCAGCATTTACGGAGACTTAGGCGCGAAGCCTTTGCTGAGCGTCTTAGTCGCAGTTAATGCTTAGTTCGGATTTGCGTTACCAGCGGTTGCTTTCCCCATGCTTCCGGAATCCGTTTCGTCCCCCTTTGAAAGAAAAAACGGGTACTGCACATAAACTCATCTGCAATACCCGTCTATTTCTCCGGTTCTTATGTCCCGTTATCTATTACTTTTTATTTCTTTTTCTTCTCTTCAGCGCAAATCCGCCGGTTCCCAGGGAGGCAACAGCCAGCCCAAGCATCTCGAAGATGTTGGTCGGGTCGCCGGTCTTGGCTGTCTTGCTGCTACTTGTGCTTCCAGAAGAAGTTATCGTTTTATTACCTGTACCGGAAGTTGGTGTGGTGCTCTTAGATGCTGCAGGTGTTGCCGTTGGTGTGGTGGTCGGGGTTGGTGTCGGTGTGGTTCCGTCCGCTTTCACCAGAGCTTCCATAGCTTTGTTCAGTGAAGCTGCTGCATTATCTACACTTGTCTGGTCTTTCTTAGCTTCCAGGGCACTCTTTGCATTCTTCAGTGCTACCTGCAGAATTTTCCAGCTGTCTGCTGTGTAATCTGCTTCTTTCAGTGCTTCTGCACTCTGGATTGCTTTTTCCAGAGAAGCTGTGTTGATTTCCTTCGCCGGATCTTCTTTTGCAGCTTTCTTATAAACAAAGCTCAAATCTTTGTATCCGGTTGCTGTTACTACGATTTCAAAGCTGTCACCCTCTGCAAATGGTGCTGCATCTGTGATCAACGTTCCGTCATCATTAAACAGTTTTACTGCATTACGTCCGCTTACTGCATAAGGTTTTCCATTAACAGATACGGAGGTAATATTCTTGATGTAATCTGCAAATTCTGCGTCAGTAGCGCCTGCTGCTTTTGTCAGACCAGGTTTTTCACTGTTTTCGTTATATGCTGCCGGCATTGTTTCCGCATATACTTCAAATCCAAAACTGATCGGTGCATATTTTCCACTCTTATCAGTAATAGTCAGTGTGTATGCTCCTTTTTTCACATCTTTCAGGATCAGTTTTTCGCCTTTTACGCTGGCAGTAGCACCCTCTACCGTGTACTCTGCGTCAAATCCTTCCGGAAGAGTCAGACCGGAAATAGTAGTTGCCACACTTGTTTCTCCGTCTTTCAGTTCCGCATCTACTACAGCAACTGCGCTGGTATCAAATTTTACAGGTACATACAGACCTTCATCGCCACCTACCGGGATCTCATAGATACCGTTAGCTGTGTAATAAGTCACTTTATCGATATGCTGTCCCATCATTGCTTTGTAATGTTCAGATGATGTCGGGCAGTTATGTACTGCTGAGGTAAATCCGGTAGCCCATGCCAGTTCGGAAACTCTCCAGATATTTTCCAGATGACGCATACCGTAATCGCTGCCTTCTTTTGTGCTTACAATAACACCATAGATTGCTGTTCCTGACGGAATGGTATCGGTCAGTCCATCCAGATCCAGCTGATAGTCACCATATTTGGACTCGGTCATCAGTTCCGCTGTCACACCTTCAGTGATAGTTGTAGCGGTTCCCTGTGTTGCTCCGAAGGAGAAGGTTCCATCTTCATTTACTGTCAGCTCTTTGTAGTAAGATGGTTTCTCACTCAGTGTATAATAGGAATAGCTTGCGCTCTCAAACAGGGCATCTTTTCCTGTATAATCTGTTGTGCTTTCCTGTCCTCTGTTGGTAACTGTGATACTTACTTTGGAATCATCGGTAATCTGTGTGTATTTGCTCAGATCCGTACCTGCCGGAACTTTTACCGGGAAAGTTACACCGGTGATCTCATCACCGCTTGCATCCACATGGTAAGATCCGCCTGCCAGAGAACCGGTTCTTACTTTGTTCTTGGTTGCAGAGGTAAATGCATCTACTTTAACATCGTTATTTACATCTGCTTTGTAGAACTGATCGTATGGGATGTTCATCAGAACATATGTTTCTTTCTGTGCTTTTACCAGGGCTTCGATCGCTGCGTTCAGATGATGCGTTGCTTCATCTACTGTTGCCTGGGTCTTCGGGTCTTTCAGTTCGTCTTTTGCTTCCTGCAGTTCTGCCTGCATCGCTGCCCAGCTGTCTGCGGTGTAATCGCTCTCGGTCAGGGCTTCTGCAGCTTCGATCGCTTTCTTTAATTCGTCAGTGCTTATTTCTTCTTCACTGTCTTTTACGATATTTGCATCCGTTGCCTGGAACTGATAGGTTACATCTTTATAACCCAGCGCTGCAATCGTGATCGTCCAGTAGCCGGTTCCATCGGTTCCTTCCGGCAATGTGCATCTCAGGGATTTAGTCAGACCCAGCTGAATTCCCTTTGTTTTATGCATCCAGTTGTCTGCTGCGAATTTTGTTCCATAGGTAGCTTTCACATTGCTGTAAGTGCTGTCATTGCCATAGTACGTCCAGGTTACCGCCTGCATATTGGCTCCAAGATCTCCATAGTTACCTGTCAGATCCACCCGAAGGAATTCTCCGTAAGAGCCTTTGGCATCTTTCACTGTTAAACCTGCTTCCGTTGCATCCGGAGCAGTCTTCAGTGTCTGTCCTTCGATACCGGAATCGCTTCCTGCCTGACGGGCGGAAAAACTGAAGTTTCCTTTTTCGTCTTTGGTAACTGTCTTCAGTCCGTTGGTGGCTTCTGTCACGTTTGCCTTTACGCTGTAGGCCGCCAGTTTGTTTTCTCCGTATCCTCCGACCAGTTCCCCGCCGTTTTCCACTACGTTGTATTTCTGGCAGAATGCTTCATAGTCTGCACTTGCCACTTTCACCGGCACATACTTCAGTCCTGTTACTTCATAGTCTTTCAGCTTTGTAATAGTTCCGTCTGTATCTGTGATTTCTCCTCTATTAAATTTGATCACATTCCCATTCGTCAGGGTAATTTCTTTTCCATCTGATGACCAGTGGGATACTTCATAAGTTTTTCCGTTCTCTGCTTCAATGATCGCTACACACTGGAAACTTCCTCTGTGCAGTCCATGGCTTGCTGTTGCTCTTGTTACAGCATCGAACGCTCCTTTGTCTGCTTCGTTTCTTGTATCCAGTTCACTGGAAGAGCTGGAATCTCCGGCTGCCTGTACCCCTTCTGCGGCCCAGTACTCTGCCCAGGTCATTGCTGCATAGACATATTTATATTCTTCCTGTGCATTCTTTGTATACACGAATTTCACTTCCGGATAACCGATGGAAGTAACTACAATTTCAAAGGTATCACCCTCAGCAAATGGTGTTGCATCTGTTTTCAGAGATCCGTCTTCGTTGATCACTTTCACAGCTCCACGTCCGCTTGCCGCATACGATTTTCCATTGACAGATACAGAGGTAATGTTTTTGATATAATCTGCAAATTCTTCGTCGCTTGCATCTGCATTTTTTGTTATAGCCGGATTCTCATTATCGTTATTGTAAGATGCCGGTGCACTGTCAGCAGACAGGATAAAGGTTGTTGTCATCTCCGCATAATTGTTGTTTTTATCAGACACTGTCAGCGTATATTTTCCTTTTTTTGCATTTTTAAATACGATTTTTCCGTTTTCCACAGTGAAATCCAGTCCATCAATCTTGTATTTCGGCGAGAAATCTGTCGGAAGATTAGACACCGTAATTTCTGCCTCCCCTGCAGATACTTTCACATCTGCTACCTTTACCGCCTGACCTACTTTTTTCGGTACATACAGGTTATCTACCGGGATCTCATAAATTCCCTGAGAAGTATAATATGTCACCTTATTGATATGCTGACCCATCATATTTACATAATGTGCAGAAGATGTAGGACAATTATGTACTGCTGAAGTAAATCCGGTACACCATGCAAGTTCTGTCACTCTCCAGATATTCTCCAGATGACGCATACCGTAATCGTTTCCTTCTTTTGTACTTATAATGACGCCGTAAACCTGTGTACCACTCTGGGAAATGGTATTCTCCAGTCCGTCCAGATTCAGCTGATAATCACCATAAGAGGTTTGTGTAGTAAGTTCCGGTGTTACTCCGGATACTTTCTGTGCTGTTCCCTGTGTTTTTCCGAAAGAAAGACTTCCGTCAGCATTCAGGGTTACTTCTTTGTAATATTTCGGTGTTTCGCTTAGTGTATAGTAGGAATAACTTGCACTTTCAAACAGAGCATCTTTTCCTGTGTATGTGGCTGTACTTGTCTGACCTCTGTTTGTAACCGTAATGTCTACAGAAGATTCGTCTGTTATTTGTTTATACTTACTCAGATCAACACCTTCGCCGACTTTTACAGGGAAAGTCACACCTGTGATTTCATTACCGGTATTATCAACGTGATAAGAACCGCCTGCCAGACCAGCTGTACGAACTTTATTTTTCGTTGCAGAGGTAAATGCATCTACTTTTACACTGTTATTTACGTCTGCTGCATAGAACTGATCATACGGAATGTTCATCAGGACGTACGTTCCGGTTGTGACATCTGGCTTTTCCGATTCTGACGGTTTTTCTCCAGCGCTGCAACTGCTTCATCCAATGCTGTCTTAGCTGCGTCAACTGCTTCCTGGGATGCTTTTGCTTCCAGAGCTGCTTTTGCTGCGGTAAGTTTCTCGGTCAGAGCTGTCCATGATGCTTCTGTGTAATCTGCCTGATTCTTTCCTTCTGCTGTTGTGATCGAATCCTGGAGAGCAGCTGTGTTTACTTCAACCGGAGTTGGATCCTGTTTTTCAGATGCTGCCTGCATAGCTTCAAGAGCTGCCTGCTTTACTGCAGCAGAGGTACGGGTTGCACCACTTACTGCATTGATTCCATTCACGGATGCTTCCGTAGCTGGTTTTCCCTTCAGATTCTGAATTTCAGTATTCAGTTTTTTTACATATTTCTTGTTCCCAACTTCTATATCACCATCTGCTTCTACGACAGCTTCTGTAATAATCCCTTCTGCCGATGTAATGCTGACTTTCACATTATATTCGCTCCAGATCTCCTCATTTTCATCATCTTCCGACGTTCTGGATACATGTGCTGTTTTACTGTATGTTCCATCTGCTGCCACCTGATCCCCGGTCACTGCAAATGCTGTTACCGGGCAAAGTTCCACTGCCATTGCTGCGGCTACCGCCATGGCCATTGCTTTGGTCCTGACTCTTTTGTTGTTCATAAACTCCTCCTTCTTTTACCATAAAATTTTATAGTAGCTTATTATGTAACTATTCAGTAGCCAATGGGGAGGTACTGAACAGTTACCTTATTATCAAGTTAGTCACTATTTCTACTATTAGTTGATAATATTTATCATTAGTTGCGACTAACCTATAATCAAAAAAAATAGACGTTATCTCTTTTCTCAGGAATGTACCTGACAGCTGCCTCTCTCATGGGCTTTTATCAAGAGAGAAGCACCTGTCAGATACATTCCTTTTCGTTTATTTGTAACTGTTCAGCACCTTCCCGGTAGCTACCGAATAGTTACATTTATTTGTTCTTTCTTTCCGCTCCCGCGCCCTGAATGACTGCCGGGAGGATTTTACGGCTCACCACGCCGATCAGAATACCTGTGACCGTTCCCGCGATCATCAGCACCGGCAGGTAATAGATCAGCTTCGTATTTTCCAGCACACACATCGCAACCACGATCTGTCCGATGTTATGGGACACACCTCCGGCAATGCTTATGCCGATCATGGAAAATCCTTTGATCCGCTTCAATAACAGCATCACCAGAAAACTTAAAATGCCACCTGCCAGACTGTACAGGATCGACATGCCGTTTCCGAACATAAATCCCACCAGAAGCACCCGAAGTATCACTACCAGCAGCACTTCCATCGGTGCCAGGATATACAGCCCGGTGACCGTCACCAGATTGGCAACTCCTAATTTAATTCCCGGTATTCCCAGGTTGATGGGAATCAGGCTTTCCACATAACTGAAGATCATCGCCAATGCCACAAGCATCGCACCGCTCGATACTCTCCGGCTGATGCTGGCCAGACTGCGTTCCCTGCATCCATTTTTCTGCTGTTCCTGTTTTTTCATCTTCTCGTTTCCTTTCGGAGTATGTTGCTCGTAACTCTTCCACGACTTCACAGTTACCTTCTGAATCATTACGATTTCTCATCTTTCTTTCACTTCGCAATCGTATCCGGCACCAGCTCATCATCTGCCGCCTTACTGTCCGTATCATTCTGACGGATCACTTCCACCACCAGTTTATGGGGCAGACATACGATGGTCTGTTTCTGACCGCTGATCCTGCCCTGCTCCTTGCAGTAGCCGTCCGGGCAGTCTGCTTCTTCCATATATGCCTGTCCGTCCTCGATGCGGATCACATTGTGAAATTCTCCTTCAGTAACTTCGATCGTCTGGTCTTTTTCCAGCGGATAAGTTCCATAGATTTCCCCGTTCACGGTAATCTGTACCTGATCCCCCTTCGTCTCTCCGGTTACATGCATCACCAGAAGCATTACCAGAGCCACCAGCACGATCCCTCCTGCCAGCAGGATATCTCTTTTTTTCATATCTGCTCCTTATCTGTCATTTTTGAAAAGCGCAGATCTTACAGTCCCAGCCACAGACAGATCCCAAGCAGGATCAGTGCACGCAGAATCGTAAACCAGAACTCATTTCCTTTGAGCTTTCGGATTCCGCAGTGAATGTGCTTCTGTGGACAGATATCGATACACTTCTGACACTGGAAACAATCACCGCTGACAGCCCAGTCACCATCCGACGGAAGGCCGATCTGAGACGGGCAGGTCTTCGTACATGCTTTACATCCTTTTCTGCAGTTTTCTCTCGTTCTGTGAAGGGCGAAAAAAGGCAGCACCGGAAGCAGAGAAAATACTGCTCCCATAGGGCAGAAGAACCTGCAAAAGAATCTTTCCTGTACACACATGCCAGCCATCAGAAGAATCAGGACTACAAGACCGATCCCATAGCCTCCCAGACGGAAGTTTCCTGCATGGATCATGGAAAATACATCCCACGGGCTGGTTCCCTGCGCTTTTCCATATACTCCAGAATAACACAGAAGGACAATCAGCAACAGTACCAAATATTTCATATAACCTAAAATCCCGACTGTCTTTTCCGGAATCTTCACCGGTTTCTTTTTCCATTTTTTGCATACTTTTGTATACAGCGCATACAGTGCGTCTCCAAACGCGCCAAACGCGCAGACAAATCCACAGAAGAATCTGCCAAATACCATAGTGTAAAGACAAATCACCAGAAGCACCGTCACAAACGATGTCATGACAACCTTCTCACCTGCTCCTATCTGGGTAAAAATGTATTTTACCCCCGCAAATGCTGCGGTATAGACAGATGGAATAAATATAAAATAGAGAAGCTGAATCAATGCCCGCAGCCAGGTATGTATTTTTTTTCTTTCTTTCGCTGTTAGATTATGTATATCCATAATTGCTGTCTTAATCCTCCTGGTTTGCTGCTTCTTCCAGTGCCTGTGCCACCGCTTCTTTGATACCGGTGGAGCTGAAGGTTGCACCGCTGATCGTATCTACATCTGCACTCTGTGCTTCAAGGATTGACGGAATAATATCCTCTGCCATAGAAAGATATGCACCATCTTCTTTTTCTGCCGATGTGATATTGATTTCAGAAATTTTTCCGTTTTCAATGATCACTGCCACATCTATCGGTCCGCCAAATCCCTGTGCTTCTCCGGTATAAGTTCCGTCTTTGTAAGCACCGTCTGTGGTTGTGCCTTCCTTTGCTGCATCGACTGACTGTTCCTGTTCCAGTTCCGCCTGCTGCTTTCTGATCTGTTCTTCTGCCTGTTCTCTTTTGTCGAGTACCGTGTTATATCCGGTCAGGCAGACAATAACAGCCACCACACTGATCGCTCTGGTCAAAAATTCTCCCATTGTCTGTTCTCTTTTCTTTCCTGTTTCTTACTGCCGTTTTGCATTATTTAATGCCTGCTGACATGCATCGATAATTGCCTGGGATGTACAGGTCGCTCTGGATACTGTATCGATACCATCCAGATTACCTTTTTCCGTAATCTGTTTTACCACACCCGTCTTGCTTGATGTTCCGTTGACCGCTTTATTAATGTAGCTGTCGTTACCGGATCCTCCGTCTCCATACACATTATCAATTTTTATAATCTTATCATCCTGAATCGTCACCTGTGCAAACAGATTATATGCTTCAAAATCCATATCTGCATCCGGCAGACAAAGTACAGTTACCGGATATACACCATCTATATAAGTACTTTCCGGTGGGAGATCCGGTTCCGGATCGTCATTTGTTCCATCCGAAATCTGCAATTCTGTGACTGCCTGATTTAACTGCGCTGCCGCCTCATCAAGCTGCGTCTGTTCTGTCGCGTTTTTCAGTACCTTTCTGGCATCCTTCAGACGAACCTTTACTACTGCCCAGCTTGCAGAAGTATAGTCACTGCCATTCAGTTCGTTGACCGCATCGATTGCTTTTTCCACTTCTTCGGTATTCAGCTGTACTACATTGTTATCATCATCGGTGTCTGTATCTCCATTGGTGACACGTTTCGCTTCTTCCAGCGCATTCTTTACCGCCTGGATCAGTCCCTTGGAACTATAAGTAGCACCGGATACGGTATCTACCTCTGTACTCTGTTTTTTCATCATCTGTGTCACCACATCCATGGCACGACCGAAGAAAGCATCGTCATCCTCTTCTCCGATAACCAGAACTGCCTTCAGTGTCTTTTCCCGGATCACGATGGCGACCGTAATATCGCCGTTATATCCTTCTGCGGTTCCGTAGTAGACGCCCTCGTTATACGGGAGTGTTCCTGTAACCGCTGTTGTACTATTTTCTGTATTTTCTTTATTTTCCGTGTCTGTTCCGTCAGAACCGGAGTTGCCTCCTTTTTCCGCAGATGCAGTCTCTGTCACTGCTGCCTGGCTCAGTGCATTCCGCACCGCCTTAATGATTCCGTTGGAACTGAAGGTTGCACCGGATACCGTATCAATACCATTAGTACTCTGTGCACCCAGGATCTGATTGATCACCCCGGAAGCCTTCTGGATATATTCACTTCCATCATTGGTTTCCACGATCTGAATATTACTGATCTTTCCACCGCTGATCACAACTTCTACTTTCAGGTTTCCAGCAAATCCTGTTCCGGTTCCATAATAGGTTCCATCCTTATATGCTGCCGGTTCCTGTACGCTTCCTACTGTCTCCGGTGTTGACTGGCTCTGGCTTGCGGAAGTTCCTTCCTGTGAAGAACCCGTCGTACCACTGTCTTTTTCTCCGGTCAGTGCATTTTTTACCGCACTGATAATTCCTTTGGAACTATAGGTTGCACCGGATACCGTATCTACCTTTGTACTCTGCTTTTTAATAATCTGATCAATCAGACCTTTCGCCCGTCCGAAAAACGGTTCATCATCAGAAGCGCTCAAAATCTCGATGGATGTGATCTGTTTGTCTTTGATCGTAACCGCTACCGTGATATTTCCCCGATATCCGGTTCCACTCCCCTGATACACACCATCTTCCAGATCAAAGGAACCCTTTGCCTGTTCCTCTTCTTCTGCCGCTTCATCCTCTTTTGTTTCTTCTTCCGTGCTGGTCTTTACCACCGGTACTTCATCCTCCTGCTCCTGTGTATCCTCCACAGACGCTTTCGTCTCGTAAACCGGCACTTTATATCCATATAAAGATCCTGCCACACATGCCGCCACAACCACAGCGGAAACAACCGGGGCAAAGGGTTTGCATTTTTCCAGCATTTCTCTGATGTCCATCTGCTTTCTCTCCTTTGTTTTCGAGTATTTTTATGTACTGACTTTGTAACTGTTCAGCGGCTTCCCGGTGGCGAGCCAAAATGCATCTAAACGTCTTCTGTGATCACATTTGTACTTGTATGTTTAGGGATTTTCGCATAACTTTTATTTATGAATCACTGTTACATCCATATCCGTAGTCAGACTGTCGGCGATTCCTTCTGTCACATACAGCTTTCCATCTGCAGTTTCCATGATTGTCTCAAATTTCTCACTGTTTTCCTTCCAGAACTGTGCCGCTTTCTCTTCTCCCATGATAAATAAAGAAGTGGAAAGTCCATCTGCCAGAGTTCCGTCATCGCTGACGATCGTTACAGAGATCAGCCCGCTGTCTGCCGGATATCCGGTTGCCGGGTCAATGATATGATGGTAAGTCACACCGTCTTCCTCAAAATAACGTTCATAACCACCGGATGTGATCACCGCCTGATTTTCAATCTCCAGAATACCGAGATAATCTTCCGTATCATCTGGACTCTGGATCGCTACTTTCCATTTGCTGCCATCTGTTTTACATCCCAGTGCCTGTACGTTTCCACCGAGGTTTACAAGCCCGCTTGTCACACCGCAGTCCTGATAGATCTGCATGATCTGAGCAGAGGTATGTCCCTTTGCGATCCCACCCAGATCGATCTCCATGCCATCCCGGTCAAAAGAGATTTTTCTTGTGTCTTTGTCGTAATTCACTTTGGACGCATCGGCAAGGATCAGCTTTTCTTTCAGTGTCGCATCATCCGGCACATGATACTCCTGTGTCGGAAATCCCCATGCCTGCATCACCGGGTAAATCGCAATATCAAAGGCTCCTTCTGTCTTGTCATACAACTCCAGTGCCCGTTCCACCAGATATCCGCCATCTTCAGAAAGTGTTGCCTCTCCTTTCTGATTCAGCTGATAGATCTCACTGTTCTCATCTCCGGTGGAGAGAAGGGCATCCAGAGCTTCCACTCTCTCTGCCGCCTTGTCAACTGCCTCCTGAGCATGCTCCCCATATGCAGTCAGTGTCATATAGGTATCCATGGCAAAGAGATCCCGGGACACTTCTGCATCCTGACTCTCGTCGTCACCCGATGCTTCCGTTCCTGAACTCTCTGTTTTCTCTGTATCCTGCCCAGTGCCCTGTCCAGATACCTGGGCAAGGGTTTCCTGATTCGTTGTATTATTCGCCTCTTCCTTCGTTGTCTTACCACATCCGCTGATCACAAACACAGGGATCAGACAGACGATCAATGCCTTTTTTAAGTTCATTCGCCAACCTCTTATTAGTCCTTTCTAACTTTCGATAGTATATACTTTGTTTCGTTTCATTGTCAATTCTTGATTTTCTTATTGCACTTATTTTCTCATTATTTTATAAAATATATAAAATCAAAGATTTCGATTGATAAGTATAATAAGTATAACAAGAAAACTTTATTCGAAAGAACGAAGAGGAAGAAAAATTGAATAACGAAGAGTGTTGAGACGGTCATCATTTTTGGAAACTGTAAAAGTAAAAAAAGTGATGACCGTCTCGTTGTGTATATAAGATTGCATATATTAAGTATACAACCGTTCCGAAAAGCCCTGGATAAAATAATATGATCCGAGCAGAAAGCAAAATTTTCGATCAGAGATTTTCCGAACAGTTATATTTATCAGTTGCCATCAAAAACATCATCAGTTATACTTCTGTGAGAAAGGAAGTAAGATGAGAAAATATGTGGAATTATCAGATTGAAGAAAATATTTTATATGAAGACAAAGAGATCCTTGTGTGCAGAAAAACAGCAGGAATGCCGGTGCAGGCAGCAAAAATAGGAACAATGGATATGGAAAGTGCCCTGAAAAATTATCTGGCACAAAAAACACCGGGAAAGATCCCATATCTGGGAGTAGTACATCGCCTTGATCAGCCGGTAGAAGGCATTCTTGTATTTGCGAAAACATCCGAAGCAGCAGGAAATTTGAGTAAACAGATGATGGCAGGAGGCGCCGGAAAATATTACCTGGCAGTAACAGAGGGAAAAGCAAAGAGCTCAGAAGGGACTCTTACAGACTATCTGAAAAAAAATGGAAAAGCCAACATGTCTCAGGTGGTGTCTGCCAATACACCGGGAGCAAAAAAAGCGATCCTTCACTATAAAGTTCTGGATCAGCAGGAGATAAACGGAAAATCCCGGACACTTCTTAAGATCAGGCTGGAAACAGGTCGGCATCATCAGATCCGTGTGCAGCTCTCTCATGAGGGACTGCCCCTTCTTGGAGACCGGAAATATAATCCTTCGGGAGAAAAAGGTACATCACTGGGACTTTGTTCCAGTTGTCTGGAATTCAAACACCCCAGAACAGGAAAAATGATGAAGTTTGAAACAGAGCCACAGGGAAGCGCGTTTCTGGATTTTGTGAAAAAAGTGTAAAAACTCTGGACGGAAATACGAAAAAGTGTATAATGTAAAAAGCAAGTAACCAAATGTAAGATTTTTGTAAAGTATAAGTTACTGTGGACGGACAAGGCAGACGATAAAGAACAGTAACCAGCGAGGAAGAGGAGATTACAATGAAAAGAGCTGCAGTAGCGTCAGCAGCCTTGTTGGCTGTGGCAACCCTGCTGACAGGCTGTCAGAAAGAAGAAGTAGAAAAGCTTGTTGCACCGATTGTAGCAGATGTCCAGGAAACCCCTGAAGCAACCGAAGTGGAAGAAGAAAAAAGCCCGCTGATCCCTGAGATCGATGACACTCTTTCTATTGAAGAAGGTGCCAGAATAGCTGTTGTCAGCAAAAGCAAAAAAGGCGAGTTCTGGAATAAAGTAAAAGAAGGAATGGAAGCTGCTGTCAAGGACGTAAATGAAGCGTATGGTTTCAAAAAAGACAAGCAGATCACGATGACCTTTGAGGGTCCGGATGATGAAGAGGACGTAGAAAGTCAGATCAATACTCTTGATGCAGTGATCGCTGAGAATCCATCTGTAGTGTGTCTTTCTGCCGGAGATATGGATTCCTGTCAGGCACAGCTGGAAGCAGCGAAAGAGAACGGAATTCCGGTGGTCGCATTTGATTCCAATGTCAGTGATACGAAGCTGGTCAGAGCTTTCCGTGGAACAGACAATACACAGATCGGCAAATATGCAGCATATAAGCTTGGCAGCGCCATTGGCAAAATGGGAAATGTGGCTGTTTTTTCCGCACAGGAGAAAACACAGAGCGCGCAGGAGCGTGTAAAAGGATTTCTGGATAATATTGCAAATTATACGGATATTAAAGTGGTGGAAACCGTATATTCTGACCAGGTTGATGATATGAAGGAAGCCATGAAGGAAGTTCTGGATAAATATCCGGCATTGGATGGTGTTTTCTGCACCAATGCCGAGGTTTCTGAAATGTTTCTGGAGGTAAATAAGGACACAGGAGAAAATAAAGTTGCTATGGTAGGCGTAGATGCAACCAGCAAACAGCAGGAAGCGATCCAGAAAGGGGAAGAACTGGGAGTGCTTTCACAGAATCCTTATGCGATGGGATATCAGACCATGTGGGCGGCTATTCAGTCTACTGCACCGAAGAAGGAAACAAAGATTGATAAGAAGGTTTTACTTGATCCGATATGGATCGATGCTGAGAATATCAAAAGCGAAGACATTGCAAATTACCTGTACAATTAACAAATAGAACAGATAGCTACTGTAGGTCGGGTGAATAGGTTAGTCCGCATTCACCGTCTGTTCATAATTGAAAGCCATCAGTCCGATGAAGATGTAAAAAACATTTTCATCGGACTGGTGGCTTTTTTTGAATAAAAATAAAAAATATGAATAGAATAAACAAATAAAAAGTGTGCGAAAAAATGGCAAAAATATAACATATATGACGACTTTTTGACACAATACAAATAAATTTATCGTTAAATTGCATAATAAACATTGTTTTGAAAAAGCGATTGTGGTACAATTTGGATATGCAGAGAGGCGGTGATCAGATGATCCAGGAAACGATCAAGGCAGTGAAAGAGGCGGAGGCAAAAGCACAGCAGAAGATAAAGGATGCATCCGTCCGTGCACAGAGTATCATCAGCGAAGCTGAGAAAGAGGCAGAGAATATTATCAGAAAGGCGGAAACAGCTGCCGGCGAACAGGCGGCATCTGATATGAAAGCAGCCGAAGAACGTGCACACAGTACAGAGAACACTGTCGTTGGACAGGCGGAGGAAGAGCTTGCAGCTTTGAAAAAGAAAGCGGAGTCGAAGCACGAGCAGGCGATCCAGGCAGTAATGGACAGTTTGTTCTGAGAGGGGGAGTGCGAAAATGGCAGTATTGCAGATGCAGCGAATCAGTATCTGCGCAATGAAAAAGAACCGTAAGGCCATATTGGAAGAACTGCAGTCACTTGGAGTATTGGAGATCGATGCAGCGGAATTGGATCCGGAGCTTAAGACGATGGATACTATGAATGCCCGGCTGATCTTCGAAAAGAACGCATCCCTGTGCGATCAGGCAATCGAGATTCTGGATGAATTTTCGAAGGAGAAGGGATCTATGCTGGCATCCCTGGCAGGAAAGCCTCTGATCGGAAGAAAGCAGGAGGAAGAAGCCATCCGGGATCAGGAAGAGATCCTGAGGACAGCCAGAGAGATCCAGGGGTACCGGAAGAAACTCACAGAGAACAGCGCAGCAGTTGTTAAGATCGAACAGCAGGAAGCGGCACTTGCTCCATGGCTGGATCTGGATATCCCCATGAATTCGCAGGGAACAGCGAAAACGGCAGTACTTGTGGGAAGTATTGACGGGAATGTAACTCTGGACCAGGTATACAGTCAGCTGGCAGTGGACGCACCACAGCTTGAAGCTTTTGACATCCAGGAAATCTCAAATGATGCCGGTAAGCTGAGCCTGGTGGTTGTCTGTCTGAAGACACAGGCACAGGAGATGGAAGAAGCACTCCGCATGCAGGGATTCGCAAGACCGGCACAGCTGGTATCAGAGGTTCCGGCACAGGAACTGGAGAACCTTAAGAATGAAGTGGTGCGCATCCAGGAAGAATCCGAACAGATCCGGGAGCAGATCCGTGATCTTCATGACAGGAAGAATTCCCTTCAGCTTGTATCCGATTACTTCCGGATCCGTGCACAGAAATATGAAGTTTTAGGTCAGCTCCGCCAGTCAGAGAGCACTTTTTTTGTGACAGGATATCTTCCGAAGAAACAGGTTCCCGCAATGGAGAAACGGCTTACGGAGAAGTACGATATTGTTTTTGAAGCAGAAGATGCTGATGGAGAAAATGTTCCGGTTGCCCTTCAGAACAGCAGATTCGGAGCGGCAGGAGAAGGAGTTCTGGCAGCGTTTGGTCTTCCCGGAAAGGGAGAGATCGATCCGTCCACCATTATGACAGCCTGCTATGTATTCCTTTTCGGACTGATGCTGTCAGATGCAGCCTACGGACTGATCGTGTTTGCGGTCTGTCTGGGAGTGCTTCTGAAATTCCCCAGAATGGAAAGCGGAATGCAGAAATCCATCCGGCTGTTCATGTACTGTGGACTGTCCACTTTGTTCTGGGGCGTAATGTTTGGCGGATATTTCGGAGATTTTATCGATGTATTCTCAAGAGTATATCTGCATAAACCGGTCACTGTGAAGCCGGTATGGTTTGCACCGTTGAATGAGCCTATGAGACTTCTGGTGTTCTCCATGCTGTTTGGCCTGATCCATATGTTCCTTGGAATGGGACTTAAGGGCTACATGCTGATCCGTGACAGAAAATATCTCGACTTTTTCTGCGATGTAGTACTCTGGTTCATGCTCCTTATGGGACTGATCCTTATCTTTATCCCGAGCAGCATGTTCCGTTCTATTTCTCAGATGGACTTGAACCTTCCGCCCGCAGTGATACAGGTGGGCAAATGGATGGCCATCATCGGAGCAGTGGGAATTCTCTTCATGTCAGGAAGAGATAAGAAGAATCCGTTCCTCCGGCTGGCGCTTGGAGCTTACGACCTTTATAACATCACAGGATGGGTCAGTGATATCCTTTCCTATTCCAGACTTCTGGCCCTGGGACTTGCCACCGGTGTTATTGCGTCGGTTATGAACCAGATGGGCAGTATGCTGGGAGACAGTATTTTTGGATGGATCGTATTTATTCTTGTATTTGTGATTGGTCATACATTTAACCTTCTGATCAATCTTCTGGGTGCATACGTGCACACCTGCCGATTACAGTACGTAGAGTTCTTCGGCAAATTCTTTGAGGGCGGAGGAAAAGAGTTCCACCCCTTCCGCGAAAATACAAAATATGTAGATATTAAGGAGGATTAATATTATGAGTGGTATCGTTTGGGCATTATTGGGAGCAGCAATTTCCGTAGCTCTTGCAGGTATAGGTTCCGCTATCGGCGTTGGTACAGCCGGCCGTGCAGCAGCAGGTGTTGTAACAGAAGATCCGGACAAATTTGCCAAGGTTCTGCTTCTTCAGCTTCTTCCTGGTACCCAGGGTATTTACGGACTGCTGGTAGCATTCCTTGCACTTTCCAAGGTCGGGATCCTGGGCGGCGGTGTTGCCGATATTTCTCTGGAAACCGGACTTATGATCTTTGTGGCATGTCTCCCGATCGCCATTGCAGGCCTTCTTTCCGCGATCCATCAGGGAAAAACTTCCGTAGCTTCCATCGGCATCGTAGCCAAGAAGCCGGAGCAGTTCGGTAAAGCTATGCTTTTCCCGGCAATGGTTGAGACATATGCGATTCTGGCTCTTCTGATCTCTATTCTTGCAGTCAGCGGAATTCAGGTTTGATTCATCAGGAGGGGCAGATCATGACAGGATTAGAGAAGATGGTAAGCCAGATTCTTGAAGAAGCCGATGCTTCTGCAGCCGTTATGATCAGTGACGCGGAGAAAAAAGCCGCGGAGATCCTCGGGGAAGCCGGAGAAAAAGCTGATAAGATTCGGCAGCAGAGGGAAGAACAGTCCAGGGCAAAGGTGAAAAGCTATGAAGAGCGGACAGCTTCCGCCGCAGATATGAAGAAACGTACCGCAGTTCTTGCAGCCAAGCAGGAGCTGATCGGGAAGGTGATTGCGGATGCCTGTGACCGTGTGAAGAATCTGGATGAAGGAAAATATTTTGAGATCCTTAAGAGTATGGCAGAGAAATATCTGCTTCCAAGAGAAGGAGAGATCTGTTTTTCAAAGAAGGATCTGGAACGTATGCCGGCGAATTTCCGTGAGGAGATTAAAGGCCTGGCACAGAAAAAAGGCGGCACACTGGAGATTTCCGGTGAAGCCAGAAATATAGACGGAGGTTTTATCCTGGTATACGGCGGCATTGAGGAAAACTGTTCCATTGATGCCATGTTTGCAGAGAAACGGGATGAACTTCTGGATCAGGTAAGAAAGATTTTGTTTGCGTAAAACACCATCGCAAAAAGGAGGGCGTGAAATATGTTTGGTGAAGATTATGCCTATGCGGTGGCGCGGATACGTGTTCTGGAGACCGGACTTCTGAATCAGGCGGCGATCGAACAGCTTCTGGCATGTCAGGATGAGCAGCAGTGCCTTCAGATCCTTACAGAGAAGGGCTGGGGAAACGGTGATCCTGCAGCCGGTGCGGACGCCATTCTTTCCAGGGAGCGAGAAAAGATCTGGGAGATCATGGATTCGCTGGTAGCGGACCGATCTGTTTTTTCCGTTCTCTCTTATCAGGATCTTTTCCATAACCTGAAAGCGGCTGTGAAGGCCAGCATCCTGGATGGGACAACGCCGAATATTTTTTTCAGCGACTGTGCCATTGACGGCGAGGATATGGTGAAATTCCTGAAGGATAAAGAATACGACCGTTTTCCGGAAGATATGCGGGAAGCGGCAAGAGAAGCCTATGAGACCTTTTTGCACACAAGAGATGGACAGCTTGCGGATATTATCGTAGACCGGGCGGCACTGGATGCTATTTATCAGGCGGGAAAAGAGTCACCGGATAAGATCATACAGGATTATGCAGAATCCACAGTGGCAGTGGCGGACATCAAGATCGCTGTCCGGTCACAGAAGACCGCAAAATCAACAGACTTTATGAAACGGGCAATGGCGGAATGTGATTCCTTAAGTGTCAGCCAACTCTCGAAAGCGGCACTTAGCGGCATGGATGCCATCTGTGAATACTTAAGAGGAACGGCTTATGCAGAAGGTGCGGATGCACTGGCAGAGTCGCCGTCGGCATTTGAAAGATGGTGTGACAACTGGATCATTCAGACGATAAGCCCGGAGAAATATCATGCATTTACGATAGGACCGGTAATTGCCTACGTAATTGCAAGGCAGAATGAGATTAAAACGGTACGAATCATTTTATCCGGAAAGCAGAATGAACTGCCGGATGATTCAATCCGGGAAAGGGTAAGGGAAATGTATGTATAAGATCGCAGTAGTGGGTGATTATGACAGCATCTTCGGATTCGCA